>Ga0326726_10002709_pt1 | contig 16229 bp, 13 predicted proteins | sample MHFenrmetagenome_2_FD_207603 | JGI IMG/M metagenome (GOLD analysis project Ga0326726, IMG submission 207603) | Lab enriched peat soil microbial communities from Michigan Hollow, Ithaca, NY, United States - MHF15MN | ecosystem: Environmental > Terrestrial > Soil > Wetlands > Peat | place: USA... | reverse complement strand
GGTCTGGGGGTATCTGTTTCCCGACTGGCAACTGGACGGCGTCGTCGCGGCGCGCGGGCAATTGCGCGGCAATTTGGCTCATCCCGAATTCGAAATTGCCGGCGATCTCAGCGAACTGGAGTTTGAGGGAACGCTATACGGCGATCTCGAAGCCGGGTTGTCATACCAGGATCACAAACTCCAAGTGGAATGGGCGGAACTTGACAATCAGTACTTCCACGCTTCGGCGTCCGGATCGCTGCCGATGGTCCTAAGTTTTCAGCCGCCTTCGGTGGCGGTCCTGGAAGAACCTTTCAGCGGACGGCTAGAGGCCAACGGCGAAAACCTCGATCCGCTCTCGCAGTTTCTCCCCCAGACCATTGAATCGGTCCATGGCCATTTTTCTATGCAGGCGGGTGTGGCGGGGACGCCACGCGCGCCTCAGTTTTTTGGGGAAGCCTCTCTGACCAACGGGACGATCAAAGCCATCGAACTCGTCAATCCCATTGAGGACGTGGCCATCGATGTCGCGCTGCGGCAAGACACAATCATGGTGCGGCACGTCACGGGGACCGTGCGTGATCACGATAAGGCTGGCAAAGTCGATGTCACGGGAATGATTCGCATCCTATCGATCAAGAGTTTTGACTACAACCTGCGTTTGGTTGGCAAGGCCGTCCCGACACGCTTGGAATTCAGCGATATGTTTGCAATTAGCGACATGAACCTGACGGTGACCGGTGCGACACCACCCAAGGTGGCCGGGACCGTAAACCCCTCGAAGATCGAAGACCGTGAGCCGTTCGCTGAGGAGGAGGCTCGGCCGGTCTACGATACGACCCTCTGGGACTGGGACATCGCCGTCGAGATGCCGGAAGGGGGGTACTCGATTCGCAACGAGCAAATCGAGGCCGAACTGTCGGCCAACCTGCGAATCTTGCGGGGCAAGGTCTACCTGTTCGACAAGGTGGGACGGATTTCCAGCGGCACACTCACCTTCGATGACCCGACCAAGCCCGATCCGCGACTCGATCTGACCGTGGTCTTTCGTATCCAGCAACCCCGGGTGGAAACGCGCACTGCGACCTCTGCGAATCCGTTCGTCGATTTGATCCTGCACATTGGTGGCCGGGCTTCGGAACCCCTGATCCAGCCCGATGCGCCGTACACGGAGCAGGACGTCCTGCTGTTGCTGGCGGCACACACCACGTCTGTGGGAACCGACTCGTTAACGGTCAACAACCCGTTCACCAATCGCCTGAAGTTCGCCGCCACGGGCCTGGTCTTCTCAGAGGTGGAGCGCGTCGCGGCGCGCAAACTCGGTCTTGAAACGCTGGAGATCAACTCAGGCGCCAACCCGCTTGATGCCTCCATCACCGTGGGACGCTATTTTTCGCCGCAACTCTACTTGTACGGCACCAGCCCGATCGACGCGGGGTCAGGCCAGGAGGTCGGCTTCGAGTACCGTCTGAGTCGACGAATGTTCCTGGAAGGGAATCGGGACAAGCAGAACCTCTACCGACTCAATCTGCACCTCAATTGGGAATACTGACACCCGTCATAAGCCGACGAAGTTCGTGCGTCGCCCTCTTGGGGGTTGTCGCCGTCTGCCTGTTTGCCCATGGCGCGAAAGCGGACGAGAGCGCGGACGCGCTGCGATCGTGGCGTCGCAAACGGCCTGAAATCGTGCGCGTTGATGTCGACGGCAACCGCGCCCTCAATGACAAAGGCGTGTTCAGGGTGATGCAGATTCGCCGTCCGGGTTTTTGGAGCAAGCTCGGACTGCGCGGCAAGGCCCATCTCTTGACCGGCGCCGAAGAACGTGATGAACTCGCTATCCATCGCATCTACACCCAGCTCGGGTTTTGGAACGCCGAAGTGTCTGTCAGTGCGGCTCCCGAACCCAAGACCGAGGGAGCCCTGGTCACCGTGTTCATCACCGAAGGTCCGAAATTCTATTGGGGAGACATCCGAGTCAGGGGAGACGACAGCGCCCTGGTTCAACGGGTCAATTCGTCGTTGGAGGACTTGAAGCGCGGCGCGGCCGCGGACTCTTTGCTCATGGAGTACACGTCCTCGCGCATCCGCAGTGTCTGTGGCGACCGTGGCCATCCGGGGGCCCGCATTTCCCTGATCTTGGGCCGGCGCCGTGATACAATTGACGTTGTCTTTGAGCTTCACTCCGGGGCGGAGGTGCACCTCGGCCAACTGGAAATTACCGGGCAGAAATTCACGCGCGAATCGCTGATCCGGCGCGAAGCCTACTGGGAACCCGGTGAGTTGTACTCCCAGAAGCGCCTGGCTTGGCGTCAACAGGACGAATATGGCACCGGTTACTTTTCCTTTGTTCGTCTCGACCCGGTCTCGGCCGATTCGCTCCGCGACAGCGGTATCGATACACTCGACTTCAGCCTGCATGTGATTGAGCGGAAGCCATCATACATCGGTGTGGTGACGGGCGCCGGTCAGGACCCCAGCCGCGATTTGACCTGGGACTACGCGTTCGAATGGGGATCGCGCAACTGGCGTGGCACCGGTCGGCAATGGTCGCTAACCGCACGGTCCGGATTCGTGGTTATCACCGAGTGGGCGGTCCTTCACCACCAGTTTTCGGCAAAGTACACTGAACCTTGGCCGTTCGGGTTGCATCTGCCCACCACGCTCACGCTGTCCTACGAGCCGGGGGTGCGCTCGGCGGTCCAGCCGTATCGTGTGGAGCGCGTCGAAGGCGAGTTGGATGTGACCCGACGCATCCAGCGCACGATGCGGTGGACATCATCACTCACCCTTGAGCGGGTCGACATTTACGGAATCCCCCGTGATCTGCGAGCATCGTACCTGCAAGAGAAGGGTATCAGCGTCAAGCGACGATTCCGGCTGGCGCTGGAACGCGATACGCGTCCCAACCTCTTCGTCCCGGCCACGGGCGCCCTCACACGCGCCGATCTGGAGTATGTCGGTGGTCTTCTCGGTGGGGCGGAAGATTTCTACAAGGTGGATCTTTCCTGGGCGCGGTTTCAGGTGGTCAGTGCCCCGACGATATTCGCCAGCCGGGTTCGGTTCGCTTGGGAAAACACGCATTCCGGGGGCGAACTCATTCCGACCATTGACCGTTACTATCTCGGCGGCGCCAACACGATTCGCGGATACGCGGAGAACAGTGTCGGCCCTAAGGACACGACCGGTCTCGCCTCGGGCGGGCGGGTGGTGCTTCTGGGGAATGCGGAGTTGCGAGCGCCGCTGGTCTACAAATTCTGGTTTTCCCTTTTCGCGGACGGGGGGAACAACTTCGCGAGTTTTCAGGATCTTGCCCTCGATAAGCTTTTGTTATCCACCGGAGTGGGCCTCATGTACATGGCGCCGGTGGGGCCGTTGCGCCTCGACTACGCCCGTCGGGTTGTCCATCCGGGGTACTCCCCGTCGGACCGAGTGCATCTCTCAATTCTCTTCGCGTTCTGAGCCTCACTTACGTATCAGGGAGCATTATGACAAACCTCGGACAGCGAGGAGAGCTTATCCAATGCCATCATCACAAGCCCCGATCATTTGCGTCACGCTTCGTAATAAGCCGGCCGTCGAGGCCCGGCGCGACCCGACTCCGTACGCCTACGAGTGGCTTCCTAGTGCCTATGCCGAGGCCGTGGTGCGGGCCGGTGGCGCGCTACTGTATCTCTCGAATTACACGCCCGCCGACATGGTGCCTGACATCGTCAAGCAAACCAACGGGTTGTTTCTCACCGGCGGCGAAGATGTGGCGCCGGAGTACTACAACGAGACCGACCAGGTGGGGAATATTGAAGTGAACGATTTGCGTGATCAGGTCGAGTTGGCTGCGATCGCCGCCGCGGATAAATTGGAACTGCCCATCCTCGGAATTTGCCGCGGCGTGCAGGTCCTGAACGTGGCGCGGGGCGGAACGCTGGTGCAGGATCTCGATTTGCAGTGGCCCGGGGCTCCACGCGATCACTCGCGTGGCGGAACCGGCCATTTTGTCCAAACGCATGATGTTGAAGTCGCCGCCGGCTGCCGGCTGGAACGCGTCCTTGGGGCATCGCGATTCGCCGCGGCCACCAGCCACCACCAAGCGGTCAAAGATCCTGGCCGCGGTCTCGCTGTCGTAGCTCGCTCACCGGAAGATGGTGTCATCGAGGCAGTCGAAGGCACAGGTAACCGCTTCGTGGTCGGTGTCCAGTGGCATCCGGAAGTGCGCGCGCAGGACGAGACGACCGTGAATTTGTTCAAGGCGTTCGTCGAGGCGGCCGCGGAATATCGCCGCCGGCACGCCGCGTCGGCTTAATCCACGTTATATTGCCCTCATCATGCGCACGATCTATTGCGATCACAACAGCACGACCCGTACTGATCCGCGTGTGGCCACGGCCATGCAGGAAGTCGCGGTCGAGTCGTTTGCGAACGCTTCATCGGCTCACCGCCTCGGACAAAAGGCGCGCGTGCGCCTCGATGAAGCGCGCGCCCAGGTGGCCGCCTGTCTCGGGGCCAAACCCTCGGAGATCGTCTTCACCGCTGGTGGTAGCGAGTCGGACAACATCGCGATTCTCGGTTCTCTGATGTCTCCGGAGGCGCGCGGACGGCATATGGTCACGGTGAAATCGGAGCATCCCGCCGTGACAGTGACGGTCGCTTGGGGGGCAAAGCAGGGGTTCGCGGTGACTCTTCTGGGTGTCGATGAATTTGGACGGATCGATCTGGACGAATTCCGCGATGCTCTGCGACCTGACACACAAGTCGCCACGGTGATGCAGGCGAACAACGAGATTGGTACGGTCTATCCGATCGTCGAATTATCCCGGATCGCTCACGAGCAGGGCGTCGTGTTTCACACCGATGCGGTTCAGGCATACGGGAAGATCCCGGTCAATGTGAACGAATTGGGCGTCGATCTGCTCTCGTTGTCGTCCCACAAATTCTACGGTCCAAAGGGATTCGGTGTTTTGTATGTCCGGCAGGGGACACGTCTGGCTCCCATCCTTCATGGTGGCGGACAAGAGTTAGGCCGGCGGCCGGGGACTGAAAATGTGCCGGGCGCAGTTGGAACGGCGCTGGCGATGCAACTCTGCGTGTCTGAAGCCGACGAGATGCGCCGCGTCACGGGGATCACTGACGAGTTTCGCCGTCTGCTGCCGACGCTGGTTGATGACATTCGCGTGTTCGGCGATCCCAAGTCGCGACTCCCAAACACGGTGGCCGTCGGGTTCGGCGGCGTTGACGGGGAATCGCTGTCGATTGCGCTCGATCTGCGCGGCATCTGTGTCTCAACCGGTTCCGCCTGCCACTCCGGCGCTCGTGAACCATCGCATGTGCTCAAGGCGATGGGGATTCCGCTCCACTTCGCGATTGGTTCAATTCGTTTCTCCTTCGGCCGTGAGAGCAAGGCCGAAGACGCGCAGATCATCGCCCAGGCCGTTGCCGAAGAGGTGGCGCGTCTGCGCGCGATGGCGCGCACAGAAAGTGCGAAGGCGCGCTAGCCGGTTCGCAATATCCGGCTCTGGGAGGGCGAAGCTCCTGCTGAGCCTGTTCTAAATGGTATTCGGGCAAGAAGGCAGGCTCGCCTGTAGGCTCGCCCTCCCAAAGACTCTCGATACCCCATGACTCTGACCCACGACCAGAAGGTCGCCCTTGTCGCCCAACGTTGGCGCGGACGGCGTGTCGCTGCCGCAATGTCGGGCGGGGTGGACTCGTCGGTCACGGCCGCGCTACTGAAAGAGGCGGGGTGTGATGTCGTCGGGATCACGATGAAGTTGTGGGACTATGCGGCGGTCGGAGGCGATCAGAAGAAGGATGGGAGTTGCTGCACGCTGGAAGCCTTCATGGACGCGCGTTCCGTCTGTGAAAAAATGGGGATTCCCCACTACGCGATCGACCTGACCGAGGCGTTTGAGAGCACGGTCATCCGCTACTTCGTCGACGAGTACCGTCGCGGGCGCACACCGAACCCTTGCGTGATCTGCAACATCGAGATCAAGTGGGCGGCGTTGTGGCGCAAGGCACGCGAGATTGGCTGCGAAGCCATCGCCACCGGACATTATGCCTGTCTGGACCATGAGGGACAGGGAGATGTGGTTGTTCGGCGCGGCTTCGATGCCTCGCGCGACCAGACCTATTTCCTGTGGGGTGTGCCGCTTGAACATTTCACTCACACGATCTTCCCGTTGGGTCCGCTTCTGAAAACGGAAGTCCGCAAGTTGGCCGCCGATTATGGATTGATCAATGCGGAGAAAGCTGAGAGCCGCGACATCTGCTTTGTCGCCGATGATGACCTGCCGCGATTTCTCTCCGAACGCGCCGCACGCGATGGCTCCTCAACCACGCCCGGCTCGTTCATCGATAAGCATGGGAATGTCGTCGGGGAGCATCACGGGTTTGAGTCGCTGACTGTGGGGCAGAGGCGTGGGCTCGGCATCTCGTTCGGCAAGCGGCAGTATGTGACCGACATCGATGCGTCGTCCGCGGCGGTTGTCCTTGGCGACGATGCCGATTTGTGGCGAAAGAGCTGCGAGGTCGGCGCGCTCAATTGGCTTGTTGATCTGTCGTCGGGGTCGTTCGACGCGATGGTGCAGATTCGCTACCGCCACGAGGCCTCGCCCGCGCGGGTCACCCTCGCCGGCAAGTCCTGCGAAGTCACCTTCTCCGTGGCGCAACGCGCCATCACGCCCGGCCAATCGGCCGTGTTTTACGACACCCGCAACGAGCGCCTGCTCGGCGGCGGCGTGATTGAGTTCGTCCCGCGCAATTGATTGAGGGCACGGCCCCGCTTCGCGGGATGTGCCACAGGCCGTGCCGCTACGATTTCCGAAAGCCCAATCGTGCTTCAATAGGGTGGGCTCCGCCCACCTCCCCGACCCCGGAATAATTGCCCCGTTCAGCGGTAATGCGGCTGAGGACGAACAATATGCTTCCTACGCGGTCATACCTTTCGGCGTGTCTCAGCGCGGTGCTCCTGGTAGGGTGTGCGAGCACCCCCCCAGCACCTACCTATCAGGCGACGCAAGTCCCCCAATGCCAATGGGAGTCGACCAACGGTCCTGAGCGCATCCGCGTGCGGATTCAGGACGCCAAGACTAAGAAGCCACTCGCCTCGGTGGCTGTTGGGGTGGACAGCACGATTCTCGGGGCGATGAGCAATTCCGATGGCCTGGCTTCGGTGAATGATGTCCCACCCGGCGAGCACGCACTAACGACCAAGCTGCTAGGTTATCGCGATGCCCACCTGACTCGCGTGGTTGTGCGCGAAGGTTTCATCACCGATGTGGGTACAATTCTATTGTACGTGGCCGAGATTCACTTGGATCGCATCGACCTGTACGACGGGCCGAGTCACTGAAGAAGGTGGCTGGAGTGAGTAATCCTGTAGGGTGGGCTCGGCCCACCATTTCTTCGTCGGGAATAGTCACTCCGCTCAGCGGTAATGTGGCTGAGGACGAACAAAATGCTCTCAACGCGGTCTTGTCTTTGGGTGTGTATGAGCCTGGTGCTCGTAGCGGGGTGTGCCAGTACTCTGCCTTCGCCTCCATGCCAGTACACTCAAATCGCGCATTGCGAGTGGCAACCGGTCACTGGACCCGGCCGAATCCAACTGCAAGTCCGTGAGGCGAAGACCAAGCAGCCATGCTTCAACGCGAATGTGCAGGTGCCGGGTGCAATCATCGGAGCATCCAGTGACTTTGGCGGTGTAGCGACGATTGACAGTGTCCCAGCCGGCGAGTACGAATTGCTGGTGCGGTTTGGCGGCTTCGAGGATTGCTATCTGACGGGGGTGGTTGTACGAGAGGGCTTTCTGACTGACGTGGGTACTGTTCAGCTTTGCAAGCGTCGCATCGAGTTCAGCCCCGTCATTACGTGGTAAGTGCTGCTTGTGAGGGCGAGGGAACCTCGCCCTTACGATCTCCGAACGATCACCCACAGAATCAGCGACACCGCCAGCCCGGGGAAGATGGGCTCGAGGCCGAGTGGGTAATGCCCCGCGATGACCCGTGTCATGATCCACAGAAACGACACCGCGCCCGGCACCACCATCCAGATCACGACACGTTTCGGCGGGATCTTTAGCGCCTGCTCGCGGAACGTGAACAGCACGGGGAGTAAGAGAACCGTCACAGCAATCGAGCCGATGTCGCGCCAGATGGCGATGACAGAATTCAACGCCACAGCCATCAGCACAGAAATCACCGCCGAGATCAGCAGCGCCCAACGGGTCCAGAGGGTGATGCCGCGGTCGGTCATCGTCCGCACCCGCGACATGACATCGCGTCCCAGCGAAATCGCCGCGATGAACATGTACGAGTCCACGCCCGAAACCACTGTCGCGATCATTCCCACGAAGAAGAGTCCGATGATCCCGACCGGCAGCACCTTCGCGGCCAGGGCGGGATAGGACATCGCCGGGGTGTCGAGATTGGGGACCGCCGCGCGTGCGTACAGGCCGGCGGTCGTCGTCATGAAATCGAAGATGATCCAGAAGATAATCGACCAGAAGATTCCCCGTCGCGCGGATTGCTCGTCCTTGGCGGCGTAGCAGCGCTGATAGAACGCGGGATCGACCAGGGTGGAGGTCGCGATGAAATACCAGGAGGCGATAAACCAGCCCGAGTTGCCGCCATGCCAGGTGAGATGCAAAGGCGGCACCGCGGCCTTGAGCGCAGTCCAGCCGCCGAGAGCGTGATAGGAATAGGGGAGGATGAGGGCAAAGCCGGCAAACATGCAGATGAATTGCAGGATGTCGGTGCGGATGGCGGAACGGAACCCACCGATGAACAGGTAGGTAATCGACATCCCCGCGCCGACCGACGCCCCCAGCCAAATGGGCCAGCCCAAGAGCAGGTGGCCGAACTCGGCCAGCATCAGGACATTCGCGGCCGGCACCGCCATGATGAAGACCATGGCCGCGCTGACCAGCCCCGGCCCGCGCCCGTAGGCGCGTCCCACCTGATCGGGAAGTGAAATGAAGTAGGTGCGGCGGGCCTTGCGCGCCAGAAACAAAGCGAACACCAGCGCCCACAGGTAGTATGGCACGCCGAAGACCAGCCAGTTTGAGACGCCGTACAGGTAGGAGTACTCTCCCACACCGAGAATGCCGCTGTACCAGGTCGAGACCAACGAGGCGACGAAGGCGGGCATTGTCAGTTGGCGCCCTGCGATCAGATAGTCTTCCGCGTCAGTTTTGCGGCGGCCGAAGCTTTGGCGAAAGCCAAAGTACGCCTGGACGATAAAGAAGCTGGCGATCAGCGCCCAATCGATGGGATGGAGGGTGAGCATGGGCGATCAATTATGATAGAATGAATGCGTCCCGCCACTCTGTCATTGCGAGGCGGAGTCCCGCAGAGCGGGACCGGGGCGAAGCAATCTCCCTGCTACGGACATCTCGTAAGGGAGATTGCTTCGTCGTCCGTCCCTGAAAAGGGACGTCCTCCTCGCAATGACAATCGTGGTGGTTTCCTCACAGCCGTGTTCTCAATCCCACAAAGAAATTCCGCTTCGCGGCGGGTATGAAAAGCGGTCCAGGGTCATCCACATATCCGCCGCTCTCATATTCTCTGTCGAGCACATTGTTCACTTGAACATACAATTCCATCCCATGCCACCCCGCGAGGGCATCGAGTTTCACCGCCCCGCGGAGTTCCAAGAGTGTGTAGGGATCAATCGACGCGGCACGATCGTTCGAGTTGTCGACAAACAGGCGCCCGGCGTGGAACACGTGGGCGGAGAGGCTGCCATACTTGATTTCATACGTCAGCCGCAAGTTCACGAGTTGCTCAGGGAAGTTCGCGAGCGTGTTCCCCGAGCGATCGACGGTGTCGATCGGCAGAACATCGACCCAGTTGGCGTAATCGGGGACGTACTCGGTGAACTTGTCGAAGTGATTATCGCTGAAGGACGCATTCCCTTCAAAGGTCAGCCCTTTCGCGGGCTTCATGGCGGCGGAGAGCTCAATGCCCTGATGGATGGAACTCGGAGCGTTGGTGCGAATCGGAACACCCTGGTCATTGATCTGGCCGTTGTAGACGATCTCATCGTGAAAGCGCATGTGATACAGACTAACCTCGGCACGCCATCGCGGATTTGAAATCGAGGCGCCCAATTCGTAGTCCATCAAATGCTCCGGCTTGAGCAGCGGATGTGACCCGATCAGGATACCCTGCACGTTGGTCGATGTGTCGCGGAAGAAGTCACCGGCGTTGGCGTAATAGTCGGCGGCGTCGAACACCTCATCATTGGTCGGCTCCTGTGCGTTATAGCTGACGCTGCCGAAGACCGAAAGCTCACGGGTCGGGCGCACGGTGATTCCGGCACGCGGGGAGAGGAAGTTGTAATCGGTCGAGTGCTGAACCCGCTGCCCGAGCATATTCGGGAAGCGGTCGTTCTTCAGTTCGTACCGTTTGAAGGAATACTGCATCGCACCAGTGACCGACACCTTGGGATCGGGATTGTAGATCTCTTCTAGGAAGCCGGTGAGCACCGTCTTGGCGCCGTCGTAGTCATAATAACGCTGGCCCGGCACAAATCCCGGTGGCGCCGGGCTGACCGATTGCACCTCGGCCCAATGGCTCGCGGTCAGACGATTGATTTCGGCGCCCACCGAGAACTGACCGTTGGTGTGCTTGTGGGTCAAACGCGGCACCAACCCCCAGAAATCGTTCTCCACCCAGAGCCGCCGCCAAAGTTGATCCGCCGTTGTGGCCTCGCTGTCTGTTCCGGGGAAGGTAACAGCCGGCAGGTGGTACTCCTCAAGAAGCGAGCCATTCCGCAATTGGTCGTAGAATCCCTTCCCTTTGATATAGTAGGCGGTGTTCTCAAAGTGCCAGTTCGAATCGGGATGGTATTCTGTGAGCCACTGGTACTGCGGTTGGTTGAAGTTGTCGGTTTCACCTTTCCACTCAAAGGGATTGTATTGACGATTTGAATCGGGGTCGCTTGAGGGGTAACGGCCATTGAACTCATAGGTTGGGTCCCCGTCAATGTACCGGCGAGGCAGGCCCTTGTATGCCAGATGCGTCTGCTCAGGGCCGCCGAAAATATTGATGCGGTTGGTCCATTTCTCATCGAAGCGGGCCGCCGACAGGAAGTATGACCAGAGATCGGTCCACGCGTTGTCGCGGTACCCGTCGGAGACAATGCGCGAGAAACGCGCGTAAACCGCGTGACGCCCATCGATCAGACCCGAATTGAGCCCGACCGAGAACTTGCGGGTGTCGTATGAGCCGAACCCCGAGCTGACATCGATCGAACGCTGCGGCGAGAGGTAGTGTGTGAGCACGTTGATCGTGCCGCCGATCGAATTGGATCCGTAAAGCGTCGTGCCCACGCCGCGCTGGATCTGGACGTCCTGCAGATTCTCGGGCAAGTCGGGCAGATCGATCCAGTAGACTTCGTGCGATTCCGGGTCGTTGAGCGGCACGCCATTGACAAGCACCGAGACCCGTCTTTGCGGAAACCCCCGAATCCACAGGTATGAATACCCGATCCCGTTGCCGTTGTCGGAATAGGCGTACACCCCCGGCGATTCGGTCAGAAGCATCGGCACATCCTGCGCGTAGTGATCGCGCCGGATCTGCTCCTGAGTGATGTTGTCGAAGGCGACGGGCGATTGCCCACGGACCGCGCGTGTGCCGGTCACGACAACGCCTTGCCCCTGCAGCACAATCGGCTCCATGCGAATCTCGCCGATCTCGCCACCGGCGGCGATGGCGCGTCGCCACGGCCGGTATGCGAGATGGGTGATGGCGAGGGTGATTCCGCTGTCCGGGGCGTTCGAGATACTGAACGAGCCGCTGTCATCCGAGACGGTCGCGATCGGCGTGCCGGCAATGCGCACGGTCGCGGCAGTCACCGCTTTGCCGGTTTGCGCATCGACGATCCGCCCCGATAAGGTAGCGGCGTGTGCGGTGGTGGTGAGAAGACTTACAAGAACTACGGCGGTGATCCGGGCAGAAGCCCCACGGCGGCATGCCATGGCACAGTCCTTTCCCGGGGCCCAAAACACAAAACCGTTCCCGGCCACGCGGAAACGGTGTTGATACCGGCGCCCGATTGTCAGAGACGAGCGCCAACCTGGTCCGTTCCCTACGCCGGCATTACCCGGATCAGGTTCGAGGGGTATGATCTCAGGCCCCGCATGATGCGGACCATCCCCACGAACTCAGGTCGATTGATAATACACGGCCGTGGTGTGAAATGCAAGTCGCGGTGAAGCAAATCCCTGTCTTGGCGGACCGGCAAAGGGGTATATTTCGCACATTCTATGAGGCATTTGCTCGACATCCTTCTCAACTTCGCGTCCGATGTGCAGGATCTGACCTTCTATGCCGGACGGCTCACCAAGCGTCTGTTCGGCCGGCCCTTCTATGTCGCCGAGTTTGTCGAGCAGATGTACTACCTGGGCGTGGGATCGCTGTTTTTCGTGGTCCTGACCGGCATGTTCGCCGGGCAGGGCATGGCGCTCCAGTTTTCGATTGAGTTGGCCGATTTCGGATCGAAGAACTACCTCGGGCGCGTGATGACCATCGCGATTGTGCGCGAGCTGGGTCCGACCCTAACCGGCCTGATGGTGGCGGCACGGGTGGCATCCGGAATCACCGCCGAAATCGGATCCATGAAGTCCTCGGAGCAGATCGATGCGCTCACCGCCTTCGGTGTCGATCCCATCCGCAAGCTGGCCGTGCCGCGGTTCTGGGCGCTGTTCATCATGATGCCGATTCTGACGATCATCTGCGACTTTGTTGCCCTGGCCGGCGGCTACGTCATTGCGATCTACATCGCCCACACGTCCGGCACCGCCTACATGTCGAACGTCGTCGCCAAGCTGACCTTCGGGAACTTCATCATCGGCCTGTCGAAACCGTTCTTGTTCGCCATCATCATTTCGGTGATCGCCACCTTTATGGGGTTCCGTACCGTCGGCGGCACCAAAGGGGTCGGCCGCTCGACCACCAACTCGGTCGTGGCGTGCTCGATCACAATCCTGTTTCTCAATTTCCTGTTCACGCGGCTGATCGTCCCACACCTGAAGGGGCTTCTGTAAGCTGGCATGATTCGCTTCGAGAACGTCTCATTCTCATACGGGAAAGAGCCCGTGCTCACGGACGTGAGCTTCTACGTCAAGCCGGGCGAGACCGTGGTCATGCTTGGAATTTCGGGCTCAGGCAAGAGCACAATTCTCAAGCTGGCGGCGGGCTTGGTGCGCCCGCAGACGGGTCGAATTTGGGTCAACGGCGCCGATATGACCGGCAAGAGTGACAATGATTGGCAGGTGTTGCGCACCAAGATCGGGTTTGTCTTCCAGGGCGGAGCGCTCTTCGACTCGATGACGGTTGGCGAGAACATCGTCTATCCGATCTTGGAACACACGGACAAACCGCTCACCGAAGTTGAGCAGGTCGCGCGCGAGACCCTGCGCTTCCTCAATCTGTCCGAGGATCTGCTTGACACGTTTCCCGACTCGCTGTCGGGAGGGATGCAAAGGCGCGTGGCCATCGGACGCGCGGTGGCGGCGATCGATCCTCTCATCATGCTTTATGACGAGCCGACCACCGGACTTGACCCGATCTCGACGAAGTCGATCACCGAGATGATTCTCAAGCTCCAGACAGTTAAGAAAGTCTCATCCATCGTGGTCACCCACCAGATCGCCGACGCGTTCGAAGTGACCGACCATTTCATCGTGCTCTTCAATGGCGTGATGGTGTTCGATGGGAATGGCGCGCAACTGGTCCGATCGGAGCAGGCGCACGTCCGTGCCTTTCTGGAGCCGTTCCTCGATTCCGTGCAGGCTCTGCCGACGATTCAGGGGCGGACGGCTTGAGAGTGCTCTTCCTCTGCACCGGCAATTCCTGCCGTTCGCAAATGGCGGAAGGATTCGCACGGAACTTCGGCGGAGGGCGGCTCGAAGTCACGTCCGCTGGGACCGAGGCCCATGGACTCAATCCCCAGGCCGTCGCCGCGATGGCCGAGATTAGGATTGATATTGCGGCGCAGCGCTCGAAGGTGGTCGACGAGCAGATGATCGGCGCAGCCGACCTGATTGTCACCGTCTGCGACCAAGCTCGGGAAAGTTGTCCGATCATGCCCGGTCAGATAAGGCAATTGCATTGGTCTTTTGACGATCCCGCGAAGGCAACGGGAACTGCCGATGAGGTCCGCGCGGTCTTTCGTCGTGTGCGAGATGAGATCGGCGCAAAGGTCAAGGAGTTGGTGGAATCCAATATGTGGTCCTGACCCCCGGTCAGGGTTCACGTAAGAATCATGGAAATCGCAATCATCCCGTATTTACGCGCCGCCGTGCGCTGGAAGTGGCGTCACACGTCCTCGTGTGACGCATTAGAAGCCAGCCAGCTGCCACACGAGCCCCGCCGAGCGGGATCTCCGAGACGTGTGGCAGCACTTCTTGGCGCCAGCGGTTCACCGGGTTTTTCAACGGTCCCTGGGGGTCAGGGCCACAAACCCAAGTCAGTCTCAGAGGTTGAATTGAGTCCGTTAATGTCGTTTCATTAGATACGATTATGGGCGCCTGCTGTTCTGCCATCGATGCCTTGGCCATCCAGTACGTACGCGAGCTGGCGGTGATCCTGCGTACCGGCGATCTGGAGAAGGTCAAATCGTTCTATCACCGCTGGGAAAAGGTGATGGACATGGCGCCGATGCCCGGTGACGCCCAGTTGGAGATCGACATGCACAAGATGATCCTCGAATTGCCCGCGCTGTCCGACATGCACGCCGCGTCACTGGCTTGGTTAGATGAGCGCGGTGAAGTATGGGATGTCCGCGGAAACAACTGCACGCATGGTTGCGAGCCGGGCTCGTGTGGGCGCAAGGCGGTGGGATGATGCGGCAAGTGAGGTACCAGCGTGAAGCGTAGCGGACGAGTCCCATGGGTTGAAGTCCGCGTCGGACTGGTTATCGTCTTCGCCTTTGCCGTGATGATGTGGGCGGCATTTCAGGGGTCGACGTTGACCTTCTTGCGGCATGCGCAGCCGCTTAATGCTTACTTCAATGATGTCGGCGGTTTGGTGAGCGGCTCACCCGTTTGGCTGGGGGGAATGGAAGTCGGGCGCGTCCAAAAAATCGAATTCGTCGAGCGCAACGGGGTGGGTACGATCCATGTTGCGTTCGAAGTCGAAGACAAGGCCTGGTCTCTGGTTTCGGATTTGTCGAGTGCTTCCATCGCGACGATGGGGCTGATGGGGGACAAGTATGTCTCTGTCACCGTGCGCCAGCCCGGGCAACCACCCGCCACTCCCGGCGCCACCCTGCCTCCGTCAACGGCCGGCGACATGACCTCGGCATTCGCCAATGTCCCCGGACTGATGGACACAGTACAGGTCACGCTGTCGCATCTCAACGCGATCCTTACGCGCGTTGAGCACGGTGAAGGCACCCTCGGCCGGCTGACCACCGACAGCAAGGCCTCCGATCAGATCGATTCGGCGATCGCGGCGTCCAAGGACCTGATGCGCGATCTCAACTCGTCACAGAAACGATTGGTCACCGCAATGGAACGGGCGTCCGGTTCATTTGATTCACTTTCGGACGGGATCTTGCATGGCGGTGGGACACTCTCGCGCCTGATTTACGATTCCTCGCTTTTTGTCGAATTGCGGAATGTCTCGAACCGCGCCGACTCGCTGGTGGCCAAGTGGGAATCGGGCAGCGGGACCATGGGCAAGCTCTCGAACGATTCGACTTTGTATGTCGAGATGCGCAGCATCGTCGGCGACACGCGCAAGCTGATCGACGACATCATGGCCAACCCGAAGAAGTATTTCAAGTTCAGCGTATTTTAGCGCGCGATGGTATGTGGCAGATTCAGATCAGTCATCCCGGGTTGAACAAGTACAGAGTAATTCGGGGTACTGACCGCCTCATTGTAGAGCAAAAGGCGCAGGCTCAACAGTTCCAATGGGACGCTATGTGGCAGCGTCAGCAGTTACGGGAGTCTCAACAGAAGAACAGAGAGCAAACTCGCCACGCGTTAGAAGAGCAGCTTCAGGAAGCTCGTGAGCGCACCGAACTGGCGGAATCGGAGTTGAACGAGTTGCGCGAGATTCTCGCGAAAACTCTTACCAAGAACGATGCCGTTGATTGGGAAACGCTGAAAGACCACCGCGAATTTCCGGAGGCGGTGCCGCAACCCCCTATTGCCCCCACGCTTCCCGTAGAGCCCTACGAGTTACAGGCCAAGTACAGAGCTGACTTCTCAGTGATAGATCGTCTGTTTGCTACCAGACGTGCCAAGATTC
>Ga0326726_10002708_pt1 | contig 16232 bp, 12 predicted proteins | sample MHFenrmetagenome_2_FD_207603 | JGI IMG/M metagenome (GOLD analysis project Ga0326726, IMG submission 207603) | Lab enriched peat soil microbial communities from Michigan Hollow, Ithaca, NY, United States - MHF15MN | ecosystem: Environmental > Terrestrial > Soil > Wetlands > Peat | place: USA... | reverse complement strand
AGATCCCGTCGCTGCTCGCTTCTCTGGCCAACGCGGGAGTGAAGAAGGCAGTTGCTGCCGCAGGAGCGGTTGCGTAACTTATACGGTCCGAGAGTCGCTAACTTTCAACGGAATTCCGGACAATCTCGGGAACAGCATCAAGGGAATCAATTACCGCCACCGGCCGGTAACTCGTGGAAGCGTGCCTGCTGGTCACTCCGGTGAGCACGGCGGCAAACGGAAGCTGCGCGCGCTTGGCAGTTTCCGCATCCCCACGCTATCGCCCACGCACAGAGTTTGGCTGGCGGCGCCCAGCGCTGCCACCGCCTTGAGCGCATACCCTCCGGATGAGGCTTGTGTTGGCGACCTCCTCGCCGCCGACGATCATGTCAAGAGAGCCCGGCATTTTCTCGCGTTCCAACGCGGCCGAAAAGTGCTAGGTGGCTGGGATGAACGGTGCTCGGACGGGGACCAACGGCGCTACACATTCACCGCACAAGGTCGAACGCGATCGCAGTGGACGCGTGGTCGTTCATTGTGCGACGGCGCCGCGCGTACTCAGGATTTCTTCGACTGCACGAATCGCGACTTCCAGTTCTTCATCCTTGGTGTAGAAGTGCGGCGACATGCGGACGCCGGCGTTGGGGCGGTAGTCCACCAGGATGTTGCGCTTGATGAGTTCGGCGCAGACTTCCTGCGCGAACGGCATGTCAATGGACACGGTGCCGCCGCGTTGCTCGGGATCGCGCGGTGTGTTCACCCGCCAGCCGCGTGCATCGGCTAATTCGATCAATCGCGCAACTTGGCGTTTCGATTTTTCGCGGATCTTTTCCACGCCGACGTCGCGAATGATCTTCGCACCCGGCCACGCGGCATAGAGCGCGGGAACGTTGGGCGTGCCGTTCATGAAGCGGTACTGGCCGGCGGTGTAGCGCTGCGCGCCGACTTCGAAGGCGAACGGCTGCTCGTGCGCGATCCATCCGGTGAAGGTCGGTTGCAGGCGGGTGGCGAGATCGGGCCGGACATACAAGTAGGCGACGCCGGGTCCGCCGCACAGCCACTTCAAGGTTCCGCCGCAGCAGAAATCCGTGGCCAGCGCTTGGACGTCCACCGGCACGGCGCCCAGCGATTGGTAAGTATCGAGCACGACGTGGGCGCCGACCTGGTGCGCGCGTTCGATGATCGCTTTCGCGTCCTGGATGTAGGCGCTGCGGAAGATGACGTGCGAGATTGGGACTAGAACCGTCTGGTCGTCAATGGCGGCGATCATGCGGTCGAGCGGGACATGGATGCCGTCGGTGGGGACCATCTCGACGCGGGCGCCGCGGGCCCGCTGCGCGTTCCAGAAATAAATGATGGAGGGAAAATTCAGGTCGCTGAAGACAACCTTGTTGCGCCGACCGGTGAAATCGAAGCACGAGGCGACGATGGCCTGGCACATGGTGACGTTTTGGTGAAGAGAGACCGAGCCGGCGGGCGCGTTCATGATGGCGCCGAATTCGTCGCCGACCTCGGCCGCCAGCATCCACCATTTTTCTTCCCAGGCGCGGACGCCGCGGTGCGCCCAGGTGTCGGCGTAGTCGTGCATGGCGTCGTAGACGGCGCGCGGCATGGCGCCCAGCGAGTTGCTGATCAAGTAGGTGGTCTCGTCCAGGATGGGAAACTGCGGCCGGTAGCGCAGGAGCGGGTCAGGCATCTTGGAATTGTAGTACGCGTGGGAGTCTTCAGTCGTCAGTCTTCGAGCGTCAGGGAAGGCGAGATTACCCGCTGAAGCGTACTTAAGTAAGGGGAATCAGCAATTGCTCCCCGGATTGCTTGTGCATACAATAACGGCGCTACCGGGACTCCTGCACACGCGCAGCAATCGTGCTGGGCAAAAGCCCCAGTGCCACGCCGAACTTCGTCCTATGCCGGACATCAGCAAGCACCTCGAGAGAGCGGAGAGGCACCTGCAAAAGGGCAGGCAGGATGCCGCCCTGGAGGAGTACCTGCAGGCGCTGCGCGAGGATCCCGGCAACGAGAGCGTGCGGCAGACCGCGGCCGACCTTTGCCTGGCACAGGGCCGCACGGGCGATGCCGCCAGCCTGTTTTCCGCCATGTTCGATCACCAGGCCGCGATTGGCGACGCGGTGAGGGCGGCGGTGAATTACAAGAAGCTGGTGCGGGTGGGCGCCGCCTCGGTGGAGCAGACGTTCCGCTACGGACAACTGGTGGAGAAGACCAGCCGGCGCGAGGCCATGGACGCGTACCGCGCCGCGCTGAACGGATTCACCGCGCACGGGCGCAAGCAGGAAGCGCTGGCAGTGCTGAAACGCGTGATTGCGCTCGATCCGAGCGAGAAGAATTACCAACGCGAAGGCGAACTGGCGGCCGAACTGGGCGATGGCAAAAGCGCCGCGATCGCGTTCCTGCACGTCGGTCTGTTCGCGCAAAAGGGCGCCGCCGATCCGCTGCCCTGGTATGCGCGCGGGTACCAGATGGACCCGCTCAATGCGGACGTCGCGCTGGCTTACGGCAAGGCGCTGCACGCGGCCGAGCAGGTGGAGGCGGCGATCGGTGTGCTGCAGCCGTTTGCCAACGCCGAGAACAGCCGGCTGGAGGACCGCGAAGCCTATGCCCACGCGCTGCTCTCGGCGAATCGCCTGGTGGAAGCGGAGCCGCTCATCTGGGAGCTTTTCGAGCGCGATCCTCGCGAGGTGAATGAGGTCGGCGAGCTGCTGGCGGCAATGCTCGACGAAGGTCTCCAGGAACCGGCGCTGGCGCTGGCACACAAGCTCGAAGGTCTCCAGGTAAAGCGGGGCAACCAGCGCGAATTTGTGGCGCTGATGAAGAGCATCTGCGAACGGCACCACTGCGGGATCGAGTTCCTGGAGTACATGGTCGGGGTGTACAACGCCTCGAACCGCGAGCACGACTACTGCGGCACGCTGCTCAAGCTGTTTGAGCTGTACTATGCCAGCGGGGATTTCCTGAAGGCGGCCGAGTGCCTGGACCGCGCCGCCGAAGTGGATGCCTACGAGCCCGGCCACCAGCGACGGCTGGAGATGCTGCGCGGCAAGATTGACAGCAATCACTACAACGCCATCGCCACGCGCTTTTCGTCGGTGCTGAAGCTGGAGGAAGACAGCGAGACGCCGGAAACGCCGGAAGGCGAAACCACGGTGCTGGAAGATCTGATGCTGCAGGCGGAAATCTTCCTGCAGTACTCGATGCGATCGAAAGCGATGGAGCGGCTGGAGCGAATCCGCAAGCTGTTCCCGCGCGAAGAAGAAAAATCGGAGAAGCTACGCGCGCTTTACCTGAGCGCGGGATTGACGTCGCAGTATGCGCACGAGACAGCGGCGGCCTCGTCGGCCAAGTCGCAGCCGCTGGCAACGCCGGTTCCGGCGGCGGTGGCCAACGAGAGCGCGGTGGACAATTTCGCCCGGGTCACGGAAATCACGCGCAACATCTACCGCCAGGGCAGCGTGAAAGGCGTGCTGTTCACGGCGGTCAATGAAATTGGGCGCCACTGGAACGCGAGCCGCTGCATCGCCGGGCTGTGTACGCCGGGCAAGCCTCCCTCGGCCGCGCTGGAATATTGCGCGCCGGGCGTGAAGCAGGCGGACGTGATGGCGCTGGTCAAGATGGTCATGGCCTGCCTCCAGCTTTCCGTCACCCAGGGCACGGTGAAGCTGCTCAACGTTCCGGCAGCGCCGGAAATGGACACGATCCGCGAGCACCTGCAGGGCCTCGACATCGAATCCATCCTGGCGGTGCCGCTGATGGACGGCGACGAGTTTGCCGGCATCCTGGTGCTGGAGCAATGCGCGCCGCGGGCCTGGCACCCCACCGACGAGGTGGTGCTCAAAACCGTCGCCGAGCAGATGGTGCTGGCGGTGAACAACGCGCGCCTGCGCAGCCTGGTGAAGACGCTGGCCATCACCGACGAGCGCTCCGGCCTGCTGAAGCGCGCGTCGTACATCGATGTGCTGCTATCGGAAGTGAAACGCGCGCTGGAACAGAAGTCCACGTGCTCGATCATGCTGATGCACTTCGGCAAGGCATCGTCGCTGGTGAAGGAGTACGGCGAGCCGGCGGTGGAAGCGCTGCTGCAGCAAATCGGGCAGGGGATTAACGGACACATCCGGCAAAACGACGTCGCGTTGCGCTACGAGCAGACCACTATCGCGCTGCTGCTGGCCGATACCGGCGAGAAAAACGCGTTCTTTGTGGTGGACAAGCTGCGCAAGGTGCTGGCCAGCATCCACGCGCCGGGCAAAGTCACGTCGCTGACCATGACCGTGGGCATTGCGGAAGCGGTGATGCACCCGGGGTATGAGCCGGAAGACATTGTCTGCGAACTGATCAACCGGGCTGAAGCCGCACTGGCGGCCGCCAAGACCGAGGGCCCCAACACGGTGAAGGCGCTGGCGCCGGCGCCGCTGGACGCGGCCGCGGTCAGCGCCTAGGCGCAACCCCAATTAAGCATTAAGAAGTCAGAATGAAGAATGGGTCCCGCACGCATTCTTAATTCTGACTTCTTCATTCTTACTTCCATTCGCCGTGTACCTTGCGCCATGAGCCTTGCGCCTACTAGACTGAGAGGTTCAGTCTTATTCTCCCGAGATTCCTCTGTATGCTGAAACCAAGCGACATCGCCATCGTCAGCGGGGCGCGTACCCCGATGGGCCGCTACTGCGGCAAACTGCGCGACTTCACCGCCATGGAACTGGGCGCCGTCGCCGCCCGTGGCGCAATCGAACGAGCGCAACTGGAGCCCAACGAATTCGACCACGTCATCTTCGGCAACGCGCTGCAGACCTCGGGCGACGCGCTCTACGGCGCGCGCCACGTCGCCCTGCGCGCCGGATTGCCGATTGAAACGCCGGCGTTAACCGTCAACCGGCTGTGCGGATCGGGCATGCAGGCGATCATCTCGGCGGCGCAAATGATCCAGCTCGGGGAAGCGCAGAGGGTGCTGGCCGGCGGGATGGAATCCATGTCGCAGGCGCCGCACGTGATTCGCGGCGCGCGCTGGGGCTTGCCGTTCGGCGAGGGCAAGATGGAAGACTCGCTCATGGTGGCACTGCTCGATAGTTGGTGCGGCCTGCAAATGGCCAACACCGCCGAACTTTACGCTGAGCAGCAGGGCGTCACGCGCGAGATGCAGGACGAATTCGCGCTGCAATCGCAACAGAAGGCCGCGGCGGCGCAGAAGGCGTGCCGGCTGAAAGAAGAAACCGTGCCGGTGCCGCTCAAGACCCGCAAAGGCGAGCCCTCGGGCGAAATGTTCGAGCAGGACGATCACCTGCGTCCGGAGACGACGATGGAAGGTCTGGCGAAGCTGAAGCCGTCGTTTGGTAAGAACGGTTCGGTGACGGCCGGCAACGCGAGCGGGATCGTGGACGGCGGCGCGGCGGTGGTGGTGATGTCCATGGACGAGGCGCAGAGGCGCGGCAAGAAGCCGCTAGGGCGGATTGTGAGTTGGGGCATTGCCGGCGTGGAACCGAAGTTTATGGGACGCGGCCCGGTGCCGGCATCGAAGATCGCCTTGCATAAGGCCGGGCTGAAGCTGGAAGACATGGACCTGATCGAAGTGAACGAGGCGTTCGCGGCGCAGTACCTCGCGGTGGAAAAAGAGCTTGGCTTGGATCGCAGCAAAGTCAATGTGAACGGCGGAGCGATTGCGCTGGGGCATCCGCTGGGCGCAAGCGGAACGCGGCTGGTGCTGACGATTCTCTACGAACTCCGCCGCCGCGGCGCGAAGTACGGCCTAGCGACCGCGTGTATCGGCGGCGGGCAGGGGATTGCGATGATCGTCGAGGGTTTGGCCTAACGGCTTACCACGGATCGCCACGGATTTCACGGATCAGACGCTGGTTTGCACCGATCTCCTTTATCCGTGTGTATCCGTGAAAATCCGTGGCTAATCAAGGAGGGCACTTGGACATCAAGAAAGTTGGCGTTCTTGGCTGTGGCCTGATGGGCTCGGGCATCGCGCAGGTCTGCGCCACCGCCGGATTCGACGTCATCGTGCTCGAGGCCGAGCAGCGTTTCCTGGACAAAGGATTTTCCGGCATCGAGAAGTCGCTGGCCAAGTTCGCCGAGAAAGGCAAGCTGAAGGAAACGCCGGATGCGATTCGCGGCCGCATCAAGGGCACGCTCGGTCCTCAGGACCTGCGCGACTGCGACCTGATCATCGAAGCCATCATTGAAAACGTGGAAGAGAAGAGGAAGATGTACGCCTCGCTCGACGCGGTGGTGAAGCCCGACGCCATCTTCGCCAGCAACACTTCTTCCATCTCGATCACCGAGCTGGCGGCTGCCACCAAGCGCCCGGACCGCTTCATCGGTCTGCACTTCTTCAATCCCGTGCCCCTGATGCAATTGGTGGAGGCGGTCCGGACCATCATGACCGCGCCCGAGGTTTTCGAAACCGGCTACGCCTTCGCGCAGAAGCTCGGCAAGGTGCCGGTGCGCACCAGCGACAAGTCCGGGTTCATCGTCAACCGACTGCTGGTGCCGTACATGGTGGACGCCATTCGCGCCTACGAAGAGGGCGTGGGCTCGATTACCGACATTGATACTGCCATGAAGCTCGGCTGCGGCTACCCCATGGGCCCATTCACGCTGCTGGATTTTGTCGGGTTGGACACGACTTACTACATCACGCTGGTGATGTTTGACGAATTCAAGGAGCCGCGCTTCGCCTCGCCGCCGCTCCTGAAGCGCCTGATCATGGCCGGATGGTATGGCAAGAAATCCGGCAAGGGGTTTTACGACTGGTCCGATCCCGCGAAGCCGGTGCCGCAGGACGCCGCGTTGCAAGGGCTGCCGGCGGCGGAGCGAGCGGGGAACGTGGCGGCCGACTGAATTCAAACAGCACCACGGAGACCGGAAAACGATTTGGTAATTTGGTAACTTCGTAATTTGGTAATTTCAAAACGAGTTTGCAGCCATCGGTTAGGCGATACATTGGATTCTTCAAATTACTAAATTTCCCAATTACCCAATTACGAATTTTTTGGAGACTCTATGGCCTCATTCACTGTGCCCATGACGAATTTCGAGAACCTCACGTTCGAAAAGAAAAACGCCATCGCCTACGTCACCGTCAATCGGCCGAAGGTGCTCAACGCGCTCAACATGGCGACCATGGAAGAGCTGCGCGCGGTGTTTCACTCGATCAAGGGCGACGATTCCATTCGCGTCGTCATCCTCACCGGCGCGGGCGAAAAGGCGTTCATCGCCGGCGCCGACTTGAACGAGCTTGCCAAGCACAATGCCGTCGAGGGCAAGGCCTATACGCACAAGGGCCAGAGCGTGCTTAACCTGATCGAGAACCTGGGCAAGCCGGTGATCGCCTGCATTAACGGCTTCGCGCTGGGCGGCGGCTGCGAGCTGGCCATGGCCTGCACCATGCGGCTGGCCAGCGAAAACGCCAAGCTCGGCCAGCCCGAGGTCCATCTCGGCATCATTCCCGGCTACGGCGGGACGCAACGCCTGACGCGCCTGGTGGGCAAGGGGATCGCCATGCAGTTGGTGCTCGCCGGCGAAATGATCACCGCCGCCGAAGCGCATCGCATCGGGTTGGTAAACGAGGTGGTTGCGCAGGCCGAGCTGATCGCTCGCGCCGAAGCCATCGCGCACAAGATCATTGCCAACGCCCCGCTGGCCGTGCAATACGCCATGGAGGCCATCAACAAGGGCATGGACATGACGCTCGCCGAAGGCCTCTACCTGGAAGCGACGCTGTTCGGCGTGTGCTGCGCGACCGAAGACAAGACCGAGGGCACCAAGGCGTTCCTGGAAAAGCGCGCGCCAAACTTCAAGGGAAAATAGCTAATCACAGAGGACGCGGAGCCGGATTGACGAACTTACGAATCGGAGAATTTACGAATTTGCGCTTAGCCGGCGGGAATTCGTCAATTCGCCAATTCTTCAATTCGTAAATTGCTCGGTGTCCTCTGTGGTTAAATCTTCGAAATGATCAAGTCCCTCCACAAACTGCTGGTAGCAAAACGCGAACCGGATTTTCGCGCGCTGGTCGAGTTTTTTGACGCGCTTGGGCTCACCCGCGGCGAATCGTGGGAGGGCCGGCGGAGCCAGGGCGTGAAGTTCGATGTGCGCGAAGCCGGGGTGGAGATCGGCATCGGCGAGGGCTTCCCCGACGCGGACCTGGTGATCGAAACGGACAGCGCCGACATCACCTACGAGATCGCGAAGAAACGCGGTGTCAAAATCGCCGCCGATATTGCCGACACCGATTGGGGCGCGCGCCTGTTCACGCTGGAGATGCCCGCCGGCGCGGGGCGACTCGCCATCTTCTCTTATAAGCGGGACTGGCGCGCGGCCAACACACGCGAAGGCAAGCTGGACGCCACCGGGTTGCACTTCGCCATCGTGGTTGGTCGGTTCAATGCGTTCATCACCGAGCGCTTGCTCGCCGGCGCCGAAGATGCGCTGCGCCGGTTGGGGGCTGAGGCGAAGAACATTACCGTCGTCCGCGTTCCCGGATCGTTTGAAATACCCGCGGCGGCGCGTACGCTGGCTGAAAGCGGGAAGTACAACGCGATCCTTTGTCTGGGTTGCCTGATCCGCGGCGAAACGGCGCATTACGAAGTCATCGCCAACGAGGTGACGCGTGGCATCGGCCAATCGGCGCAGGAAACCGGGGTGCCGCACGCCTTCGGCGTCCTGACCTGCGATACGCTGGAGCAAGCCATTGATCGTGCCGGACTGAAAGCCGGCAACAAGGGCTACGAGGCGGCGCTGGCCGCGGTGGAGATGGCAGAACTGCAGGCTGCAGGCTCCAGGCTTCAGGCTCCGGGCGGTGCTGCGCACTCCGAGAGCAAGCGGCATGCATCCAACCGCAAAGCAAAAACGAAAAAGGCAAGCGGCCGGCATCCGCGACGAAAGTAGGTTGAGAGCAGCGTGGTGTCGGCAACTCGCAACTCACAACTCACGATAACTCACAACTGCTGAAGCCTGACCATGGGCACTCGCCGCAAATCCCGCGAACTGGCGTTGCAGATGCTTTTTCAATCGGACATGGGCAAGCAGTCCGCCGAGCAGGTGCACGGTTCTTTCTGGACGGTGCGCGAGGACATGGAAGAGGAAGTGCGCGGCTACGCCGAGGAGCTTTTCCGCATTGCCACCGATCGCGCCGAGGAGATCGACCGCCTGATCGAAAAGCACGCGGTGCACTGGCGCATGGAGCGCATGGCGGCCGTGGACCGGAACATTCTGCGCGCCGCCGTCGCGGAATTCATCGGCAAGTGTGAGGTGCCGAAGGTCGTGATCATCAATGAGGCGCTCGAGATTGCGCGCAAGTTTTCCCGGCCTGAGTCCATCGTCTTTATCAATGGTGTGCTGGACTCGGTCGCGCGGGAACTGGATCAAGAAAAGTCTTCGTGATTTCACCAGCGACCATTTATGGTTGCTGCGGTCAAAGCCCGCAGGAGCTGGATGCCGAAGGCGAAAGCTAAGAGCTGAGAGCTGAGAGCTGATAATGACCTGGTCCGACGAAGCCAACGAAATTGTTGCCGAACTGTTGGGCGCGCTGCCCGCTCCGGTTCGCGATGCCGTCAAGGAGGCGATGGAAAGCCGCGCCGAGTCGCTGACGGCCGAGGACGGCGAGGAAGAAGTCTCGATGGAGACGGCGGTGCGCGCCTTCATCGAGGCCACCCCGGGCGACCTGCGCAATCGCCTGAAGCACACGCTCACCTATCACGGCATTGATCCTGAGGAGTACGAGGAAGCGTTCAGCTCGTAGCAGGCTTCAGTCGTCAGGCTCGATGCTCGAAGCACCTTGAGAGTAATTTCGTTTGTAAACAAAAACCTTCGCAGGCACGAAGGTTTCTGCCCTGAAGACTGACGACTGAAGCCTGACGCCTATTTCGGTTTCACCGCCACCAAATCAGGCGTGAACGAAACGGTGATCTGCTGCGCGTCGGTTCCCGCCGTCGTGTCGATGCGATGCACGGCGTTGTCGCTTCCGCCCACGTACACCATCTTGCTGTCCAGGGTGGAACCGCCGGTAAATGCGGCGGCGCCGGTGGCGAGCGTAACCGGGATCAGCGACAAGTCAGACGTCTTCATTCCAAGCAGCTCTCCCAGGGTGCTGGTCACGAATGCCTTGGAACCATCGGGCAGCACGATTAACTGCCGCGCGGTGAACGCGCCCGCGCCGAGATCAACCGTGGTCGGGGTATCGGAGAGCGGTGGCGGACAGCCCGCCAGGTTGGTGGCCGGCTTGACCACGTCGATGCCGGGTGAGTCCACAGCCAGCACGGCGCTGGCGTCGGGCAGCGAGACGACAAACCTCGGTACCCCCGGCGTAGTCACGGTGTCGGCGAGGGCGTTGTTGCAGGTGGCGCGCGCGGTCACGGCCGGACCCGACCCGCCTCCCGCCAGGTACGCGAAAGCTCCATTCGCCAGGAACTTCACGTCATTGGCGGTTCCGCCCAACGTCACGGAGCGGAAGCCGCCTGGCATCCAGAAGTAGACCGTAGAGCCGGCGACGATGAAGGCCGCCCGGCTGTCGGGCGTGAAGTCAGCGCCGGTGGCGCCGGTAATCGACGCCGCTTCGGTCGAGATTCCCGAACCCACACCCAACACGGTTACCAGGTTGGAGCCCGCCACAATGACGCGGTTGCCGTCAGGGGAGACGGCGAGCACCGTCCCCGGTACGCTGGTGGTCTGCGACACAGTGTTGGCGGCCGTATCCAGCGTGATCAAGCCGGCGCTGCTGCCCAGGTACCCCTTGGCGCCTTGCGCACCAAACAGGAACGAATTCGGACTCGACGGCAATGTGATTGCCGTGCCCACGGCATTGGTGCCGGAATCAATCGGCACCAGCGAAGTTGTGCCGGTTCCGGTGACGTAGATGGTGGTGGCCGAGGTGCCCGCCACCGTGCCAGTGACGACGTTGCTATACACCGCCGCCAATCCAATGTTGCAGGTTGCGACGCAGCTCGCGGTGATCCCGGTGGCGCCGGCGGCGACCGCGGTCACCAGGGCCGAGGCGTTGACCATAGCGACAGCGGGTTGCGAACTCGACCAGTTCAGCGGCACGGTAACCGACAAGCCCTGGCTGTCCACCACGTCAGCAGCCAATGTGCTGGTGTTCCCCGCGGCTGCGAGAGAGAAAGAAGTGTCGGTCGCACTGGCAACGTGGATCCTGATGCTCTGCACCGGACAGGTCACCCAGGCTGTCGGGGTGCTCAACACCGCCGAAACCGTGGCGAAGGCGGAGGTCTGGCCCGGCGTCTTGGCGGTTACCACACCATTGCTGTCGACGGTGGCGACGTCGGTCGACGAACTGGTCCAGGTGAACGGCCCCACCGACGAGGTGATGTCCACGCCGTTGCTGAACGCATGCGCCGTCAGTTGCTGGGTCTGGCCCGAGGACCTGCAATCCACCGTGGCCGGAGAGATGGTCACCCGGTCAACGTGCAAGTGGGTGAACACGGGCACGGTCGTAGTCAGCGAACCGGCCGTAACGTTAATGTTGGCGGTTCCTGGTTGCGAGTGCGAGGCATCGCAGACAATGAAATTCGCGTCCCAGGTTCCGGCGCACACCAAGCCCGTGGTCGAGACCGTCACCACGGCAGTGTTGCTGGAGGCAAAGCTGATCGTCGGCGGGTTGCTAACCGCATTGCCGCTTGAGTCCACCACGGTGGCCGACAGCGTCCTAACGTCGCCGAAGTTCAGCGAAAGGCTGGTCGGGTTCACGCTGATGGCGCTCGGGGCCGTCTTGGAGCTGCTACCACCGCAGGCGGCCAGCGCCATGGTGAACAGGAACAGAATTGTGGTCAGAAGAATCGTTTTCGTTAGGGTGATCCAGGATTCGGGCGAGCATTCGTTGTGTGGAGTCTGAAGCCTGGAGCCTGAAGCCTGAATTGTCTTTATAACTGCCGACCGCCGCATGCAACCTCCCCGCCCGACCCTCCGGCCAGACGGATTCTTGCGCAAGGTGCCAGGAAAGCACTCAGTGTAGAAGCTGGTGAGATTTTCGGCAACCTGAGGGTCGTTCGGGCGGCGCGAGCCGACTGCCGAAATCTTGACCGCAGCGAGACAGTTGAACCGAAACGCCTGCTTCGCGAATCCAACGAGTAACGCTCGAATTCAGCGCCGGTCGCGGTTGACGCCCCGTAGCGGAGTTGCTATATTCAAAAGGTTCCGCGAGTTTGGTTTGGCTTGCTAGTAGCGGCTGAGCTGTAGAAGTTATCGCCCGAGGACCAAAGGTGCAGCAACACGGTCCGTTGGCAGGGTGCCCTCGCTGAAGCGTTCCTGCGCTGCCTCACCGTCTTCGGTGGGGGTATGCAGGACGAGGAAGACGAAACGGATCACCTACCGCTTCGGCTCGGTGACACCGTCGTGCTTCCCAGCCTCAGGAAACTGAAAATCTCCCGCCGTGGTGCGGGATTTTATGGCGGCCTCAGGCCGGCCAGCAACGAATGCATGAGCGCGCGGCGTTGCGCCCGCCGGAGAAGGCCGAAGGGGCCGGTGCGCGTTTCGGGAAGTCATCGGCGCGCGAACGCCGATCGGGCCCTCAAGCAGGCGTCGATGTTACGCGGGCTGGGGTCGAAGGAGCAAACCAGAGTGCCTACGTTCAATCAGTTGGTGCGCAAGGGGCGTACGGCCCCCAATTACAAGACGGCCAGTCCGGCGCTGCAGTCGTGCCCGCAGAAGCGCGGCGTCTGCACGCGCGTCTATACGCAGACGCCGAAGAAACCGAACTCGGCCCTGCGCAAGGTGGCGCGCGTGCGTTTGACCAACGGCATCGAGGTGACCACCTACATTCCCGGCGTCGGCCACAACCTGCAGGAGCACTCCATCGTGCTCATTCGCGGCGGCCGCGTCAAAGACCTGCCGGGAGTGCGTTATCACGTGATCCGCGGGACCCTGGATGCGGTGGGAGTGGCCGGCCGCAAGCAGAGCCGCTCTAAGTACGGCGCCAAGCGCCCGAAAGCTTAGTGGTCAGTGACCAGTGGCCGGTGGTCAGTGGTCAGCGAAACAAATGATTTGAAGGCTCCAGCCGGCGGACGAACGGCTAGGAGCTAAAAGCTAAGAGCTAAGTTATGCCTAGAAAAGGACACATTGCGAAGCGCGAAATTGCCGCCGATCCGATCTACGGTTCGACGCTGGTGACCAAGTTCATCAACTCCATGATGTGGGGCGGCAAGAAGTCCACCGCCGAGAACATCTTCTACGACGCGATGAAAAAGATGCAGGAGAAAGGCGGCGACGAGGCCTTGAAGCTGTTCAAGAAGGCCGTCGAGAACGCCAAGCCGGTGTTGGAGGTGAAGACTCGCCGCGTGGGCGGCGCCAACTACCAGGTCCCGGTGGAAGTGAATCCCGACCGCCGCACCTCGCTCGCCATCCGCTGGCTCATCAGCTACAGCCGCGGCCGCGCCGAGAAGGGCATGACCGACAAGCTCAGCAATGAATTGCTCGACGCCGCCAACAATCGCGGCGCTGCCATCAAGAAGAAAGAAGACGTACACCGGATGGCCGAGGCCAACAAGGCTTTCGCGCACTACCGGTGGTGACATTGCGGAATTGCAGAACTTGATCGAGCCCCAGGATTCGGAAGGAAAGTAAGGGAAGACGTGCCAAGACAGGTTCCATTAGAAAGTTGCCGCAACATCGGCATCATGGCGCATATCGACGCCGGCAAGACCACGACGACAGAACGCGTGCTGTTCTACACCGGACGCACGCACCGCATCGGCGAGGTCCATGAAGGCACCGCCACGATGGACTGGATGGAGCAGGAGCAGGAGCGAGGGATCACGATTACCTCCGCCGCCACCACCTGCACCTGGCGCGATGTGCGGATCAACATCATCGACACGCCCGGCCACGTGGACTTCACCGCCGAGGTGGAGCGCTCGCTGCGCGTGCTGGACGGCGCGGTCGCCGTGTTCGACGCCGTGCACGGCGTGGAGCCGCAGTCGGAGACCGTCTGGCGCCAAGCCGACAAGTACGGCGTGCCGCGAATTTGTTTCATCAACAAGATGGACAAGATGGGCGCCGATTTCGAGCACGCCATCGAGACCATCCGCAAACGGCTGAACGCCCGCCCCGTCGCCATCCAGCTTCCCATCGGCTCGGAATCCAATTTCAAGGGCATCATTGATCTGTTCGAAATGAAGGCCAGCGTATGGCTGGAAGAGACGCTGGGCGCCACCTTTGAAGTCCAGGAAATCCCGGAGAACCTGAAGAAAAAGTCCGCCGCCTTCCGTAACCAGATGGTGGAGACCATCGTCGAGAACGACGACGATCTTCTCCACAAGTACATGGAAGGCGAAAACATCTCGCCGGAAGAGCTGCGGCAATCGCTGCGCAAGAGCGTGATCGCGCTGAAGCTTTTTCCGGTGCTGTGCGGTTCGGCCTTCAAGAACAAGGGCGTGCAGCCGATGCTGGACGCGGTGGTGGACTTCCTGCCCTCGCCCGCCGACATCCCGCCGGTGAAGGGCCTTGACCCGGATACCGGCAAGGAAGTTCTGCGGCCGGCTGACGACGACGCGCCGCTGGCCGCACTGGCATTCAAGATCATGACCGACCCGTTCGTCGGCCAATTGGCGTTCATCCGCATTTACTCCGGGCAATTGAAGACCGGCGACAGCATCTGGCTTCCCGCCAAGAACAAGCGCGAGCGTATCGGGCGCCTGCTGAAGATGCACGCCAACAAGCGCGAAGAAATCAGCGAGATTTATTCCGGCGACATCTGCGCCTGCGTCGGCCTGAAGACCATCACCACCGGCGACACCATCTGCGATGAGGAGCACCCGATCGTGCTGGAATCGATCGTGTTCCCGGCGCCGGTGATCTCGGTGGCGGTGGAGCCCAAGACCAAGGCCGATCAGGAAAAGATGGGTGTCGCGCTCGGACGCCTGGCGCAGGAAGATCCGACGTTCAAGGTCAACACCGACCCCGACAGCGGCCAGACCATCATCAGCGGGATGGGCGAGCTTCACCTGGAGATCATCATTGACCGCATGATGCGCGAGTTCCACGTCGAAGCCAACGTCGGCAAGCCGCAGGTCGCCTATCGCGAGACCATCCGCAAGCCCGCGCAGGCGGAAGGCAAGTTCATCCGCCAGACCGGCGGCCGCGGCCAGTACGGCCACGTCAAGATCAAGCTCGAACCCAACCCCGGCAAGGGCTACGAGTTCGAGAACGAAATCGTGGGCGGCTCGGTGCCCAAGGAGTTCATCAAGCCGGTTGACCACGGGATTAAGGAAGCGCTGGAAGGCGGCATCCTGGCCGGCTACCCGATGGTAGACGTTAAAGCCATCCTCTACGACGGCAGCTATCACGACGTGGATTCCAGTGAAATGGCGTTCAAGATCGCCGGCTCCATGGCCTTCAAAGAGGCTGCGCGCAAGGCCACGCCGGTGCTGCTGGAGCCGGTGATGTCGGTGGAGGTGGTGGTGCCGGAAGATTTCATGAGCGCCATCATCGGCGACCTGAACTCCCGCCGCGGACGCATCGAGGGCATGGAACACCGCGCCGGATCGCAGGTCATCAAGGCGATGGTGCCGCTGAGCGAGATGTTCGGTTACGCCACCCAGATGCGCTCCAACACCCAGGGCCGCGCAACTTTCTCGATGCACTTCTCGCGCTACGAGGAAGTGCCGCGCTCGGTGTCGGAGGAAATCATCGCGCGCGTGCAGGGGAAGACGGTGAATAGGTGACGTGGCGCGGGTCTTCGACCCGTGAACCTGCAAAGCGGGTGAGAGTTCATAGCCCGGCACGTGAGTGCCGGGGAAGCTAGCAATCGGATGCGAGTCCCGTAGGGACGACACGGAGACAGGAATGGCGAAAGAGAAATTTGCACGCACCAAGCCGCACGTGAACGTGGGCACGATCGGTCACATCGACCACGGCAAGACCACGCTCACGGCGGCCATCACCAAGGTTCTGGGCAAGAACAACCCGAACGTGAAGTTCCGCAGCTTCGATTCGATCGACAACGCGCCGGAAGAGAAGGCGCGCGGCATCACCATCGCCACGGCGCACGTCGAGTACGAAACGCCGAACCGGCACTACGCGCACGTGGATTGCCCGGGCCACGCCGATTACATCAAGAACATGATCACCGGGGCGGCGCAGATGGATGGCGCCATCCTGGTGGTCGCCGCGACCGACGGCCCGATGCCGCAGACGCGCGAGCACGTGCTGCTGGCGCGGCAAGTCGGCGTGCCCTACGTGGTGGTGGCGCTGAACAAGGTGGACGCGGTGGACGACCCGGAACTGCT
>Ga0326726_10002707_pt1 | contig 16236 bp, 11 predicted proteins | sample MHFenrmetagenome_2_FD_207603 | JGI IMG/M metagenome (GOLD analysis project Ga0326726, IMG submission 207603) | Lab enriched peat soil microbial communities from Michigan Hollow, Ithaca, NY, United States - MHF15MN | ecosystem: Environmental > Terrestrial > Soil > Wetlands > Peat | place: USA... | reverse complement strand
CCTGCACCTGTAACCGTGACACTCGTAACTCCAATTACCTGGTTTGATATCGTTATTACCAGGGCACCATAAATCCCTGAACCGTCATTGGATATTGCCCTTACAGTGACTGTTCCATTATCTACAGCAGTAACAAGGCCCGCTGAAGTTATGGATGCCAGGCTTGAACCACTGGTTATCGACCAGGTTACCGTCTTATTCGTTGCATTCGACGGCAATACAGCAGCACTCAGCTGAAGAGTTCCGCCATCAGTGGTTATCGTTGAAGATCCACCTGCCCCTGTTACTGTTATACTTGTCGCTTTAACTGTCTGATCAGAATTATAATATTCATAAGCACCAATATCAGGATTACCAATTATTGGATTTCCAGCATAATCCGTTTTAAATCCTAAATCTATACCTGCATTGATCGCTGGACTTGTATTTTGTAAGTGAAAATCAACATTCGGTAATTCTATTTTTGCAGCAACTACAAACAAAGGATTTACTTCAGCATTTTCACAATCTTTCTGACCATAATTATTACCATCCATGGCAGCAATTTGATTTGCTCCGTACTGTGAACTTTCCCACATCCTTCCACCATAAACCATATTATTTTTTACACTCCATCCATTACATGAACTATTAGTCCATATAACATGTTTGGAGGATGGTTGATAAAATATATTATTTGCAATAATAAGATTAGCAACAGCTCCATCTGTTGCTATAAAATATTGTCCCCCCAAAGAATTTTCATTTGACCATGCAATTACATTATTAGCAATAAGACAATTATCTGATCCGCAATTAATAGCCCCACCACTACAACCCCATATAATATTATAAAAGATGTTAATATAATTGGAACAATCTGAATGACTCGATGGCATGGAAGTATAGATAGCATGATCCTTATTAAGAAAGTAACTATCGGGACCAGTTCGTCCTATGTTAAATATTAGATTATCTTGAATATTCCAGTGATTGTGATGATTTCCGATGTAAATTCCACATAATCCATAACCTGAAGTTGTTTCATATCTTCCGATGTCATGTATTTTATTGCCTTTTATATTAATATAATTACTTTGATAAGAATTATCATTTGCAATTATACCAATATCGTAAAAATTTTTAATTTCAAAATCTTGTACATTGATATACGATGCACCACTACTAAAAGTTATTCCATAATTACCAGCATCTTTACCATCTAAAACAGCACCCCATTTGTTTTGTGATTTAAATGTAATTGAAGCTTGATTCGTACCGCTTGTTTTAATGTTTAAAAGTTCATAACCAGTAGATTCATACACACCATCTTCTACAATTACTGTACTACCTGCCGTTACAACATTGGCAGCATGTTGAATGGTAAGAAATGGTGATTCAAATGACCCTATGTTGCCATCATTCCCCTTTTTTGAAACATAATAATCAGTTGCTGAAGCTGTTGAAGGAAGGAGAAAAATAACTGCATAAAATAAAATAAGAAATATCCACCTGACAAGTACCTGTTGTGTTCTGCAATGCAGAGTTTCAGTATACTTAATTACTTCCCCCATATTGTTAAAAGAATCTGCGAACTTATTTGACTAACTAACTGATAAAATTGACAAATGCTTGAATTTAAACGGCAAAAGTAGTAATAAATTATGCTAAAGGAAAATTATTCTTTTATTATTTCTTGTAAATCGCATCAATGAAACCTACGTTCTTTACAATTATTTTTTTGAAGAATTACAACTAAAAAGGTTAGTGTCTCTTATTCGTTGATAATCAGCACTTACATTAATAAATCATTAAATTCTTCCACCATTAAAAACCTTCAAATATACATTTGTAAATAAATCCTTATTTTTGAAATGGGTAAAACGTGCCCTGAGAAACCTTGATTAACATATTTCTAAATGAACAAAAAGAAAATCTTATCATCCGGATTGTTTTTTGTGATTGGTGTTACACTTTTTTGGCTTGTCTACAGGGATTTTAATTTCAGAGAATTAACAAACTCTTTAAAAGACATTAAATTTGGTTGGATTATCATCTCTATTAGTTTTGGATTGCTTAGTCATTTTATTAGAGCTCTAAGGTGGAAAATGCTCGTGGAAACTATGGGTTACAAACCAACAATTATTAATTTATTTCTTTCCGTTATTATACTCTATTTTACAAATCTTATTATTCCCAGGGGTGGAGAGGTGTCTAGATGTGCGGTTCTCACTAAATATGAAAAAATTCCTTTTGCTAAACTAGTAGGTACCGTTTTTTTTGAGAGAATCACCGACCTTTTCGCATTTCTTCTGATCCTTCTTATTCTGGTAATCTGGCAATTCAACTTTTTCGATACCATCATGAATTATCCAGATTTCAAATTGGATTTTTCCTCAATTAAAGTTAAGATATTACCAGCCATTTTGGTTTTAATTCTGATTGCCGTTTTGGCTTTTGTATTAGTCAGGTTCAAAATATTCAATAAAATATTTAGAAAATTAAAGAAACTAAAGAGTGATTTCATTGATGGAATAATTGTTATTAAGCAGATGCAGGAGAAACCCAAGTTTATAATTTACACATTATTAATTTTCTTTTTCTGGATAGTTATGCTCTTTGCAGTATTCTTTGCATATCCACCAACCAACAAATTATCATTTAATGTCGCAGTTTTAACCTTTGCGTTTGGCAATCTTGCATATCTCTTACCCATACAGGCAGGTATTGGCGCGTGGCATTTTATTGTCATCAACTGTTTGTTCTTTTTTGGTATTGATAAAGAATCAGGCATGATATTCGCTCTTATTGCTCATACTTTTACCAATCTGATTTTCCTGATTTTTGGCCCTATAGCCTTGGCATTATTACCCTTTGTAAACAATTCTGATCCTAGAAATCAAGATATCATTCCAGAAAAATAGAATAAGCTAAGATTTCTTTACCGCTAGCCAGACCAGCTTAATAACTTCCATCATAACCATCCAATTTGACCGGACAGACTTGAGAAGGAGAATATCGAAACCCGCCCTTTGTGGAAACCGATGCATCTTCAGCCAGTATTTGAGTCCTGCCCGTCATTCGTTAACGGCACCTCGGAATATCTGTTCCACAGAGGCCTCTGCCTTCCGTCAGGTTCTAATATGTCGGATGAGGACCTCCACCGTTCCATAAGTTCGATTACAAAATGTCTTACCAGATAGGCCTGACAATCAAATGTTCAGCTCCCAAGTGTCGAGTTTGCAGTATTACCTCCTCCCCTTCCCTCATTTTGCATTTCCGATCAAATTAATTAATTTTAGCCCCGTAGTTTAGTTCGTGAGCAGAAACCAGTCCTGAAATAGTAAAAGACAGACCAGACAGCGGATTATTGCTGTATCTTTCACACATTTAATCTTTTACGTTCCAGACTGATTGTGACTCAGGTTGCGGAAGTTTTGTTGTACCTAAGGTAAAAGGACAAAAAATCAATGTTCTGCTTTCATAAAATTTCGACATTTCTTTTACCTTTAGGATTTTATCTATTTTTGAACGCCTGACGCCTGACGCCTGACGCCTGACGCCTGACGCCTGATGCCTGATGCCTGATGCCTGATGCCTGATGCCTGATGCCTGACTCGCCTGACGCCTGACGCCTGACGCCTGACGCCTGATGCCTGATGCCTGTAACTTTGAAACTCTGAAACTAATATCAAATGAAAACCAATCGCCTCATAATCTTGTCTATAATAACTACAGTGTTTTTTGTGTCTTCCTGTGTTACTAACAAAAAGCTAACCTACCTCCAGTCTGAGGGAGTCCGCGAGGAATTTATTGCAATTACCCCTGCTACTTATATCATTCAACCATACGATAACCTTTATATAAGAGTTGTTACTCCTGATCCCAAGCTGGCTGATATGTTCAACACCATGTCTGCAACATTGTCAAGCATCAGCGTTACCGAGCAGAGTGCTGATATGTTAAGCTACACTGTTGATGATGATGGAGCCATTGAACTCCCCTATGCCGGAAGGTTTATGGTGGCAGGAAAAACGATGAAAATGGTGAAAACCGAACTGGACATCGCTCTTAAAAGTTATATTGCCGATGCTGTTGTAACAGTTAAAATGGTTAATAATTATGTAAGCATAATTGGGGAAGTACAGCGTCCCGGCAAATACCCAATTTATAAAGACCGCCTGAACATATTCCAGGCTCTTGCCATGGCCGGAGACCTTGATAAATACAGCAACAGGCAGAAGTTACAGATTATCCGGCAGACGCCAGATGGTAATACAGTTAAAGAGTTCTCACTTAAGGACCGGAGCATTATCGGATCACAGTTTTTCTACGTGATGCCAAATGATGTTATTTATGCTCCCCCTATGAAGGGAAGGTTCTTCCAGATGGATGCATTTCCCTACTCGGTCATATTAAGTACGATAACTACGTTTGTGTTGCTTTGGAATGTGCTTAAATAGTTAAAGTTCCAGGGTTTCAGTGTTTCAGGGTTTCAGTGTTTCAGTGTTTGATATGAAGAGCAAAAGAAATGACAATAAAGAGATTTGAAGACCTTGAAATATGGCAAAAAGCCAGAGAATTGTGTAAGAAGCTCAGAAGAACTGCAGAAACCACATCGTTAGGGAAGGACTTTTCATTAAAAGATCAAATTTTCAGGTCAAGCGGTTCAGTAATGGATAATATAGCGGAAGGTTTTGAGAGGGATGGCAAAAAAGAGTTCATGAATTTCTTATATATAGCAAAAGGATCTCTTGGAGAAACCCGATCGCAGGTCCACAGGTCATTTGATGCTATGCATTTTAAAGAAGAAGTATATAATGATTTGCTAAATGATTGTCTGAATCTATCAGGAATGATAGCTCATTTTATTAGTTATCTTTCCAAATCAGAATTTGATGGAATAAAGAAGAAATAGTTTCAGAGTTTCAAAGTTTTAAACCCTGGGACACTGAAACACTGAGACACTGAAACTAATAAAATACAACTCACAACTATAGAAACATGCCCAACGATAATTCATTTCAGCTTGCAAGTTCAAGCAAGAGACCACAACAGGAGGATGTAATCGATTTTAAAAAAATCTTCTACATTATTATCTACAATTGGTATTACTTTATCATTGCTTTGCTTTTAGCTCTGATTTGTGCCTTTCTTTATAATACTTACACCATACCCACTTATAGAGTTTCAACTACCCTCCTCATTGATGAAGAAAAGAAAGGAGGTTTAATGGAAAATTATCAGTATCCTGGTGGTTACGGCACAGGAGGGCAGATGAAAAACCTCGATAACCAGATTATGGTACTCTCATCAAAAACGCTCATAGAGAGAACACTTGATGAGTTACCCTTTGACATAGAATATTATCACAGCGGGTTCTTTAATAAGATAGCGCTATACCCCAATCACCCGATAAAGATTGTACCAGAAACTGCAGACAGTCTCCCCCGTGATGTAGAATTTAAATTTAAATACCTGGGGAACAATTTGTTCAAACTTGATGCTGGATCTAAGGTTTCCTTTGCATTGCACATTCAATCTTCATTTGGAGAAATTATTAAACTTCCAGGTGGCAGCTTCCACATTGAAAGCGAAAGCAATGACTGGCTTTTGGAAAATAAGAATCGGAATATTTATTTCATGTGCTTTAGCCGCGAGAAGCTGGTAGAGAGTTACACTAAACGAATGAAGGTTGTTCCAGATTCGAAAAAAGGAACCATAGTGAGGATCAGCCTCGAAGGGACAAATAAAACAATGGATATGGATTTTCTTAATAAGCTAACAGAAATTTTTATTAATAATTCTCTTGATAAGAAGAACCAGGAGGCTATCAGGACAATTCAGTTTATCGATGATCAGCTTATAGGGATATCCGATTCACTGGTTATAACAGAAAACAAGCTGCAACAATTCCGTTCCAAAAACAAGGTAATGAACCTTTCGGCTCAGGGACAGGTTATTATCGATCAGGCTATGAGCCTCGAAAACCAGAAGGCCCGACTTGGAGTAGAGGCTAACTATTATGACTACTTAGCAGATTACCTTGCTAAAGATAATGAAGGCCAGGCACCTATTGCCCCTGCCACAATGGGTATAACGGACCCAGGACTTACGAAGCTGGTAGCTGATCTTGCCGACCTTCAGGGACAGTTTTACAGCAAGAGTCTTGGCGAAAAGAATCCATTACAAAGCCAGCTGGCACAAAGATTACGCAACACAAAAGAGGCACTCAGAGAAACACTAAATGGTGTCAGAAGATCTAATAACATGGCTATGAGTGAGATAACTGAGCAAATACGCACAGTAAATGCTCAGGCTTCTGCATTACCCGTGACAGAAAGGCAGCTTCTTGGTATTGAAAGAAAATACAAACTTAACGATGAACTGTACACATTTCTCCTTGAAAAGCGTGCCGTGGCACAGATACAAAAAGCATCGAACATGCCAGACAACGAGATAGTTGACCCTTCAAAACCCGATTTTGTGCCCGTGAGGCCGAAAACTACATTTATTTACATTTTGGCTATCATCGTAGGTATCGGCTTCCCATTCTTATGGAAATGGTTTGTCGACGCTTTCAACAATAAGGTAAAGGAAGAAGAAGATATAAAGAAAATAACAGATATACCGGTTGTTGGACATATTCCACACAGCCTGATGAGAAAGAATACCGTTGTACTTGAAGAACCCCGTTCTCGTGCAGCCGAGGCTTTTCGGTCACTAAGATCGAAAATTCAGTTCTTTACAAAAGAAACTAAGGCGCCTGTAATTCTTATAACCTCGTCTTTGCCTGAAGAGGGAAAAACCTTTACGGCAATAAATCTGGCCTCGGTTTACAGCCTTATGGGGAAAAAGACTGTCCTTGTAGGTTTTGACCTTCGAAAACCAAAGATATACACTGATTTTGGCATCGGAAATGAAAAGGGTGTTTCAACATGGCTGACAGGACAGGACGACTTGCAGGAGTTTATTAAAGAGACACCTTATAAAAATCTTTTTTTGATACCCGCAGGCCCCGTTCCGCCAAATCCTTATGAGCTTACAGCTTTGAATAAGACAGAAGAACTTTTAAGGTTGCTCAAGGAGATGTTCGAATGTATAATAATTGACTCATCGCCCATAGGTACGGTCTCTGATACCTTCCACCTAGCTTCATTGGCCGATACCGTCATTTTGATAGTAAGGCAGAATATGACTTTAAAAGATCTGCTTGATAATACAGTAAAAGAGCTTAAGATCAGCGATATAAAAAGTGTAAGCATTGTTGTTAACGATCTCGAACCCAAATACAAGCGTTATAACTATGGTGGAAGGTCTGTGTACAGCTATAGCAAAGAGAAAAGTAAAATGTAAAAAGAAAAACGAAAGTTATAACAAATTGCAATTATATTTTTGTTTTAGTATTATATCCAGAGAATTAACATATTGGAATGAAAAGATATTTAAAACACTAAACTTTATCCATAAAAATGATGTTTAAATATTAAGAACAATATTCTTAAATTTTCACTATTTCCCCTTTTCGGATGCAATCAAGTTTCCAATAATACTCTATTAGAGCGTCAGGCTCAAGAAAACAAAAGGGCAAATTATTATATTATGGAATCTGAAAGAAATTTTGTTCATAAAATCTTAAATGAATGGAATAATACTTATGCTCATTACTCAGGCAAAAAGTGCATTCATGAGTTATTTGAAGAAAGGGCTTTACTCGATCCTGAAAGTATTGCTCTTGTATTTGATGATGGTGAATTAACATATTCTGATCTTAATGAAAGAGCAGATCGCCTGGCGGCGGTATTACAAAGTTATAAAATAGGGACCGGTGATTTCGTTGGTTTACTGCTCAAACGTTCTCCTGAACTTATTATTTGCTTGTTGGCGATTTTGAAAGCCGGTGCCGCCTATGTTCCATTAAACCTTACAGATCCTGAAAACCGGACTAATTCCATTATCGACGCAGCGGGAATTAAGTTTGTAATCACCAATACCCTCCATGATATAGATTTGAAAGGAAAAAGTGAACGATTGAATATCGAACAATTAATTAAGCAATCCGTAGTCTTGGAGGTTATACGAAAGAATATTGTGATCAGGTCAACAGATCCCGCCTATATTATTTTTACTTCAGGAACGACTGGAACTCCCAAGGGTGTATTGGTTAATCATAAATCTGTAATTAATACTATCGAATGGGTCAATAAAACCTTTAGAATATCGAATAAGGACAAATTACTCTGGATAACAAGCTTAAGCTTTGACCTTTCTGTATATGATATTTTTGGGATACTGGCTGCAGGAGGGATCATAAGGATTATAAGCGACGAAGACCGGCATAATCCTAAAAAGCAGTATGATTTATTGTTAAATGAGGGAATAACTTTTTGGGATTCTGCACCTCAAAGCTTGCAGCAGCTTACTACTTTTTTTAATAGTAATGGCAATCCCCGTTTATCTAATTCTTTAAGGCTGGTATTCTTAAGTGGCGACTGGATCCCTTTATCCTTACCGACAGCAGTTACCTCAGTTTTTCCTTCTGCTGTCGTTGTGGGTTTAGGCGGAGCCACTGAGGCAACAATCTGGTCAAATTATTTCATTATTGATAAAATACAACCTGAGTGGAAAAGCATCCCCTATGGTAAACCAATTCAGAATACCAGATATTATATCCTGGATGACAAAATGGATCATTGTAAAGTGCAACAGCCCGGAAACCTTTACATCGGAGGCGATTGTCTTGCCCTGGGATATTACAATGACCCTGTACTGACAAATTCGAAATTCATTCCGGATCCCTTTAATCCGGATTGTAAACTTTATCGGACCGGCGACAAAGCACAATGGCAGGCTGATGGTAATATAGAATTTCTTGGGAGGGAAGATGAACAGGTAAAGATAAGAGGTTACAGGGTTGAAATGGGCGAGATTAAAAATGCGGCACAGCAGAATAGAGCAATTAAAGAAGCCATAGTTTTGCCTGATAAATCGGACCGGCACAACATAAAAGTATTATTATTCATAACCACTTATGATAATAAGAAATTAGAGGTTAATCATTTAAAAAGAGAATTCAGAGGGAACTTGCCTGACTATATGATCCCAACTGATATTATTCAATATGACGAATTCCCTTTAACAATAAACGGAAAAATAGATACAAAAGCGCTACTCTATGACTATATTATGTCATTGAATGACAATATGTTAATAAAAACAACAAATGGACCTGAAAAGGATTTACATTTTAAAACACCCATAAATGAGATACTTTTTCATATCTGGAGTGAAGTTTTAATGACGAAGAATATATCGTTAACAGATAATTTCTTTGAGATTGGCGGTAATTCTGTTTTGGCAATAGCTGTTCTATCAAAGATAAAATCTGCATTTAATATTGAGTTGGATTTAAAAGTATTCTTTAACAGTCCACGGATAAAAGATTTGGGAGAAGCTATAGAGAATACAAAACAAAGTATAGTTGATAGTAAGCTTGATAAATTTTCTAATATTATCTTTTTTAATACCAAAGGCAAAAAAACACCTCTTTTTCTACTCCATGGAGATAATGGTAATTATATAATTGCTGAGCACTTAGGTCCCGATCAGCCAGTTTATGGTTTTTTACAGCCTAACTTAAAAGGGGAAGAGATTATTTATAAAAATGTTAGGGGAATGGCTAAGGAATATTTAAATCAAGTATTATCTCTTAGACCTTCAGGGCCTTATTATCTAAGTGGTTTTTCGTTTGGAGGAGTACTGGCTTTTGAAATGGCTGTTCAATTACAGAAATTAGGATATAAAGTACCAATAGTTGTTCTATTTGATACCAAGAGCCCATTGGCTCATGAATCAATCAAATGGCACGGTAATTTCTTTGAACTGATAAAAAGTAATATTTTATTTCCTTTTAAAAGTGAAATGGAATTCCATGTGATATTAATAATTTGTAAAATATATTTTTTGTTCAATCAACCTGTTCCCGTTAAATGGCGCCAGTTTTATAGGTGGAAAACATACGAGAAACTACGACAAAAATATAATCCTGAAAAATTTAACGGTGGTATATTGCTGTTTAAAACTTTAGAAAATCCATCTCCTTTTGAATGCCTCGGATGGGAGACTCTGGTGGATGATATAAGGCTGGTTACTCTTGAAGCAAGTCATGTTACAATTTTTAAGAATAAAAATAGTGTTAATGTCCTTCAGATAGAACTGAAAAAACTCATAAATCATTTTAATGAATTATATAAAGAATAATTACATATTGTAATGCAGTTAGTTTCAGGTTCAAGTGATATCTATTGTAATTTTGATTCAGTATTTAAAATGACCTCAAAGAATTACTTAAATAGAGTAGATGTGTTTTATGCCAGGACTAAAGACTTGATAACAAAATATAATGATTTTAAAAATTATATCACACATGAAGAATTGTTAAGAGCAGGTAGATTTCATTTTGATCAAGACAGGGAAACTTATATTTCCTGTCATGCACTTCTTCGATTAATTCTTTCAGGCAGATTAAAAAAGAAACCTTTAGATATCTTATTTATCAATGGGCCATACAACAAACCCGGCATAATAGGAAATCCCTTATTCTTTAATATCACGCATACAAGGGATTCATTTGCATTTGCTATTTCTCGATATTTAAGCTTAGGGATCGATTTGGAAAAAGTGAATAGGGATTTAGATTTTAAATCAATTATGAAAATAAGTTTTAGTGAAAAGGAGTGTAACTATGTTTTAGAATCTGATTCTAATGCAAGAAACAGGTTTTTTCTTTTGTGGACTCGCAAAGAAGCGCTTCTTAAAGCTCTTGGGATAGGAATAGTAATCGATCTCACTCAAGTTGAAATTTCTGAACATGAAAGGTATGTAAATAATGAATCCTTTGGTAAACTGGTTTTTGATTCTGCATTTAATGAACATTTTATATACTCGAAGATTCTTTTGAATTATTACTTAAGCATCGCACTGCCTCATAAGGCAAATATAATCCTGAATCAAATAAACGAAGAGAATATTGACTCTTACTTAGATTAGTTTTTGAGTCTCAAGAAAATCTAAACATATTATGGATCAACTGAATATATACATTTAATTAGGGATTTCTTAGAATTAGTAAAACAATAAACAGCAAAGAATTGATACAAATTGGTCGAAAAGATATAATCTGGAACTACGCTGCAACTTTCCTGAAAATAGCATCATCTGCTTTACTTCTACCATTTATCTTAAGGATGATGCCTTCCGAGACGGTTGGTATCTGGTCGGTTTTTATGACGATTACAGCTTTTTCATATTTACTCGACTTTGGCTTTAATCCTTCGTTTGCCCGCAATGTTACATATATTTTAAGTGGTGTAAGAATCTTAAAAATAAACGGATTTGAGACTGTATCATCAGAAAACCAAACGATTGACTATGGGCTACTGAAAGGCCTTATTAATGCCATGCGCTGGTTCTATTTGCGAATGGCCATTGTTTTATTATTGTTACTTTCGACTTTAGGCACGTATTATATCTATTCATTATTACAGAACTATAAAGGCGATCCACAGGAGATTTATCTTGCATGGGGATTATTATGTTTAATTAACACTTACAATCTTTACACACTGTATTACGATTCCTTATTGCAAGGTATAGGATTAGTAAAAAGATCAAAGCAAATTTTAATTATTGGGCAAACGATATACTTAGTTATTGCATCTCTGCTTATAATTGCAGGTTATGGTTTAGTAGCTATTGTTTCCGCGCAGGCTTCATCGGTAATCATTATCCGCTGGCTATCATATCATTCCTTTTTCACAGACGAAATCAAACAAAAATTGCAAATTGTCAAACCTCAACCTAAAAAAGAAGTAATAAAAGCTATCTCCCCTAATGCGCTAAAAATCGGATTAACTTCTCTTGGCGGTTTTATGGTAGAACGATCAGCCATCGTAATTGGTTCATTATATTTGACTCTGAAAGAGATTGCTTCTTTTGGCATTACAATTCAACTGATTACCGTCATTGCCGGATTGGCAACAATTTACACGGTCACTTATATTCCCAGAATTGCCCAGTTGCGTATTTCAGATAATAATTCAACCATAAAAGAACTTTACCTGAAAGGCCAGATAGTTTTGTTGTTAACGTACACTGCCGGAGGAACAGTTTTGTTGCTTTTAGGAGAATGGGCTTTAAAACTTATTGGTAGCCAAACTCAACTAATGCCTCGATTATTAATATTGACAGCAACTGTCATATCATTTTTGGAAAGCAATCATGGTATTGCTGGAATGATTCTACTTTCAAAAAACGAAGTTCCCTTTTTTAAAGCATCATTACTTTCAGGAGGCTTAACAGTACTATTATTACTATTATTTTTCCATTTAACAAATTCAGGTTTATGGGTGATGATTGCTGCTCCAGGACTTGTTCAGGGGGCATATCAAAATTGGAAGTGGCCATATGAAGTTTCTAGAGAACTAAAAATAACTAAAAGAGATGTCTCCAAAGCAATTATAGAATTTATTAATCTAAAAGTTTAACAATAACTTGATTTTAGGTTATTCTTCATAAAAAGATATTGTACTTGTAAAAAAAATACATTCTTTTTGCAAAATAAGTTCGAAAAGTGTTTACTTGGTAGCCAAAAGAAATAGAATAATATTCTTTTTTGATTGTGCACAAAGCGCATTCTATAATTTGTAATATCAAACTGGAAAGAAACTTGGGAAATAGAATTAGTAATCGAAGTTGTTGAAAAAGCTAAAGGGAAGTGGATGGCTGATAATACCGTGGCAAGTAAAAGAAAGGTGTTATTAAGTTCAATTCTCAATAACCATTTTGATTAGATATTGATTATCTATAAAGCGATCTTCAAAAGAGGAGTGAAAGTTGTGAAATTGAGTGTAATAATTCCGGCATTTAATGAAGAGAGATATATTTCAAGAGCGATTGATAGCGTATTCCAGCAAACGCAAAAAAATATAGAATTAATTGTCGTTGATGACGGATCCATAGATAATACTGCTGAAATTGTAAAATCTTATGGCGCTAAGGTTAAATATTATTATCAACAGAATAAAGGTGTCGCAGCAGCCAGGAATTTTGGAATTGAAAATTCAAATGGCAGCTTTATTGCATTTTTAGATGCAGATGATTATGTATTGCCTAAAATGTATGAAAAATTGTTAATTGAAGCCCAATGTACTAATTCTGACATCGTTTTGTGCAATATTTATTTTGAAAACAGAAATGGTTTAAGGATAAAAGCATTTAATTACCAAGAATGTCAATTGGATTTAAATAAACCTAAGTATTTAGATAAAGCTTTTCGAATTATAGGTGATAGTTGTTGTAATAAAATATATAGACGGTCGCTTGTTCAGGGGATAAGATTTCCTGAATTAAATTTAGGAGAAGATGGATTATTCGTGTTAGAATGCCTATTGAAGGCAAAAGAAATATATTGTTTGAATGAACCACTTTATGTTTACTTCCAAAACCCTATTTCGATTACTAAAAGCGGCGTAAATTATAAAATTATCGAAATTTATGGACAATTTCAAAGTAGAAAAAGAGAGTTGATAAGTAAATATAATTGTATTGGAATTTTAAACAATGCTTTGCAGAATTATTATATAAAAAGCTTTTTGATTTATGCCAATAGTATTCGACAAATTAAAGATACAAAAGAAAGATACTTATGCTGGGGAAAGTGGCTGATTATTAATAGAGATGATTATTTAAACAGAACATCTTTAAGTATCATTATTGCGGTTTCTACTAATATTCACTGGGTATACTATGTCGGGATGATTGTAACTTGTGCATTCATTGATCCTTTGCTTAAAAGGATAAGAAATTCTAAATACTACTTAGCTGACTCTTAAAGATTATATATTTTTGACAATAAAAAGTATATGGTAATAATTCTGTCTTTTAATTTGCGTGATTTTGGGCGAATGGATAAGAAGCTTACCTGGCAGTTCGTGGATAAAAGTAATGATGGGCAAAATTGAAATGAAACCGAATTAGATTGTTTTCAGGATCATATTATTAAACACAATCAGACACCTTAAAAGTGAATGCAAAATGATTAGTGGTTATCTAATGGCATAGAAAATGGTTTGAATAAAACTGAATAGCTCCAATAGTATTTATCGTTTCTTTGTGGTCATGCTTTTTGTACTGGATTAAATCATCCGTTCTGGGTGGGTAAAATCTGCCACTATACTAAAATATTGAAAATTGGGATTTCTTAAGGGCTGACTATAAATCGCGAAAAAGACCGCTACAAATGATATTACTTAAGAATACTTTAAGGTACCTGTTTATAGAAATTTTATTATTATTTCTGTTGAAATTTTTTAGAATAGGTGATGCAGCTTTATAAGGCAAAATGAATACAAAAAAAAAAATTTAAAATAAAATAAAGACTTTGACACTGTTTAGATTTTAAAATTTCTTTTTAATAATAAGAACCTGTAAGTCTATAAATGTGACTAACGGTAAGTAGGCATGCCTGATGTCAAGAAGAAAGGCGAAGGGAGAAAGGGTAAGTTAAGAACTCAAAAGGGTAAGGTGGCGCAGATTTATGAAACCTCTGGGTACCGTATTTTTGTGACCTTACAATATTAAAGTAAAAAATAATAATAACAAGAAGTAGAAGGCTAAAAAGATATCACTGCCAAAGCAAAACGCAAACCACAAAAATTAAGACGCTAAATACCAACTGTTTTTATAAATTGCTGACTTGGAATTATAATGACTCTCAAACAAAAAACCATATCCGGACTCATTTGGAGTTTTATAGACAATACTGCTAGTATGGGCATTTCATTTATAGTAGGAATTATTCTTGCCCGCCTTCTAAGCCCAAAAGAATTTGGATTAATAGGTATGCTTACTATTTTCATTGCTATATCACAATCATTCATCGATAGTGGTTTCCGTCAGTCACTTATTCGAAAACATAATTGTACACAGGCTGATTATTCTACCGTTTTTTATTTTAGTATTGTAGTTGCTGTCTTTTTTTATATTTTATTATTTGTATTCGCAGAGGCAATTGGTAATTTTTTTTATGAACCTGTACTTAAGAAATTAATCAGAATACTTGGATTAGGTTTGATCATTAATTCTTTTACAATAATTCAGAGTACACTTTTGACGAAACTTATTGACTTTAAACTTCAAGCTAAAATCTCTGTTATTTCATCTATCATTTCAGGAATTATTAGCATTTATATGGCTTATACAGGATGGGGAGTATGGAGTTTAGTGGCATTAACACTTATAAAATATACAATAAGTTCATTTCTTTTATGGTTTTGGAGTAAATGGAAACCTATCTGGTATTTTAGCTTAAACTCATTTAAAGAATTGTTTTCTTTTGGCAGTAAATTACTTGTAAGTGGATTAATAGATACACTATACAGAAATGTATATTATCTTGTTATTGGCAAATACTTTGCTGCTGCAGAATTGGGTTACTATACCCGTGCAGATCAGTTTCAGTCACTACCTTCATCTAATCTTCAGGGAATTATAGGACGGGTAACCTATCCGGTTTTATCAACCATACAGGACAATGCATCCCAATTAAGTGAGGCTTATAGAAAATTAATCAGAAGTACGATGCTGATTACTTTTGTCCTTATGCTCGGCATGGCCTCCGTGGCGAGACCTATGGTTCTAACTCTGATTGGCGAAAAATGGGAACCATGTATAATCTATTTGCAAATGTTGTGCTTTGTAGGCATGTTCTATCCGCTGCATGCGCTTAATCTGAACATGCTGCAAGTACAAGGTAGAAGTGACCTTTTCCTACGCCTCGAGATCATTAAAAAGGTATTTGCTGTCCCTATCATAATTATTGGAGTAATATGGGGAATAAAAGCAATGATTTTAGGGATGATGGTTAATACGCTAATTGCTTATTACCTCAACAGTTTTTGGTCGGGTCGTTTTATCGGTTATTCTTTTTTTGCTCAGATTAAGGACATTATGCCTTCATTATTGCTGGCTTTAATAATGAGTGCTGTAGTATTTGCCGAAGGATTGCTTATCCCGCTACCTTCATTGCCTCTGCTTATTATTCAATTGATAACCGGTGTATTGCTGATATTTGGGATATGCGAAGGAGTTCATTTTAGGGACTACCTCTATATAAAAAAAATAGTTATGGACAAATTTTTAAAACCTATTCATTCATGATTGAAAAACTAAATAAACCGATTTATGTTACACAGCCAA
>Ga0326726_10002706_pt1 | contig 16244 bp, 15 predicted proteins | sample MHFenrmetagenome_2_FD_207603 | JGI IMG/M metagenome (GOLD analysis project Ga0326726, IMG submission 207603) | Lab enriched peat soil microbial communities from Michigan Hollow, Ithaca, NY, United States - MHF15MN | ecosystem: Environmental > Terrestrial > Soil > Wetlands > Peat | place: USA... | reverse complement strand
GCGAAAATTCCTGACGTCCCCTTAGACACGCCCACGCAGGCCATCGAGCGGGCCGCAATCGTCGGGGCCGGGACCATGGGCGGCGGCATTGCGATGACGTACGCCAACGCCGGCATCCCCGTGTTACTCAGGGACGTGGACGAAACGGCGCTCGAGCGCGGCATGGCGCTGATTCGCAAGAACTACGAGTCCTCAGTGGCGAAGGGAAAGATGACGCGGGATGCGTTGGCAAAAACGCTCGCGCTCATCACGCCGACGACCGGCTATGACGGTTTCGATCGAGCAGACATCGTGGTGGAAGCGGTGTTCGAGGACCTGGATCTCAAGAGGACCACGTTCGCGGAGCTCAGTCGCGTCACACGACCGGATTGCATTCTCGCCACGAACACCTCGACGCTCGACATCGACGAGCTGGCCGCCGCGAGCGGACGGCCAAACAAGGTGCTCGGCCATCACTTCTTCAGCCCGGCGCAAGTAATGAAGCTGCTGGAGATCGTCCGCGGACGGCACACCGACGCCCAAACGATCGCTATGTCACTCAAGCTGGCGAAACGGCTCGGCAAGGTCGGGGTGGTCGTCGGCAACTGTTTCGGGTTTGTCGCCAACCGGATGCTCGCGTATTACATGCGCGAGGCGTATCTGCTGCTCGAAGAGGGGGCGACGGCGTCGCAGATCGACAACGCGCTCACCGATTTCGGGATGCCGATGGGGCCGTTTGCGATGCAGGACGTAGCCGGCATCGACGTCAGCGCTCGCATTCGGCAATACCTCAAGTCGATCGGTAAGACACGCGCGGAAGGGCCGCAGTCCGAGGTGATGGATCGACTCTACGAGCTCGGCCGCTACGGTCAAAAAACCGGCGCGGGCTGGTATCGATACGAACAGAACAACCGCACGCCGATTGCGGACCCGCTGATCGACGAGCTCGCGGCAAGCGAAGCGGCCAGGCGCGGGGTCACGCGGCGGACGATCGCCGATGAAGAGATCATCGCGCGCGTCACGACGGCGCTCGCGAACGAAGGCGCGCGCGTGCTCGAGGAAGGGTATGCGCTTCGTCCCGGCGACATCGATGTGATCTACGCGTACGGCTTTGGCTTCCCGCGATATCGCGGCGGGCCTCTGTTCTACGCTGACACGATTGGCCTGCCGACTGTGCTGCGGCGCGTCGCGGAGTACCGCGCGCGTTTCGGCAACTACTGGACGCCGGCGCCGCTTCTCGAAAGGCTGGTCGCTGAAGGCCGCGGCTTCTACAACGCTGCCTCGGTCGGCAGACCGTGATGACGACTCTTGCCGTAGCGCAGCTCAAAGAGCGCGTGGGCCAGGAGATCGGTGTCGGCGACTGGCTCGAGATGACGCAGGAGCGCATCAACCAGTTCGCCGACGCGACCGGGGATCGGCAATGGATTCATGTCGATCCCGTTCGCGCCGCGGCCGAGTCACCGTTCAAGACGACGATCGCACATGGCTTCCTGAGCCTCTCGCTCGTGAGTGTGATGCTCCGCAGCTCGATCACGATCACCGGCGTTAGGATGGCGATCAACTATGGTCTGAATCGCGTGCGGTTCGCGACGCCCGTTCCCGTAGGCTCGAAGGTTCGCGGACGCTTCACGCTGGCTGCGGTCGAGGAGATCGGCGGCAGCATGCAGGCGACGTGGGCGGTCACCGTCGAACGCGAAAGCGAGCAGAAACCTGCGTGCGTGGCCGAATGGTTGGTTAGGTACTATCCCGGCTGATTTCGTTGAGCACTTCGTTTGTGTGCTCGCCGAGCTTCGGTGGACTCCGGTAGAGGCGCGGCGGACTCTGCGATAGCTTGATCGGGTTGCCGAGCACGCGGAAGCCATCGAGCTCGGGATCGTCGAGAGGGATGAGCATCTGCCGCGGCTCTACCTGCGGATCCTCGAGCGCCTCCGGAATCGTGCGCACGCGCCCGCACGCGACGCCGAATTCCTGCAGCCGCGCGATCAACGCGTCCACCGTAAAGCGCGTGAATGCCGCTTCGAGCTCGACTTTGAGCGCAGAGCGATTCGCCGCGCGATCCGGATTCGTCTTGAAGCGCGAGTCGTCAGCGAGCTGCGGCACGCCGACGGCGGCACAGAGTTGCCTCCACAACCGGTCATTCCCCGCGGCGATCATCAGGCTGCCGTTCGACGCACGCAGCACCTCGTATGGCGCAATCGAGGCGTGGGCGTTACCGTGGCGCCGCGGCTTTTCGCCCGTCGCCTGCAGGATGCCGACCGGCATCGACAGCGTGGACAGAACCGAGTCGTACAGCGCGATGTCCACGTGTTGGCCTTTGCCCGTGCGATCCCGATCGCGCAATGCCAGCAGAATCCCGGAATACGCATACAACGCGGCCAGGTAGTCCGCCATCGCGATACCTGCACGCACCGGCGGCCCATCGGGCTCGCCCGTGATGTCCATGAAACCGGATTCTGCTTGCACGACAGGGTCGTAGCCGGTCAGGTGCCGCCGCGGCCCCGTCCGCCCGTAGCCGCTAATCGAGCAGTGAATCAATCGCGGATTGAGCGCGCGAATGGCCTCCTCGCCGAACCCGAGCTTGTCGAGGCTGCCGGGCTTGATGTTCTCGAGGAAGATGTCCGCGCTTGCGAGCAGGGCGCGCAACGCTTTCTGCCCGTCGGGCGACTTCAAGTCGAGCGCCACGCTGCGCTTGTTACGATTCACACCGAGGAAGTATGCGCTCCAGCCGCCGACGAACGGGCCCCACATCCGCGCATCATCGCCCTCCTTCGGCTCCTCGACCTTGATCACGTCCGCGCCCATGTCGCCGAGCAGCATCGCGCAGAACGGACCTGCCAGCACGCGACTCAAGTCGATCACTCGCAAACCGTCAAGCGGTGCCATTGAACCTCCGGAAATGAGCTACAGTGTGCACGCTTTCAATAAAAATTGAAAAATGCCGCTTCTTAGCGAAAGCCCGAAGGTCCTGCCGATCCATCGCAAGATCTTGGCATTCTCATTCATTGGCTGGGTCTTCGACTTCTACGATCTGCTGCTTCTGAGCTTCCTGGTCGCGGCGACGACGCTCAGCACGGACCTCGCGCTCACCCAGAACGACGTTGCCGTTCTCCTCGGCACGGCGCTCGCGTTCACGGCCGTGGGCGGCATGCTCGGCGGCGCGCTCGCGGACCGCTTCGGCCGCAAGCCGCTTTTGATAATCACGATTCTGATTTACTGCGTCGGGACGCTGCTGTCGGGATTCGCCACGGGATTCTGGACGCTCCTCGTCGCGCGCGCGATCACAGGCATCGGCGTCGGTGGCGAATGGGCCGTCGCGCACACGCTCGTTGGCGAGACGGTGCCGCCCCATGTCCGTGGCCGCTACGGCTCGTACCTGCAGAGCGGCTCCGCGTTCGCGCGCTTCTTCGCCTCGATGGCGGGCACCTTCCTCGCGCCATGGATCGGCTGGCGCGCCACCTTCATGGTGTCCGCCGTGCCGGCGTTGATGGTCGTGTTCATTCGCTCGCAGATGCCGGAATCGGACATCTGGCTTCAATTGAAGAAGGCCGGAAAGACCGCGCTGTCGCCGTGGCGCGTGGTCGCGGAGATGGTGGGCCCAGCACTGCGAAAGACGACTGCGATCGCGATGACGGTGACCACGTTCAACATGGCCGCGTACTGGTTCAAGACCATCTGGTTGCCCACGTACTTGGTGCAAGGACGCGGTCTCACCCTCGGTGAGTCCGCAGGTTTGCTGCTGATGGACCAGATCGGATCGCTGATCGGTTACGTGGCATTCGGCTTCGCGAGCGATCGCTTCGGACGGCGTCCGAGCTTCACAGTGTTCGCGTTGATCAAAGCACTCGGGCTGACGATGGTGACGCTCGGCTGGGACGCGGCCGGCGGCTACACCTGGGTGACGTTCGGATTCATGTTCCTCGTCGGGCTCGGCGAGGGCAACTGGGGTGGCATCGGCCCCCTGTTGAACGAAGTTTTTCCGACGAGGGTGCGTGCCTCCGCGCTCGGCATCATCTACAACGTGTCGCGCGGTGCGCAGTTCCTTGCGCCCGTCGCCATCGCATGGGTCGCGTCGCGATCGAGTTTCGGCGCGGGAATCGCGTTGGCTGCCCCCTTCGCATTGCTGGCAGCCCTAACCGTTTGGGGGCTACCGGAAACGAAGGGCGTGCGCCTCACGCCGCAATCGCAGGAGCCCGCCCTCGCTCGCGATCGTGAGCGCGTCGCCACAGAGCTGCGCTCGACGCCGTGACCGCCATGACGGTCGGCACCACGACTATTGCAACGTATCTCGGCAGCAAGTACTCGCCTGCGCACGCCGCCACAGTAATCACATCGACCATGGCGACCAGCGGTCCTGTCGCAGTACGCTTGTTCGACGATCGCGGCGGGCAGGAGCACGGCTAATGGGTCTTCTGGACCGACGAGTGGCCATCATTACGGGCGCCAGCAAAGGCATCGGACGCGAGATCAGTCAGCGGTTCGCAGCAGAGGGAGCGAAAGTGATCTGCGCCGCGCGCACCGGGAGCCTCGTCGAAGAGACCGTCACTTCTATCAAAGCCAACGGCGGCGAGGCCATTGCCGTCGTCGCCGACGCCAGCACCGAAGCGGGCGCGATGTCGATCGTGGAGGCCGGTGTCAGCCATTTCGCGTTCATCGACACGCTCGTAAACAACGCGGGTGACGGTGGACCGACAAAGCCCGTGCACGAATACACTACTGACGAGTGGCTCTACACGGTCGGCTCGTGCCTCACAAGCTCGTACATGTGCACACGGTTTGCCGTGCCGCACATCATCGCAGCCGGCGGCGGATCGATCGTCAACATCTCCTCGATGGCGGGGAAACGCGGACTCCCCTACCGCGTGGGCTACTGCGCGGCGAAAGCCGGTCAGATCGGCATGACGTATGGTCTGGCACTCGAGCTGGGACAGCACAACATAACCGTCAATGCGATCGCGCCCGGTGTGGTTGAAGGCGATCGCGCCGAGCGCATGGTGAAAGAGCGGGCTCGCATCCACGGGATCGCGGTGGACGACATGCGACAGAAGTTCGTCGATCGCTTGCCGCTGAAGCGAATGGCGAGCGCCGGCGATATCGCCGCACTCGCCGTGTTTCTGTGCAGCGAACAGGCACGCAGCATCTCCGGCCAGTGCATCGCGGTCACTGCCGGCGAACCCACTTGAGCCGCTGCGTCCACGGACGAGCCGCGCTCGACGCACAGATAGAGGAATCGAACCCATGACCGCGACCAAAGCCACGTTCAACCGCGACGATCCGCTGTTGCTCGACGCACAGCTCAGTGACGACGAACGCGCCGTACGCGACGCCGCGCACACCTACTGCCAGCAGAAGCTGGCGCCGCGCGTGCTCGAGGGGTTCCGTCACGAGAAGATCGACGTTGCGATCTTTCGCGAGATGGGCGAGCTCGGCCTCCTCGGCGCGACGCTCCCCGAGCGCTACGGCGGCGCCGGGCTGAGCTACGTCTGCTATGGGCTGATCACGCGCGAGGTCGAAAACGTCGACTCCGGGTACCGTTCGATGATGAGCGTGCAGTCGTCGCTCGTGATGCTGCCGATCAGCGAGTTCGGCACCGAAGCAACGAAACAGAAGTACCTGCCCAAGCTCGCAACGGGCGAGTGGATCGGCTGCTTCGGACTCACCGAACCGAATCACGGCTCCGATCCCGGCAGCCTCATCACGCGTGCGAAAAAAGTCTCGGGCGGATGGTCGCTGCGCGGCACCAAGACGTGGATCTCGAACAGCCCGATCGCAGACGTGTTCGTGATCTGGGCTAAGGACGACGAAGGAGCGATGCGCGGCTTTGTGCTGGAGAAGGGGTGGAAGGGCCTGACCGCGCCGCCGATCCACGGCAAGATCGGACTGCGCACCAGCATCACGGGCGAGGTGGTGATGGACGGCGTGTTCTGCCCCGACGAGAACGCGTTTCCGGACGTCCGCGGCCTGAAAGGCCCGTTCACGTGTCTCGACAGTGCGCGCTACGGCATCTGCTGGGGTGCGCTCGGCGCGGCTGAAGACTGCTACCGGCGCGCGCGGCAATACGTCCTCGATCGTAAGCAGTTCGGCAGACCGCTCGCCGCGAACCAGCTGATCCAGAGGAAGCTCGCAGACATGCTGACCGAGATCACGCTCGGACTGCAGGCCTGCTTGCGCATGGGGCGCATGCGCGACGAAGGTAGCTTACCGGTCGAAGTGACGAGCATCTTCAAGCGCAACAGCTGCGGCAAGGCGCTCGAGATTGCCCGCGTGGCCCGCGACATGATGGGCGGCAACGGCATCAGCGACGAGTTCGGCGTCGCGCGGCATTTGGTCAATCTCGAAGTGGTCAACACCTACGAGGGCACGCACGACATCCATGCGCTGATCCTCGGGCGGGCCATCACCGGGATCCCTGCCTTCTGATCATTGTCACGGCGCGTACACGCGCCCGGCCATCCGCCCAGCGCCAGCGGCGCACCGTGCATGATGGGCATCGGATCGGCACGTGGTCGCCTTGCCCCGGCGCGCATTCGCGGGCGCTATTCCATTTTTTTTGACGTTGGTGCAAATTCGTGTGACACGACGGTTTGACGTTGCGCTCGGTGACTCATCGAGCCCAGCCGGGCGACAAACAAACGGGGGACGTCGATGTGGACAAAGATCACGACTATGGGGATCGACGCGCTGAAAGGCGCTCGTCGCTCGTCCATTGCTGCGGCGCTTCTGATGATCTCAATCGTTCCGATGGTAGCCTGCGAGCAATCCCCTTCCGGCTCGTCGCCGCAAGGACGTACCTGGGCGGAACTCCCCAAACTGCCGGACTGGAGCGGGGTATGGGAGTTCGATTTTAGGACCGGCACAAAATCCGAGAGTCCGCCCAAACTCACACCGAGAGCCGACGCGGAGTCCAAAGCTTTTGTTGGCGGGCGTGCACGCGGCGAGAATCTGCAGTCCGTTCTAGCGAACTGTGTCCCGCCGGGCCTAATCGGCATCATGGCTCAGCCTTACCCAATTGAGTTCTTGTTTACGCCCGGAAAGGTGACGATCGCAATCGAAACGCATAGTCAAATGCGCCGCATCTTCACCGACGGGCGGCCTCATCCGGAGGATCCTGACCCTGCGTGGCACGGACATTCCATCGGCCGGTGGGAGGGCGATACGCTGGTCGCGGACACCGTCGCTCTCGACCCGACGGCGCCGCTCGACGATCAAACCGGCCCGCCGGGTATCCGGCTCAGCGACAAGGCCCATGTCGTTGAAAGAATCCGCGCGATCGATGACGCGCACCTTCGGATCACAACCAAAATCGAAGACCCCGAGACATTCGTCGAGCCATGGACGATCGTTCGCACTTACCTGCGGCACCGCGACTGGGATATTCGAGAGTACATCTGCCAGCAGAACAATCGCGACGCAGCGGACGAGAAGGGCCGTCCCGGCTTCAAGCTCGACTGAGCGGCAGTGGTCGTGGAGGAGAAAGAATGAAGGCAACAAGCGTAAAGACAATGAAGACTTCCTACGTGGTGTTCGTGGCGACCTTCTTGGCGAGCACCTCTGCTTTCTCGCATCACTCCGCTGTGATGTTCGATTTCGGTCAGGACAAGCAGAAACAGATCGAGGGTGTGGTCAAGGAGTTCCAATGGACCAATCCCCATACTTGGATCGTACTCGCCGTCAAGAACGAGGCTGGGGAGATTGAAGAATGGGGTTTCGAAGGCATGAGCCCCAACTGGCTCGGCCGTCACGGTTGGAGTAAGCGCACGCTGGAACCGGGCGCCGAGATCGCAATGGGTTTCGCTCCGCTCAAGGACGGTCGCAAAGGCGGTTTCACCCTCACCGTGCACCTTCCGGACGGAACCGTGCTGCAAGAACTGCCCGCGCAGAGCGACCCGCCCACGCAGACCGATCGGTGATGACGACAGGACCGGTCCGGAGGACCCGATGAATCGGATCGAAGCTTTCGTCTGCGACGCCGTGCGCACACCGTTCGGCCGCTATGGCGGCGCCCTCGCGTCGGTTCGCACCGACGATCTCGGGGCGGTGCCGATCCAGGCGCTGATGAAGCGCAACGTCGACGTCGACTGGGGCGCGGTCGATGACGTGATCTACGGTTGCGCCAACCAGGCCGGCGAAGACAACCGCAACGTTGCACGAATGAGCGCACTCCTGGCGGGTCTACCCGTCGCGGTCCCAGGTGCGACGATCAACCGCCTGTGCGGATCGGGGCTCGACGCGCTCGGCACCGCGGCGCGCGCGATCAAGTGCGGCGAGGCGGAGCTGCTGATCGCCGGCGGCGTCGAGAGCATGAGCCGCGCGCCTTTCGTGACGCCGAAGGCCGAGACCGCGTTCTCGCGCGACAACACAGTCTACGACACGACGATCGGCTGGCGCTTCGTCAACAAGCTGATGAGGGAACGCTACGGCATCGACTCGATGCCAGAGACCGCAGAGAATGTCGCACGGGACTTCAAGATCGAACGCGCGGCGCAGGATCGGATGGCGCTCGCGTCGCAGCAGCGGGCCAAGGCGGCGCAGACGCGCGGATTCTTCGACACCGAGATTGTTCCGGTCACGGTCCCGCAGAAAAAAGGCGGTTCGATCGTTGTCGCCAACGACGAGCATCCGCGCGAGACGAGCCTGGAGGCGCTGGCGAAACTGACGGGCGTGGTCCGTCCCGACGGCACGGTGACGGCGGGCAATGCCAGCGGCATCAACGACGGCGCATGCGCGTTGCTGGTCGCGAGCGAAGGTGCAGCCAAACGCAACGGACTGACGCCGCGCGCACGCGTCATCGCAATGACCACCGCCGGAGTGCCGCCGCGGATCATGGGCATGGGGCCGGCGCCAGCGGTGCGCAAGGTGCTCGAACTCACCGGCCTGACACTGAAACAGATCGACGTGATCGAGCTGAACGAGGCGTTCGCCGCGCAGGCCCTGGCGGTGCTGCGCGACCTCGGGTTGGCCGACGACGACCCGCGCGTCAACCCCAACGGCGGCGCAATCGCGCTCGGCCATCCGCTCGGCGCGAGCGGCGCGCGGCTGGCGACCACTGCCGTCAATCAGCTACACGCCATCAAAGGTCGCTACGCGCTGTGCACGATGTGTATCGGTGTCGGGCAAGGAATCGCAGTCGTGCTCGAGCGTGTTTGAGCTGGCCGCGGCACGATCTCCCGGGGTATACCTCTCACAGCGCCGAATTCAATAATCTTTGAACTAGAAGCAGTTTTATGTGAGGCTACCCGCTCTCGGCGCGTTTACGTTTCTTGAAGCGCTTCCAGATGGAACTACGCATCTAGGACAATTATTCGGAGGAGCCGTAGTGCCAAGTCGACGCGATCTGGTCAAGACTGCAATCGGTATCTCCGCCCTCCCACTGATTGGCGGCGACTTCGCATCGCTGGCCATCGCGCCCGAGGACCGTTGGCTGCAAACGGCGCTTATCGACGAGCGCAGCGTCGCCAGCCGCGCGTTCGGCAACAGGGCCCGCGCGCACGCACTCACTGTCCGTTCGTCGCGGGGGGACTGGTCACAGTTGTGGCTTACGCAGCTCGACCGCGAATGGCGCGTTCGCCCCGCGGCGATCGCCGGCTTGACCTATCACGGCCCCCTATTCACCTTCGAGCAACTCGCGCGCCCCGTAGGCATGCGGCCGGTTTTCGTCGCCGAGCTTCGCCGCTATCGCAACGGCGCCGCATGGCTGCGCGTGAGCGGTCCGGCTGCAGCCGTGACGCGAGCCGAGCAAGCCGTCGGCATCGATGACGAGGCTTGGGGCGCTTCGATGGCTGAGATCCTGGTCGGGCTGCCCGCAGCGGCCGGTGCCCCCCTCCCTAGCCGCGCGGCAGTGACCAATGGCATCGAAGCGCCCGTTCTGACGGAGCGCCCCGATCCGATCTACGCATGGATGATCGCCCCGGACTCGCGCGCACCGCGATTCATCTGACGGCACGGACACTGAGGACGTAGGAGAGGAAGGATGGCGATACTGCCGCCACAGGTCAGCGCCGAGACATTCGCCGAAGCGATCCGCAAGTTCCGAGCCGCGGTCGGTACGGAATGGGTGTTCACCGAAGAAGAGGACGTGCGGCTCTATCGGGACTCGTACTCGCCCTTGTGGGGCGAGAAAGACGAGAAGCTGGCCTCGGCTGCCGTCGCACCGATTTCGGCTGATGAGGTCGCCGCGATCGTGCGTGTCGCCAACGAGCACCGCATCCCGCTGTATCCAATCTCCACGGGTATGAACCTCGGTTATGGGGGTTCGGCACCTGTGCTATCGGGCAGCGTCGTCGTAGATCTGAAGCGGATGAACAAGATCATCGAGATCGACGATGTTCGCGGCTACGCGATCGTCGAGCCCGGTGTGTCGTATTTCGATCTTTATCGTTACATCCAAGATCACGGGCTGAACCTGTGGATCGACACACCCGACCCGGGCTGGGGCAGCGTCATCGGCAACGCTCTAGACCATGGCGTGGGCTACACCTACGGCTCGTACCGCGACCACTTCTATTCGCATTCCGGCATGGAAGTCGTGATACCCACCGGCGAGATCGTGCGCACGGGTATGGGAGCGTTGCCTGGCGCAAAGAGCTGGGGCGAGTACCACTACGGATTCGGCCCTTACGTGGACGGTCTTTTCTCGCAGGGCAACGCGGGCATCGTCACGAAGATGGGCATCCATTTGATGCCAGCGCCCGAAGCCTATTTGTCCTGCATGGCGCGCGTGCCGCGCCGTCGCGACATCATTCCACTGGTGGCCGAGGTGAACCGCCTCGAGCACGCGGGCCTGATCGGAATGCCGAACTACGGCTCGCCGTGGTCATCCGCCCGCGACCCCGCTCTACAAGCATTAATCGCACGGCCCGGCGGTTGGAACGCCGCCGACATCGACCGCTTCGTAGTTGATACGGGCAGGCCCTATTGGGAGGTGAACCTGCAGTTCTACGGGCCTGAAGCCACGAATGCCTCCAACTGGGAGTACGCCAAGGCGAAGATCACCGCCGCCGCTCGCGGCGCCACTTTCGAGGAGGTCGAGCGGCTGCGGTTCCCGCTCACGGAGGAACAAAAACACAACGCTCGGCATCGCGTAGCGATTGGCGTGCCCAATCTTGAGATCTTCTTCATCGGTGCGCGCTCGGAGTTCAACCCGACTCCGAGCGACGGCCATGTCTGGTTCTCGCCAGTGATCCCGAAGAGCGGTGAAGCGATCTTGGATTTTCAGGAAACCATGTCCAAGGCGGTGCGCGACGCCGGCGGGTTTCCAGGCGGTCTTGGAGGATATGGGCCGTTCAGCGGCCCAGCGACATGGATGTACCGCACCTTCATCATGATTACGGGGCTTCCGGTCGTTCGTAACAATCCGGAGTTCAATAAGCGCACGCGCAACTTGTTCGAACACCTCATCGAGGTCGCCGCTCAAAAGGGGTGGGGTGAGTACCGAACGCATCCACTTTTCTACGACAAGATCATGGGCACATACAGCTTCAACAACAGCGCCCTGTTGCGCTTCCACGAGCGCATCAAGGACGCGATCGACCCCCATGGCATCATCGCGGCCGGTCGTGGCGGGATCTGGCCGAAATATCTTAGGGGCGCGTAGCGATGAGGAAACGACCAGCGCTAATCGCAACGGCCGTGGTACTCGCGGCCACCGGCTCGGCCAGCAGCCAAGACATCGGCGAGGCGCCGACCTTTGCGCGGCTGTACGATCACACAACACTGACGAAGGGTCGCGACGTCTACACCTACTGGTGCTGGAACTGTCATGGGGAAGGGCCGGGCAAACCCGGCACCGTCGCCTTGGCGGCCCGCTATAAGGGGGCTGTGCCGGCCTTGCTCACCGAACGCACCGACCTTAGCCCCGAGCTCGTGAAGGTGTATGTACGGAACGGTTTGTCCATCATGCCCATCTTCCGCAAAACTCAGATCTCCGACGCGCAGCTCGAGGCTCTCGCCAATTATCTTGCGCGCAAGAAGTAGACGCCCCTTCGCCAAAGCTCATCGAGCAGGTTAAGGTCCGTTCATCTAACAGTAACAACTAGGGGCAGTGTCATGTATGCAGTCGTCGGCGCGACGGGGAATACCGGACGCGCAGTAGTGAAGGAACTGAAGGGCCTGAACGAGAATCCGACCTGTGTGGTCCGCAATGCGAACAAGGCGAGAGAGGTGCTCGGACCGGACACCAAGATAGCCATCGCCGAGCTGGACGATCGCGCCGGCATGGAAAAGGCGCTCGGCGGCTCGAAACGCGTATTCATCGTCACAGGGCATAACCCGAAGTCGGCCGAGCAGCAGATCAACGTGATCGACGCCGCGAAGGCCGTCGGCGCGGAATATGTCGTCAAGATCTCTGGCGGCCGCGACGTGATCGGCCCGAACGTCGAGTCGGTCAACGGCCGCGCGCACTATCAGATCGAGGAGCATCTCAAAACGTGCGGCCTGCAATGGTGCATCTTGAGCCCTGGTCTGTTCATGCAAAACATCTTGGGGCAGGCGGCCAACATCAAGAACGCGGGCAAGATCGTCCAGCCGTGGCCCAAAGACCTTTCCGTGGCGCTGATTGACGTGCGCGATACCGGTGCCCTCGGCGCGCGCGTGCTCCTGGACCCCCGCAAGCATGCCGGCAAGATCTATTCGTTCACAGGGGCTGCCACGACTTACGGCCTGTTCGCCAACATGATTGCCGAGGTGCTGGGCAAGCCCATCACCTACGAGGCGATCACGCTCGAAGAGGCAGAGCACGGCATGAAGGCGCGCGGTTTGCCGGACTGGATGGTTGGGCACCTGCTCGCGATCGCACGGGCGGGCGGCAAAGGCGCGTTCTCAAGGGAGAACACCCAGCCGATCCGCGACATCGTCGGCCGCGCGCCGATCACCACGCGGCAGTTTGTGCAGGACTACAAAGGCTCGTTCAGCTGAGCTTGGAACACCGGCACTGCCCTCACCCAAGGCTCGAGCCGAAGAGCTGCTCGCTCGCGAGGCGAGCGCCCTCGACCATGGCCGAGAGCTTCGCCCACCCGAGCTCGGGATGGATCCGCAGGCCCATACCGCAGTCGGCGCTAGCGATCACGTTCTCGGCACCCACGCGTTCGGCATAGCGAACGATTCGCTCGGCAACGAGCTCCGGATGCTCGATCACGTTCGTCGAGTGCGTCACGACACCCGGTGCGAGCTTCTTCCCTTCCGGCAGTTTGATCGTCTCCCAGAGGTGGACCTCGTGCTCGTGGCGGGGGTTGGCGCCTTCGAGCAGATACGTGCCGGCGTTCACGCGCAACACGAGGTCGACGATGTTCGCAAGTGGGACGTCGTGCGCGTGCGGCCCGTGCCAGCTACCCCAGCACACGTGGTAACGCACACGGTCCGCCCGCAAGCCCTCTAGCGCGTAGTTCAGGGCGTCGACGCGCGCGGCGACGTGCCGGCGGTACTCGATGAGCTCCATGTCCGGGTTCATGGTCCAGTGCACCGGGATCCACGCGTCATCCACCTGGAGCTGAAAGCCGGCCTCGACGATCGTTCTGTATTCCTCGTGCAGCGCGTCCGCGATCGCGTAGAGCAACTCCTCCTGCGAACCGTAATGCTCGTTGTCGAAATGCGCCTCGATGCTTGCTGGTGCGACCGTCGGGAGGAACGCGTCCGCTGCATCGACGTGCTCGAGTGCGGCCTTCAAGTTCGCAATGTCACGCTCCACTGCCTCCGGTCGATACGAAAGCGGGCCGACGCAGACCGGCCGTTTCGCGGTCGCCTGCGGCCTGTTGTAGACGAGCACGCCGGGCTTCTGGATCGCCCACCTGTAGAACTCGGGGAACGCTTCGACGTCGCGGCCCCGAAGAAGCGGCCCAGAAGTCTCCTGTCGCCACTCTACGCCGTTCATCCGGTCGGCCGCGTAGAGCGTCCAGAACGATTTGCCGAACTCGCCATCGTTGACGATGTCGAGCCCGGTCTCGACCTGGCGCCGCACGATATCGGCGACAGCCTCCCTTAGCACGGGGGGACTCGCGTTCGCGTCCTCGGCCAGCGCGGCTTGCACCGCGTCTGGTATCTCCAGTACGCCCACATGCGTGGTGGGGATCCGTCGCTCGGGATGACGTCGTGACTTCATCGTTTGCATGTTTCTATGCCGGCGCGACGCCACGTGTCACGGCCGCTGCGGCTCGCGGTGGCGGCGCGGCTATTTGGGGTGCAGCGTGACCTTCTGCACGCGCCAGTTGTTCATGTCGGCGATGAACAGCTCGTTCTCCGACGGGCACGCGATGCTGTGAATCCAGTTGAACTGCTTAGGCCCGCGACCCGACTGACCGAACCAGCCGAGGATCTTGCCGTCGAGCGTCAGCTTGTATACGCGACCTGGCTCCGAGTCGGAGGTGTAGAGGTACTGCGTCGGTGTATTAGTGATACAGATCGTCCAGGGCTGCGTCTCGTCAGGCGCGTTTGGGTTCGCATTGCCGAGCACCGGATGCCGTTTCTTGTCGTACGCGACATTCAGCAACAGATACCGCAAGAAGTTGCCGTCGCGGTCGAACACCTGGATGCGCCGGTTGTTGCGGTCGGCGACGTAGACGTTGTTTTGGCGATCGACGCCGATGTTGTGCGGCGTATTGAAGTTGCCCGGGTTCTCGTTAGCGTGCGCGCCGCTCGGGCCGCGCTGTCCCCACGACTTCACCCAATTGCCGTTCTTGTCAAACTTCGCGACCCGCGAGTTCGTATAGCCGTCGGAAATGTAGACGTTGTCGTCGCTGTCGAACGCGACGTCGGTCGGCCCACGGAAGTAGCCGTCCACGTGCGTGGGCGGCTTCGCGTCCGGCCCAAGCGGGTGGTACCACTCCGGTTCGTCGGGACCCTCTGGCCGTCGCCCCAGGTTGAGCGTGACGTATCCGGCCGGATTGAAACGCACGGCGGTGTGGACGCCCTTGTCCACCACCCAGAGATTGTCGTACTTGTCGTAGCGGATGCCGTGACCGTAGCCCAATCCGTACACGCCCTTGCCGATCTCGCGGAGGAACTTGCCGTTGGCATCGAACTCGACCAGCTGAGTGGAAGCGTTGCCGTATATAGGGCCGGTCGTCGCACTGCCCGGATGATTCAGGACCGCGATGCGGCCTTGAGAGTTCACGGCCACGCCAAGCACCTCGCCCAGATTCATGTCGGGCGAATACTTCAAGAAGTCCGTGGCCGAATCGAACGGAATTTCGGGCGCCGTGACGACGCCCGGCGGCGTGGCAGCCGGCTGGGTCTGCGCACGCGGTCTGGTGCCGGATAGCGCGATCGCGACAGCGGCGACGGCCGCATAAGAAACAATCGAGCGCTTCATGAGACGCCCTCCCAGGGCGGGTTCAAGCGTTCAACACTCGCCGTTCACTTAGTGTTTGGCGCGAGTCAAATAGGCGATGACATCCGCGAGCTCAGCGTCGCTGATTTCAGTCTTTCGCGAGATCGGCATACCGAACAGACCGCCTCGAACGACCGTTCTGATGTAATCGGGCACAAGATCAGTGCGTTCCTCGAGCACTGCGGGCAGCTTGCCTTTGTATTTGACGGCCAGTGCGGCGGTGCCTGGCAAGGGGGGCGCACCGAGCGCAGCCGCCGCGGGAGCTCCTGCTCCATGGCAATACACACACCACTTGTTGAAGACGACTTTGCCGTTTTCTGCGGATGGAGGAGTTTGCGCCAGACCGACACTGGAGAGGGCTGTCGCGAGTAACAGGACTGGAAATGTAGTCTTGTTCATGCGCGCCCCTTCCTCATGCCGGCGGGCCAGATACCGTAACGCCCTGGCGAGATGATCCCGTTGGGGTCGATGCTGTCCTTGAGCTTCTCTTGGAATCGCAGCAGTGAGCTGTTGTTGAAGGAGAACTTGCTGACGGCCTGAGCCTGAAAAGCGGGCGACGTCCGATACGTCCCCCAGTGGTGCTCTGCGACGCGATCGATAATCCGCGAGAACAACGCCCTGCTACTTGCGTTCTTGGTGGGGTCACGCCAAGTCGGGACGACCGTCGCCACGATGAAGCAACGTGAGTAATAGTTGATCGGAGTGGTGAATGGGTCATGAAGGAGCGGCAGGCCCATCTCCTTGTAGGTCTCGGCCAGCACGCGCGATGCCGCCCAAACGGACTCGGCCTTTCTCGGAACGATGGTAAAGAAGTCCGCGTGGCCGTCCGGCGGATCACTATCGGTAAGCGGGTTTCTGGCCACCATGTTGAAAATCTCGAGAGCGGGTATGCCCAGATGGGGTTTGAGTGGAAATGCCGCTTCGGCCTCACGTGATAGCGGCAGCCTCA
>Ga0326726_10002705_pt1 | contig 16245 bp, 9 predicted proteins | sample MHFenrmetagenome_2_FD_207603 | JGI IMG/M metagenome (GOLD analysis project Ga0326726, IMG submission 207603) | Lab enriched peat soil microbial communities from Michigan Hollow, Ithaca, NY, United States - MHF15MN | ecosystem: Environmental > Terrestrial > Soil > Wetlands > Peat | place: USA... | reverse complement strand
GGCGACATCAGCGGCACCATCACCGGCACCTCCACAACCCGACGCTGCGACCTCGCCCAAGGCCCTACCATTCTAGCATCCTCCGGGACTATTACCCCGAACTTCCCCCCAATACCGATTCCTTACACTGCTGATCTCACCATCTCCTCCACACCCTTGCTTGAGCTCTTCGACTTCCCACTCATCGTCGGCGACCACTGGCAGATCCAATGTCAAAGCACGACCCAAGGCAACATCGACATCCTCGGCATCCTCCAACAGTCCCTAGATGGCAACCAGACCGTTGACGAGACCGTCTCCTGCCTACAGCAGGCGACCATCACGGTGCCCGCCGGCAGCTTCAACTGCTACGAGATCGCACGCACCACCACCGATGGCTGGTACTCCCAAGACGTCGGCAACCTCGTGAAATCCACCGTCGATCAATCCGATGAAAACGGCACAGTCAACGCCGTCCTCACCCTGCAATCATATAACCGTGCCACTCAGCCGCTCTCCGTCTCAGAGGATTTATCACCGGCGATGACGAGCCCGGGTGCAGCGGTCACCGTCTCCGGCCTCTGCTTCGCTTCAGGATCCCCAGTCGCTGTTGCAACAGTCACCATCTCGATACCGGTCAGTGGCGACTCATGGGCGACGACGACGGATGCAAACGGGCATTACACCCTGACGTTCACGACTCCGAAGATTCTTGACGACACACCTTCAGGAAGGGAGACCGGATCCAGCGGGGTCATCGTCACCTGTCAGAAAGACAGCCTCAATGGATATTGTGTTAAAACGCTTACGACGCTCTTCAATACGCCGCCTCTAGCACCGACCATCAATGGACCACAGGTGGGAAAGACCGGGGAGAAGTACACCTGCTCGCTTACCAGCACCGACGCGGAAGGCGACCAGTTGATGTATTTCGTGGACTGGGGCGATAACAAGACCCAGTGGGTAGGTCCAGGCGCCTCCGGGGCTAGCCTCACCGCAAGCCACACCTACGCGACAAAGGGTACCTATTTGATTAAAGCTAAGGCAACGGACACGTTTGGCGCGGAGAGCGAATGGGGCAGCCTGCAGGTAAAAATGCCATTGTCCCTGGCGTATCGCCCCTGGCAGATGTTCTTAGAGCGACATCCTCATGCGTTCCCTCTGCTCCGCCTCTTGCTAGAACAATAGTAATGCACAGGAAAAAAGAGTATTGAAGAGCCCAATACCTATGGGCTCTCCTCAGTAGTTTTTTCTTTACTTAATGACGACGAGTGGACCGAGGGCGAAGCCGGTCGCGGTCGCCTCGACCTTTTGGGCGTTAGCAGCCTGTGCTGAGGCGGTGATGTCGATAGGGCCGAAACCGAGGATTCTGGTGCTACGCTCAACGGATTTATTCGGATTTAGCGTCGTGTTGCATCCGCAGCCCCCGTGGCAAGTCGAGGTCACATTGATTCGATGGAGGATTCCACCTTGGATGCTGATCGTGCTGCTGAGGTTGGTCGCGGTTTCGTTGCCGATGTTCGTGATGGTGGCGGTAACCCAGAGCTTAATCCCTTTCGTGATTTCGATTTTGAGAGTAGTGCCTTGGCCGGCGGCGTTGCCTGCGATGCTGAGGACTAGGCAGGCGAGGACGAGGACGGTGGCGATGCTGGCAGCCTTCGGAAATAATGGTGTGTGTGACATGTTTTCTTTCCCCCTATACAACAAAGAAAAGGTCCTTTTGCTATTTAAGACCTATCATGGTCTTGAAATAGTAAAAAACAGGAAAAGAATCTTTCAGATTACAGCCGGAGTCATAAGCGGAAATTTATCCTTCCTGATGCCATCCCTTGGGATAATATATAGTATATCTCCGATGCCAACCTTGCACGGCATCCACATACCTTCCAATGCTTCGCCTTCCGTTGGAACACTACGAGTGGCACTTTGACGTTTCCCGACTCCCTTATTCTCATACGATGGAATCCGTGATGGCCCTGGTCCAGAACTTTTATATATAATAAGAGTCTTACAATAACGCAGAAGATGGAACGGGGGAAAGACATGAGAGGAACCCTTATGAAAAAAGAACTCATTTTCGGAATCTTATTCCTGCTGATTTCAGCCAGCGTTGTGTCGGCACTTTCCGGACATCAAACACAAGACCCGGCGATAAGCCACGGACTCACCGCACCAACTTCATCACAGACAACTACAATCACCATCTACATAGCGGAAAAAACACGACTCCAAAAACACACAGTCACTATATCCCTGCTCGATGCCGAAACGATTGCCGCCCAGCTCCAAGAACTCAGAACCGAATTCACCGAACACCCCAACGATGTCAAGACCCAACAGCTGAAACAACAGTTCATCGACCTCCTCTACGGAAAAAACATAGTTCCCCGCGGAGTCACCCGACAAGAACTCGACTCATTGCTCCAACCGCTTACGCCACCATCGCATTGCCCCAAGAAAGACATCCTACCGTTCCAAGGAACCTCCTCCCAGTGGTTCTGTAACTTCGCGACGGCCGGTGAGGGATCTGCACGCCCGATCATCATCCTTCCCCGATTTATTCCCTTCATCCTTACGCCCATCCCCCGCGCCTTCGTCTCATGGAATACCCGGGATGGTATCACCTCAGTAGGTGGGCTACGGTCTCAAAAAGGCTTCATCGCCTACGGCAACCAGAACGGCATCGCCCTCGGCTTCTGGGGAATCGGCTTCAGCATCTTCCTGCCGCCTGTCAATGCATACGGAATCTTCGGCTACGCGGTCTACGCCAAGGTCACGGCCGACCAGTTAGAGTTCTGGCCGCCCAACAACCCCCCAGAGATTACCCAGACAGACCCAGCAGACGGACAACAAATGGTATCTATCTCGACGACACAGCTGAGGTTCAATATTGATGATATGGACGGAGATCTCATGAGCTTCAACGTGACCACCAGTCCTGACATCGGATCTGGGAGCGGCGGTCTGAAACCAAGCGGGACGTATGCTATCCCGGTGAGCGGCGTGGTAGGTCTCACTAAATACACCTGGCATATTCGGGTCACTGACGGGAAAGACACTACAGAAGAAACACTAACCTTTGTCACTGAACCTGTAGGGCCCGGTATATCAAATCCTGTTCCCGCAAATGGTGAAAAGGATATACCCATGGACATTTCCTCCTTAGGAATCACGTTGAATGATTATCAAGGAAAAGTCATGGACTATACTATACAGACATCGCCTAACATTGGATCAGACCATAAGGTCGGCGTCCATAATGGGACCTATGTTCTCCCTGTGAGCGGTCTCACTTATGGTGTGTTGTACCGCTGGTTTGTGAACGTTACCGACGGGTCACATGATTTACGAAAGGTGTTTAATTTTATAACCGGATACCCGGCCCACTTCGATCCGTTTACGTATGGCTGGCACTATCGAAAACAAGTCGTCATCGATCACACGAAGGTTACTGGTGATCTCACGAACTTCCCCGTCCTTATCAGCGTCACTGACCCGGATCTCATGAAAGCACAAACGAGTGGCCATGATATCTTGTTCATGGATGATACTAGTGTCGCCACAAAACTTCACCATGATCTTGAACTATTCGATGATAGCACGGGGACGCTTACCGCCTGGGTTAATATTCCAGCCCTCTCCTCAAATCAAGATACAGTTTTCTATCTGTATTATGGGAACCCGGATTGTGCCGATCAATCATATTCCGAAAAAACCTGGGACTCCTCCTATTTGGCGGTCTGGCATATGAACGATGCTACATCGTCATCCATTGCGGACAGCACCTTCAGTGACTATTCGGGGGCAAAAACCGCGGCGAACGAACCCAATCAAATCACGGGGAGAGTCGGGACAAGCCAGCAGTTCGATGGGACAAATGATGCCATCCAATTCTCCGATTCCATTATTCCGATGGGGACAAAGACCATCTCTGGTTGGGTTAAGAAGAGTGTTTCAGACTGGCAATGTCTTTTTTCAAATGCCATGGCTACTGGTAGTGATAACTCTGGGACGACATGGAATCTTGAAGACACATTGGGTGGGACACTATATATGACGATTGGGAACGGTTATAACAGCCATCATTATCTCGCAGTCTGGGTCCCAGTACCCGATATGAACTGGCATTACTATACGATGGTATTAGATAGCAGCAGTCATACCCTCAGCGGCTATCGAGATGGAGGTCTTGTCGTCACAAGCGATATGACCTCAGGATCGGAGACACCGCCGACGTATAATTTCAGAATGGGAGAAAGTTATCAACCTGGTTATCCCTATTTCTTCACCGGCGGCATGGATGAAATCCGCATCTCCAACGTCATCAAAAGTCCCCAGTGGATTTCGACAGAATACATGAACCAAAACAACCCTGCCGGTTTCCTAAGTCTCGGTCCTGAAGTACCAGGACCTTAATTTCTTTCTCACTTAGGTTTCCGACGGTACTCTACTCCTCTTTTTATTATTCTTTTTCTCGTTCACGAACACGCTATCATTTTTTTAACATACTTCTATCGAGGGGAAAGAGGTGGGCCCGGCAGTATTCAGCGGGGGTTCCAGGAGGAAATCTGCCAAGCAATCACCTCTTTTAGAGTCCCTTGGCAACAGAGGAAAAGATTAGAGTTTCCCGATTTCTGTCAGAAGACTTGCGATCTTTTGTCCTCGTTTAGTCAGCCAGAGATATCGCCGTCCCCCGAATTTCTCTTCGCCTTCTTCTTTTAGGAGACCAGCATCTCGAAGTGTTACGATACGTCGATTAACGGTGTTGGTGTCTTTTGTATGAAGTTTCTCGAGAAGCTCGGAAAGGAAGAGTTTTTCGTGTTGTGATAATACGATGAGAATCTCGATTGATTTAGAATTTTCCAAGACGTCGTAGATTTCACTCATCACATTGTGCTAATAGCAAGATACATTAAAAATGTTCCCAATAGTTAGTTATGAAAATTAATATGTTAAATTCCTCTGTTTGAAAAAGTAAGGATTGATGGCCAAATTCAGGCCATCATAAGATGTTTCTGTTCTAATCTACGAAGCTACCGTTCTGAAATCCCAGACCGGTCCATAAGCGCTTCCGATAGAATTGAAGAGCCGTACCTGCCAATAATACTGGGTATTGTGCGATCTTCCATTCCATTGATAGGTCGCGTTTGTTCCATCGGCCACCAAGGTATCCGTATGCAGTAGCGTTCTGGTGCTCAGCTGGATCTTATCAACCGAGGGCGTGAACGTGATGTTTTCGGTGCTGAGATTCACCTGTACCTTAAGCCACCGGCATGCCGGCACCAGCGTGATATCATCATAATACCGCCAGCTGCCCGTCGTATTTTCCCCAAAAGAAATGGAAACATTGGTACTTGTCGGTACCGTCGCAAAGACCATAGGGTCCGCCCACTCGACCACACTGCCAGCATTCAGAACTTTGGTATAGAGGCCAGTTACCACGTAGTGCAAATCTTGTGTGAGCGGCACGGTTCCTGCAGTTCCAGCAGAACCATCCACACCATTACCTCCTGAGCCACTCGTTCCGATGGTGTATCTGCCGTTGCCACCAGCACCACCACCGCCAGCTCCTCCTCCAGAGCCGCCCGATTGGCCGGTTCCCTGACCTCCAAGATTCACACCGTAGGTGTTGGTCTTGCCGCTTCCGCCGCTGCCTTTTGTGCCCTTCGCCCCGCTAGCAGCATAGGTCTTCCCTGAGTTCAACAGGACGCCGTAGGTAATGTCCACGGTACCGCCGTTGCCACCATTGCCACCGCCACCACCGCCTGCGCCGCCGTGAATGCAACATGGACTCCTGCAGCACCGTTCGCGCCGTTACTGCCAACGGAGCCGTTCGCCTGAATGACGCCCTGGTTATTAAACCTGTAGACAAGGAGCTTCACGTATCCACCGCCTTTGCCGCCAGCGCCTCCGGTGCCTCCGGTACCGCCGTCGGCGTCATTGCCTGAGAGGTTATGCCAGGCGCCGCCGCCACCGCCACCACCTGCGCCGCCATGACCGCCAGCACCCGAGCCAGTCATAGACCCGGAAGACCCGGATCCGCCGGTTGACCCGGCTTGGGCGTACTTTGGGCCGCCGCTGTTCTGTTTGAAGTCTTGGCCGGCGCCGCCAGCGCCTCCGCTGCCGCCAGAGCCGCCGGTCGAACTGTCCGTGATTGTCCCATAGTTCAGGAGTGTGCCAGAGACGTAGACGGTATGTCCTTGGGTGTTGAGGGATTTCCCTGAGTTGATGGTGAGGTTATGATAGTTCTTATCTGAAGTCAATATCGTATTGGAGGTTATTGTCACGTCTCCGTTTGCCCCAGTTCCAAATGGTGATGTGTCATTGGCGAGGATGAGATGGCCGCTGCCATCGGTCCTGGTGTTTGTAAATGTTCCTGCTTTCCAGTCGTTCTCCGAATCAATCACCTGATTGTTTGGAGTGTACTGGTAGAAGCTGACGTTCGCTGGGTTTCCGTTCGGCTCATCCACATGGACCGTCAGCATCGGGTTGATACTGACATTTGTCGCGCCATCATCCGGGGATGAGTCGGAGACGATGAACCAGTAGTTGTCCGTGCGGTTGCGGTTTCCTGCGTTGTCTGTCGCCCAGACCGTGAAATTGTAGATGCCCGGGGTCCAGGTGTTGGTGAACGTATAGGAATAGTTGTAGTAGGTCTGGTTGGATGCAGTCATGGTGTAGTTGCCGGTGGTGTTCTGGGGTGTGGTGATGTTAATGGTCGCTTGGCTGATGCCGCTGCCATTCTCATAGATGTCTGCGTAGAAGGTGATGTTCGTCCCTGTGGCGAGGAAGTATGGTGCGTAGGTGATGTCGCGGATTTCGGGTGGTGTTGTGTCGATGTGGATGAGATGCCAGCTGTTGTCCGTATCTGAGGTACTGTGTTTCACGGTCAGTGTCACATTATAGGTTCCGGGGGTTGTATAGGAATGTGTGGGGCTTGTGGTGTAGGCGTGGGTTTGATCGCCGAAATCCCAGGTGATGTTTGTGATGCTATGGCCGCTGCAAGCTTGTGAGGTGTTGGTGAAATGGATGGGGCTGTAGGGTACGGCAGTGGTTCTGTTGGTGGTGAAGTTGGAAAGGACGTTGAGGACTTGGGTGGTGTGTTCAGCGGTGTATTCGTTGCCGAGGGCATCCTGGACAATCAAGGTCTGGCATTTCTGTCCAGTGGCTGAATAAGTATAGGTGACGTAGCATCCGTATTGTACTTGGGTCATGCCGTCGCCTGCTCCTTGATCGTTGAGGTTCCATGTGTAGTTCGCGGGCTGGATGACGTCGTAATTGAGCGCTTGGAAACTAGCTTCTTGGTTTGCCAGGATCTTGGGTTGGGTGAGGATTTGTGCGCTAGCTGTAAGATTATTAACTTGGAAGGGTTGGGACCAGTTGCTGTAGGTCGGACAGTAGATGTCACGTGCTCTGACTCTTACCTCGTAATCTCCTTTAACGCACCATGCATGGTATGTTGAATAAATTTCACCACTTGGCTGTGGCCAAGTCCATGTATAATCAGGGATAGTTTTATTTGCACGCCAGTTCCACTGATAGATAATTGAGTCTCCATTAGGGTCTGTAGTACTGACATTGAAGGGGTATGATTTTCTAACTTCAAGGTCACCTTCAGGTCCGGAGAGTATGGTTGGTGTTCCAGGAATATCATTTGATGGACCCATTGTAAGGTTTGTGTAAATGTATTTCTCATTTGTATAAAGCCCGATGTCAAATTTATCTAGCCCAAAGACCTGTTTGTCAATAATGCCAGTAGAATTATAGAGGAAGATTTTTAATGTATAGGTTCCGAAGGGAGCCTCTGGTGGAAGTGAGATAACAATGTTATCAATGATTTCTGAAGGTGTTACAGTGTAGTTTTTAGATTTAATATAGCGGAATCTAAGAGGATATAAAAGATGACCCTCTTGTGCATTAGGATATAGAATTGCCTTGACCATGATGCGATCCTGGAGGAGGGTGGTGTTGATGGTATAATTTACTTGGACCGAATCTGCAATCGGATTATTATCATCAGAGTCCTTCAACCAGGGATGAGTGTCAATATTTTTTAATGAACAATTCGGTCGAATACAAAAATACTTTGATGTATTGTAAATAAGAGCCGAAGTTGCAATCACATCTGTTTCATTATAATATTTCATGGTATCTCCTTCAGCATGATTCACTCCGTCTCTGTGATGGAGCATCCAACTTGTATCTTTAAGGAAAGTTATCGTTCGTGTTTGGAGAGGGCGTTTCGTGGCAAAAACAAGGTCATCACTTAAAATGCCAAAGAAATCCCATATAACTGAGAAGTTAGAGATATCATTTGTTCTTGTAATATAATCCGTGTTTTTCTCTATTTGTTCCAACACAGGTTTCAACGATATTCTATTTGTTCCTACATTGAGCGTAGTCCTTGGTGTGATTTGGGTAAACCCAAGTTGATTAAGATCTATAAAGGTAATGATATTTTCATCTTCATGAATTGCCTCGTAAGAATAAGCTCCTTTAACGCCAGCTTCTTCTCCGCCAAATAGGACAAATTTTAATTTGTATTTTGGATGAATCCCTTTTTGATCAAGCTCCTTATAATACCTGGCAAGTGCAAGAACGATGCCGACTCCTATTGCTGAATCAGCAGTTCCCTGATTGAACCAGGAATCATATAATGAGTTAATAATCACGGTTTTATCATTATCTGTTCCATTGATTTGGCCAACAACATTATAACTTTCTATCGAGACATTCCACCGTTGGCAATACGATAAATTAACCCTGAAATTGAAGACACTTTGATTTATCTTGCTGCCATCGGAACCGTTGATATAGATTGTTGGGATGGTATGATAGTCGTTGCGTGTTTGATCGTGAGAGTAAGAATCATGATCGTAGAGTATTTCGCCTTCGCAATGGGGATAAGTATTTCGCAAAATCATCGAGCGAACCCTTTTTTCAATATGTTTCAGTTGCAGAGTTAGAATAAATAAGCTTAGAGCATTTCCATCGAGATTAATGTTTAGGTGAAATCGTTGTGAAATAAAATTAATTGTCCTTACAGCGAGATTCTCAATCGGTGGTAAAAGAGGGAAATTCGGGTTGAAAGAAGGATTTTCCCGAATTAATAAAAAGCCATTCGTTTCTTCACTAAGGGTATCATTATACCAGGGAAGTCTAGTCGCATTTTGAGGATGTTCGGCAATATCCTCAAACGTAAAATTGTAATATTGCTCAAATGCATCAATAAGATAATTTGCATTCGCTTCATCGCTAGTATTAGAAAAATTTTCTAAAAATCTATCATAAATATAATTCATAAAAATATCCCAATACGAGGTTATGTTTAAGGGAGAACGATAAACTTTGAGGTTTGTATACTCAAAATCGTTATTGAGCTCATTTAAATCATTAGGGATTTTTTCATTCCCATAACCATCAAGACTCCATCGAGGACTTAGAAAAAAATCCACGTTGGTAGTGATGTTAGTGCTTGTATTACGTACGGACATAGATTCTGATAGAATTTCAAGTAATGAGGCATTAGACGAAGAACAATTTTGGATTGGTTCGAGATATTCAGGACGTAGACCAGGGTTGTACAAATGCATCCATTGCATTTGCTTGCTAAGTATTTCCTTAGCAGCGTACTGTTCACCTTTGGAACCAAAATATCTCCCCCTCATCAATTCGTCTGGATTATATCTCAGATAGATATTACTCAAATTTTCCGCAATCGAATGGACATAAGATGCATTAATCTCATCAGTGTTTCCAGGTACAATTTCAGCAACAACGCTTGAATTTAAATTTACCACCGAATAATTCGGAACTGAAAGAAGCATTATTATAATCAACACAATAATTTTCCTTCTCATCATCTATTATCGCCTCCTTAAAAATTGAATTAAAAGTATCATATATAAATTCTTCTTCCAACCGTACAATAGAATTATTAAGGAGTAATACATTAAAATATTAAGGTGAATTTCTTGCACCGCAAAATAATAATTGTCATGGTAACATTTTGCTTAGGATTAATTTTATTTTCTTCACTGGTTAGTTCAATCAACTATGAAATTTTCAAGAATGATAAGGATCAAAATAATTATTCTCTTTTTCTTTCTTCCAATAAAGGCAAAACGAAGTATTATTCTATAGAATACTTAAACACTAATAAAGAAAACAATATTGATGAAAATATTATCCATAAAAATAATAATTCAATTTATTCAATGAACTATTCTTGGCCAATGTACTGTCACGACAAAAAACACACGAGCAGAAGTCCTTTTAGCACAGAAAAAAATCCGAATGTCATAAAATGGAAATATACAACTTTGAACAATGATTGGATTGAGGATACTCCTGTAATAAGTAATGATGGAACAATTTATTTTGGAGCTTCCTGGGACTTCTATTCCATTAAACCAAATGGAACATTTAATTGGATGATTGAAACAGGAAATCTAATTTCTGGTTCATCCCCCGCCATAGATGAAAATGGAATAATTTTTTTTGGAAACTGGGGAGGTACATTATTTGCTGTAAACCCAAATGGAACATTGAAATGGCAATTCAATGCCAAAGGATCAATTGCAACCTCGCCCGTTATAGCATACGAAACTATCTATTTTGGAACGAACAATAATCGATTTTGGGCAGTGAATTCAAATGGTACTGAAAAATGGAACTTCACCACAGGAGGTGCTATTTTTTCTTCGCCAGCCATTGCAGATACCGGCGAAATCTACTTTGGTTGCTGTGACGACTATTTTTATTCCTTATTCCCTAATGGAACTCTTCATTGGCGTTTTAAAACAGGGGATGAAATCCATGGCGATCCTTCGATTGCCGATGACGGAACGATTTACTTCGGTTCGTACGATAATTTTCTATATGCATTAAATCAAAATGGGACACTACGTTGGAAAGTAAATATTGGTTCTGGACCTCAATCAAATCCTTCTCTAGCATCTGATGGGACTATTTATGTCGGGAGCGATAAATTTTATGCCCTAGATGCGAATGGAACAATTAAATGGATTTTTAATCTGGGTTATCTTCGATGGATTGCCTTCTCGTCATCTGCTATATCTTATGATGGAACAATTTATGTGGGAACGAATATCGGAGATGCTGGAGGCGGGGAGATACTTGCTCTGCATCCAAATGGCACAGAATTTTGGAGAAAAAACATAGCAAATAAATGGGTTGATTCATCCCCGTCAATTGCCCCCGATGGAACAATTTACATAGGATGTGCTTACGATATAAGCACAGGTTATCTCTATGCAATTGGCCGAGGACCGCTGAACATTGATGCAAATGGCCCGTATCAAGGGCATGTAGGAGTACCCGTACAATTCACAGGAACACTGTTAGGCGGCATCCCCCCCTACACCTGTCACTGGGACTTCGGCGATGGAACCACCTCCATCCAACAAAACCCAACACACAACTACACCGACGCAGGCAACTACACCGCCACCTTCACCGTCACCGACACCACCGGCAACTACAGCAGTGACACCGCCACCGTCACCATCACCTACGCCACACCAACCGTCACCATCACTAAACCCGTCAACGGCATCTACCTCAACAACATCAAAATCCTCCCGTTTCCCAGACCACTCATCATCGGACCCATCACGATCGAAGCCACTGCAACCCAGATCCCCTTCGGTATCGACCATGTTACCTTTTCCATCAATAATCGAGTAAGATATACAGACAATGAAGCGCCCTACACTTGGACCTGGAGCACACCCAGTCTCTTCCGGCATACCATCACCGTCACCGCGTACGATAAATCAGGGAAAAGCACGAGCGTAAGCATTGTTGTATCAAAATTCTTCTAATAAAGAATTATTCATTTTATCTCCATTTAATGAAAGAAATTACGATAGAAAAAAATAATTAATTGATATAGTTAGAAATTTTTTATGTTTATTTCTCCTAGAAAAAATTAAACATTATTTTGCGCATAATGCATAGTTATATAAATGGATATTATATTAGTATTATGCACAAAATGCAAAGTATGAAATCATGACAATTATCGAAGACGAAACATGGAACAAATTCAAGAGACACTGCCTCTCTCAGCAACAGCTGAACCCAGAATCAACTATCCCGGAAACCATTCGAAAGCTCCAATACCTCGAAAAAAAAGGCCTAGACCTCCAAACCTCAACCAAGGATCAAATTTACGACCATTTCGCCACCAGACTCGAACATGGAGCCACCTACTCCGCTCTCAATCACTACGTAAAGGCATTGAACCGTTGGCACAAGTTCCTAGGATCCGGTTTCGAATTTGATCTCTACAAGACTGAAAAGAAACCAATGAAAGTACCAACCACAGCAGAAATTAATGCACTTCTCCAATGCTGCAGTAAAAAAAATCGTTTCGATAGAAGAAACAAACTCATCATTCTTCTATTAGCAAAAACCGGCATGCGCAACAAAGAACTCTGCAACCTCAAACTCACCGACATCGACTGGCAACGCCACGAAATCACCATCCAAAACAGCAAACACAACAAAACCCGCATCATCCCAATAGAACACAAACTCCTCTACGGAACAACTTATCCTTCACTCAAGAACTACATCGACCACTGGCGTATCGACAGTTCCAAACAGTACGTCTTCACCACTGAAAAAGGAAAGATGACACCCAATTATCTCAGACAGCTCATCAAGACCATCGCAAAGAGATCAGGCATGCATTGGCTGCATCCCCATTCCTTCCGGCACTATGCAGCCACCAACATCCTTCGTGCTGGAATAAACATCAGAATCGTTCAAGAGATCCTCGGGCACAGTTCCATCAAGACCACCGGCGGTTATTTGCACGTCATCGAAAACGATCTCCGGCAAGCAATCGAAAATCCGAACATTGAAGATCCTGTAATCCCTTCTACCAAGCACTGGCCACTCTTGGCAAAAACCCTCCTGAAATGAGCAATGGGCCCGGCAGGATTTGAACCTGCGACCAACTGGTTATGAGCCAGTCGCTCCACCGGTCTAAGCTACGGGCCCGGCAGAAGAGGACAGCCTAAATCCGTCTCCTACTACTTAAAAGTTAAAACCATCGTCCTGGCTTTTATAGCCAGGTCACGACCTTCTGCGGATCCGGACGACGCACCGGCGCCGGCGTCTCAGCCGAATACCCCAGCAGACACCCATCGAGCTCAAAAACGCCTGGAGGCAAGCCTAACAATTGAGTGAACTGAGGTGTATCACTCATCCGCTGTGTCGCGGTGACCAACTGAAACCCTAGTCCCAGCGCCGTCGCCTCCAACCACATATTCTGCAGGCAGTGCGCCAGCGAGCAATGCTCCACATGCGGAATTGTTCGCTCTTCCGCCACCACGAGATAATACGGAGCCTTACTCAGGAAAGGAGTATCCTGCTGTTCCCCTCGCTTCAGCACCTGAAGATACGCCTGCCCATGGCTTCTAGCCTGACTGTCAGTTCGCATCTGCTGCTCAAGGCTTTCTCGCATCGTCCGGATCCCCTGCCGAAGCAACTCGGTGGCCTGCGCCATGACCGGGCTGTCACGCGGAATAACGATGATCCGACGGAAATCTTCACGGGAGATCCCCAACCCCGAGTACGGTGCCAGCAGCCCGACGCGTATGATGCGTTCGACGAGTTCTCGAGGGGGAGTCTGCGTGGTGAACCGACGGATGGTCCGTCTCGCAGCGATGACTTCTTCAATGACCTTGCTAGAATCCAGTTTCCCTGGTGATGTCGTCATAACAATCACACCAACATCCCCTCACCTCGTCATGCTATTAATAATTTTACATCAACCACCGCGCAATGAATTAAAAAAAAGAAAGGCGGGCGAGCGGGTAGGCCACCGCTCACCCCTCTTCCCATGAACTAGTCATCCCAATGGAACAAATATGCGAGCAAGGGGAAGCGTGCGCATAGTCGTTCCCATATCGAAGGGATTCCTAGGGGAGTCGTCATTGAGACAGTGATTGTGCCGAAATCAGAATGATCCTCGGCGTTGACCACCTTGACGGTGCCACTGTAGCTGCCGCCGTTCATGGCGAACGAGGCAGGCGCGATGACGGTCGCTGTGATCGTCTTAGCGCCATCCGCAGGTTTCAAGTTGTCGCCGTTCGCCGGTGAAAACGACCAGACGCCCCATGTCGGCCATTCCAATACCTTCCAGTCCAACCGGGAGTTGGTATCACCGATGTTCGAGACGGTGAAGGTCCCGGTCACCGTCGCTCCTTTCTTGACACTTGGCCACGTTAGCGTTCCGGCGGTGTCGAGGTTTGGGTTCAGCGTCTTGGTGGAGCAGACGACAATCGCGGATGCGACGACCGTGTACGTCCCCGTCCCGGGGTAGCCGGTGATGTACCACGTGCAGTTGATGCCTGGGTCTGGTGAGCCGATCACGACGCTGTACGTATCATGAGAGACGTTCTTCGCATCGTTATGGTCGGTCGCTCCAGGGGTGGCGACATTTGCGTCTGGGTCGGAGAATGCGATCTGGTTTCCTTGTTCATTGGCACCAGCGCAGGTGACGAAGTGACCCTCTGATTCGTCGACGCCTGGGTTGTAGTACTCCGTCTTGAACGTCCAGTCGAAGAAGGTCGGTCCTGGTGCGCCGTCGATCCAGCCTTGTCCTGGTGGGTAGGGGTCGCTTCCGGATTGGACATAAAACCATTCGTAATGGAAGCCGGGAAGTGATTGCGTGACATCAAAGTAGTACGTGCTGCCTGCAATCAGCGGCACAGCGGGGAAGGGGAATAAGACCCAGGTGGGTGCTGCAAGTTGTCCTGGGTTGATCGTAGAGGTAGCGATGGGTGCGGAAGGCGGGCCTGCGTTGTAAAGGTTGATGGTGACGTCGCAGGGGATGTAGCTGTTGCTGACGAGGCAGACTTCGATGGCGTCCAGGCGGGTAACTGAAGGTACGAAGGTTTGGTAGTCCATCCAGGTGATTGTTCCCAGCGCGTGGTTGCTGCTTTGGATCACGGGCATCTGTTGGTCGATGAGGAGGTCGCCTTGGTTGTAGACGTAGTCGGTGAGCAGGAGGATGACGTCTTGGCTGGCGGTGACGTTCTTGCAGACGTTGGCAAACGTCGGGGTGTTGTAGGTGTGTTCAACGAACATGGAAGACAGACCATAGGTGGAGAACCAGTTGGCTAGTCCGGTCTGCATGTCGCTGACGTAGGTGGTGCCTTTGTTGGTGGTCTGCATGGCGACCGCGAGTTTTTGGATGAGCAGGGGTGCGTTGGCTTTGGCGTGGTCGTCGCCTGCGCCGTAGTCCTTGACGAGGTCGAACTCGTTCTGCCCGTCGCCTGCGGTGCCGTTGGGGTCTTCGAACTTGCTGTCGTACCACCAGAGACAATTCGCGACTGCGGCGGGTCCGCAGTAGCACCATTTCGCGACGTCGTCACCGACCACGGCGCTATCCAGATGGGCGTTGGGCCCGGGTGCGATGCAGTTCTCGGCGACGTTGAGGATGTCGTCACCGGCGACCGCGGAGTCGATGATGCCGTTGGGTCCGGCGGTGATCTTCTTCCATTGGTCCTGCTTTTGGTCGAAGTCCGGCATGCCGCCCGGTGTGTGCGGTGCGTAGTTGGGGTACGGGGGTTTCCAGTACCACCCTACGTTCGAGGGTGTGGGTGTGGTTTGGGTGCATGCGGCAAACGAGACTCCTGCGAAGAGCAGGATGCCGCAAAGAAGAATACTTACAACTGTTTTTTGCCTATGAATGCGTGATAGCATGATTCTTGCCTCCCCTTATCAGTAGATTTACAAACACGATGGTCTTATAATAATCTTTTCACTGTTTTATCGGCAGTTGCCGACTTTCTTTCCTAATATACACTATTGCAACGGGCAATTTGCAAACAATAGCCTGATGCCGGTAGGGTATCCCTCCTTTGGCAACAAACGACCCCAATCAACCTCCCTCTAAGCCAGGATACCCCCCTCAGAGTGAGATATAACGAGATGGACCGAATGACAGAGACCCCTTATCCCTTCAGGTAGTTTCACCCTGGGGAACAAAGGTTATTAGACGGCCACAGGTACCTCGCCGTACACATGCGGGAGCTCACCACCCTGGCCCGGTACCCGTTCCTAGCGGACACCCGGCAGTACATCAAAGACCACGGGCCCACCGTCCCCGACCTTCTACGTGACCTGCTCTACGAACGCGCCAGGGTCACCAGCATCGAACGCCTCGACCACGCCCTCAAAGACAGCGACGTCGGCGAACGCAGCCTCGCCACCGAGGCAGACTGC
>Ga0326726_10002704_pt1 | contig 16245 bp, 13 predicted proteins | sample MHFenrmetagenome_2_FD_207603 | JGI IMG/M metagenome (GOLD analysis project Ga0326726, IMG submission 207603) | Lab enriched peat soil microbial communities from Michigan Hollow, Ithaca, NY, United States - MHF15MN | ecosystem: Environmental > Terrestrial > Soil > Wetlands > Peat | place: USA... | reverse complement strand
AAGTACGAGCTCGAGCGATCGTTCGAGGACATGGTGAAGGAAATCCACCATCTCATCGAGCAGATGGACGAGGCCGAGCGGCGGACCTATCTGGCCGAGAGCCTCTTTCTGAACACGGTCAAGTACGAGAACGACAAGCTCGAGGCGTACATGAAGAAGCTGACGAAGAAGTGAGCCGCGCGACGGACGCTATCGGGGCCGCGCGAAGACAGCGAGACTGCTTCCGACGGCGCGTCCCGCGGCAGTGTCCGACGAGACATTCACCAGCGCGCGTTCGTGCGTGACCGGATCCTCCATCGCCAGCGACGTCGACCCGCCCCCGTCGAGATTCAGCGCGTTCCAGACACCGTAGTCCCGCACCAGCACGTCGGCCGCCTCGCCGACCTGCATGCCCTCACTGCCTCCGCCCCGGTCGACCGTGAACAGCGTCAGCGTGCGGGCGTCACGTGAGAGCCCGATGACCGTGCGCGCATTCACGGCGTCGTACCACGAGCGGGCGTTCGAATAGCCGCCGCCGGGTCCGCCGGGGGTGAGCAACGCGCCGCCGTGCTCGGCGTCGGCGTACGCCGGGATCGTCTTCACGCCGTCCGTCACAATCTGCGCCGACCCCGACACGGTCGTCCAGAGCGTGACGGTCTCCTGAACGCGCGTGCCGTCGCGCTGCGTCCGATCGCGATGCACGACACTCGCGTGGTTCGACGGGTCGATGTTCAGGCCGGGCGCGTCCGCGACGATCGCGAAACCCTGCTCCGGTGCCTCGAACGGGGAATACGCGCGGCCCTCGGACGCGGCGAAGCCCACCAGCCAGGCGTCGGTGTCGGTGGAGGGAAACGGCAGAAAGAAGTGCGCGTTGACCGCCAGTTGCGCCCCTTCCCGCCGCAGGAACTCCGTCGTCGTCTGGCGGACGACCTCGCGGGAGCCGGCCGGCGGCGACAGCTTGAAGCGCAGGCCGGCCGCCGTCAGGTCGATTTGCACGATGTGCATGTGCACGTCGCGCGGCGTGGTCTCGGTCCGATCGATGTAGGTGATGCCGCCGTACGGCTGGGTGACGCGCTGCTCGGCCTCCGCTGACGCACAGAGACCGAATAACGCAAGCGAGGCGAGAAGCCGAAGGAGGTTGCGCGTGATCGTGATCGGCGCGGCCGACGTCGCTTAGTCGGCCAGCCGGGCGGCGACGCCCTTCACGGGCACCGTCAGCGGCAGCGAGGCCGACGCTTCGTCCGGCGACTGCACCAGGCGCCAGGCGTGCGTCTCTTCGAGGACCTTGGCCGCAAACGCCGTGTGGAGCGCGTGGCCCGCGCGATGTGCGACGAGGTGGCCCACGACCGGATACCCGACGAGCGCGAGATCGCCGATCGCGTCGAGAATCTTGTGGCGGACGAATTCGTCCTCGAACCGCAGCGCGTTGTTGAGGACGCCGGTCTCGCCGAGCACGATGGCGTTGTCGAGCGAGCCGCCGAGCGCCAGGCCGTTCTGGCGCAGCATCTCGACGTCCTTCAGGAACGTAAACGTGCGGGCCGGCGCGATTTCCTCGATGAAGGATTCTTCGGTGATACGCAGCGTGCGCGACTGATGGCGCAGCAGCGGATGGTCGTAGCTGATGCTGTAGGTGACCTTGAACCGATCCGACGGATACAACGCGATCCGCTTGTCGCCGCGCGACAGCGCGATCGGACGGATGATCTTCAGGTACGTCCGCGGCGCCGTCAGCCGCTTCACGCCCGCTTCCTGAATGAGGTACACGAACGGCGCGGCGCTGCCGTCCATGATGGGCACTTCCGGCGAGTTCAGCTCGATGAGGACGTTGTCGATGCCGGTACTGACGAGGGCCGCCAGCAGGTGCTCCACCGTTTCGACCGAGACTTCATTTCTGGCAAGGCCGGTCGCGAGCTGAATGCCGCCCAGGTTGTCCACCGTGGCGGGCACTTCGCGATGCCCGAGATCCGTACGGCGGAACCGGATACCGAAGTCGGCGGGAGCCGGTTTGAGCGTCAGGTTGACCTTATTGCCCGAGTGCAGGCCGATTCCAACGCAGGAAACTTGTCGACGAAGCGATCTCTGTGCGTCCATTAGCCTCTCGGGCAACGGGGGCTGAGCACAGTCAGTTCAAGCAAGGGGAGTGCCCGGAGGCGGTCTGCACATGCAATCACGATAAGACTTTGAATGGTAACACTTTACAATAGAGATCCGCGCTCGGGATCTGCGTAGGAATTACCTTTTTGTGTTAACCGTACCACAGCCAGGCCTCGCCAAGCTGTGGCGATGTTACCACACCGATCAACCCGCTACAGAGCGAATCGGCCGCTCGGCTGTCGGGTTGAACAGGTCCGCCAGGAACTGCCCCGTCGCCGACTGCGGATGGCGTGCGACCTCTTCCGGCGTGCCCGCCGCGATGATCCGGCCCCCGCCCGCCCCCCCTTCCGGGCCCAGGTCGATCAGATAGTCCGCCGACTTGATGACGTCGAGGTTGTGCTCGATGACAACGATGGTATTGCCCTGATCGACCAGCTTGGTCAGGACGTCGAGCAGCTTGCGCGTGTCCTCGAAATGGAGACCCGTGGTCGGCTCGTCGAGGATGTACAGCGTGCGTCCGGTGCCGCGCTTGGACAGCTCCTTCGCCAGCTTGACCCGCTGCGCCTCGCCGCCCGAGAGCGTCGTCGCCGACTGGCCGAGCTCGATGTAGCCCAGGCCGACGTCCTGCAGCGTGCGCAGCTTGTTGGCGATCGCGGGGAAGTTCTCGAGCAGCGGCAGCGCCTGATCCACGGTCAGCTCGAGCGCGTCAGCGATCGACTTCCCGCGGTACTTGATCTCGAGCGTCTCGCGGTTGTAGCGGCGGCCCTTGCACTGCTCGCACGTCACGTAGACATCGGGCAGAAAGTGCATCTCGATCGCGATCACGCCGTCGCCCTGGCACGCCTCGCAGCGGCCGCCCTTGACGTTGAACGAGAAGCGGCCGGGCTTGAAGCCGCGCGCTTTGGCGTCCGGCATCATCGCGAACAGATCGCGCAGGAACGTGAAGAGTCCCGTGTAGGTCGCCGGGTTCGAGCGCGGCGTGCGTCCGATGGGCGACTGATCGATCTCGATCACCTTGTCGATCAGCTCGATCCCTTCGATGCGATCGTGCGCGCCGGGCTCGTCGCCGGCGCGGTACAGCGTGCGGGCCAGCGACTTGTAGAGGATGTCATTGACGAGCGTGGACTTGCCGGACCCGCTGACGCCCGTCACGGCGGTGAACAGCCCCAGCGGGATCTTGACGTCGATGTTCTTCAGGTTGTTCTCGCGGGCGCCGCGAATCACGAGGTCGCCCTTGCCCGCGGGACGGCGGGCCGGGGGCGTCGGAATCGACCGCGCGCCGGTGAGGTACGCGCCGGTGATCGATCCGTTCTCGCGCGACGCGTCCTCCATCAACGCTGCCGGCGTGCCCTGGAAGATCACGTGGCCGCCGAGATCGCCGGCGCCGGGCCCGAGATCGATGACGTAGTCGGCGACACGGATCGTCTCCTCGTCGTGCTCCACGACGATCACCGTGTTGCCGAGATCGCGCAGCTTCGCGAGCGTCGCGAGCAGCTTGCGGTTGTCACGCTGGTGTAGTCCGATCGACGGCTCGTCCAGCACGTACAGGACGCCCGTGAGATTCGCGCCGATTTGCGTGGCCAGCCGGATGCGCTGGCCTTCTCCGCCCGACAGTGTCGCCGCGCTGCGCCCGAGCGTGAGGTAGCCGACGCCGACGTCGTTCAGAAAGTGGAGGCGCTCCTGAATCTCCTTCAGAATGCGCTCGGCGATGATCGCTTCGCGGTCCGTGAGCTCGAGGCCTTCGACGACGTCCACGGCTTCGGAAATCGGCAGGTTGACGTAGTCCGAAATCGTGCGGCCCTTCACCTTCACGGCCAGACTCTGCGGTTTCAGGCGCTGACCTTTGCAGTTCGGGCACGGGCGCAGCGACCGATACGGCTCCAGCTCTTCCTGATCCGACCAGCTCCCCTCGTCGAAGCGCCGGCGGAGGTTCGGAATCAAGCCTTCGAACGTCTTCCCCGAACCAAAGAGGAGCACCTCGCGCGATTTCCGCGGAAGTTTCGAGAAAGGGACGTTGAGATCGATCCCGAAGTCGCGCGAGAGGCCCTGCAGCGCGTCCTTCACCAGCTTCTTGTCGCCGCGCGCCCACGGCGCGATGGCGCCGTCCGTGAGCGACACGGACTCATTCGGGATGATGCGCAGCGGATCGAAATCCACCATCGCGCCAAGGCCCTGGCACGCGGGGCACGCGCCGTGCGGCGAGTTGAACGAGAACGCGCGCGGCGTCATCTCGGGCATGCTCAGCCCGCAGTCCACGCAGGCGAGCCGCCGTGAGAACAACCGGTCGCCGCCTTCATACGTATTGATGACGACGATGTCGTCGGCGAGCGCCAGCGCGGCGTCGATGGATTCGAGCAGCCGGCGCTCGACGCCACCGCGGATGATGATGCGATCGACGACCACGTCGATGTTGTGGTTGCGGCGGCGGTCCAGCTTGATGTCGTCCTCGAGCGAGCGGAACTGGCCGTCGATGCGCGCCTTCGTGTAGCCGCGGCCGCGCAGGCCGGCGAGCTCCTTCTTGAACTCGCCCTTGCGTCCGCGGACGATCGGCGCGAGCACGTTGATGCGCTCGTCCTGCGGGTACAGCATCACCATGTCGATGATGCGCTCGAGCGACTGGCTGGCGATTTCCTTGCCGCAGTTCGAGCAGTGCGGGACGCCGATGTTCGCGAACAGCAGCCGGAGGTAGTCGTAGATTTCCGTGACCGTGCCGACCGTCGATCGCGGGTTCGACCCCGTCGTCTTCTGCTCGATGGAAATGGCGGGCGAGAGGCCTTCGATCAGGTCGACGTCGGGTTTCTCCATCTGCTCGAGGAACTGCCGCGCGTAGGCGGAGAGCGACTCGACGTAGCGGCGCTGGCCTTCCGCGTAGATCGTGTCGAAGGCGAGCGACGACTTGCCGGAGCCGGACAGGCCGGTGATGACCACCAGCTTGTGGCGCGGGATGTCGACGTCGATGTTCTTGAGGTTGTGGACGCGGGCGCCGCGTACAGCGATCCATTCGTGGGCCATGGGAATCCTTGATCGTAGCACGCCTATAATCGTTCGGCACAAGATGACTGGAGACTCCGCGGCATTTCACGAGTTCGAGCGCGCCGGCTGGGAGCGCGCGTCCGCACACTACAGCGACGCGTTCGGTTCGCTGACGATCCGGACCGTCGATGCGCTGCTCGACGCGGCGCAGGTCGCGCCGGGCACTCGGCTGCTCGACGTCGCGACCGGACCGGGCGTCATCGCCGGCGCCGCCGCCGCGCGCGGAGCAAACGTCGTCGGGCTCGATTTCTCTCCGGCGATGATTGCCGAAGCGCGACGGCACTATCCGTCGATTGTGTTTCAGGACGGCGACGCGCAGGCGCTCCCCTTCGACGCGAGCAGCTTCGACGCCGTCGTCATGAATTTCGCGCTGCTCCACCTCGCGCGGCCGGAGGCGGCCATCGCCGAGGCGCATCGCGTGCTTCGACGTCGAGGCCGGTACGCGCTCACGGTCTGGGCGGCGCCGGAACAGGCCGTTGGGTTCGGGATGGTGCTCGACGCCGTGAAGGCGCACGGCAATCCGAACGTGCCGCTGCCCGAAGGCCCGCCGTTCTTTCGATTCAGCGCCGCCGAGGAATTCGAGACGACGCTCTCACGGGCCGGCTTCGCGGAGATCGAGGTGCGCACGCTCCCGCTGCGATGGCATCTTCACTCGGCTGATGCGGTCTTCGACGCGGTATCGCGCGGCGGCGTCCGGACGGCGGCGTTGCTTCGTGCGCAAACACCAGAGGCGCTGGCCGCGATTCGCGTGGCTGTTCGCCGCGGCGTCGAAGCGTACGCGAGGGACGGCATGTTCCTCGTGCCGATGCCGGCGGTCCTGGCATCGGCCACGCGACCCTGAAAGGGTCGGGCTACAACCGGCGTGTAACCTCCGAGGCCGCTCAAACGTGATGAAGGTATGACTACCTTCCAATCACCCGTCACTCACCAGCCACCAGCCTCCAGCCACCAGACACCGATTGTGGTCGTCGGCGGCGGCCTCGCCGGACTCATCGCGGCCGCTCGCGTCGGGCGATCCGGATGGCCGGTCGTCCTGCTCGAGAAAGCGTCTTCGCTCGGCGGGCGCGCGGCGACCCACGAGCGCGACGGCTTCCTGTTCAACCTCGGCCCGCACGCGTTGTACCGCTCGGGCGTCCTCAGTCAGACGCTCAAGGACCTCGGAGTCGCGATCCACGGCCATGTGCCCGGCGTGAACGGTGGATACGCGATATATCGCGACCGGCTGCACACGCTGCCGGTCGGGCTGACCTCGCTGCTCTCCACCGGTCTGCTCTCGCTGTCCGGCAAGCTGGAGTTCGCGCGCCTGCAGGCGTCGCTGCTCCGCGTTGACGCGAACGCTGTCCAGCGCATGACCCTCGCGGCATGGCTCGACACCCACGTGCATGACGAGCGCGTGCGCGCGGCGGTGCGGATGCTCGTCCGCGTGACGTCGTTCACGAACGATCCCGATCGCCAGAGCGCGGGCGCCGCCATCGAGCAGCTGCAACTCGGCATCCGCGGCAACGTGCTGTATCTGGACGGCGGATGGCAGACGATCGTGAACGGCTTGAGGCGAGTCGCCATCGACGCAGGCGCGCAGATCATCAGCGGCGCGCACGCCGTCTCGTTCGAGCGAAGCGATCGCCGCGAGGTCGACGGCGTCCGCCTTGCCGATGGACGTACGGTTCGAGCTGCGGCAGTGATCGTCACCGGTACGCCGGCCGACGTCGCCCCGCTGACCGCGACGCCGTCAATGAACGAAGGGCTCGAACCCGTCCGCGTCGCCACGCTCGATGTGGCGTTGCGATCGCTGCCCAGGCCGAAATGCTCGGTGGCATTCGGCGTCGACACACCGCTCTACTTCTCCGTGCATTCGATGTCGGCGCGCCTCGCGCCTGACGGCGGAGCACTGATCCACGCGTCGAAGTATCTGCAGCCGGGCGCCACGAGCGACGGCACGGAGCAGGAACTCGAAGCGTTGCTGGATCGATTGCAGCCGGGCTGGCGGGAACAGCTGGCGTTCAGGCAATACTTGCCGAATATGATCGTGACCAACGCCGAACTGACTGCTGCCCGCGGCGGCGCAGCCGGCCGGCCACCTTCTTCCGTGCCTGGACTCGGCAACGTGTTCGCCGCGGGCGACTGGGTCGGACCGCGCGGCCAGCTGTCCGACGCCAGCGCGGCGAGCGCCACCGACGCCGCCGGCCTCGCGGTGGCGGCGGCCATCCGATCGGTCACGCACGCCGTGGCGTCCTGACATGCCGCACGCCAGCACGATCTCGATCGAGGACGTGTTCCAGGAGCACCGGCGCTTCCTGTGGAGCCTCTGCTATCGCATGACCGGCAGCGCAGCGGACGCCGACGATGTGGTGCAGGACACGTTCGTGCGTGCGATGGAACGTCCGCCGCGACGGGTGGACACGCCGTTGCGGCCGTGGCTCGTGAAAGTCGCGATGAACCTCGCGCGCGATCTGCTGCGCCGCAGACGCCGACGCGAGTACGTCGGCCCGTGGCTGCCCTCGCCGATCCCGACCGGACCGGAGGATGAGCGCGCGGGCCTCGACGAGATTGAGCCGCCCGCGCACGAACCGCCGGAAGCCGAGGGGCGCTACGACCTGCTTGAAAGCGTCTCGTTCGCGTTTCTCGTGGCGCTCGAAACACTGACGCCGACGCAGCGCGCGGTGCTATTGCTGCGCGATGTGTTCGACTACTCGGTGAAAGAAACCGCGGACGCGCTCGACCTCTCCCAGCCGAACGTCAAGACGACGCATCATCGCGCGCGGAAGGTCATGGCGGCATACGACCGCGAGCGCCAGCCGTCGACGCCCGCGCGAGCGCGGGCGACCGGCACGGCGCTGCATCAGTTTCTGAGCGCGCTGCAGCGGCATGATGTCCCGGCGATCGAAACTCTTCTCGCTCAGGACGTGCGCACGACGACGGATGGCGGCGGTGAGTTCAGGGCCGCGCTCAGGCCGATTCTCGGCCGTGAGAAGGTGACGCGCTTCTACCTGGCCATCTCGGCGCACGCGGCCGGCGCAAAGACGCGGATGCCGGCGCTCAACGGCGTGGCGTCGGCGATCGTCGACCTGCCGTCGCCGCCGAAGGGCGTCGCGTCCAGGTTCACGATCACGGCTCAGCTGAACGCCGACGGGAAGATCGCGCACCTGTACGTCGTGTCGGCGACGCGCAAGCTGACCGCGATCAGATGACGCCGGCGGCCTGCAGGCGCGCGCGTTCGGCTGCCGCGATGCCGGCAGCTTCGAGCATCGCGTCGGTATCAGCGCCGAGCGCCGGCGCTTTCCGTCCCGGTGTGGCCGTCAGCCCACGAGCGACGACATGCGGATCGGTCGCGACGTCGGCGGGCGTGTGCACAGTCGTCAGGCAGACATCCGCGTCCGCAAACGCGGCGAGCCATGCGTCACGCGTGCGCGTGCGCATCACGTCGCCCACCTGATCGATCGTCGCGGTCACCGGCACGCCAATCCGCTCGCAGAATCCGATCCAGAATTTCTTCTCCAGCCCGCCGAGCGCCAGCCACTGACTGTCAGCCGTTTCGTACAGGTTGTAGCGCGGCTGCGCGAGATCGTCCGTCGTCGGAAACAGCGACCACGCGAACGCCGCGTCGTGGATCGAGATGTCGAGCGCGCAGCCGGCGCCGGTCCGCGACCGCTCGAAGAGCGCGGCCGCGATGCGCAGGGCCGCCGTCATCGCCGACCCGATGTCGCCGACGAGCGGACCGGGGAGCCGAGGCGGACGGAGCAGACCGGCGAGCGCCTGGTAGTTGATGTCGTGCGCCGCGCGCTCGACGTACGGTCCGTCCTGGCCGAAGCCGCTGATGGACGCGCAGATCAGGCGAGGATGCCGCGCGCGCACGCGGGCGGCGTCCACACCGAGCCGGCGCGCGGTGGACGGTCTGAAGCTTTCGACGAGCACATCCGCGCGCGACGCGAGCGCGTCGAGCACGGCCACGGCGTCCGGCGATCGGAGATCCAGCGTGACGCTGCGCTTGTTGCGGTTAAGTCGCTCGAAGTAGACGTTGACGCCGTCGGTCAGCGGCAGATGCCGCATGCCGTCGCCGCCGCGCGGGTCTTCGATCTTGATGACGTCGGCGCCGAGGTCGGCGAGCAGCAGCGTCGCATACGCACCCGGCAGCAGGCGCGTGAGGTCGAGAACGCGCACGCCGCGCAGCGAATCAGCGGTTGGACTCACGCAGCTTGCTGTGAGTGAAGCCGTACGTGAAGTACAGAGCCAGTCCGATCACGAGCCACCAGCCGAACCGCCACCATGCCGCGCCGGGCAGGCCGTACATGATGAACAGACAGCCGGCCGCCGACAGCCCGCACACGGGCCACACGAACGGGACCCTGAACGGCCGCGGACGTTCCGGTTCCGTGTACCGCAGCACGAGGACGCCGATGCTCACGAGGATGAACGCGAACAGCGTGCCGATGTTCGTCAGGTCGTACGTTTCGCCCGCGTCGCCGATGAGCGCCCACGCCGCGACAAAGATTCCGGTAAAAAGCGTCGTCGCCCACGGAATGTGCGTGCGCGGATGGATCTTCGCGGCCCACTGCGGGAGCAGGCCGTCGCGCGCCATCGAGAAGAAGATGCGCGGCTGGCCGTACTGGAACACCAGCAGCACCGCCGACATCGAGACCGCCGCGCCCAGCGCGACGATCCAGCCGACCGTCTTGAAGCCAGCCAGCTCGAGCGCGCGCGCCAGCGGATCCGCGACCGCCAGTTCCTTGTATGGCACCATGCCGGTCAGCACGGCGCCGACGATCACATAGATGATCGTGCAGATCGCGAGCCCGCCGAGAATGCCGATCGGCAGATTGCGCTGGGGGTTCTTCGTCTCCTCGGCCGCGGTCGAGATCGCGTCGAAGCCGATGTAGGCGAAGAACACGATCGCCGCGCCCTGATGGATCCCCCGGAATCCGTTCGGCGCGAACGGCGTGTAGTTCGCGCTCTTCAGGTGCGTCGCGCCGACGGCGACGAAGAGCGACAGCGCCATCAGCTTGATCACGACCATGATGTTGTTGGCGGTCGCGCTCTCGCGCGCGCCGCGCAACAGCAGCCAGGTGATCAGCATCACGATGCCCGCCGCCGGCAGGTGAATCAGGACCGGCACGCCGGCCACGTGCGGCGCCGACGTGAGCAGTCCGTGGATCTTCGGATCGGAGCTGAGCAGCGCGGTGCGGTAACCCGTCGTCAGCCAGTCCGGCAGCGAGACGTTGAATCCCCTGAGCAGCGTGTTGAAGTAGTCGCCCCACGAGATCGCGACGGCGACGTTGCCCACCGCGTACTCGAGAATCAAATCCCAGCCGATGATCCACGCGACCAGCTCGCCGAGCGTCGCGTATGAGTACGCATAAGCGCTCCCGGCCTGCGGAATCATCGCGGCCAGCTCCGCGTAGCACAACCCCGCGAGCGCGCACGCGGCGCCGAGCAGCAGAAACGAAAACACCAGCGCCGGTCCCGCGCCCTGTCGGATCACCTCCCCGTTCGGTCCGAGCTGGCCCGCCGCCGCGGTGCCGATCGCGCCGAAAATGCCAGCGCCGATCACGGCGCCGATCGCCAGCATGATCAGATCGCCCGCGCCGAGCGAGCGTTTCAAGCCTTGCGCGCCTTCGGTCTCCTCGATCAGCGCCGCAATCGGCTTCCGCTGGAAGAGCTGCGACATGGGGCGGGATTGTACTAGATGGCTAAGGGCTGAGGGCTAACGCGAGACGCGCCGAGGCGCCGTCTCGATCACGCGGCCGTGACTCTGCCGGGCAGACGATAGGCGGTGTCATTCGACGAGACGACGAGCGTGCCGAGGGAGTCGAACGCGACGCCGACGAGGCCGGGACCGGCGAGCACCATCTCGGGGTCGCCCTGCGGCGGCATGCGGTACAGCCCGCTGGCGCCGGCCAGCGCTTCGATCACGAACAGGTTGCCGCGCGCGTCGAACGTGAGGCCTTGCGGCCGTCCGAATCCCGTGTGGCGCGTGGTGACGTTGCCCTCTGGATCGATGCGGTAGAGCGCGTCGTACGACGACAGCGTCGGACCTGTCACGTAGAGAGCGCGGTCGGGACTCACCGCGAGATGAAACGCGGCGACGCTCGCCGGCAGCGTCGCGACCGTCGTCGTCTTGCCGCTGCGATCGACGCGGAAGATCGTTCCAGACCGATCGCCGACGAACAGCCCGCCGTCCGGCGCGAACGCCAGTCCGCAGGCGACGCCCAGATCGGTCGCGAACGATTCGACGGAGCCGTCCGCGGCCACGCGGTACACCGTGCCTTCGAACCGGCTCGACACGTACAGCCGATCATCGGGACCGATCGCCATCGACGTCGGGTTCACGATGCCCGACGAAAACGACTCGCGCGTGCCGTTCGGGCGCACGCGGAAGATCGAGACCGGCACCTGCTGGCCGCGCGTTCCGCTGTAGGTCACGTACAGATTGCCGTCGCGATCGAATACGGGGTTGTCAACCTGATGGAGCCCGGTCGCGAACGGCACGGCGACATCCAGCAGCAGCGTCGCGCCGGAGACGCCCGCGATACGGACCTCCACGCGGCCTGACTCGAGGCCCGCCGGCACGATTACCCCGAGCCGGCCCGGCGACGCGAACACGACACGCGCGAGCGCGTCGCCCATGCGCACCTCCGGCAGCGTGGGTTCGTCGATCGCGAAGTCTGCGCCGTCGATGGTGATGCGGCCGCCTTCAATCGCGCAGCGCGGATGAATGGCGGTGACGCGCGGGGGCATTACGTGTCGTCGAGCTCGACGTTCCAGTACAGATAGTCACGCCAGCTGTCTGGCGCGTTTCGTAACCCGACCGTGATGCGGATCGCCGGAGCCGAGTCGGGGCGCTTGGGCGGCTTGAGCAGGTGCATGCCGGCTTCGGCGGGCGTACGGCCGCCCTTCCGGCGGTTGCAGGTCACGCAGGCGGTGACGATGTTCTCCCAGTCCTTCCGGCCGCCCTGGGCGACCGGCACCACATGATCGAAGGTGAGCTCCGACGTGGCAAACGGGTCACCGCAGTACTGACACCGGTGATCGTCGCGCGCGTAGATATTCGCGCGCGAGAACGGCACGTAATCGAACCGGCGCTTGATCTTGATGTAGCGGAGCAGGCGGATGACCGACGGCAGCTTGAAGCTGAATGAAACGGCCCGCACCTCGCGGTCGTACACGGAGATGACTTCGACCTTCCCCTGGCACCAGAGCGTGACCGCCTTCTGCCAGTGGACGATCTTGAGGGGCTCGTACGACGCGTTGAGGAGAAGCGTCTGCTCCATCGATCTACTACAGTGGTTGAATTCTGCCCGACGGTTGATGGAGTGTCAAGCCGACGGAACCGTAAACACCTGTTAACATTGACGGTTAGGGCCCTCTGTCGTACAGGACAGCTTCCGCCGATACGGATGAAGGCGAATGAAGAAGTGACACGAACTGGGAACTCGCGTTTCCTGGTCGCGCTTGTGGCGGTCGCGACAGCGACGCTGTCGGCGGCGTGCGCGTCATCCGGCCCGAAGGGGTCAGGGCCCGTGCCCAAGCCGTTTCCGATGCCGGGCGGCACGACTGCGGCGCCGCCGAGCGCGCCCGCGCCCGACCCGAATCGCACGTCCGGCAAGTCGACGGTAGACGGCTACTCGCTCGCCGGCACCGCGCTGGCGCTGCGCGGCGCGCCGTACCGCAACGGTGGCAGCGATCCGAAAGGCTTCGACTGCAGCGGCTTCATCCAGTACGTCTTCAGCCGCTACAACCTGTTCGTGCCGCGGGAAGTGCGAGACCTCTATCGGATGGGACAGGCGTTAAAGCCCGACGAGCTCACGGCCGGCGATCTCGTGTTCTTTTCCACGACCGAGCCCGGCGCGTCGCACGTCGGCATGGCGATCGGCGGCGATCAGTTCGTCCACGCGCCCAGCTCGACGGGCGTCGTCCGCGTCGAGCACCTCAGCGCGAATTACTGGTCGATGCGCTTTCTCGGCGCTCGCCGCCTGAACTGACTGACGCTCATCGACTACCCGGCGCGGCGCCGCCGCCATTTGGATAGAACGGTGCCAGACGCGTGATCTTCCAGTGGCCGTCGAATTTCACCGCCGCGGCGACGTCGACGACGACCTGCCCGTCATTGCAGACGAACATCGAATAGAAGCCTCGGCCCAGACGCGCGATGGGAGGAGCTCGGCTGAATCTAACGATGGCGGAAGTTGGAGCGCGAAGAGGCGGGCCGTGCGCTGCGAGTCGCGGCGTTTACTGGTGTGCGACGAGCGCCGGCGGCCTCCGGTGCTTCGTGGCCTGCTCGTATGCGAACGCCCAGCCGAGCAGGTCGCCGTCCTTCCACGGGGCCGCAGACAGCTCCAGGCCGAAGGGGAGCCCGTTCGCATAGAAGCCGCCAGGGACGACGATGGCCGGAACGCCGATTCGGTTGACCCAACCGGTGTTGCTGTGAGGACCGGCGCTTCGCCCGCTCGGAGATGGAAGCGTCTCGTCGACTGATGGCACCTGTAGTCCCGGATACACAAACCCATCCAGGTGGAACCGCTGCAGTGCGTCTTCGTACGCCGCCAGGGCTTTTCGCTGGGGATCGAAGTAGCTCGCGTCGGCATTGGGATCGGATTCGAGCGTGCGCTGGTCGCCGTTCCCGATGATCGTCGCTGGCAGCGGAGAGCCCACCACCTTTTCATAATCATCGGCCGAACGGTACTCGGCGGGGCCGAAGTCCTTGAGAAAGTTCTCGGTTCCCTCTCGGCGATACGGCCGTGTGTCGGCGGCCGCGGTCAGCGCCGCGAAGCTGTCTGGCAGGATCTCATCGTCGAACACGATCGTCGCGCCGGCGGCCCGGATGCCGTCGAGCGCCGACATGAACACTTTGCGCGTCTCCCCTTCCAGGAAGTTGCCGCGCCCGGCCGGCGCGCCCGCCTCGCGCTCCTTGACAATGAACGCAGGGACGCCGAAGCGCTTGCCGTGGAGGGCATCGGCGTGGAGGTACTGGGTGTACGGGCCCGGCTGGGCCTTCGCCGCCGAACCGGCGGTCTTGAAGTCCTTGGGATCTTCGCCGGCCATTACGCCGAGGGTGATGGCGGCGTCGGTGACGTCGCGCGCGATCGGACCCGTGTTGTCGCGCAGCCAGTCGAGGGGAGCGATGCCGGCGATGCTGACGAGGCCGCGCGTCGGCATCATGCCGACCACCGCGCTCGTCGCCGCTGGCATCCGGATCGAGTTGGCCGTGTCGGTGCCGGTACCGACCAGGGCGAGATTCGCCGTGACCGATGTCACCGTGCCGCCCGACGACCCGCCGGGACTGAAGCGCCAGTTGTAGGCGTTGCCGGTCCGGCCGAACGCCGTACTGACATTCGTGTCACTGGCCGCGAAGTCCGGCATGTTGGTCTGGCCCAGGATCACGACGCCCGCTGCCCTCAGCCTGGCGACCACCGGCGCATCGGCCGGCGCGATCAGTTCGTGCCGAGGAATCAGAAAGCCCTTCCACCCTTCGCTGGTGACGAGCCCCTTCACGCTCGTGTTGGACTTGATCACGACGGGAACACCCCAGAGGACGCTGCGCACGAAGTTCCTTCCCGCACTCTCCGCTGCTTTGTCTTCGGCTGCTGCCGTCGCGAGTGCGCCTGCGGCGTCGACATGGAGGATTGGCCTGTAGACGTCGTTGTAGCGCGCGATCCGATCCAGGTACCAGCGGGTCACGTCGGTGACCGTGTATCTGTGCGCTGAGTACAAGGATTCGAGCTTCGGGATGGTGACCTCCATGAGGTCCCGGTCCAGCGTCCCGACCTCCGGCTGCTGCGCGACGACTGATGAACACGCGAGCAGCGCCAGCAGGACCGCGAAGCGTGGATCGCGCCGCATCATCAGAAGTACAGCCGCGCCCTGAGCAGAAGCTGTCGGGGATCCGGCCACGACGACTGCAGGCCGAAGTTCGGATCCCCGAACACCGTCGTGATCCTCGTTTGATTATTCGTATCCTGCAACGCATTCCGGACTTCGCCGCTCAACTCGAGCCGGCGGTTGCCCGCTCGCCACAGGTTCTTCGTCACGCGGATGGATAGATGCTTCTCGGTCGGTCCGCGGAACGAATCCGGCGCGTCCAGCTTGACCGAGCGTCTGCCCTGCGGAAGCCTGATCTGGGCGACTTCGTTGTACGGCGTGCCCTGAAGAACGATGAGGTTTCCGGACAGCTGCACGTCGAACGGCAGGCCGTAGGAGCCGGTCACCGTGAGGGTGTTTGGCCGGTCGATGCTCTGGAATCCATCAGCGTTCGTGACGTCGTTCGGATCGACCGCTCCCGCGGTCAGTCCGCGGAACTGGGAGTACGCGTAGCCCACGCTGCCCTGCCATCGATTCGCGAACCGTCGATTGACGCTCAGAAGCAGACCGTCGTACGTCGTGTGATACCCGGGGCCGTTGGTCGTGAGAAACACGCGGCTGTTGGCGCTGCTGGTCAAGTTGAACACCGTCACCGTCCCGCCGGCGGGCGATGCGACGTCTTGCGAGCCGTACGTGGCGCCAGTCGTCACCGTCGCGGGCTGGTTCCTCGCAATCTTGTGCACGTAGCTGGCCGACATCGCGAGGTTGTTCGCGATCTGGCGGTCCACGCCGAAGGAGTACTGATCGGTATAGGCCGCCTTGATATTGCCGTCGAACGCGATGTTCGCGCGCGGATCCGTGACGGAAATGATCTTGGTATAGGCGCGAGTGGCCGGATCGTAACTGGCCAGCGTCTTGACGGCGTTGCCAGGATGCACCGCTTCGACCGAGGTAAGAGTGAGCGGATCGTAGTAGCGGCCCACGACGGCGCGCAGCACGGTGTTGCCCTCCTCGGTGAGCTTGAGGTTCAGCCCCAGACGGGGCGACACCGTGTTCCATGTGAGAAGACGTCCCAGACCTGTGATCGTCTTTCCCGTTTCCTGAAACGAGCTGTCGACTTCGGGCGCATCCGAACTGATGCCCACGAGCCGATCGTAGCGCGCGCCGACTTTGATCGTGAGTTGACGCTTGAACGTCAGCTCGCTCTCGAACCAGGCGGCCTGGGCGTTGTACTGCGCGGCGTCGATGCTCGGAGGAGAGAACGTCGCCTGATCGGGCTGTCCGTTGAAGTCGGAGTACACGACTCCGCCCGGTTCAACCGTCGCCCTCCACATGCGATTGCGGATG
>Ga0326726_10002702_pt1 | contig 16256 bp, 14 predicted proteins | sample MHFenrmetagenome_2_FD_207603 | JGI IMG/M metagenome (GOLD analysis project Ga0326726, IMG submission 207603) | Lab enriched peat soil microbial communities from Michigan Hollow, Ithaca, NY, United States - MHF15MN | ecosystem: Environmental > Terrestrial > Soil > Wetlands > Peat | place: USA... | reverse complement strand
GATGGGTCCCTCCGGTTCCGGAAAGTCCACGATGCTCAACATCCTGGGCCTCCTCGACCGACCGACTGCCGGCACCTACCTGCTGGATGGAACGAATACGACCGATCTCGATGCCAACGCGCAAGCGCGCGTGCGCGGCGAGAAGGTGGGTTTCATTTTCCAGACCTTTCACCTCGTGCCGCGGCTCACCGCTCTCGAAAACGTGGAGCTGCCGATGGTGCTCGCGAGCAGGCCGGGTGCCGAACGGCGCGCTCGCGCTCGGGAACTCCTCACGGGAGTCGGACTCGCCGACCGGATGGATCACCGGCCGGATCAGCTCTCAGGCGGCCAGCGCCAGCGGGTCGCAATCGCACGCGCGATGGTCATGAAACCGGCGCTGCTCCTTGCGGACGAGCCGACCGGGAATCTCGACTCCGCGTCCGGCAAGGAAGTGCTCGACGTGCTCGAGAAACTCAATGCCGCGGGGCTGACTTTGATAGTCGTGACGCACGACCCGCTGGTCGGGGCGCGTGCTCGCCGCAGGATCAACATGCGCGACGGCAAGGTGCTCGAAGATGTGCGCCGCTGACGATCCGCGCGGAGACGTGAAATGAAAGCGGGCGATCTGCTGGCATTCGCAACACAGTCTCTGCTGCGGGCGCGCATGCGCAGCAGCATGATGCTGCTCGCGATGGCAATCGGTGTCGCTGCGGTGGTGATGCTCACAGCGCTCGGCGAAGGCGCGCGTCGGTACGTGACGGGGGAATTCTCGGCACTCGGCACCAATCTGGTCGTGGTCTTTCCCGGCCGTACGCAAACCGGCGGCATCAATCCGGGCGTGCTGGGCGGCGACACACCGAGAGATCTCACAATCGCCGACGCAGAGTCGCTTTTGCGGCTGCCGACGGTGGCCGACGCCGCTCCAATTATTGTCGGTCAGGCGACCATATCGGTCGGGCGCCTCGAGCGCGATACCACGCTGATGGGCGGCACCCGCAGCATATTTGCGGTACGCCGCTGGGGTGTCAGACAAGGCGAGCTGCTGCCCGCGATTCGTTGGGATCAGACAGCTTCCGTTTGCGTCATCGGCGCCAATCTTGCCCGCGAGCTTTTTCCGAACACGCCTGCCGTCGGCCAATGGTTGCGGGTAGGCGAACGGAGATTTCGCGTGATTGGCATCATCGGGAGCGAAGGACGCTCGCTCGGCTTCGATGTGCAGGAGCTGATTCTCGTTCCTGTGGCAACCGCCGAGGCCATCTACAACCGCACGTCACTCTTTCGCATTTTGATACAGGCGCGTTCGGCCGATGAGATGCAGCGCACTCGCACGGACATCGTCGAGACCCTGAAAGCGCGCCATCAAGGTGTCGAGGACGTCACTGTCGTCACGCAGGATGCGCTGCTGTCGACGTTCAATGCGATCTTCACCGTACTCACGCTGGCGCTGGGCGCCATTGCCACCATCAGCCTGCTGGTCGCCGGCGTACTCGTTATGAACGTGATGCTGGTCGCGGTCAGTCAACGCACGGCCGAGATCGGACTCATGAAGGCGCTCGGTGCCCGTCCGGGCCAGATAACCCGTCTCTTTCTGATGGAGGCAGTGTTGCTCGCGCTCTGTGGCTCGCTGATCGGCGTGACCGTTGGCGAGCTCATCACATGGGCCGCACGCAAGACGCTGCCGTTTGATGCCGTTGCGCCGACCTGGGCGGTGGTCTTTGGAGTCGTGGTTGCGATCGCCTGCGGGCTCATATTCGGCATATTGCCGGCGCGCCGCGCCGCGCGACTCGATCCGGTGCTGGCTCTCGCCGGCAAGGTCTGAAGCAATGCTCCGCGGCGACTATTTCGCATACACGTTCGGCGCCATCCGCGCGCGGCGCGCACGGGCATTTCTCACGGCGCTCGGCATTGGCGTAGGCGTCGCGGCTGTCGTCGTGCTCACCTCGATCGGCGCGACCCTGCAGCGCTACGTCATCTCGGAATTCACGCAGTTCGGCACGAACATCATCGGCGTACAGCCGGGCAAGAGTCAGACGTTCGGCGGCTCGGTCGGCGCAATCAATTCGCTGCGGCCGCTGACCATCGAAGACGCGCTCGCCCTGGAGCGTGTGCCGTACTCCACGAGCGTGGTGCCTTTCGTGCAGGGCAATGCTGACGTGGAGGCGCGAGGCCGGGTCCGCCGGGTGCTGGTCAACGCCACGGGCCCCGACATGGCGCGCGCGTTCAGCTTCAATATCGCGATCGGAAGTTTTCTGCCCAGGGACGATCCGACTGCCCCTCGAGCGGTCGCTGTGCTCGGTGCAAAAATGCGCACGGAACTTTACGGTGACACGAACCCGCTCGGCACGCTGCTGCGCGTCGGCGGCGAGCGCTATCGTGTCATCGGCGTCATGGAGGCCAAGGGCAACATGCTTGGCATTGATCTCGATGACACGATCTACATTCCGGCCGCCCGCGGACTTGCGCTCTTCAACCGGGTCGGGCTTTTCGAAATCGACGTGCTGTACGCGCAGGGGGTGTCGGCGGAGGAGGTCGTGAGCGGCATCAAGCGCATCATGATGGCGCGCCACGGCCGCGAGGACTTCACGCTGGTTACCCAGCAGGAGATGCTCGATACCCTGGGTTCGATCCTCAACGTACTGACATTCGCCGTCGGAGCGCTCGGCGGTATTTCGCTGCTCGTCGGTGGCGTCGGCATCTTCACCATCATGACGATCGCTGTCCGCGAGCGCACCAGTGAGATCGGCCTGCTCTGTGCGCTGGGGTCACGCCGCGAACAAATTCTGCTGCTCTTTCTTGGTGAGGCCGTGCTGCTCGCCGCGCTCGGCGGCATCGGCGGGCTCGCATTAGGTCTTGCCATCGTCGGACTCATCGCCCTGCTGGCGCCGACCCTGCCGGTTTCGACGCCTATTCTGTTCGTCCTGCTTGCGGAGGGTATCGCCGTATCGATCGGCCTGATTTCAGGCGTGCTGCCCGCGTTGCGCGCCTCCAGGCTCGAGCCAGTCGACGCGTTGCACACGGAATAAAGCGGAGCGCATACTCAACCTGAGCTTGAGCGACACTCACAACGAACAAAGGAGGGACCATGGATCCCGCTACCGTGTTTGCGCATCTCAATTGGCTCGCTATTGCCGTTGCCACGCTCGCCGGTTTTCTGGTCGGCGGATTGTGGTATGGCCCGCTCTTCGGCAAGGAATGGATGGTGCTCAACAACCTGACCAGGGAGGATGCCCGCAAAGCCAGCATGGCGAAGCTTTACAGCACGACCATTCTTCTGAACCTTATCGCGGCTACAAGCCTTGCGATGTTCATCGGCCCCGCCGGTTGGCAGGATGGCTTGTTCTACGGCTTTTTGACCGGACTCACCTTTGTCGCCACGGCGCTCGGCGTGATCTACGTTTTTGAGTCGAGGCCGCTCAAGCTCTGGTGCATCAATGCCGGCTACCAGGTCGTGTTCTTCTCGGTGATGGGCGCGATTCTCGGCGCCTGGCACCGCTAGAAAATTCCCTCTCCCCTTTCAAGGGGAGAGGGCCAGGGTGAGGGGATTCATTCCTTATCCCGCGCCGGATCATCCTTCGGCAGCACATCGCACGCCCACTCCATGCGTTTCCATTTGGGCACGGGTGCTTGCACGCCGGCACGTGGCACAAATTCGGAGCGCTCGACGCCGCCCTTCTTGTGAATGTAGCGCGGGCAGTTGGGGAAGACTTCGCGGACGGCAACCTTCACGACGAATTGCGCGCCAATGAACGGCGGATCGACGGAAGCCGCGGCTTCGATTCTGGCGTCACCATTGACGCGCACGCGTTTCGGGCTTTCGAAGTCGATGAAGAGCAGGCCAACCGCCGGGTTTTCGCTGAGATTTCCCATCGACAGGTACATGCCGTTGCCGTCGTAGCAGGGAAACGCGAGGGTGCGTGGGTCGAGTACCCGCACAAATCCCGGGTCGCCGCCCTTGTACGAGCAGTTCGGCCGTCCGGTCGCGTCCGCCGTTGCCAGAAAGAACATGTCCATGCGTTCGATGAATGCCTTGTTGTCGGCATCCACGTGATCGCGCAGCAGCCGCTCCTCGATGCGGTCTGCCAGGCGTTCGGTGTCAAATCGCCGTTGTAGCGTGCGGTGACTCGCACGAAAAAGTTTCGACATCGGAATCCCCCTCTGTGCCGTTGTCAGCGCGCTGGCGCCGCGAACTGTGGATTCGACAGAAAGTCACGGTCCGTGAGCGAGCGCAGGAATTCTACGAGATCGTGCCGCTCCTCGGTACTGAGGTCGATCGGTCGGATGCGCGGGTCCGTGAAGCTACCGCGAAAGCGACCGCCCGCGGCATAGTGATCGAGCACGGCAACGAGCGTTGCCATGCTGCCATCGTGCATGTAAGGCGCCGTGACCTCGACATTGCGGAGCGTTGGCACGCGGTAGCGCTGGCGTTCATTAGGCACCACGCCGGTATTCGCGTAGAGCGCGCGGGCGCCGCCCACTGTGAGCCCGGAGTGGCACCCGGCGCAGGCTGCACGTTTGGAGAAGAATATTTCCATGCCGCGGCGAGCGGCGTCGCTGAGTGCAGCCCGATCATCGTCGAAGACGTAGCGATCGAACGGCGCGCGGCCGGAAATCAGTGTGCGCTCGAAGCTCGCGATGGCCCGCGTGATGTTCCCGAGATCGACAGGTGCCTTCTCATCCGGAAAAGCGCGCGCGAAGAGTTCGCGGTAGCGCGGATCGCCCACGATGCGGCCGATCACCGTCGCTTCATGTGAACTCACTCCCATCTCGATCGGGTGCTCGTTGAGAAGCGGCTGCAACATCTGTGCTTCGAGCGAGCGTGGCTTCGTATCGCTCCAGGTGAACGCCTGGTTGTAGGCCACGTTCGCGAGCGGCATCGAGCTGCGCGGGTGCGCTTCACCGGTGGCTCCGATTGCGCGGGCGCGCCCGTCGGTAAATCCGAGGGACGGCGAGTGGCAGCTCGCGCAGGAAATCGCTCCATTGAACGAAAGGCGCTGATCGTAGAAGAGCGCGCGGCCCAGTCCGACCTTGACCGCCGACATCGGATTGTCGGCGGGAACCTGCGGTGGTGGAAAGCCGGGCGGGAGCTGCCAATTGAAGCCAGTGGGCGCGCGCGTCAGTTGCGTCTCAGGCAGGCGCGCAACGCAGGCGGCGAGCGCGCACGCCAGCGTGCACGCAATAGTGCAGGCTACAGGGCTCGCAATGGAGGCTAGCGCCGCCCGCACGCGCAGCACTAGCCTTTAAATCCGAACCGGAAAGTCAGTTCCAGCTGGACGCGGCGGGACTGCTGGTGCCGAACAGGGCAGCCTTCTCTGAAATCGCGGCGCGTTCATCGACCCACTTCGCGAACGCAGCGACATCTTCCGGGTTGAGACCATTGGCATCCTGCTTACGCGACTCGACCCATTTCTGCATGGTGGCCATCAGCTGTGCGGCGAGTGGACGCGCATCGCGGAACAGCGTCAGGTACGCGCTCTTCGCGTCATCGAGGCGGTTCAACGCGAGATAGGCTTCCGCGCGATATTCGATGGCTTCGCCGTACGCCGGGCTGTAGGTCAACGCCTGGTCGTAGGCGGCAAGGGCGGCCTCGTAGTTGCCGAGTTTGCGCTGAGTAAAGCCGATGTAGTTCCATGCCTGATACATGTCGCTGCGGTTGTTGACCGCGTCCGTGAAGTAGTCACGCGCCTTGTCGAAGGCCTTCTGTGCATTTGCCAGGGCCTTCTGCTTTTTCGCCGGGTCCTGCGCTGCCGCCGCTTCGGCTTCCGCTTTCTTGCCTCTATCGACTTCCTTCACGCCGCGGTTGTAGCTGCCCTTCGCGAGGATATCCGGACTGCGCGGCTGCGCATCGCCTGTGTCGCTTTCCATGCTGCCGCCGCCGCCCATCGAACCGCCGCCGGCAGCCCACAGCGGCGCGGAGGCAATGAGCATGGCGAGCGTTGTTCCGGCGATGAAGCGCATGACAGGTCTCCTTAATTAGACAGCGACCGTGAGATCAACGGGAGCGGTTAGCGCAATTGTAAGGCAACACACCGCCGCTCGGTGGACCGGGCCGCATTGAGCTTGTTCCCGATGCAGGTAGGTTCCCGCCGGGAACAAGGCGGTTCATGCATTCTGTTGAACCGCAAGGCGAAAGGATTCGCCCGCTCTGCCGGCGAGAAAAGCCTGAATTTCCGCCACGATAGCGACGGCGATCGCTTCCGGCGTGCGCGCGCCGATGTCAAGGCCCACCGGCCCGTACAGGCGGTTGCCCAGCTGGCGCGCGCTGTCGCCAAGCTCGCCTAGCAGTCGGCGGCGCCGGGCCGCGGGGCCCAGGAGGCCGATATAAGGCACTTGCGTCGCAGCGAGAGCGCGCAGATACGCCGCGTCGGATACCAAATGGTGACTCATGACCACGGCGGCGTCGAAGTCGTCGAGCTCGAGCGCGGCCGAGAGCGTCTGCGGCTGCGCTTCGAGCAATCTTGTGTTGGCGGCGAATCGGCGCGCGTCGAGGTAAGCGGAGCGATGATCGACCACGGTGATCTGCCAGCCGACGAGCGCGGCGATCTGGACAACAGGCTCGGCGTCCGCGCCCGCGCCGAGTATCAGGATACGCGGCGGCAACTCGAGCGCAGCGATGAACGCGGTGAGCCTGGCGCCGGCCGGCCCGACTGTAATGTTCTCAAAGCCGCCCTGCCGGGCACGATTTCGCGAGCGCTCGACGATCATGGCCTCGGCTGTGCCTGTTGGCGCGGATGCCGAGTGCCATGCCGTGCCAACCGCCACGCGTGGATCTTCTGATGCAACCACGAGCGCATAAGCCCCGCGTTCATTGCGTGCAATTCGTTCGGCGGCGAATGCCAATGGCTCGTAGCCCGACGCTTCATCAATCCGCTGCAGCAGGATTTGCATGGCTCCCTCGCAGCCAAGCCCGAGACCCCACACCGGATCGTCGCCTGTACGCGCATCGTAGGTAAGGATTTCGGCCGCGGACGTCGCGAGGACGCGTTGTGCGCGCTCGATGAGATCGGCTTCCAGGCAGCCGCCGCTCAAGAGCCCGCACGAGGAGCGGTCGCTGCCGATCAGCATTTGCGCGCCCGGCTTTCGATATGTCGACCCCTCGGTGCCGACGACCGTCGCAAGAGCCAGCGCCTGCCGGGCGGCCATGCGCGCACGGAAGAACTCGAGCAGCGACGTGACAGATGTATTCATCCGGCGGACTTCACCGCTACACCCATGACTTCGAAATGCGCCCCGCGCAGCAACTTCGCCACGCCGATGAATGCGCGCGCCGGGTACTTCTCGTGAAAGTATGTTCGGTACGCGCTGTTGAAGGTGTCATAAAGCGCGAGATCCGTGCAATAGACGGTTACCGACACCAGATCATCCATCTTGTAGCCGGCCTTCTCGACCGTCGCCTTGACAGCGTCCATGACTTGGCGCGCTTCGACTTCCGCGTTGCTCGCAGCTTGGTCCGTCGCGGGATCGATACCGATGTGGCCAGCCACGTAGAGCGTCTTGCCCACGCGGACCGCTTCGCTGAAAGGCAATGAGGCGCGCGCGGCGGTACGATCGTTCGTGATGTAGCTGCGTCCGGCATCACTTGCCCATGCGGGCACGGTCGCGAGCAGCAGTGTGGGAATCAGTAGTCTTGCAAACATCAGCGTCTCTCCTGAAGAACCCGAAGGGCCGGGACCGTATGATAATGCGGAACGTCCGATCCCATGCTGGGAGGTTGAAATGAAAGAAAACGAGCCGGAGTGGATCGAGGTTGGCGCTGCCACGGAGCTTAGCCGCAGTTCGCTTGCGCCCGTCAGCGTCGGGGAGGCTCGGGTCGCGCTCTCCTGTGTCGGCGGGGAGTTCGGCGCCATCTCGAACATCTGCAATCATGTCGGCGGGCCGCTCGGTCAAGGGCGCCTCGATGGCGACTATGTCGTGTGTCCCTGGCATCAGTGGAAATTTCATCGTCAGACCGGCGCTGGTGAGCCTGGATTCGAAGCTGACCGCGTGCCAAGTCACGCAGTTAAAGTAGTCGATGGCAGGCTTTACGTAAGCGCAAGGCCTGTCACGCGCCGCGGTCGATTGGCGCATCCGCCGCTCCCGCTCGCACGCGAGCCGCAGCGCGCACCGGGCCCGGTGCGCGTCGCCGGAATTTCAACCACCGCGATGGATCCCAACAATCCGCGCTATTCGACGTCCGACGCGCTCCTCACGTCAGCTCTCGAGGGTGCTCGCGCGTCACATGGCGCTGAAGTAAAGCTGGTGAAGCTCAACGACCTTGGCTTCAAACACTGTGGCGGATACTACTCAAGGGCCGCCCGCGCCTGTACCTGGCCGTGTTCGATCACGCAAATGGATACCAAGGACGAACTCGTCGAGGTCTACGAGCTCATCGTGCACTGGGCCGACGTATTGCTGATTGCGACGCCTATCCGCTGGGGCGCAGCGAGCGCGCTCTACTACAAGATGGTGGAGCGCATGAACTGCATCCAGAATCAGATCACGTTGCACAACAACGTACTGATTCGCGACAAGGTCGCCGCCTTCATCATCACCGGCGGCCAGGACAACGTGCAGGCTGTGGCCGGGCAGATGTGCGGATTTTTCGGCGAGCTCGGCTTCGTACTGCCGCCGTTCCCATTTATCGGCCACTCACTGGGCTGGACCGCGGAAGACATGGAGCGCAATGTCGAATTCGTCCGCATGCACGAAGGGCTGCACGCGGGTGCGCGGGAACTCGCCGCGCGTGCCATCAACGTATCCGAGCGGCTGATTGCGAAGAGCATGTCGACCGGGCACATTGAGCGCGGTGGACGCAAGGCGAATATCCCGTCGCGCGCGCCACATTCCAGCTGAAACGGAATCAATTGTCTGGGGCGAGTTTGGCTTTCTCGGCGAAGAAGTCGCCGCTGTTCCACTGCTGCCGCTCGCGTGTGTTCGCGACGTCATAGACGATGTGCAGGTTGACGCGCGCCAACCTGGCGAGAAACGCGTAATCGATCGGCTGATCGCGATCGTCTCCCGGCATGTGATAGCGGGAACGGCGGAACTTCTCCACCACCTCCTCGCCGTTGATACCTTTTTGTGCCGCATGCGTGCCGGTATCCATCTGGAGCGCGGGAATGCCGTTGCGCACGAATGCAAACTGATCGCTGCGCACGAAGCGAACTTGGTCCGGCTCGGGGTCGGGCGCGAGACGCAGGCTCTCACGCGTGGCGGCTGCCAGCGCAACGCGGCCGAGCGTCGAATGGTCGGCACCGAACGCCACGAGGTTGGTGAATGTCGTCAATGCGATTGGCATGTCGATGTTGATATCCGCAACGATAGCCGACCGCGGCACGGTTGGCTGCCGCACGAAGTATTCCGAGCCGAGCAGGCCCTTCTCTTCGGCGGTAAACGCGATGAAGAGTACGGAGCGCCTCAATTTGTCGGCGCGAAACCTCAACACCCGCGCGGCTTCGAGCATCATCGCGATGCCGCTCGCGTTGTCGAGGGCGCCGTTGTAAATGGAGTCGCCCTCGACGGCGGCGCCGACGCCGAGGTGATCGAGATGCGCGCTCAATACCACGTACTCGGATTTGAGTTTGGGATCGGAGCCCTCCAGGAGTGCCACGACATTCATGCTGGAGCGCCTGGCGAGTACCGATTTCGTCGTGAAGTGAATGCTGCCCGGCAGATCGAAGGACTGAACCTTGCTCTGGTCGGCGTTTGCGTAGACTTCATCGAGCGTGTGCGCCGCGCCGCTGAAGACTTTCGCCGCGCCCGACGGACTCAATAGAAGGCCTCCGCGCAGTTGTGGGAAGGCCTGCAGCGGGCGGCCGTCCTCGCCGGTCGCGCGCATCGCGGGTAACCAGCTCATGAGTACGCGCCGCTCCCAGGTGCTGGTTTGATCCTCGGCCGGCGGACCGATCGTGATTACGCCGATCGCGCCACGCGCAGTCAGCTCGGCGCCCTTGACCGCAACCGAGGCGTAGTACGCGCGCTGATCGACGGGGAGGGCGGCAGGCGCGCCCGCGAGGATCACCGCGATGCGCCCCGTCAGGTTCACGCCGGCGAAGTCGTCGTAGTTGAGTTCCGGTGCATGCACGCCAAAGCCGACGAACGTCATTGGCCCGAAGAGCATCACGTCACTCTCCCAATAGCTCGCACGCGGCAGGAAATCTTCCTTGACCGTGAGTTCGGTCAAACTGCCATCGCGCTCAAGACGCGCGCTCGCGCCGGAAATCACTGCGGAGGATTCGAGCAAGGGGACGGTTTGATACCAGCTGCCATGATCGCCGGCAGGCTGCAATCCATAGGATGCGAACTGACTGCTGACATAGGCCGCCGCCAGCTCATGGCCCCGGGTTGCCGTGCCACGCCCTTCCAGCGCGTCGTCGGCGAGGAAGGCGATGTGTCCATGAATTGCGTCGGCCCGGATGCTGCTCGCGCCGTCGGACGCGACCGCATATGAAGCGCAAGCTGCCAACAGCAGCGCAGCGACGCCTTGCATTTTCCGCATGCGGAGCAATGTGGCAGGCGCGCTAGATGATCGCAAGTTTCAGGAGCGGGGACGAACACGCCGCGTCGGCGTTGCCTGCAGTGGATCCTCAGGCCAGTGATGTTTCGGATAGCGGCCCTTCAGTTCCTTGCGTACTTCATGGTAGCCGCGCGCCCAGAAGCTCTCCAGATCCTGCGTCACTTGCACCGGCCGGCCGGCCGGTGAGAGCAGCTTGATCGTGAGCGCGATGCGACCCTCGGCAATCCGCGGTGTCGCCCGCAGGCCAAAGACTTCCTGCAGGCGCACGGAGACGCTCGCCGTCTCGCCCGTGTCGTAAACGATCTGGACAACGGATCCGCTCGGCACCACAAGATGCGTGGGCATCAGCCGGTTGAGTTCCTCCGTCTGCTTCCAGGTGAGCAAAACGTGCAGCGCCCCGCGCAGGTCGATGTTTGCGAGCTTGTCAGCCCGGGTAACTCCGTCGAGAAACGGCGTAAGCCACGTTTCCAGTGTCGCAAGCAGCGCGCTATCACTAACTTGAGGCCAGTCCGCCGTGCATTCTGGAACGGCGCGCCGCAGGAACTCGATGCGCGCCTGCCAGGCACGCAACTCACGGGTCCAGGGCAACGCTGCGATTCCGAGTTCACGGATGCCGGTGAGCATGGCGCGCATGAAAGCCTCCCCGCCCGCCTTCTTCAGCGGCTGCTCCTCGAGCACCAGGGCGCCGAAACATCGGAGGCGACGCGCGCTGACCAGTTTCTGCCGCGAGTCCCAGAGAACTTCCTCGCGCTCCTCGATCTCGTGCGCAAACGCGCGCTCGAAGCCCGTGCGCTCGAGAGCGGCAGCCAGAAAGATGCGTGCTTCCCGCTCACCCGCGTCGAGCTCGGCGATCGCAAGCATCGCCTCGCGCGCGAGGGGCTGCGATTCGGCGAAGAATGCCCCGCGTCCATTCGCGAGCAGATAGCGATTGGAATCGCCGCGCCGCAGAGCGACTCGATCCGGGTAGGCCAGCGCCAGCAACAGGCCGGTGTCGCTGGGGGCAGCATGCTCGCCGGCCGGTCTCATCTCGAGCCGCCGCAGAAAACTATCCCGCTGCCTGGCAGCGCGCTGTCGAGCGCCGCCATCGACGTCCAATTCAGGAGACGGCGACCGGCCGCTCCGCAGGGCCTCGACGCGCAATTCGAGATCGGCATTGCGCCCTCTGCCGCGAGGCCGCAGCAGATCGCGTTCGGTCAGGATGCCGGCGATCTCGCAAGCGGGCGTCGCAAGACCATTGGCTGCGCCGCGTACCATCATGTGAGCAAGCCGCGGGTGCGCGCCGAGCGCAGACATGGCGCGGCCTTGCGCCGTGATGCGTCCGTCGGCATCAATGGCGTCGAGTCGCTTGAGCAGATCGCACGCCTGCGCGAACGGCGCAGCCGGTGGCAGGTCGAGCCAGCGCAATTGCGCCGGATCCGCTACGCCCCACTCCGCGAGCTCGAGTGTGAGAGGCGCCAGATCGGCCTCCAGTATTTCGGCCGGTCGGTGTGCCGCGAGCGCAGCGTGTTCCGACTCGGTCCAGAGACGCATGCAAGCACCGGGTCCCAGTCGGCCGGCGCGCCCACGACGTTGATCCGCCGACGCACGGGAGCAGCGCACGGTATCGAGACGGCTCATCCCCGACGGTGGATCGAAACGATTGCGGCGCTCGAGCCCGCTATCAATGACGACCCGGATGCCTTCAATAGTGAGGCTCGTCTCAGCGATGTTGGTCGCCAGTACGACCTTGCGCTCGCCGCCGGTGCTGGGACGAATCGCCGCATCCTGCGCTTCAGCTGACAGATCGCCGTAAAGCGGCAGGACGCGAGTGTTCGCACTGAGCGCTGGGTCAAGCAGCATGCCTGCCACGCGCCGGATTTCCGCGCCGCCCGGCAGAAACACAAGTATGTCGCCCGGCTCATTTTCATGTGCGGTGCGCACGGCGCGCACGACCTCCTGCTCGAGCCGGGGCGTGTCGCGGCCTGTCCGCGTCAGGTATTGGGTATCGACCGGGAAGCTGCGTCCGGCTGAACTCACCACGGCTACGTCATTCAGGAGACGGGCCACGGCGCTGCCGTCGAGCGTCGCGGACATGACGAGCAGGCGCAGGTCCTCGCGCACCGTCCCTTGAGCATCGAGGCAAAGCGCGAGCGCCAGATCCGCCTCGAGATTGCGTTCGTGAAACTCATCGAAGATGACGAGGGCCACGCCTTCGAGCGCGGCATCCTGTTGCAGGCGCCGCGTGAGAATTCCTTCCGTGATTACCTCGATCCGCGTAGCACGCGACACCTGCGCGTCGAGGCGTGTGCGATAGCCGACGGTTTCGCCTACGCGCTCGCCGCGGAGCGTCGCCATGCGCGTTGCGACCGCGCGTGCCGCGAGTCGGCGTGGTTCGAGCATGACGATCTTGCGGCCCGCGAGCCACGGCACGTCAAGGAGGTAGAGGGGAATGCCCGTGCTCTTGCCGGCACCTGGCGGCGCTTCGAGCACGGCATTGCGATGACTTTCAAACGCTGCCAACAGGCGCGGAACAGCCTCGCTGACGGGCAGCGCCGCGAGTTCCTGTTGCAATCGATCGGAAGTCATCGGGAGCGCCTGGAAGAATTCGTTGTCGCTTTTTCGGTGGGAGCCCCGCGGCTCAAATGCTAACTTACCACTCATGCAGCTTCAGCCCACTTCCCGCGAAATGCGCCGCGCTTTTCTCGCGGGCGACGCCTCGTATGACGGGATCTTCTTCACTGGGGTCAGGACGACGGGCATTTTTTGCCGTCCCTCCTGCGGTGCGCGCAAGCCAAAGCCCGAAAACGTCGAGTTCTTCCCGACGCAGCGAGCAGCGATGTTCTCGGGCTATCGCGCTTGCAAGCGCTGCCGCCCGCTCGACACCGATGGCAAGCCGCCGGTCTGGGTTGCCAAGCTGATACGCAGGCTCGAGGCGGCACCGACCGAGCGCATTGCGGCCGCGCAGTTGCGTCGCATGGGTGTCGAGCCCGCGCGGGCCCGCCGTTATTTTCTCAAGTACCATGGTATGACCTTTCAGGCGTTCTGCCGCGCGCGTCGTCTGCATGACGCGTTTCGCCGCATCAAAGAGGGCCGTCCGGTGTCCGAAGTTGCACATGACAGCGGGTTCGAATCGGAGAGCGGATTTCGTTCGGCGTTTGCGCGCGTATTCGGCAGTGCGCCGACCGAGACCAAGGATCGCGACGCGATTACGCTCGGCTGGATCGAGACTCCTGTCGGGCCGCTCGTCGTGGGCGCGACCGAGGACGCCGTGTGTCTCCTGGAATTCAGCGATCGCCGCATGCTCGAGAACCAGCTGAAGGCGCTGCGGAGCCGGTTTCGCGCGTCACTGGTGCCCGGCAGCAATCGCTGGCTCGCGGCACTGAAGGATCAACTCGACGAATACTTCGCCGGCAAGCGCCGTGACTTCGATTTGCCGCTGCGTTATCCGGGCACGCCGTTCCAGGAAAAAGTGTGGTCGGCGTTGCTCACGATTCCCTATGGGAGCACTTGCTCCTACAAGGACGTCGCGCACAAGGTCGGCCATCCAGAGGCGGTACGGGCGGTCGGCACCGCGAACGGCATGAATCGCATCGCGATCGTCATTCCCTGCCATCGGGTGGTGAATGCGAACGGCGATCTTGGCGGTTACGGCGGGGGACTCTGGCGCAAGCGCATACTGCTCGATCTCGAAGGCGGCCAGCGTTCCTTTATCTAAGGTAATGGTCGACGAGCAGCAGCGCGAACAGGAACATCAGATAGTTCACCGAGTAGCGGAAGGCGCGCATCGGCAAGTCCGCGCGTTCCGATCTTCGCATCGCGATCGCGTAGCCAATGAAAATTCCATTCAGCACCAGCATTCCCGCGAGATAGACCGGGCCCGACATTCCCGTCAGCACAGGCAGGACGCATACGAGCGTCAGCAGAATCGTATAAAAGAGAATGTGCAGCTTTGTGTAAGGCACGCCGTGCGTAACCGGCAGCATCGGGATGCCGACTTTGGCGTACTCGTGACGCCGCGCAATGGCGAGCGCCCAGAAATGCGGTGGCGTCCAGGTGAACACGATCAGAAACAAGAGCAGTGCATTGGGATCGACGGTGTTGGTGACCGCCGCCCAGCCCAGAACCGGCGGCGCCGCGCCGGCCGCACCGCCGATCACGATGTTCTGCGGTGTCGCGTGCTTCAGCCACACGGTGTAGACAACCGCGTAACCAATGAGCGATGCAAACGTCAGCACGGCCGTGAGCGCGTTGACGAGCGTCACCAGGATCAGCATCGACGCGACACCGAGCATCGCGGCAAAGAGCAGCGCCGAGCCTTCGGTCAAATGGCGGAGCGGCAGCGGGCGCTTGCGCGTGCGCGCCATCTGCGCGTCGATGCGCCGGTCGAGCACGTGATTGATCGCGGCGGCACTGGCCGCCGCGAGCCAGATACCGAGCGTGCCAAACAAGAGAACGGACACAGGGGGCACGGTCGGCACGGCCATGAACATGCCGATCACCGCCGTAAACACGATGAGCGTGACGACCTTCGGCTTCGTCAGCTCGAAATAATCGCGCCATGTGGTCACGGACGCGGACCCTGTGATTGCAGTCTCGGCAGGGGTTGGAATGGGGTCGACAGCGCTCATGCGGGCCGGGAGATTACCACGCGTTACCATCAGAAGCGCCGCTCGCCGGCGAGGTAGGTCGGGCTGAGCGGCTTGAGATATCGGAGCAGTGCGACAAAAGCGACGACCAGGAGCGCGGCGCCCGCGTTATGCAGGGTGGCGAGTGACAGCGGAAAAGTCATGAGCACCATGCTGATGCCGATTCCGATCTGCAGAGCGAGCGCGCCGAGCACGCCCAGGGCGGCAAGCCTCAAGTGCGTCGATCGACCCCGCATGAGTGTCAACAACGCCACGATGGTGAGCACCAGCGCCGTGAGAATCGCGCCAAGTCGATGCACATAGTGAATCGCCACGCGAGCGGGATGATCGAGTACGCCGCCCGTGTAGTCGACACCGAGCTGGTGCCAGGGAACAAAGGCGTCGCGCAGGTCCATCGCCGGCAGCCACTGATTCTGACAGGTTGGAAAATCGGGACACGCGACTGCGGCATAGTTCGAGCTGGTCCAGCCGCCGAGCGCGAGTTGCAGACCGAGTGTTACAAGACCGACCAGTGCCCAGCCCATGAGTCCCCGCTCCGTCGGCGCTGGCGAGCGCACTTCGGGCCGCATCACGAGCCAAGCCAGCAGCGCAAGCGTCGTGAGACCTCCGAGCAGGTGCGCTGTCACTATGATTGGCTGCAGCTGCCAAGTAACCGTGAGTGCGCCGAAGACTCCCTGGAGCACGACGAAGCCCAGCAGGAACACCGGCAAGGCGACCGGCAGGCTGCGGCTCCTGCGATTGACCACCGCAATAATCGCAAGCAACACGATGAGCAAGCCGAGCCCGGTCGCGAAGTAGCGATGTACCATCTCGCGGATCGCAGCCGCGTAACGGACCGGGCGATCAGGGTACAGAGCACCGGCCGCCTCTGCGTCTTGCGCGGCGGCGCCCGCAGTCCAGTGGCTGTAGCAAGTCGGCCAGTCGGGACAGCCGAGTCCCGCGTCCGACAGGCGCACATAGGCTCCGAGGACAACGACGCCAAATGCGAGCACCGCGGCGAGGAGCGCGATGCGACGGAACCAGCGAGTGTGCTTGTTTGTTGCCACTGCAGTTCTCAACCAATCGAGGACAGTTTGAGCAACCGCTGCAGATCCTCGAGCAGATGCTTCGGATCGCTGTCGCGCGGGTGAACCATCATCAGATTGCCGAGCGGATCGGCG
>Ga0326726_10002701_pt1 | contig 16257 bp, 13 predicted proteins | sample MHFenrmetagenome_2_FD_207603 | JGI IMG/M metagenome (GOLD analysis project Ga0326726, IMG submission 207603) | Lab enriched peat soil microbial communities from Michigan Hollow, Ithaca, NY, United States - MHF15MN | ecosystem: Environmental > Terrestrial > Soil > Wetlands > Peat | place: USA... | reverse complement strand
GTCTTCTCGTAACTGTTGTGACCGTTGGGGCGACCTTGACAATCGCCGCACGCGCGCAATGCGAAGCCGGCACGGGTGCCCCCGCGACTCCCGCTCAGAGTGATTCGGCACGCTTGAACTTGCGCGCGCTTTGGCAATCCACCGCGGTCAGGACGATCGTCGTCGGTACTGCTCTGACCGGGATCGCGACCCATTTTGATCATTGGGCGGGGCGCCACACCGGCGGCTATGAACATCTAGAAAAGTCGACAATTGACGCCGGGGACATCTTCGGCAACGGTGCGGAATTGGCGGCTCTGTCCGGGGCCGCCTGGGGGGTGGGTGTGATCTGTGGCAAACCGGCTTTCCGGCGAACCGGGATCGAGATGATGGAGGCGTTCGCCATCGATGCTGCCATGGTAACGGCGCTCAAACCCGTTGTCGGCCGTAGGCGACCTGACCATAGCAACTCCCTGTCCTTCCCGTCCGGGCACTCCTCCGGAGCCTTCGCCGTCTCGACGGTCCTCTTTAGACGTGGCGGCTGGGCACTTGGCATCCCGGCGTATGGGCTGTCAGCACTGACGGCCATGGCACGAATCGAAGACCGCAAGCACTACCTGTCAGACGCCGTCGCTGGCGCCGCCATCGGCATTCTGGTCGGCGAGCTGGTCTCGCCGGGCCACAATCAAGTTGCTCCCGCCCGAACGGCCCTGGTTGCTTCACCTTCGGGAATGGCTGTGCGGTTCTCTTTCTGACCCGTACCCCGATTGCGTCCGCCCCACACATTTGGGTAGATTGGCCTCGCCCGTCCCGCTTAAGATAGCGGGACAATCACGGACCGAAGACAAACGTCGAATTGGAGGGTTACAAACATGCCATCACGAGTCGCGTCAGCGGAGTGGAACGGGAGTTTGAAGGACGGCAAGGGATCGATGAAGATGTCGAGCGGCGCCTATGAGGGGCCGTATTCCTTTGCCTCACGGTTCGAATCCGGGAAAGGCACCAACCCGGAAGAGTTGATCGCCGCCGCCCATGCCGGGTGCTTTTCAATGGCCCTCTCGGGGGGACTGGGTCGGGCGGGGGTCACGCCAACCAGCATCAAGACCACCGCAACCGTGCACATCGATAAGGTGGGGGAGGGATTCGGTATCACCCGGATCGACCTCGACGTCACGGCTCAAGTCCCCGGCATCGATGAGAAAAAGTTCATCGAGATCGCCGAAGGGGCTAAATCTGGGTGCCCGGTGTCGAAGGCACTCGCGGCTGTCCCCCAAATCACTCTGAAAGCAAAGCTGGCCTAAACACCCTCTGAGGCTGCATGAAGGGGCATCCGCATGGGTGCCCCTTTTCTTTGCCTGGATCGTTCCAGCTCACCAAAACAGAAAGCCCCAGCCATCCTGTTGGCCGGGGCCTCCTTGCCGATTGCGTAACTTGTTTACGCGTCCTTCAGATGCTTGGAGACCAGCTTGGTCATCTCAAACATCGACACCTGAGTGCGCCCGCCGAAGATCGCGCGCAGGGCGCTGTCGGCGTTGATCATGGTGCGCTTCTTGGCATCCTGCAGGCCGTTTTTCTTGATGTACGCCCACAGCTTCTTGGTGACTTCGGTCCGCGGCATCGGCTTCGTCCCGACCACGGCGCCCAGTGTCTCCGACGGCATCATGGGCTTCATGAACGCGGCATTTGGCTTGCGGGCCGTTTTCTTCTTCGGGGCCGCTTTCTTCGCGGCTTTCTTCGGCGCCTTCTTGGCGGCCTTCTTCGCCTTCTTGGCCGTCTTCTTGGCGGCCTTCTTCTTCATCGGCATGTCTGCCTCCGTTGGATGGATGGTTTGTACGTCTACAACCTAGGAACACGCAAAATCTCACCGGGTCGGTCGCCGGCTACTATGCCGCCCCTCTCGGATTTCTGTCCATTTTGTACCGCGCTTCGAGTGCCATGAGGCGCCTTTCCCTATGAAAACCGCGCATTCGCCCTATGGGCGAGATGTCCTTCGAGGGGAAGCATGAAGGGGATCACATAGGTGCGCAAGAGAAAAAACGCGATTTGCCCTATGAAGACGTGAATTTCTCATAGGAAGAACCTCGCTCCCTCCCCAAGGAGGGCGTCGTCTCCCCCTCGAAGGCAGAGTGTACACGGGTCACAAACGCTCGATTTGAGTGGCGAGGCAGAGTGTGGGAAGCTCACAAATCGTTGGATTCGGGTGCAAGTTCCCCTTGAGGTCGGGGCGACTATCCCTCAGTATAGGGAGTAGTTGACACGAGTCAGCCTATGGTTAAGATCGCCGCCTCTGTTCTCGCCTGTGACTTCTCCCGGCTCGCCGAAGACACGCGTGCCGTCGTTGCCGCCGGCGCCGACTGGTTACACCTCGATATCATGGATGGGCACTTTGTGCCCAACATCTCCTTTGGGCCGGATATCGCGGGCGCCTTCAATCGTACGACTGACACTTTCCTTGATGTGCACCTGATGCTGACCGACCCCGGACGATATGTCGAGGCCTTTGTTCATAGCAGGGCCGATTCGATCACGTTCCATATCGAGGCCGTTCCCGAACCCCGCCCGTTCTTCGCCCGCCTCCGTGAACTGGGTACTGGGGTGGGTCTGACCTTGAACCCGAACACCCCTCTTGAGAGGGTCTTGCCGTACCTGGATGAGGTCGATCTGCTCCTGATCATGTCGGTCTTCCCCGGGTTCGGTGGGCAGAAGTACATCGAAGCTTCCACCCAGAGAATTGCCGTCGCACGCCGGGCGATCGACACCGGGAGGCACAAGTGCCTTCTGGAGGTGGATGGTGGAATTAACCTCTCCACCTACCGGGAGGTCGTCGATGCCGGGGCGGATGTCTTGGTGGTGGGGTCAGGGTTGTTCGGGACGAAGGACTACGGGGAGACGATTCGGAAGCTAAGGGCATGAGGCGCTGGCTGCCCATACTGCTCATTTTGCTGGCAACTACCTCTTCGCAGGCTCAACGACCAAGCGACGATCGGGCTCAACTCCGATCGTACACAGCGCACTATTACGATCAGTTTGAGCAGCAATGGGTGACCGAATCGGCGTTCCGTTCGCTTCTAAGGCCTCGATTCCTGAACGAGTACCACAAGCGGGCGGTGAAGGCATTTGAACAAGGTGATTGGGCCAATGCCGTGGTCCAGTACGAAGCTTGTGTCCGTGCATTCGGCCTATCGTTACGCCAGAGCCAGTCAGATGCCGACACTATGGATCTTCGGAGGGCGCAGATGACCATTCTGAAATCGCCCGCCTTGTCTGGCGTCCGCTTCGACTTGGCGCTGGCCTATGCCAACCGTGCAGATGAGCTACTGGATATGGGGAGATCCCAGGAGGCGGACTCGCTCCTGAAACTGTCGACATTCTTCGTTGAGTACGTTAAGATCCCGTGGTTTGGCCCGAGCAGCACATTGTCGTTCATCCGGCTTGCCGACCTGAACAGTCGCCTGGGCAGATCGGCGGCGGCGGCGCAGGGCTATCGCGCTGCCTTATGGGCAGCCGAGAGCGGATTACCCCCGTCCGACCCGTTACGGGCCGCAGCCGGGCTTCGTCTGGGGGGCGCCTACATGGGCTCGGGTGACTACGAAGGCGCCGAGTCTGCTCTTCTGAAGGGGACGGAGTGTGCTGACAGCGCTGCCGCTGCTAATCAGGAATGGCGCGGTTGGTGCTTCGGGATGTCGGTCGAGGGCCGTCTGATGCTCGCCGAGGACTACCGTCAGCTTGAAAGGCAACAAGAAGCTGAGTCGCTCTATGCCGAAGCGATGGGGATGGCCCTGGGTCCTCAAGTCCCTGTGATTTCACCGGGCAGCCTGAGCGTGTTTGAGAATTGGTCGAGAATGCTGCGCGCGCGAGGTGATCAGGCCGAGGCCGATTCCGTGAATTACCACACCGATTACCTTCGCCGTCGTTGGGAACACGATCAAGCAGCTAAGACCGCAAAGAAGAAGCCATGAACCACCGAATTGGGTCGCCAATAGACGAAATGGCAGTTCTCCGCCTCCCCCGCAAGCTCTGACTCTACTCCGGCGGCGCTACTGAAATCACCCTCCGACCGGGTACGTCGCTAGATGCTTTCAAACAGAGGCAATGGCCCCACCTCCGAGGGCACCGACAAGGATCGCCAACGACTGCCCTGTGCGCTCAGCCATTACGACGCTCCCTCGTGAGAGGAGCTATGGGTTTACGGGCAACGGGAAGACTTCAATGATCGCCCGGTTGTCATACGTCACGTACAGATTGCTGGTCTGCGAGTTGACGGCGAAGGCGCGCGGCCGCAATTCCGGTAGCACGGTGAACTGCGTCTCATATCTTCGCAGTTTGGCCAGCGTCGTGAGAGAGCGCTCCTCCACTGACCGTTGTACCGCCTGTGGCCGCGAAGCATCAAAGACCAGCGTGAACCACGATCCCCTTACAGGATCGATCGCCAAGTGCTGCGTGGGCGAAGTCAGTTGGACATTCGGTTCGAACCCAGTCGTGGCGGCGCCGCTGCCGCCCGAAACGTAGGTCGAGTATCCGTACGAGGGATTGGCGGCCACACCACGTCCACCGGCAAAGCCCCAGAACCAGGGTTTGAAGCCGGCCACACCACTGCTCATCGGGATCTTTCTGACCCCTGGGATGGGCGCGACCAGGTTCGCGTCGCGGTCAAATGTCCCCCAGTCCGTCAAATTGATCGCGATGACCAAAGTGTCCAGGTAATTGCCGACCAAGAGTTCACCCGTGGCGCCATCAATGGCGAGGCCGTACGGCCAATTGATCGAGCCGGCCACCAAGTCCGGATCAAATGCGAATTCTCCATCCAGGGCGTTTTGGTCGGCGTCGGTATAAACCCCCTGAGCCACATTGATGCAGTAGATCTTGCCGTCAAACGTCGCTCCCTGCCGCATCCGGTGGCTGACGAAGACATCGGACCCCGATGGCGTCACGGCCAGCTTCCCGAAGAGGTCATCGATCGCCGGAGGTGCGCCTCGATAAGGCGCGTATTGCACGTCGGCGCGATAGCTTGTCATCGTCTGAATGTCCCAGAAACGCAGGTAGAATCCCTGTCCCGCCTTGAAGCAGTTAAACACCACCACGCTGGAAGAGATAAAGGCGAGGTCAAATACGTCGTCAATGTCCGTGAACTCCGAGACTTGGGCCGCGCCGGTGGCCAAGTCAACCACCATCAGCGCCGGGTTCGAGTGAATGGTGGTATCATAGAGCAGGACCGCTTGGTTTGTCGCCTGATCGATTTCCATCCGCTCAGCACCGGCAAATGGGATTGCCAGGCAGCCGCCCGACACATCGCCTTCGAGGGTAACCTCAAGATTGAGCGTGTCATCGGCGACCACCGAGACTGAGAGTTGGGAATCTGCCAGACAACTGGCTGGTGTGATCAGGAGCGTGAGCGTTCGCGCTGGCACATCATCGAACCCGAACCGCCCATCGGTCCCGGTTGTGACGGTCTCGAGGTAATCCCCGCCCGACAACCGAACTTGGACATCGGAGGCCGGTTGCAGCGAGGCTGTCAATGTGAATGGCAGGTACACGGTTCCTTCAACGTGGCCTGTCTTCGTCTTACCGTTGCCGCCTCCGCCGCCGCAACTGCCAAGGCAGCCGCTGATCATGGCCGAAATCACGAGAGCGAGGAACGGCACATAGGCACGGGCCGCTCCGCGTGCATAGAGAATGAGTCTCATGGGATCCTTATCGTTTTCCGGAGCTGTGGGTTGAGGATCATTCCTCCCTGTCAGTAAGATAACATGAAAAGGCCACCCCATGCCAGTGGTGGGGCGGCCTTTTCGATTTCCGTACGCGTCCGGGTCAGCGGTCTTACTAAGGCTGGACGCTTAGCTTCCCTGCTTGGCGGGTGCCTGAGTGCCAAGCAATTCGATATCGAACACGAGAGTTGCATTGGGCGGAATCACCCCACCCATGCCGCTGGCGCCATACCCCAAGTCCGGTGGGACGATCAGCAGACGGTGGCCACCAACCTTCATCGAACCAATTCCTTCCTGCCAACCTTTCACCAACCTCGCCAATGGGTAGACGAGCGGCTGGCCACGCAATCGGGAAGAATCGAACAGTGTCCCGTTGGTAAGCCACCCGCTGTAGTCGGCTGTAATTATATGGTCAGCCTGCGGCACTTCGCCGGTCCCGACCTTTATGTCGATATACTTGAGGCCCGAGGGCGTCGTCACCGTGTCCCCGGCGACCTTCGGAATCGTTGGAGGTTGCTGCGTGGGTGTCTGCTCCGCCGCCTTGGGTTTTTCCGGCGCCGGTGTCTGGGCCACCTCAGCTTCCTTTTTGCCGCAACCCAAAAGCAACAGGCCGGCGGCCAAGACCATCAACCCGAACTTTCTCATCCGACTCCCCTCCGATCTATGACTTCTGGTTAATCTCCCAAATCCAACTCATTTGCCGACGGCGCGAATGATACGGTCGGTGCCAATCGCGCCCAAGCATTAGTTCCCTGGCTTGGCTCAGATATTGATCAGGTGAAGCTGTTTTGTCCGCATTCGATCGGTCTCGCGAAGATCCGGACCACCTTCGGCGACTGACTTGAGGTTAGTGAGGAAGAAGGTCCACCCGACCCGGCAGCCCATATGTAGACTCCAGCGTCCTTGGGGCGTGTCCGGAATCTTGAACTGACGTAGGGACAGTTCGCACCACGGTCCCTGTTTTCGAATGCCGATCTCGACTTCCATCTCATTGCCAAACGTGACCCCGAACCGAGTCGGGGGGCGCATCTGCGTCACCCGGCCCTCCCCGGTGATGCCCCCGTCGTAGTACCACTCCCAGCGGTATAGATCGCCGGCTCTGCAGGCCTCCTCCTCCGCACGCACATGTCCTTCGGGGAATGGGGACAGTTTGGCCCGTTTGCCTCGAGGTGCTGGGCCGGTCGCAGGCGCAAACTCGGCGGTGCGCAGAAACCATCGCCCCAGCCCGTGGCCGGTCGTCCAGAGTGCATAAAGCTCCTCCGGACGGGCCTTGACGAAGATTCCTAGCTGAAATTGTGCCCAATCGAACTGGGAGCTTCTTGGCATCGTCGACATCTCCCGCGCCGTTGTGTGACTGCCTCGGCTGCGGCATCGTATTGGAAATGCCGATAACTGTCAAGAGGTTAGGGGGCGGGAGCGCTCGCTCTTCATGTGGCAGCCGCGACAGCCTTCGCGGATGGGAATGACAACTTCTTCCCACCCAGGGTTCATTCGTATTATTATGGGGAGGTCGTATTTACCACCCGCCCCTCATTGGAGTCATGCCATGAAGAAGAATCTCACCCTGATCGTGTTGGTGTGTGCCTGCTTGGCCTCGACAGCGGCATTCGCCACATTCCCCCGGCTAATGAATTATCAGGGGCGCCTTGACGACGCCGCCGGGAAGCCATTGGCCAACGGTAACTACCAGGTCACATTCCGGTTGTTCAGTGTGCCGAGCGCGGGTTCGCCCCTTTGGACGGAGACGCAGACTGTCACAACGACCGAAGGCGTATTCGCTGTCCTCTTAGGGTCTCTCGACTCAATCCCCGACTTCATCTTCTACCAGGACAGTGCCTACCTTGAGATTCAGCCGAACGGATCCAGCCCGGTTGTCCCTCGGTCGCGACTGTCGACTGTTCCTTATGCGATGAGGGCGAACGACGCCGACAAGCTTGGCGGCGCCCTTGCCTCCAACTACCCACAGTCAGGTGAAGTCCAAGCGGAGATTCAGGCGGCGATCGCGGCCTATGCCGCCAGCCCCGAGGCTCAGCAATACAAGACGATCGACGCTTCCGAGTTAATCCTGGGAACGCTGTCAGAGGCGCGTCTGCCCCAGCATGCAATCGACTCCACCGAAATCGAACCGCAATCGATCGGGGCGGACAAGCTCGCCGACGAGCCCGGCATCGGATACAGCTTTACTGGCTTGACGAACTTGGCGGTCGATCCCGCGCTCTCAACTGTCGACTCGATCACCCTCACCGTCCCCAAGGCCGGGTACATGCTGGTCACTGCCAGCGGATGGTTTTACAAGTTGCACACCACTGGGACCGGCGACACCTACGCGACTGCGTCGCTCTCGGTGCTGCGGACCGCCCAAAGCGAGAGTAACAGCGCCAAGTTCGCCGTCTTATCCTCCATGCCCAGTGGGCATTACAACTCGAATTTCGCACTCACCCGTGTGTTGCCGATCAGTGCCGGCAGCACCAAGGTCTACCTACTTGGCAACTATTCCGGAACCGGCACCCCGAATGTCCAAGAGGTCCATCTCACCGCACTCTACTTCCCGACCGCCTATGGCAATGTGGATAACGTCGCCTCACAGTGAGAATTGGCACCTAGACTGAACCTGGGGGCGGCCGTCGAGGCCGCCCCTTTCTTATGCCCAAACCGTTTGCCGGAACCAGTCTGCACAGGTTACTGTATTAGGTAAGACAAACACCCCAAGACTCAATAGGAGAACCCAAGACATGAACATCCTCGTCATTGGCGGCACCGGAACCGTCGGTTCGCAAGTGGTGCGCGGCCTGCTGGCCAAGAAGACTGCCGTGAGCGTCCTGACCCGTGACCTGGACAAGGGCGCGAAAATGCTCCCCGGAGCCAAGATGGTCAGGGGAGACCTTTTGGATCCTGGTACCGTGCGTAGCGCGTTTGCCGGGGTCGATGGCGTCTTCATGCTGAACCCGGTCGGGCCGACGGAGACGCATGAAGGGCTAATGGCCGTCAACGGCGCAATGTTGGCCGGGGTGAAACGCTTCGTGTACATGTCGGTGCAAGGGCTGGAATCGGCGCCTTACCTGCCACATTTTGGATCGAAGATCCCGGTCGAGTTCGCATTGAGCAAATCAGGAATCCCCTACACGATTCTCCGCCCGAACAACTTCTATCAGAACGATTACCTGTTCAAAGACGTCATGATGAAGTACGGCGTCTACCCTCAGCCACTGGGGGGCAAGGGAACCTCGCGTGTGGACGTTTGTGATATCGCGGAAGCAGCCGTCATCGCTCTCACCAACTCCGGTCACGAAGGCAAGACTTACACCCTCGTGGGCCCCGAACCACTTACAGGCGTTCGGACCGCCGCGATATGGAGCCAGGCCCTTGGGAGGCCGATCACCTACGGGGGCGATGATTTGGACGCATGGGAAAAGCAAGCCGCGCAGATGATGCCGCCTTGGATGGCCTTCGACTTCCGGATGATGTATGAGTTTTTCCAGAAGGACGGTTTCGGCGCCAGTCCCGCTGACCTGGCTGTGCTCACCAAGTTCCTGGGACACCCGCCGCGTCGATTCGAGGATTTCGCCGCCGAGACCGCGAAGATGTGGAAATCATAATCCGGCCTGCGAATCGGAAATGGAAACGGGCGCACCTACTGGTGCGCCCGTTTCGCATGATGTGGTTCGCACTCAACTGTCGTAATACAACTCGAACTCGAAGGGTGTCGGGCGGCTGCGTAGCTCATGCACGTCCTTGCTCTTCAACGCAACCCAGCTCTCCAGCAAATCGGTCGTGAAGACGCCCCCTGCCAGAAGATAGTCGTGATCGGCCTCCAACGCGGTCAAGCTGCGGGACAACGAGGAGGGGAGCTTCGGGATCTTCGCCAGTTCGCGTGGCGACAACTCCTCGAGATTGCGTTCCAGCGGCGGGCCGGGATCGAGTCGGCGCTTGATCCCATCGATCCCCGCCATCAGCATCGCCGCGTACGCGAGATAGGCGTTCATTGTCCCGTCGGGGGGACGGAACTCAACCCGCATCTTCTTCGGGTCCCGTTGGTAGCCGGGTATGCGCACGCACGCGGTGCGATTCCCCGTTCCATAGGTCCCCGCCACCGGCGCCTCAAACCCGGGTACGAGGCGCTTGAACGAGTTCGTCGAGGGATTCGTGAAGGCCAACAGTGATTGCGCGTGCGCCAGGAGCCCGCCCACGTAGTGAAGCCCCGTCTTCGATAGCCGGCAGGGGCCCTTGGCATCATAGAACAACGACCCCTTCGCGTCGGCGAGGTACTGGTGCACATGCAGCCCCGACCCCGGCTCGTTGAAGAGTGGTTTGGGCATAAAGGTCGCCGACTTCTTCAATCGGAAGCATTGATTCTTGATGATGTACTTCACCAGGAACGTCTTGTCGGCGGCATTCAGAAACGGGGACAACTCGATCTCAATCTCGTGCTGCCCGGCGCCGCCGACCTCGTGATGATGGTACTTGAGGCCGACCCCGGCGTTGGCCAGAAGCACTGCGATCTCCGAACGCAGATTGAAGGTCCGATCCAGGGGCGGCGTGACATGATACCCGCGCTTGTAGGGGATGCGATAAGCCAGCGAGCCCTCTTCCAAACCGGAGTTCCAGAACGCTTCCTCGGCGTTAAGTCGATAGAAGGCATGTTCCGGACGCTGCGAGAAATCGACGCGGTCAAAGATGTAGAATTCGAACTCCGGTCCCAGAATCGAAGATGCCCCTTTTACCGTCTTGCCGAGGTAACTGGCCGCATCGCTGGCGACTCGCCGTGGGTTGCGTGAGTAAGGACGAATCTGATCCCCCGACTCCATCACGTCGCCAATGAGGGAGAGAGTCGGGCGCTCGAAGAAGGGATCGACAAACGCGGTCGCCGGGTCGGGCAGAAGAATCATGTCGCCGCGCTCGATGCGCGAGAATCCGGCCAGCGAGGAGCCATCCACGCCCACACCGCTCTTGAACAGTTCACTTCCCAGCGATGAGATCGGCAGCGTCAGATGATGCCAGCGCCCCGGCAGATCGCAGAACTTCAGATCCAGGAATTCGGCTTGGTGGTCTTTCGCGAGTTGGGACAGTTTTTCTATGGTCATATCGCTCCCTTGCTGCTGGCAAGTTAGCGATGATCGTCAAGACGCGATGTCAAGAAAATGGGGTGATTCTGGTGGGGCACGATGCGACGTGAGGGTGGCAGGGATCGAACCTGCGGCCACCTGCTTAAAAGGCAGATGGTCGACCTCTGAACGGCGCGTGATGTGGTTCAACGAATTAACGAGATCGACTTTCGTCGATTTCAATGAAATCAGATGGTCGTTTTCTGACCCTCCTCCTTTTCACAGTTGAATTGTTCGGCGTTCATCCCAATGGGCAAACCCTACAGTCACTGACTGCACTGTGCGACACATGAATTCCGCAGTCAACCACTTTTCTCGCTGCCCGCCCCTGGCTCTCACCCAGAGGGTATGCACTGAGACGCCGATGCGGCATGTCCAAGGCGATTGATCTGCTGCTTAGAACGATCTTTCGAACTTGCTGCTGTCACCCGTCCGCTTGAGAACGGGTCGACCACGACTCTGCGAATCATCGAACGCCCGGCCCGCCCGCCAACTGTCAAAAACATTCTCGTTTGCTATTGGTCTTAAAGAATCACCTTGATTCTCTGGGCAAATCTGTCTCTCTCTACTCCAACACCTCTCAAAGAGGCGCTCGCAACGTTCGATTTCAAACGACGCACCGACTTCGCAATTTGCGGAGTTCGATAGTCGTAGCGAATCCGAAAGGAGCACACAGATATGTGCAGCCCGAGTCGTACTCTTGTAGTCGTGCTGGTGTTGGCCGTAGCCATTGTCGGACCACCTCGGTCCCGGAGTGTCGCTGCCAGCAACCCCGCTTCACCCGATACCTCTATGGTGAAAAGTAGCGGATCTTCGGCTACCAGTTCTCTCAAGAGAGACCATGCTGGGGTCCTGCCTACCGAATCACCCGCCCGCTCCAATCTCAGCGATGGTTTACCATCGCGCAATTCGGTCGCGTCCGAGACCAGCACTTCACTTCCGCCATCCACGAGCGGGTCGCAGTGTGGCGCTAGTCCAGCAGTTGAATCACACGAAACTCCACCAATCACGAATCAAAACCCTCTCACAAATCGGGTCGAACAAACACTATTTCCGAATACCCCCCATTTGGGACCCTCTGCGACCGGGTTCAGAGCAGACGTGATAAGTGATTCCTCTGTCCTCATCCTTATCGTCAAATGGCCATCCTCCCCGGGCAATCTAAGCGACATTCGAATCCAACTGCGATCTCCAGACCTTGGCTCCTTTTTCGAGTTCAACGCCGGACTAGCACAACCCACGGATGTCACCCAGTACTCGGCAGAGGATGCAGACCAACTGCGGATGCTCTGCAATAAGTCCTCTGATTTGGGTTTGCCGCAGCATTCAAAGGTCCTCATAGAAGACACACAACGACAGTCGTTAGTATTCCTCGCCCGTTCGGTGCCCGCCGGGAATTGGCAGGTGTCGATGGAAAATAGCGGGAACCACGAGTTTTCTGTTACTCTCTACTCGCTCCCGAAAATCGAGCCCACCAATGTCACCATATCGTGCGGGGATTGCGAATCGGGACTTGGGGTCGTCATGGGGCCGTTACTCGAGGCGTTGTGCCAAGTGGGGCCTGAAGCCGGGGCACTCATCTTGTGCATCGGCTTCCCACCTGCATGCGTTGTCTCAGCCCCATTCTTTGCGTGGTGGATGACATACGGAGAGTATGTCTGCCCCCTGCCCGCAGCTATCGCCGAACAGTACGTATCATCTTGGATTTGTTCCAGTATTGCAAGTTGCCAGGACAATACTCCGCCTTTGACTAGGCTAGAGTTTCCATTGGGCGGTGAGGCCCTCTCGGGTGCTTTCAGCATCATCGCCGTAGCTACCGCTGAGACAGCGGGCATTTCCTACGTTGAATTCGATTACTCGAAAGACGGTGGAAGTCATTGGTCTGATGTCATAAACACCACATCTTCGGATGGCAAGACCTCATTTCAAGGACGAGGCTCAATCCTCTTCGACACTCGGCTCGCCGGAATCACCTATTCCAACGCTATGAAAGTGCGTGTGCGCGCCAGCGATGTCAGTGGTAATCTGTCTTCGTGGGATGAAAGTGATGCCACCTTCACCATTGACAATCGCGTGTCTTCGCCCGCCAGCATCAACGTGTCCGCAGTTCTCAGTTCCTCTTCAGCATATCCAAGTCAGGCGCTGACTGTCTCTGGGTCGGCGGTCTACAATACGGGGCTCCCGGCGTTCCCTGCGACTGCGACTATTTCAGTCGGTGGGAACCAATGGACAGCAGCGTTGAGCACGGCTGGCTCATTCTCACGCCTGATCACCGCCCCTCCTGCACCTGGTGCCTATTCAGTTCAGGCCTCCGTCAGCGACGGAGCTCTTCAAGGTGTCACATCTGTCCCTCTGACGGTGCAAGCGCCGAGCACTCCAGGGCCATGTTACACTGTGAGCAGCATTCTGACTTGCGAAGATGTCAATCCCAGCACCTACAATCCAATTCGGACAACGCAGAACTTTCGATGCGACGATTCGAAGATTACTACTTGGGTACACTTGAAGGATGTGTATCTAGAGAACAGTTGCCATGGGCGCAACATTCGGGTCAAATGGGAGTACTATCGACCTGATGGCTCCCTTTTTGGCTCTCCGACATTGTACACGATAACCGACCCAGGAGTAGGGTACTATTATCCAGATTCCTACGTTTGGGCTTGGTGGACCAATCACGGTACCGAGCTGTCAGATATTGAAGGCCGCTGGACCGTACGTGTATACATTGATGACGGGTCGGGATATCGTGCGATAACCACGCTTAGCTTTGTGCTCCGGTACGAGTTTGATAAGCACTTAATGGCTCACAACGTACTTCCCGTTGATCCATGGGACCCGGTGCAGCCCACGAACACATTTTGCGCCTCAGACCAGCAAGCTCTCACATGGGCGAGATTCGACAATGTCTCTGACCAACTTTGCGTCCGCTGGGAGTGGTACGAACCAAGCGGAACGTTTTACTCAAGCTACGAAGTCTGCGAAGACGACCCGGGCCCCTCCACACCTTCGGGCTGGGTCAAATTCTGGGGGTTTGTCTACCTTCAGGGGTTCCCAGCTCAAAACAAGACTGGCGAATGGGCCGTCAGAGTTTACGTTAAAGATTGTTTTGGAAATTGGGAATTGCAGTACAGCGACGAGTTCGTGGTTAAGGAATGCCCCGGGATTGCGCCCAATGTAGACGTCTCCGCCAGCCCAGTGGCGCCGTACGAGGGACAAAGCGTTACATTGAACGTTGCAGTCTCAGACAACGGATATCTTGACGATGTCGTACTCAATTGGAACGATGGGTCTTGGAAATCGCAATCATGGAACGACCTAAAACGTAGCACATTTGCGAACTCGCTGTCGGTTGGGTCGTTTGCCGCGCCAATCCTGCTCGAATATTATGTCCGCGCAACCGATGCGGATGGGAATGTCGGTCAATCCCCGACGCACTTTACGCAAATACAGGACCTTGATGTTCAAGGTCCTACCATAACCTCCCCGCTCTACTACGAAGCAGCCGGGAATGGTAATGGACTATTGGAAGATTTTGAAACAGTCCGAGTGTCATTCTCGGTATCCGATCAGAGCGGTGTGGGTTCTGTAGCTCTCCAAGTGGATGATCTACCAATCACACTCAATCCGGGGTACTACGGGATCGTCGGGCCCTACCCACAGGGATGGCATCGAGTGACAATCTCCGCAGTAGATGCGGACGTGGTTCCCGCAGCCAGCAGTCTTCAAGACAGTTTTCTTGTATATGCCTGCGAGTGTTTCTGCAGTTCCGATCCGCGATGTGATGACTACACTGATATCTTTGACGTTGTTCTGACGATCAATGTTGCCTTTAGGGATCAGAACCCTATTCCCGATTCCAGCCATCACTGTTCTCGTACCAGGACAGATGTCGACTGTAGCGGATCTACTGATGTCCTTGACGTCGTACATATGATCAACGTCGCATTTCGCGACGGCATCCCTGCTGATGAATTCTGTGAGCCATGTCCAGTAGCTGCAAGGCCGGCTACCAGATTTCCAAGAAGCCCTTACTCCCGCGATTGAGCCGCGATTTGTCCTGGCCGAGTTTCTCCAGGAGCTTTTCGACACTGTCGAGAACGGCGTGATGCACCACCGTCGTCCAAGCGCGCAGGTCCTGATGGACGAGGATGTTCTTGGGAGCGGAGAGCGCATCCATTGAGCCGAAGGCAGCCGATGACACCGTCTTCTTGAAGAAACCGGGCTCCACAGTCAGGAAACGGCAACAGTCGAGATGGATGCCGTAGTCGCGCGCCGCGATGTAGATCCGGTAATCCTTGAATTCATCGAGCTTCACGATCAGGAATTCGCGCCGGACGCGTGCGATCCACGTCGAACTCTTGACTTCCTCCACGCCCCACTCGCAGTCGCCCGGAATGTTCGCCCGCTTCAGTTCGGCTTGGACCGCGTCCAGAACGAACGGCGCATTACCCGAGCCGTCGCTCACGAGCGTCGCCCACTCATTCAGAATGGTCTCTTCCTTCAACGTCACTGCCATCTCACACCCCCCTCGAAAGCGTTAACCTATCCTGTAGACCTTGTCATCTTCTGCATCCAGAGACTGCCAGACTGAACCGAGCGGCCCGTCCTTTTCGATTCGCTCGTAAGTTGAGACCCAGACAAACCGCTTCCCTTGAACCGGGAAATCGAGTGACTTGGCTGCTTCCCGGCAGTTTTTCAGGCGCTGATCCGAGGTCGTTACGAGCAGTGCCCGGAAGCCCTTGAACTCGCCACAGCCGAAGTCCTGGGCGTAGCGCTGGTATTTCCCGTCGGCGAGGTAATTCAGGTAGAAGCGGACGCATTTCAGAACGCCCTTTTCGCTATCGGACACCGATTCGGTTCCCCGGTCGATTTCGAGGATGAAGAGGGCCGCTTTGCCGTCTTTCTGGAGTGCGAAGACCGCGTCGGGCGTATGCCCAATCGTCTCCCGCTTGTTCTTGATATCGCATACGACATCCCGGATGTATTTCGTTACGCCGCCCTTGGAGGTCTTCTCTCCGTGTGATTCCGGAATGAAGCCGAGCAGATTGACAGGCGAACCCGCGCAGGCCTGCTGAAGCGCGATCCGGAAATCGTTGATGGCAAGAAAATGGCTGAGGAAGTAATAGTCTTTGGGTGTACGGGATGTCTCTTTCCAACGCAGCTCACTGAGATCGACTTGCAGATGTCCTGCCACCACTTCCGCGCCGGCTTTGTCGAGATGCACGATCGACGAGTCGATGTTCGGGGACGAGAACATCTGGACGTGCCCCGCCTTCCGCAGCATCCGCAGCCGGCGGTAGGTTGTCTGTTCTGAAGGAAAGTGAAGCCGCTGTATCTGGGCGACTGAGAGATATCTCATCTTGTAGAGATCGAGTAGAAGCTGAACGTCCCGCTCAGTCAGTTTCACAATTGCACTTTTCGCCATCAGAAGACCTCCCCCGGATCGAGGTCTCTGAACGGCAGATCTTCCG
>Ga0326726_10002700_pt1 | contig 16258 bp, 15 predicted proteins | sample MHFenrmetagenome_2_FD_207603 | JGI IMG/M metagenome (GOLD analysis project Ga0326726, IMG submission 207603) | Lab enriched peat soil microbial communities from Michigan Hollow, Ithaca, NY, United States - MHF15MN | ecosystem: Environmental > Terrestrial > Soil > Wetlands > Peat | place: USA... | reverse complement strand
CGAGGCTCGCCCGGTTGTCCTCGCCCAGCCGCTCGCGAATGAACGCGTTCACCGCGCTCGAAGACACATCGCGATAGCGGTCGACTTCCTCGTTCAGTTTGTTCGGATCGCCGAAGTACGTCGCGAATAGGGAGATGCGGTCGGCGCGCTCCGCCGCCTGCTGCATCGCCGACACGAACATCGTCTGGATCACCGCGACGGCGCGCTCGACCTCCTCGTCCGACACGCCGTTCCGAACGACGGCGTCGATTTCGCGCGCGACCTCATGCTCCAGCTGTTCGGCCGAGACGCCCGGCCGTGCGGTCGCGTCGACGACCAGCAGGTCCGTGCCTTTCGACAGATCGTAGGTGAACGCTACGACCTCGGCGGCCACCTGACGCTCGCGGACCAAACGTCGTCGCAGCAGGCTGGCGTTCCGCAGGCCGAGCACGGCGCCGCACGTGCTCGCCGCGTAGTACTCGTTCGTCCCGAACCTCGGCGAGCGGAAGGCGAGAAACAGTCTCGGCAGCATGATCTCGTCGGGGACGACTTCCCGCCGCCACTCGCCGAAGACTGGCGGAAGCGACATGTCGGGCAGCGACGGCTTGCCGGAGCTGCGCGGAATCCCCCCGAAGTGCGTCTCGACGAGTCGGCGCGCCGCGGCGGGCTCGAAATCCCCTGCGATCGACAGGGCCGCGTTGTCCGGCGTGTAGTACGTCGCGAAAAACTGTGCGACGTCGCCCAAGCTCGCGGCCGTCAGATCCTCCATCGAGCCCATGAGCGAATGGTGAAATGGATGGTCCGGCGGAAAGCACAGCGCCGGAAGCTTCTCCATCCACGAGCCGTACGGCTGGTTGTCCATCGTCCAGCGACGCTCGTTCATCACCACGTCGCGCTGCGTATCCAGCTTCTGCTGTGTCATCGCCGGCAGCAGCTTGCCCATGCGGTTGGCTTCCAGCCACAGCGCCAGCTCGAGCTGATTCGACGGGAGCGTTTCGAAGTAGTTGGTGCGCTCGAGCCAGGTCGACCCGTTGAGGGTTCCGCCGGCGCGTTGCACGAGCTCGAAATGCTCGTTTGCCTCTACGTCCGCCGAGCCTTGGAACAGCATGTGCTCGAACAGGTGCGCGAACCCCGTGCGGCCGGGCGGCTCGTTGGCGGAACCGACGTGATACCAGAGGTTCACCGCGACGATCGGCGCCGTATGATCTTCGGACAGGCTCACAAATAGTCCGTTCGGCAACCGCAAGGTTTCGATCGGAATGCGCATCGGTCTAAATTGCACTCCTCGTGTGGGCACTGGAACCCTGACGAGCGTTTACTCGTCGACTGGAAGCGGTCGCGCGTGCTACGCCTGATCTACTTGGTTGCTGCCGGAGCGGCGCTCGCCTACGCCGGGCTCCTGCTCATGCTCTGGCGATATCAGGAACGTGTATTGTTCCAGCCGCCGCGCGCCGTGCACGACGGGCCCGTGGCGGCGCAGCGGGTCTCGTATCGCGCAGCCGATGGTGTCGAGCTCTTCGGTTTCCTCGTCGGCAACTGCCGGTCACCACGGGTCGCCGTCATCGCCTTCCACGGCAACGCCGATGTCTCGCGTTGGTTGATCCCGTGGGCGACGCGTCTTGCAAGCCGGACCGACGCGTGCGTGCTCCTGCCCGAGTATCGCGGCTATGACGGAATTCCAGGCGGCCCCACCTACGCCAGCTCCGCCCTCGACGCCGAGGCGGCGATGGGGTTCCTGACGCATCAACTCGGCGTTTCCTTCGCCGACGTCATCCTCTACGGACACTCCCTCGGCAGTGCTGTCGCCGCGGAGCTCGCCGCGCGCGACACGCCCCGCGCGCTCGTCTTGCAGTCGCCGCTCAGCACGGCCCGAGCGATGGCGGCCAGACTCGGCGTGCCGGGCGTCTCTGGCGTCTGGCGACTCATCTCACGCATCCATTTCGACACGCCAACGAGAGTTCACTCGCTGCGCGCGCCGGTTTGGGTGTCACACGGCGATCGAGACGCCGTCGTCCCGGTGCGAATGGGCCGCGAGGTGTTTGCCGCCGCGGCCACAAAGGGCGAGCTGCTCGTCGTGCGCGGCGCCGGCCACAACGACGTGCCCGACGTCGGCGGCCCGGCGTACTGGTCGTGGCTCGAGCGCGCCGTCGACAGTGGAGAGTCGTCGGCGGCGAGCGCTACTCTCGGCGCTGCAGCAGAAAGGCGATCGGCACCTTGATCGACTCCGCGAGCGCGTACTTCCAGGATTCGCGCCAACTGGTCGAGATGGGACTCGTCCGCGTCGGCGAGGCGTAGGCGGTGAGTCCGTAGCGGCGAGCCAGGATGGTCAGTCGCAGCATGTGGAAGGGATCGCTCACCAGAATCACCGTGCGCGACGGCTCGGCATCCATGAGTGCGGCCACGTGTTGGAGCGATTCCGCTGTCGAGCGCCCTGCGTTTTCGATTCTGATCGCGCCCGGCTCGACCCCGTGCTCGATCGCGTAGCGCTCGGCGACCGCGGCCTCGCTCGTCGTGTCGCGGTCGCCGGGCCCGCCCGTGAAGATCAGTCGCGGCGCCAGTCCGCGCCGCCAGAGATCGATCGCGTGGTCGATGCGGGAGCGGAACACCGGCGAGGGGCGGCCGCCGTACTGCGCCGCTCCCATCACGACGATCGCGGCCACCGGACGCGCGGTGTCGCGATGCCCCCAGACATAGACGCCGACGAGCGACAACATCCAGCCCGCGAGCATCAAGAGGCTTAGCAGCCAACCGAGCCGCCACCAGTTTGCTCGTCGCGGCGGAAGCATGCGGCGACGAGACTAGAACGCGCTCGACGGCGTTCGCAGCCGTCCCTGTCCTGCGCCTTCGAACGGCCGCGACCGGTATTCTGCCATGCGCGCGAAAATAGTAGTTTGCGCGCCATGGACACCACCCCCGGGTTCCCGACGCTGCGTGTCGTTTCGCATCCGCTGGTGCAGCACAAGCTCAGGATCCTTCGCGACCGCGAAACAGAGACGAAGATCTTCAAGGAGCTGGTCGACGAGATCGCCATGCTGCTCGCGTACGAGGCGACGAGCGATCTCGTGCTCGCCGACGCCACCGTCGAAACGCCGCTCGAGCGCACGGTCGGGAAGCGCATGAGTGGGAAGAAGCTCACGCTCGTGCCCATCCTGCGCGCGGGGCTCGGGATGGTCGAGGGCATCTACCGTCTTGTCCCCGGCGCGCGGATCGGCCACATCGGGCTCTATCGCGACCACGACACGCTCGAGCCGGTGGACTACTACTTCAAGGTTCCCGGCGACGCCCCGGAGCGCGACTTTTTCCTGCTTGATCCGATGCTGGCGACCGGCGGTAGCGCTGTCGCGGCCGTGTCCTCACTCAAGCGCGCCGGCGCGACGCGTATTCGCTTCATGTGTCTTGTCGCCGCGCCGGAGGGTGTGCGGCGACTCGCGCGCGAACATCCCGATGTGGTCGTGTATTGCGCGGCGCTCGATCGCGGCCTCAACGAACAAGGCTACATCCTGCCCGGCTTGGGCGACGCCGGCGATCGACTCTTCGGAACGCGCTAGGCGCGCCCGGCTGGGCGCGCCCCCGCTCGCCGTGCCTTCAGGCGGTCGGCGTCAGCTGAACCACTCCCGCGGGCTGTCGCGCTGCTGATCAGCCGCCTCGATGATCCACTGCTGCGCCTCGCTGTCGACGATCTCCGACCGGACGCGGTCGAACCAGGTTTCGGCCAGCGCCGCGTCGCCGACCCGGCGCCACAACTCGCCGACCAAATAGCTGATCACGGCTCGCTCGTCGCGCGGCACTCCGTCGAAGGCGCCGAGCGCCTCCTCGAACTTCCAGCCTGCTTTCCGCCGGAAGAAGCGCTCAGCTTCCGTGTCGCCCTCGTCCACGCAGCACCACGCCGCGCGAAGCAGCAGGTCGGCAACATGGCGTGGCTCAGCGCCTTGCCATTCGGCCACCTTCGCGGCCGCCTCGTATTTCTCGGAGCCCGTTCGCGTTCCGTTGGTGATGGCCGGGGCAAGCTCGGACCAGACCCGCTCTTTGAGAATCGGCGATACGTCGGCGCCATCGGTAAAATCACGATCGGCTCCCGAGTAACCGCAACGACTGCACGTGTGGATGAGGTACGGCAGCGGTTGCGTGCCCGCCGCGCGTTCGTGAAAGTCGGTGCGCTTCCCGCCGAAAGAATTCGTCGACACCACCGTCTGCGAGCGAAAACGCGTCTCGCAGATGGGGCACTGAAGCTCTATCTGCTGCAGCGTGGTCATCGGTTCCATCCCGCCGTCTGTTCGGTCTTTCCAAAAGTGAAAATGGGAAGAACTGTGCCACGCCTCACCACGTTCTCGACTCCTGTTCGACGCTCTCGACTCTTGTTCACTTTTCAGATCGCCACTATCATTCCGCGTCCGTCGGAAACGTCGCGCCGCCTTCCCGCGCCCGGTCGAATGCTGATCAACCTGCTACCCGACTTCTTCGCCGTTCTCGATAGCACCGACCGCCAAGCCGCATACCAGCGCTACTTCAACACCCACCGCAAGATCCTCGAGCCGTACTGGCACAATTATGTGATCGATCCCGATGGTCCGCACTACGTGGACATCGTGCGGTCGACCGTGGCCGCGGCGCGTCCGGACCTGAGAGCGATGCTCGAGCGCACCGATGTGGTGTCGCTTGCACGCAACACCGAGCAGCAGTGTCGCGAATTGCTTGCAATGGATTGTGACGTCGACGTCGTCCTGATGGTGGGCGTCGGCGCTGCGAACGCCGGAGAGCTGGTTGTCGAGGGCCGCGGCATCGCGTTCGTCTGCCTCGAGCACTTCACCGGACAAACCAACGCGCAGACGCAGGGCCTCGGCCTCGACCCGGAACTGATCCCGCTCTGGTTGGCGCACGAGATCGCGCACGTCGTCCGCTACACGTCACCGACCAGCCGCAGCGGGCTGCGAGACGTGTTGAACGATGCCGGCGGCTACTACTCGTACTGGGACACTGGGCGCCGGACGCCCCTGCGGGAGCTGCTCGTCAACGAAGGGCTGGCCATTCACGCCTCGCGCCAGGTGAGTCCCGGCCACGCCGCCTGGGAGTACTTCGGTTACGGACGCCGCCAATACACCGACGTTCGCCAGCTCGAGTCGATGCTGACCCGCGCCGTCACGAATGATCTCGACCGCTCGGGTCTCGGTCTTCGCCTCCGGTATCTCTCGGGCGGGATGAGCGACGAAGCCAGGACCGTCGACCGCTACGTCATCCCCGAACGCGCCGGCTACTACCTGGGTGCGCGCCTCTGCGAGCCCGCCATTGCCGCGAACGGACTCGCCTGGGCTGTGCGCGCGAGCGCCGTCGAGATCACGGCGCTGGGACAAGCCGCGGCCCTCACGGCGTAGCGGCGCTCCCTCCGCGCGCCGACCATCACTTCCCGACGCAGAAGCGCCGAAAGACTTCGTCGAGCACGTCTTCGACGTCGACCGCGCCGATGAGGTCCTCGAGCGTCGTCGCCGCTTCCCGCAAATGAACTGCGGCCACGGTGACCGGTAGCTCGCGTTCGCACCACGCCGCCCGGAATTCGCGCACTTCGTCGAGCGCCCGGCCCACCGCATAACGATGCCGCTCGCGTGTCAGGATCGGAGCGTCCGCGTGCAGCTCGAGGGCGTCGCCCGTGGCAAGACGTGCCACCAACGTCAACAGCGATTCGAGGCCTGCGCCGGTTTCCGCGCTGACTGGAATGCTGTTCTCCGCGCCGGTCGCGGCCCGCGCGTCGACCAAGTCTTCGTTTGAGGGTGCCGCGAGGTCGCTCTTCGTCCAAACCGCGACGATGGGAGCGCGGGACCGGCCTCCGCCCCCGGCTTCCAGCGTCGCGCCGATCTGCCGCAACGACACGGGACTGTCGCCGCACGCGAGCACCACGGCCGCACGCGCGACGTACGACGCGCTGACCTGCACGCCCATCCGCTCGACCGGATCGACCGCGTCGCGCATTCCCGCGGTGTCCACGAGTCGCAACGGCACGGTCGGGGTATCGACGACCGCCTCGATCGCATCGCGCGTCGTGCCCGGAATGTCGGTGACGATCGCGCGGCTCTCGCCCAGCAGGGCGTTGAACAACGACGACTTACCGACGTTCGGTGCGCCGGCGATCACCACCAGCGCGCCCTCGCGAACCAGTTGACCGGTTCGCGCCGTGGCCAGCAGCCGTTCGAGCGCATCGACGACGGCGTCGGTTTGTTGAAGGATCCGCGCCGGCTGGATCGGCCCGTCGTCCTCTTCGGGAAAATCGATGTCGTATGCGATCATCGCTTCGAGCGCAATCAGTTCGGCCCGCAGTGACGCCACGCGCCGCGTCAGGCCGCCGTCGAGCTGGCGCAACGCGACTGCCTGGGCCGCGCGCGATCCCGCGTCGACGAGGTCGCCGGTCGCTTCGGCCTGCGTGATATCGAGCTTGCCGTTGAGAACGGCGCGTCGCGTGAACTCGCCGGGACGAGCGAGTCGAGCGCCGCGTGCGACGAGGGCGGCGACCACCGTCGCCGACACGACGGCGCCGCCGTGCGTGATCAGCTCGAGCGAATCTTCACCCGTGAACGATGCCGGCGCGTCGTAGCGGATCGCGACCACTTGATCGAGCGTGGCGCCGGAGAGATCGCGAACCCTGGACAGCGTCGCAGTGCGCGCCTGCTCGGGCCACGGGTGAAGTGCGGCGCGGCCGATGGCATGCGAGTTTGGCCCGGACAAGCGGACGACGGCGAGCGCGCCGCGTCCTGGCGCCGTCGCGGGGGCGACGATCGTCTCCGACGACTGGATCGGTGAGGTCCGCGGTCGCTCTCGCTCCGACGGCGACGGCGTCACGCCCCCGCGTCCCCGTGGACCTCGAGCGATTCTCCCGGTTCGATGATTCGCACGCCCGCCCGGAGCGGATGGTGCTCGACGGCGGCGCGCAGCCGTCGAATCGCATCGTGCGCGGTGGCGGTCACGTGTCGGAAGGTCCCCCAGTGGTACGGAAGGAAGATCCGCGCGCGCAGGCGCTCGAACAACTCGAGCGCGTCATCGTGTGTGAGATGACCGCGTCGAAAGCCAGGCTTCCACCACGGCGCGTAGCCGATCGGCAGCATCGCCAGGTCCAGTTCCTGGCCGCGCTCCCAGAGCACTCGCTCGACCAGGCCGTGCGTATCCGCGTCGAGCGCCGTGTCGCCGGCGAAGAATGCGGTCGTGCGGCCGGCATCGATCAGATACATGTTGGCGGCGCTGCGCCAGCGGTCAAGGCCGTAGCGGTTTCCGCGATGCGTGGCGGTCGCGGCGTGCACGCAGATCGTCGAGAGGTCGAATCGCTCGCCCGGACCGATCGAGACGGCCTCACCATAGCCGAGCCGGCGCAGCCAATTCGCCACGGCCGGCGGCGCGACGATGGGAATGTCGCGCGGCAGTCGGTCCAGAGAATCGAACGAGAGGTGGTCGGCGTGCGCGTGCGTCAGGAGGATCGCGTCCAGCCGCGGGAGCGCCTCGAGCTCGATTCCCGGTGGCGCGACGCGCGGTAGAACGCGGCCGAGCCGCGCGTCGAAGTTGGGATCGGTGAGAAACCGCGTTTCGCCGATCTGGATGAGCAGGGTCGCGTGGCCGATGTAAGTGACGTGCATGGTATCGTCCAAACGTGCAACGGCCGTGCACGTCGCGCAGCGACGTGCCGGCTACGTCTTTCGCGCCGCGCCCGCTCCGCCTGCCCTCCCCAAGGCCGGGCTTCCCGTCGCGGCCCCCACCCCCGCGCGCGCGCGCTCGCGCGTGAGGAACCACTGCTGCGGCAGCGCCGCGATGTTCTGCACGGCGTAGTACAGGTTGAGCCCGGACGCGAAGTTCAGGAACAGGAACGTGAACATCACGGGCATCATGTAGCTCATCATCTTCGCTTGTGGATTCGGCGGGCTGGAACGCAGGCCTAGCCACGACAGCAAGTACATCGATCCACCCATGACGAGCGGAATGATATACAGCGGATCCTTGAGCCCGAGGTCGGGAAGCCACAGGAACGGCACGCCGCGGAACTCGATCGTGTTCTGAAACACGAAGTACAGCGCGAACAGCACCGGCATCGGCAGCAGCATCGGCAAGCAGCCGAGCATCGGGCTGAACGGACTCATGCCGTGGTCCTTGTAGACCTTCATGAGGGCGTCGCGCTGTTTCTCGGGGTCGTTCTTGTACTTCGCCTGGATCGCCGTCAACTCGGGCTGCAGCCGCTGCATCTGAATGCTGGACCGCATGGCCTTGTTGTTCAGCGGCCACAGAAGAAACCGGATCGCGACCCCGAAGATGATGAGCACCCAGCCGTAGTTCACGCGCAGCGTCGCTTTCATCCACAAGAGCACGCGCATGACGATCGTCGCGAACGGCTGCACCACCGGATGCAGCCACCCCGCGTACGGATTGACGTTCTCGAGATCGTTCCCCAGCGCGTGCAGTTCGGACCACGACTGCGGCCCAACGTACAGATCGAATGCGAACGCGCCGTTCTTGAGCGGAAGCGTCGTCCTCGCGTATGCGGCGTTGGCGACCTTTCCGGTGCGAGGCGCTCCGCGCAACAGGATGTCTCGAAAGATTCCGGCGGGCGGTGTTGCGCCGACCGGTTGCATGAGCGCCACCAACCAATACTTCGTACGCGTCGCCACCCACTGGAACGAGCCCGTGTCGATGCGCGCGGATCCCGGCTCGATCTTCGAGAACACAACGCTGCTCACGTCGCGCCGCGGCATCTTGTAGCCGAACGCGAGGTGCCTCGAGTCGTCGAGCGTGTCCGCTTCGACTGATCGCAAACCCGACGGCAAGTCGATCAGCAGCGCGGCGCCCGGCGGCGCATTTGTGGCTCGCCCGCTCACCGCGAGGCGATAGCCGTCGGATGTTGCGCGGTACGTGAGCGTGATCGGCGCCGACGTGAACGTGACCTCGTTCGGCGTCTGCGCCACCGTGAACGGGAGCGTGTCGAGCGCGATGGTATCCGCGCCAACCGCGAGCCGGTAGGACAGCTGCAATTGGCCAGCGGGAGCGATGACGACGTTCGACCCGTGTGGCTCGCCCGGTCGGAGGTCGCGGAACGAAGGGATCGTCACATCTCCGGGCGCCGCGCCCGGGTTCATGAGCTCGAAGCTCGCGCGCGGCGTCGTGATCGTCGCGGCGCGGGTGATCGGATGGACGGGAGCTTGAGACGGAGCCGGCTCGGCGTTCGGCGGCTGTGTCGGAAGCTGTGTCGGCGCCGGCTGCGTCGGCGCCGGAGCCGCGCCACTCGCCGGCGGCTGTGCATTCGTCGCGGTGCTCTCCGCCCGAGTAGGCGGAACCGATCTCGAGGAAAAGATCCGCGGCGTCAGGACGATGACGAGCGCCATCAGGGCGGCCGCGAGCAGCGTGCGTTTATCCATGCAATGTTCTGGAAAGTCGAGTCGCTATGGAACCGGGTCGTATCCGCCCGGGCGGAACGGGTGACACCGGGCGATCCGCCGAGCCGCCATCCACGCGCCACGCATGGCGCCGTAGCGCTCGATCGCTTCGATCGCGTAGGCCGAGCAGCTTGGATAATAGCGGCACGACGCGGGCAGTATCGGTGAGATCGCCACCTGGTAGCCGCGCACGAACAGGACCAGAACGCGTCGCATTCCGCTTAAGGACTCGGAGGGTCCGCGGCCGGAGCCGATGACGAAAGTCGACGAACGATCGCGGCCACGTCGGCCGCCAATCCGTCGGCTCGGGCCGAGTAGGCCTCGCGCCTGGCTCGGATCGCCAGATCGCGTGGACCGACGTCGCGCAGCGCTGGCAAGAGTCCAATCCGCGCCAGCTCACGAAGTCGGCGCTTGAGCCGGTTGCGCTCGACGGCAGTGTGGTGATGACGTGGCACGATGATCCCGATCCGCGGATGCGACAGAGGGGACGCGAGCACGCGGACGTCGAGGTACGCCGTGCGAATTCGCCTCCCCTCTTGAACCACTTTCTGGATGTCGAGGCGTCGAGTGAGCCGGGCCTCGCGCGGAAATCCGAAGCCGCCCTCAGGCGCCCGCGTACTTGCTCGGCAGCTTGACGGTGAGGCGCTTGCGTCCCTTCTTGCGGCGCCGGCTGAGTACTTCGCGTCCCCATTTCGTTTCCATACGCGTCCGAAACCCGTGGGTTTTGATGCGGCGCTTGTTTCGGGGACGGTACGTCGGCTTACCCATTGGAGCACTCCAAAACGGTCAGAACAGAGTTGCGAGACAGACCTTTAAGGTTAGTCCTCGTCGGGAGATAGTTCAAGACACTTTGGGCCGGTGCGCACGCGTTCGGTTTGCTTTTTCCACACGGCACATCTAGCTTCGCTGCCCCGCCGCAAATTCCCGTTCGCCGACATGTCGCTGACCGCCCACGAAGCTTGGAGCCGTCTGCTCGATCGCGCTCGTCAAGAGCTGCCTGAGCAGACTTACAGAACCTGGCTCGAGCCGACTGAGGCCCTGTCGATGAACGAGACGACGATCTTCGTCGGCTGCCCGGACCAATTTGCGGCCGATTGGAACGAGTCCAAACACGCCGACCTGCTCGCGAGCCTGGCCCCGATCGCCTTCGGCCATCCGCTCAGCGTTGTGTTCAAGGTGACGGAGGAGCGCAGGGCACGGTCGCAGATGGACCTGTTCATTGCCCAGCCTCCACAACGTCCAATCATCCAACATAATGGCGGCATCAACTCGCCACCATTAAGTGATCGATACACGTTCGAGTACTTCGTCATCGGAAAGTCGAACGAGCTCGCGGCTGCGGCGGCCCACGCCGTTGGCCAAGCCCCGGGCAAGGTCTACAACCCGCTCTTCATCTACGGCGACACCGGCCTCGGCAAAACCCACCTCATGCAGGCCATCGCGCACGAAATCCTCCTGCGCAAGCCGGAGACGCGCATCACGTTCATCGGCACCGAGCAGTTCACCAACGAACTCGTCGCCGCCATCCAAAACCGCACCACGGCTGACTTCCGCCGACGCTTCCGCGAGACCGATCTCCTCCTCGTCGACGACGTCCACTTCCTCAAGGGCAAAGAGGCGATGCAGGAGGAGTTTTTTCACACCTTCAATGCGCTCTACGAAGGCGGCCGCCAGATCGTGCTCACGAGCGACCGCCCGCCGTCGGAGATTCCTGGTCTCGAAGCCCGCCTCGTCTCTCGCTTCCAGTGGGGCATGGTGGCGGACATCGAGATGCCCGACGTCGAGCACCGCATAGCGATCCTCCGCCAAAAGGCACAGTTGGATCATCTCGAGCTCACGATCCCCGAGGAAGTCGTTCGGTTCATCGCCGAGAACGTCCGATCCAGCGTTCGGGAGCTGGAGGGATCGATCATCAAGCTCCTTGCTTACGCGTCTCTGAAGCACCGCGAGATCACGGTCGAGGTGGCGCGCGAGGCGCTGCGCGACAAGCTCAAGGCGCTCCCGGGCGAGGCGGCCGGCGGACCGGCGCTCAACACCTTCGCGATTCAGCAGGCCGTCGCGAGAGAGTGGGGCGTGACGACTGAAGGCCTTCGCTCCAAGACGCGGACGAAAAACCTCACCGTCCCGCGGCAGGTCGCGATGTACCTGATGCGCGATCTGCTCGGCATGCAACTGGTCGAGATCGGAGCGGCTTTTGGAGGTCGAGACCACTCCACGGTCATTCACTCGCTGGAGCGCGTGGTCGCGATGATGAAAGAGGATCCGTCGTTCGCCCAGCGCGTTGGCAAGATCCAATCAGCGTTGGAAAGTCTTCGGAATTGAACATCACTCGGCTCGCTTTCCACAGCCTTCGAGTCAATCGAAGTATGATCGCCTCTCGGATTCTGGAGTACCCGCATTCCCCACATGACGTCCACATGAGCCCCCATAGTCGAACTGATTGACTCGGTGTAACTTCCAGCGATTTTCCACTGGTCAACAGGCACTACTACAGCTACTAGGTATTTCTCCTCTTAAAGAGAACTAGTAACGCTGAGTTGTTTTGCACAAAGGAGCCGCAATGCGGTTTACGATCTCCCGAGAAAAGTTGCAGGAAGGTCTTGCCGCAGTTACCGCGAGCATCCCGGCGAAGACGACGTTGCCGGTTCTCGCGAACATTCTCATCGAGGCTTCCGACAAGGGAATTCGCTTGTCCGGAACGGACCTCGACATCGCCGTCACCACGGAGGTCGCGGCGGACGTCGAGACCTCTGGCGCCACGACCGTTCCGGCGAAGAAGCTCAGCGAGATCGCCCGCGAGTTGCCCCCGGCGCCGGTCCGCATCGCTGCGGCGGGAGAGCAACGGGTCACGCTCGACTGCGGTCGTTCGCACTTCAAGCTCCTCGGGCTTCCGCGCGACGAGTTTCCCGCGTTCCCGAACGTTCGCTTCAACGAAAGCTGGCGCATTCGCTCCGGCGATCTCCAGAAGCTCATCTCGCACACGTCGTTCGCCGTGTCGACGGAGGAAAGTCGTCCGATCCTCAACGGTGTGCTCTGGGAGCTCCGTCCCGACATGATGCGCATGGTGGCGACGAACGGTCACCGGCTGGCGAAGATGGAAACGCCGATCAAATCGGGCGGCGCGCCGTCCAGCGACTTGATCGTACCCGCCAAGGCGCTCGAACAGATTCGCCGCCTCTTCCCCGAAGACGAGGAGCTGGAAATCGCCAGGGGCGACAATCATCTCGGCTTCCGCTCCCCGTTCACCGCCGTCTTCACTCGCCTCATCGAAGGGCCGTACCCGCCGTACGACCAGGTGCTGCCCAAGGACAACAACCGCGTCGCCATCGCTGATCGCACCGCCCTGACGAGTGCGCTCCGTCGGATGTCGATCATCGCGTCCGATCAGACGCATCGTATTCGCTTGTCGTTCAACGCGGGCATGCTCAAGTTCAGCGTTCAAACGCCCGATTTGGGCGAGGCGACCGACGAGCTCGCGGTTCGCTACACGGGCGACGCACTCGACATCGGCTTCAACGCGAACTATCTGCTCGAGATTCTGCGGTTCATTCCGACGGACGAGGTCCGGCTGACGTTCAAAGCGCCCGAGCGCGCGGCCACCATCGAGCCCGAGGGGTGGGCGGATCCGGCTTCGTACCTCTGTCTGGTCATGCCGCTGCGACTGCTCGACTGAGCGGCAAATTCCCCGAAACGGGGGAGGAGTCCGTTCGACGTGTTCAGTCTGATCACGCTGGTCCAGAGTCTCGGACTGGCCTACGCGGCCGGACTCAATCTCTACGCCACCGTTGCCATCACGGGACTGGCGGTCCGCTACGGCTGGGTGCACAACGTCCCAACCACGATCGAGGGCTTCGGCAATCTCGCCGTCATCCTCCTCGCCGTCGCGCTCTACAGCATCGAGTTCCTCGCGACGCTCGTTCCGGGTGTCGCGTCGGCGTGGGAGACGCTCCACAGTCTGATCCGGCCGCCCGCCGCCGCGATGCTTGCCGCGGCGACCGCGTGGCACGCCGACCCCGTGATCGTGCTCGTGGCCGCGCTGCTCGGCGGCGGGCTCGCCATCACGACGCACACCACGAAACTCGGTCTTCGCTACGCCATCGACGCGTCGCCCGAACCCATCACAAACAGCGTGGCGAACGGCGCGGAGTTCGCCCTCGTCGCGGTGGTGGCCGTGGCGATCTGGCATCACCCGCTCATCACGCTGCTGTTCGCCCTCGTCGTCCTCGCGTGCTTGATCATGACGGTGCGTTTCATCTGGAAAGCGCTGCGCCAGGTGTTCCGCGGCCGGTGGATGCCGGCGGCGGGGTTGATGCAGGCGCCGCGGATGCGCGAGGAGCGTATCAGCCGCGCAGTCACGCGGCCGGACACGCTCGACGACGAATGAGGAAACGCGAAACGGCGCGCCGTGTGGGCGCGCCGTCGGTCGCGAACCTGTAAGCCGGGTTCTGTGCGCCGGACCGAAGTCCGGCCGGCGGTCATTCCTCTCCGAGCGCGGTCGCCCGCGCCCTCCAGCAGCCTACCCGCAGCGTCTTGGTCGAGGTGGGCACCTCTCGCTGCTTATTTGGCCTTGCTCCCGCTGGGGTTTACCCTGCCGCGACCGTTGCCGATCGCGCGGTGAGCTCTTACCTCACCTTTTCACCCTTGCCCGTTCGTCGAGTTTCCTCGAACGCCGTCGGCGGTGTGTTTTCTGTGGCACTGTCTGTCGTCGGAGCGGCCGAAGCCGGCGACGCCCAGGTGTTGCCTGGCAGCGCGCCCAATGGAGCCCGGACTTTCCTCGAGCGGCGATGAAACGATTCCGCTCGCGACCACCCGGTTGGCGACCTGTTTCAAACATAATGATTGCGTTGCCTCGGCGCCCGATGAGCGATTCGCACGCCTGACGACGGCGTGACGCCGCAACGCTACTGTGGCCGCGCATCGAGCCGACGTGGGCGTTCGCGACAACCTCCGCCGAATCTCACCCAATTCGCCGCGGGCACACGACCATGCATCCCGATCCACGCAGCAGCGCGAAGCCGCTGGCGATCGCCACGATGTTGACGCCCACCGAACGGCTGCGCGTCGACGCCGCCGGCGACGGATGGTATCAGACCATTCACCGCGACTCGGTCGCCGAGGTCGTTCAAGATCTCAAGACCCAACGCGCCGGCGCCGTCGTGCTCTCGGTCGCTCGGTGCGACTCGGCGGAGCGGGCGGCCGTCGCGGCACTCGTGCGCGAATTCCCTCGCGTGCCGACCGTGGCGCTCCTCACCAACGTGGACCGTGCCGCGCCGCAGACGATGCTCTCCCTCGGATCGACCGGTGTGCGGCAGCTCGTCGACGTGCGCGACGCGGATGGTTGGCGCGAGCTCCGAAACTATCTCCTCACGACCCGCGCCGAAGACATTCAGCGTGAGGCGCTGGGCCAGTTGGCTGTCGACCTCGCCGGCGTGTCCCATGACTGCTGGCGGTTCTTCGAGGCGCTGTTCCTCGTACCCGCCCACGTCTCGACGGTGCGCGCCCTGTCGCGGCGGCTGGACGTGCTCCCGAGCACGTTGATGAGTCGCTTCTTCCGGGCGAAGCTGCCGGCGCCGAAACGCTACCTCGCGATGGCCCGGCTCGTTCGCGCCGCGCGCCTGTTCGAGAATCCCGGTTTCTCGGTCGCGAACATCGCGAACCACATGGACTATTCGTCGCCGCAGAGCTTTGGACGACACGTGCGCATGCTCCTCGACATGACCGCGCTGCAGATGCGCGAATCCTACGACGGCCGCGGAATGTTCGACCTATTCCGCGCGACGCTCGTGCTTCCGCACCTGGACCAGTTGCGCCGGCTTCGACCTCTTGCTCCCACGTGGGGGTCGGCCCCCGCCCGCAATGTGATCCACTAGTCGCCGCCGGCTCCCGTTCCCGCGCGCGGCAGGTTCGCCGTGATCTCCGTCGCGCGCACGAGCGAGATCACCCGGTGGCCCTGGGCCTCCAGCGCCTCTCGCCCCCCTTCCTCGCGGTCGACGAGCGCCAGGACGCCGGTGATCGACCCACCGGCGGCGCGCACCGCGTCGATCGCGCGAAGGGCCGAGCCGCCGGTCGTGATCGTGTCCTCGATCACCACCACGTCGTCGCCCGGCTGAAAAGGGCCCTCGATCAGCCGTCCCGTGCCGTGCGTCTTGGGCTCCTTGCGCACGGTGAAGGCGCGCAGCGGCGCCTCAGTCGACGCGCTCGCGTACGCGATCGCACAAGCGATCGGATCGGCGCCGAGCGTCAGTCCGCCGACGGCGTTGGCGCTCCAGCCCGCGGCGCGAATCGCCTCCAGGCCCAGTGGTCCGATGAGCGCCAGCCCCTCGGGGCTCATTGTGGTGATCCGCGCATCGATGTATAAGTCGGATTGCCGACCGGACGCCAGCGTGAAGTTGCCTCGCTTCGCGGAACGCGTCGCGAGCAGCATGATCAAGTCGTTTCGTTTCGACATGGCGGGTTGCTAGGCTGTGTCGGCGATCAATTAAACACCGTTCGCCTCAACAGACACCATATGGTGCGCGCAACACTCGCCAGATTTTCTCTGCGCGAGGTCTCGCTCCTTCTCACGACCGCGCTCCTGTGCATGATCTGCGGTCTCGTCGCGAGCGACAGCGCGCTGTCGCACGCGGCGATGCGGCACGCTGAAATCGATGCGCTGCAGTCCAGTTATGCGGTCAGCGCCGTGCTCCGCAATCCCGACGTTCGCGTGGCGCCCGCCGCCGACCCTGCCCTGCGCTCCATCGTCCAGCGTGCGCCCGGCGAGCGGGTCGCGGCGGCGCTGATCGCCGGCCGCGACACCGTTCTCGTGGTTGGTCGCGCCGACGCGCTGCGCGGCCCGTTGACCGCGTCGGTTCGCGTCGAAGTCCCCGACACGCTCATCTGGACCC
>Ga0326726_10002699_pt1 | contig 16259 bp, 16 predicted proteins | sample MHFenrmetagenome_2_FD_207603 | JGI IMG/M metagenome (GOLD analysis project Ga0326726, IMG submission 207603) | Lab enriched peat soil microbial communities from Michigan Hollow, Ithaca, NY, United States - MHF15MN | ecosystem: Environmental > Terrestrial > Soil > Wetlands > Peat | place: USA... | reverse complement strand
GCCTGTTCGCTACCTGTCTCTTGCTCTTGTCATTCCCGGCGCTTTTGCTTGCGCAGCGCGGGGCTATGACGTTGGCTTACCAACTCACTCATGTGGATACGGGGGAGCCGTTTCCGTCTCCGGATGGGAAGAAGATTGTTTTTGAAATCAGCGTTGCGGGGGTTTATCAGCTGTTCGTCATGAATCCGGATGGGTCGGGGCAGGTGCAGATCACGCATGATGCGGCGAATCACGATACTCCGGCGTGGTCTCCGGATGGGCGGAAGATTGCTTATGTTTCGGATCGAGGCGGGCACTCGGCGATTTATGTGATGGATGTTGGGGATTTCATCAGCGAGACGACGGGCCAGAGACCCGTCGCTACACTTGCATCGGAGAAGATTACGGATCATCAGCATGAGTACATTCATCCTTCGTGGTCTCCGGATGGGTCGCGGATGATTTATTGCTCGGACGATGACTTGAAGCCGCCGGCTAAGAATGACTCGGACATTTTTAGTATTGACCTCAAGACCCGGCAGGTGACTACGCTGATTTCGGGAGGGACGAATACGTATCCTTCGTGGTCTCCGGATGGGAAGAAGATTGTGTTTCGGCGGATGCTGGGAGAGATGAATTCGGAAGTATTCGTGGCCAATGGGGATGGGTCGGAGGCGCGGAATTTGAGTCAGCATCCGGCGTTTGATGGGTGGCCGGCGTGGTCTCCGGATGGGACGTGGATTGCGTTTGCGTCGAATCGGAATGCGAATTATCAGATCTGGATTATGAAGGCGGATGGGAGTGAGCCGCGGCTGCTGGCGAATACCGAGGGGCGGGCTACCGAGCCGCAGTGGAGTCCGGATGGTCGGACTATTTATTTTACGAATTGTAAGAAAGTGGACTTCGGAGTGGATTGCCAGGTGATGGCGGCGTCGGTGGGGGAGCGGCTTCCGGGGCGGCCGTGAAGCACGGCTAGCAGGAAAAACTCTATCTGCCGAGGAAAGGCGCCCCCCAGGGCTGCAGCCCGCACTCATTGCAAACGTCTTACGCGGCCCTGAAGGGCCGCTCTTCCACGGTGGTGCATACATTCGTGTAGACTGAATGTCAGGGGCCGCTCTGGGGTTTTGCCTGGGGTGGGAATCTTGCTTCACGTCCCTGAGCTCAGGAAAGAGGGCCTTTGTCCAAGCATCTGTGTCTACAGTGTGGCGGGGAAATGGGGTTGACGTTCAGTCCTTCCCGCATGAACGTGGCGAACGCCGTCCGGATTCCGATGACCGGGTGGCGATGCAGTACCTGCGGAGCAACTTTCAGCAGCGAACAACTGCGCGCGGCCAAGGTGAAGCCGGTCCGCCAGCCAGCGGTTAAGTCATGATTATTCCGTAACTTAAGGCATTATCAGCGAGACGCCGGGGAATTGGTATATCCTGACCACATGGATCATCTAAAAGTCCTCCAGGGAAAAATTGGGAGTCTGCGGGCCGAGATCGCGGAAATCCACGAGCTGAACCAGCAGTACCGGCGGCAGTCGGGGAATCGGACGGCAGACCAGGTTGCGCACGGGCAGCGGCATGAGCGGCTGCAGAATATCCAGAAGGAACTGGGTCGTCTGGCTGCGCTGGGCCGGTCGGTGGTCTCGGTCAACCAAAGACGAGAAGAGAACCGCGCCCGGCTGCAACTGATCAAGCACTCGAAGGCCTCGTAACTTTCACCCGAACCACACTGGGTTCTAGCCAAGAACAAACAGCATCATGCACTCTGCTGCTATGAGTGCTGGAGAGTCGCGCTTACCCAACGGTGCGCGGACCCGGGCGTATCAGCCGTCGGCCAGGTTTTTTCATCTGGAGCATCTGCGGCAACTGCGTCGAGCGGAGCAGGTGGCAGCGGTGTGCTATCGGGTGCGCAAGAGCGGCATCGAGTTTTTGCTGGTCGAGACGCGCGGCGGACGCTGGACTTTCCCCAAGGGCAGCGCCGAGCCGGGATTGACGCATGCGCAGGCGGCGGCGCTGGAGGCTTTCGAAGAGGCGGGAGTCCATGGGCGGATGGAGGAGGCGTCGTTTGCGCGGTACGTTCGGCGCAAGCGGGGCGTAGAGCGGTCAGCGGTTGAGACGGTGGTGAGCGCGCATCTGTGCGAAGTGCTGTGGCTCGATCCGCCGCAGGAGGCGGGACGGAATCCGACCTGGTTCCCGGCCACGAAGGCGGAACGGCGTTTGCGGGAAGGCCGCGCGGCGGATTTCGGAGACGAGCTGGCGCACGTGTTGGAACGGGCGGTTAGTCGGATTCAGCGGTTGCGGGACCTCGGGGGCTATAAAGCCTCTTCTTGAAGAAGTTCTGATCGCAGCGCTGAAGCGCTGCGCCACCCAAAGGCGCTACCTAGAAGCGCTTCGCCACCGATATTTTCATCGAGAGGGCCGAGGGCGAGACGCCCCTTCGACGAGCTCAGGGCAGGCTCTCGGGACAGCCGGCGGGGACGCCGGCGCTACACACCTACTGGGCGGCCTGTGTCACTGCCTGGCCTACCGCACTTATATCGAAGAACTCAGTCAAGTCGGCGTGGCCGGCGAGGGTCTCGCGAGTGTCACCTTCCACCAGGATTCGCACGCGGTTGATGCCGGGGACGTTGAAGGCCAGGGTTTCGACCAGCGAGTTTACGGTGAGTTGCTCTCCGAGAATGCTGGAGCGGTGCTGGTCGGCGAAGGCGGCATTGAGGTCAATCACGGCCGCGCCGGGGTCGATCAGGTAAATGCTGCGGATGTCAGCGGTGGGAGCGAGCGGGTGTGGGGAGTCGGGCTGCTGGTAGATGCGGAGAAGCGCGCGCAGCAGTTCTTCGGCGCGCTGCTGGCGTCCACCCGGAAGGGGAATTTGGGCGGGCTGGGAACGGAGGGCGCCGGCGTCGTCGTCGGCCACGTAGAGCGTGACGGTTTCAGTCGGGCCCACCGCCGGCGGCGCGACGGGGCGGGTGTCGGCGGCCAGGCGCTGCATCTCGGCGGCGGCGCGACTTAGGTGCCGCAGATAGAAGCCCATCGAGAGCACGATCACGAACATTACAGCTACTCCGATCATCAGATGGCGGGGAATCATGGCTGCGCTCCCAGGCGGTCGCGGACGGAAGAAACGGCATCGGCAATCGCGGCTGCGGCCTTCTGCTGATAGTTGGCGGAGGGCAAGTCAGAGACGCCGTTCGGGCCAGGAGCGAGTTCGACGGCGAGCGCGGGCATGAGCAAATTGTTCAGGGGGCGCAGGGAAGCGGGATATCCACGAGCGGGGAGCTGGTGCTTCTGCATTTCTCCCAGGACGGCCGCGGCTACGTTCTGACTGGTGAGCAGGGCGGGCGCCTGGGCGGCATTCCAGGCATGAAACGGACCTTTGTCAGGACCCTCGCGGGGGAGAAGAGCCGTGTAGACGCGGGCTCCGCTGCCTTGCGAGGCGGCGTGCAGGCTGATGTAAATGGCGGCGTGAGCGGCATTGGCGGTTCCGGCACGCTGGTCGAGGGTCAAGGTGTCATCTCCGTCGCGCAAGAGCATCACGGAGAAGCCCCGCTGCTCGAGTTCATGGCGGAGCAGGCGGGCGAATCCCAGGGTGACGTTTTTTTCGGCCAGCGTGTCGGTCAAGGCGGCGCCGCGCTCGGTTCCACCATGGGCGGGATCGACGACGGCGAGAATGCGGCGCGGAGCGGGCGGTGGCGCCGGCGTACCGCCGGCAACGGGCGTTCCACCTCCAGCAGGCATTCCGCCGGGAGCGGACGTTTCTCCTGGAGTGGATGCTCCACCCACAGGAGGGGGCCCTTGCGACGCGGCGGACACGGTGATGGTGCGGGCATTGTTGCTGAAGCTGGCCATCAGCGGAGCGCTCGCAGCGATAGTGAGTTCCGCGGTGCCGTTGCTTTCGGAAAAGGTGGCCTGAGAGATGATGGCGTTGTCGAAGGAGAGAGATTGGCTACCGGGCGGCACCAGCGGCTCGCGCGTGAAGACCATGCGGAGTTTGCCGGGCTCGGTCGAGATGGTTGGGTTTACGGGCGCACTGAAATTCAAGACCAAGCGAGGCGGTGTGCTGGCATCGAGTTGGGCCGTGACCTGGGTGGCGATGTCGCCGATGAACAGGCGGCGGGCAGCCTCGTGAAAGTTCACGGGGTTTCCCAGAAAACGAGGCAGAAGCGTGCCGAGTGAACTTACGGGGACGAGGCCGCGGGAATTTTCGATCAGGAAGGGAGCCGGGAGGTCTAGGTCGCGGCCCCGGATCTTGGCACGGGTTCTTCCGGCCACGAAGTCGCTGTCGACATTGTTATAGCGCAGTTTCCAGTGCCGGCCTTCCGCGCTGGAGCTGACCCGGCCAAGCGGCTCGAGGACTTCCAGCAAACCAACGTATTCACGGCCCGTGCGAGTGGTGACTGGCAGAGTGTAGGTGGCGACGGACGAGTAGATCGAGAGTCGAGCCTCATCGGCCGCGGGAACGGCGGCCAGAAAGACGAGAACGGTCAGGGCGGCAGCGAGCGTCCGGGTCGGTATCGTCGTGGCGGGGAGCACCTGTCGTCAACGCTAACCCGGCGCGCCGTGATTGCGCCAGAGGTTTTCCTTAGTCCATGGCGTAAATCGTCAGGCCGCTCAAGAGTTTGGGGTAGAAGTCAGTGGATTTCTGCGGCATGACCTCGCCGGCAAAAGCAATGTCGCGCATCTGTTCCATCCTTACTGGATTCATGAGGAAGGCGGCTTGCGCCTGCCCACCTCGCACCAGCGCGAGGGCCTCGGCGGCATCGCGATGATAGGAAATGTTCTGCAAATTGCGAATCGCTTCCTCGGAGATGTGCAGGATGCCTTCCAGCAGGGCCTTGTGCAACTGGACGACGTCGAGCGCCTGCTGGCGCAAGGAGAGTCCGGCGAACCGGTTGCTCCCAATCGCTTTCGGTGAATGCATTAAAAAGACATGCTCGGCAGTGGCAGCGATGAGGGCGGTGCCGGCCTGGCCGGCTTCGCGCAAGATCGCGCCAGCGCGGAGGGCGTCGATGGCGGGATCGATCTCTTCCACGTTGAAAAACTGCCGGGCCCCCGTCTGCAGGTGCGCGGCGGAGAAGTGTGGCAGTCCGAAGATCACGCGGTGGGTGGGCAAAATGATGAGGCCGGGGCTATCCATGTTAAAGAAGGTCATCATCATCGAGTCGTAAGGAGCGGCGGCTGCAGTGGAAGCTGCTTTCCGACGCTCGTCGCGGTAGGCGAGAGCGGTTTCGTAGCGATGATGGCCGTCGGCGATGATCAACTTTTGCTCCCGCATCTGATTCTGGACCGCGGCGATCGCCGCCGGATTCGAGATTTTCCAGACCCGGTGTATTACCCCGTACTCGTCGGTGACCTCGATCTCGGGAGCGGCCACGGACTGAAGGTGGGCGTCGATCTCGGGTGCGCCGGAATAGAGCATGAAGATCTGTTCGAAATGGGTGCGGGTCGCCCGGAGCAGCTGCAGACGATCAGCTTTGGGGCCAGAGTGGGTCAATTCGTGCCGGAACACGATGCCGGCAGAATAGTCCTCGAGCCGGCCCAGGGCGATGAAACCTTCCCGCAGGGTGGGCGTCTTACTGGATGGAAGGTTGAAGGTCTGGGAATAGCGATACAGGGAAGGCTGGGGGTCGGGGCGCAAAATGCCGGACTGACGCCAATCGCTAAAGGTCGCGGCAGCGCGGGTATAGACATTATCATGGTCGCCATCTCCGGGCAGGCGCTTACCAAGGATGATCCGCACCAGGTTGTAGGGGTCGGCCGCATAGTAGCGTTCCTGCATCTCAGGGGTGATTTTGTCGTAGGGCTGAGTCACAACTTTCGTAACCGGGATCTGGTTAGACGTATAGCGTAAGGCCTGGAACGGAGAGATGATGGCCATGGGTAAGGGCAGAATTGTAGCAGGGGGCAAGGTAGGCCGACCGATCCCGAAAATCGGTCAGGGGCCGATATCCACAGACGGCCTCGCGACATCTAATCGGCGGATGCTGCGAAAGGCCACTAGCAACGGCGGCTTTCAGGCTGGAAAGGTGAGGCGCTGAGCAGTTGGACGTTTTCGGAACGTGTCTTAAAAACTCAGGCCGGCGATTCGGGATTGTGCTAGTATCCGGCTTAGAAGAGGTTCTTAAGGCCCGCCCTTGAGGACCGGGTCATCTCGCTCCCAAACGCCAGCTCGCGCGTGTCGATCGTGTGTGGGGCTTATGTTGTACGAAAAAGGGTGGTCGACTCAGTTCGTCTTGGCAATCGTCCTGGTTGCAATAACCTTTAGCGTTCGCCCTGCCTTAGGCCAGAATTCCACCGAAGACGTACACATCCAGCCCCGGGTGCAACCGCCTGCTCCCAAGGAGCCGGAGATCGATCCGGCGCTCAAGACCCACACCAAGCCCTTCAAGGTAGACGTGGATATGGTGCTGGTGCCGGTCACGATCACCGATCCCATGAACCGGCTGGTGACCGGTCTGGACCGGGACAACTTCAATCTTTTCGAGGGCAAAGAGCAACAGGAGATCAAGACCTTCTCCAGCGAAGACGCGCCTGTGTCGCTGGGAGTCATCTTCGACATGAGCGGCAGCATGAGCAGCAAGATCGAGCGTGCCCGTGAGGCGGTCATCGAGTTCTTCAAGACGGCCAATCCGCAGGACGAGTTCTTCATGGTCACGTTTGCCGATAAGCCGGAAGAGATCTCCGACTTCACGACTTCGGTGGAAGACATCCAGGGCAAGCTGGTCTACACAGTTCCCAAGGGGCGTACGGCGTTGCTGGATGCCATCTACCTGGGCGTGAGCAAGATGCGGCAGGCACGGTACCCGAAGAAAGCGCTGCTCGTCATCTCCGATGGGGGCGACAACCACAGCCGCTATACCGAGGGTGAAATTCGGTCGATGGTGAAGGAAGCAGACATCCTCATCTATGCGATTGGCATCTACGACCACTACTTTCCGACCGACGAAGAACGGCTCGGGCCGACCCTGCTCAGCGACCTCACGGAACTGACGGGCGGGCGGGCGTTTACGATCGATAACCCGAACGACCTCGCGGACGTATCGACGAAAATTGGTATCGAGTTGCGCAACCAATACCTGCTTGGGTACCGTCCAAAGAACCCAGTGCGAGACGGCAAATGGCGTAAAATAAAAGTGAAACTGATTCCGCCGAAGGGATTGCCGCCGCTCCGGGTCTACGCGAAGACGGGTTACTATGCGCCGACGGAATAGATACCTCCTGCTGATTCTGCTTTTCTTCCTGACTGAGCAATTCCTGGCGCAATCCGGGGGCGCGCCAGCGCAGAATCCACCGGCCAGTTCAGCCAACCCGCAATCCACGGCGCCACCCGCTCCGGCGTCCGACACGTCTTCAACACCGGCGGGACCGGCCGCGACTTCAGGCGCGGGGCAGGCTCCTGACTCCGAGAGCGGCGTCTTCGTGTTCCGCAAGCAAGTGGAAGAAGTCGTGTTGCACGCCACCGTGATGGACGACAAGCAGCGCTTCGTTACCAACCTCGAAAAGACGGCTTTTACGGTCTATGAAGACGGGCAGCCGCAGACCATCACTTCATTTCGCCATGAGGACATTCCGGTCTCGATGGGGATTGTGGTGGACAACTCGGGTTCCATGCGCGAGAAGCGGGAGAAGGTGAATGCCGCGGCCTTAAATCTAGTTCGCGCCAGCAATCCCAGCGACGAAGTGTTCGTCGTCAACTTCAATGACGAGTACTACCTCGACCAGGACTTCACGTCCAACATCAACAAACTGAAGGAAGCGCTGGAAAAAATTGAGGCACGGGGCGGGACCGCGCTTTACGATGCGGTGGTGGCCTCGTCCGACTGGCTGAAGCGGGCGAAGCTAGAGAAGAAAGTCATTTTCGTCGTCACCGACGGCGAAGACAACGCCAGCGGGCAGTCTCTGGAGCAAACCGTACGCCGCCTGCAGGTTGACAACGGGCCGACCATTTACGCGATTGGGATTCTGGGAGACGAAGAGCATCCCAAGCGTGCCCGGCGGGCCCTGCAGGTGATGTCGGAACGGACGGGCGGGATCGCGTTCTTTCCCAAGACCCTGGACGAAGTGGATGCCATCAGCCGGAGCGTGGCTCACGACATTCGCAACCAGTACACCATCGGATACAAGCCGAGCACGCCCAAGAATCAGGGCGGCTACCGCACCGTGAAAGTGGATGCCAAGTCGCGCAGCTACGGCAAACTCGTTGTGCGGACGAAAAGCGGCTACTACGCGGGCGCGGAGGCTGCGGCGGGGACGCGGTGAGAAACAATTTGTGATTTGTAATTTGTGATTTTGGGTCGTGGTGGGTTCGGCACGTCCGTTGAGCTTCGTTTTGCAAGACTGCAAATTACAAATTAGAAATTGGAAATCCCACATTGACGCTTCGCACCCCGCTTTCATACTCTGTAGGGTGCCCTCAACGACCTCGAAATCCCACCTGCGCGTCAGCGACGACATCACCAAACTGGTCGGCGACACCCCCATGCTCCAGCTGAAGAAGTTGGTGCCGGCGGGGTCCGCCGACATTTTCGTCAAGCTGGAGTATCTGAATCCGGGCGGGAGCGTCAAAGACCGCGCCGCCATCGGCCTGATCGAGCGGGCGGAACGGGAAGGGAAGCTGCGGCCCGGCGGCACCATCATCGAAGCCACGGCCGGCAATACTGGAATCGGGCTGGCGCTCATCGGAGTAAATCGCGGATACAAGGTGCGACTTTTCGTGCCGGAGAAATTTTCGGAGGAAAAAGTCATCATCATGCGGGCCCTCGGCGCCGAGGTGATCCGCACCCCGGAAGCCGAGGGCATGCAAGGCGCCATCCAGCGCGCCAACGATCTGCTGGCGACCGACCCTTCTGCGTTCATGACAGCGCAGTTCGAAAATCCCGCCAATCCTGACTACCACTACAAAACTACCGCGCAGGAAGTCTTTGAACAGATGGAAGGACGGATCGACGCGGTCACGGTCGGCTCCGGTACGGCGGGAACGTTCACCGGCATTGCGCGCTTTCTGAAAGAGCGTCTGCCGAAGGTGCACACGGTGGTGGTCGAGACCGAGGGCTCAGTGCTGGGCGGAGGCAAAGCTGGTCCGCACAAGGTGGAAGGAATTGGGTCGAGTTTCATTCCCAAGAATTTCGATGCGTCGGTATGCGATGAGGTCATGATGGTGACCGACGTCCAGGCGTTCGGCATGGTGAAGGAGTTGGCCGCCCGCGAAGGTGTCCTGGGAGGCTCGAGCGCGGGCGCGAACGTGTTCGCCGCGTTGCAGGTCGCCAAGCGGCTGGGGGCAGGGAAGCGTGTTGTCACGTTGATCCCGGACTCAGCGGAACGATATTTGTCGAAGAAGATTTTTGAAGGCGGGATCTGAAAAGAAGCTCTTAGCTGTTAGCTTTTAGCCTTTAGCTCGTGCCGTGTTTTCCAGCGCCCCGATCACTTTCAACAAAGGACCAAGAAGAGCTAAAAGCTAAAAGCCGAGTGTTGAAAGCACAGGAGATCTCTTGACGAACAGGCATCCCGGTTTTGCGACCACTGCCATCCATGCGGGACAGGAGCCGGATGCTGCTACCGGCGCCGTCACGGTTCCGATCTACGCAACTTCTACCTACGTGCAGGAAGAGATCGGTAAGCACAAAGGGTACGAATATGCGCGGGTTTCGAATCCGACGCGCGATCGGCTGGAGACCAATCTGGCCGCGCTCGAAGGCGGGACATCCTCGAAGGTATTTGCGAGCGGAATGGCGGCGATCAACGCGATCGTCACCATGTTCAAGTCCGGCGACCACGTAGTGGCGGGACACAATCTTTATGGCGGCACGCCGCGACTGTTCAATCAGGTCTTCGCCAATTTCGGCATGAGCTTCACGTACGTCGATACGTCCGACGTCAAGAATGTGGAGCGCGCGCTGCAGAAGAACACGCGGATCGTGTATCTGGAAACGCCGACGAATCCGCTGATGGAACTCTGCGACATTCGTGCCATCAGCGATCTTGCACGCCAGCGCGGCATCGAAGTGGTGGTGGACAACACTTTCATGTCGCCCTACTTTCAACGGCCCATCGAACTGGGCGCGGATATGGTTATCCACTCGACGACCAAATTCTTGAACGGCCACAGCGACGGGCTGGGTGGGGTGGTGGTCTGCACCAAGCCCGAGCAAAATGAGAAGCTGGCGTTTCTACAAAAGGCTGCGGGGGCGATTTTGTCACCATTCGAATGTTGGTTGATTCTGCGCGGCGTGAAGACGCTGGCGGTGCGCATGCTGCAGCACGATTGCAATGGACGCAGAGTCGCTGAGTTTCTGTCCAAGCACAAGAAGGTGTCGAAGGTTTACTATCCCGGACTGCCCGACCACCCGCAGCACGAACTGGCCAAGCGGCAGATGTCCGGTTTCGGAGCGATGATTGCATTTGAAACGGGCTCGCTCGCGAACGCGAACAAGATGCTGCGCAAGGTACGCGTGTGTTCGCTGGGCGAGTCGCTGGGCGGAGTGGAAACGCTGATTTCGCATCCTGCCACTATGACCCACGCGGCGGTCGGCGAAGAGGGGCGGCGCAAGATCGGCATCACGGACGGCATGGTGCGCATCTCGGTCGGGATTGAGGACGTGGACGACATCCTCGCCGATCTTGATCAGGCCCTGGCGGCAATCTAGGCCAAATTCTCTTGTCCCATGCGAACTGCAGATCCCTCGCTTCGCTCGGGACGACAATCAGTATTTGGGTTGCACTGCTAGGGTTTTACATCGGCCGATTGTTTCCGATGCCATCCAGGATAGAAGTTGCCGATCGAGTAGGTGGCCCCGAAAAATGCATGGCGATGCGGCCCACCGGAAGTTAGTCCGGCTTCATAACCGGCATCAATCACCAGGCGCGGGTTGACCGTGTAGGTGAGCGCCCACAAGGTAGACGCGAAGCCGGGAGTGGCCTGATTGATCTCGGTATTGCCGTAGAATTCGCCGGTGAACTGAAGCGGGCCGTGAATGGCGTGAGAGAACGCCAGGTTGAGCTGATCATTCTGATCGAAGCCAGACCCACCCTGGCGGCCGAGCCAAAAATGGGTGACGTTGAAATCAAAGTGGTTGTGCGCGATGTCCTTGCTGGCCAGAAAAGTGAAGGCATGATCCACTCGTCCGTTGCCCAAGCCGTCATCGGAGCTGGCGGAAGGAATCTTGAGGGCATAGCCGAGGGCGAGGGTCGGTACACGCCTGGTCTGTTTGTAGATTCGGATCTGGGGGCCAATCCAATTGTCGCCGACCCCTTGTCGCGTGCCCCCGGCATCGGTTTGCCAGAGGTAGGAGGTAGTGGTCCAGCGAAGTTCGAGGTCACAGAGCAATCCGAATTTCAGGAGGCCGCCGAATGAAGTCTGGTGAACACCTTCCTCGGGCCAGGTGCGGTCCCAACCGTACTCGAGTTCGAGGACACCGTATTGCGTGATGTCGGCCGGGTTGGCAACCGTGGGACGGTTTGGATTGGCGATGATGGAATCGGCGTAGCAACCGGTCTGCTTGTCGATCCACTGTGCCAGCGCTGAGTGTGCGGTAAGACACATCGCGCCGATGGCGAGAAGGCGGAGGCCCTGGATGGTGAGATTGCGGTGAGGTCGCGGCGCGTTGGGGTTTAACGTCACTACACGTCACAATATAAACTATAGTTAACTGATGCGTCCATGACCAACGCGCCGCAACAGACTTCTCGAGAGTGGAACGCCAAGGAATACCATCGTCTCTCGGCACCGCAGTTCCAGTGGGGACAACGCGTGCTGAGCGAACTGCCTTTGCGCGGGGACGAGTGCGTACTCGATGCCGGGTGCGGCACCAGCGGGCTTACACACCTGCTGCTGGCCAATCTGCCGCGGGGCCGCGTGGTCGGACTGGATCTGTCGCGCAACATGGTGGTCCATGCGCGGGAAAATCTGCGGGCGGAATTCGGCGAGCGCGCGCAATTCGTCGCTGCCGACCTGGCCGCGCTTCCTTTTCGTGATGCATTCGACGGCATTTTCAGTACTGCGTCGTTCCACTGGGTGCTCGATCACGACGTGCTGTTCCGAAATCTGTTTGGCGCGCTGCGTCCCGGTGGATGGCTGCACGCGCAATGTGGAGGGGGACCGAACATCGCGCGCTTGCGGCAGCGCGTGCGAGCGCTCTCGCAGACGGCGGCGTTCTCACAGTGGCTCGCGCCGTTTCCTGAGCCGTGGTTTTTCTCCGATGCAGAGAGCGCTGCGGTGCGGCTGCGTTCGGCGGGATTCGAAAACGTTCAGACGAGCCTGGAAGATGCGGCGGTGCATGTTTCGTCGAGCGAAGAGTTTCAAGGCTATTTGCAGACGTTTGTGCTGCATCGGCATCTCGAGCTCCTGCCTGCGGAAGCGCTGCGAGGAAAGTTCTTGCAGGAACTCGCGGCTGCCGCGGCGGCGGACGATCCACCGTGGACGCTGGATTATACGCGTCTGAACCTGCGCGCCCGCAAGCCTGCCTAAGTCCGCTGAAATCAAGCACTGTCCCGGTGGGTCTTCCCAGGGAAAGTTACTAAGGTAATAGTCGCTGTACTGTCAGCACCTTTCTCAATACTGGCCACTCGGCGAAACTTTCCCGAGCCCCAAGTGTTCAAGCAGACGTAGGCGGGAAGCCTCAGGAGAGAGACAGATGCGACGAAGCGTATTGAGTTTTGGGTTCATTTTGCTGGCTGGTGCAATGGCCTTTGGACAGGACAGCACGGCCAATTCAACGGATCTTTCAAAGGATCGCAAAGATCTCCGGCAGGATCACAGGGATCTGAGCAAAGATCGGCAGGACCGTAACGCGGATGTGCGTGACGTGCGCAAGGATCAGAGAGACATCAACCATGACCGCCGCGATCTTAATAAGGACCGCGCCGATCGCAACCAGGACCAGCGGGACATCAATCATGATCGCCGCGATCTGAACAAGGATCGTGCCGACATCGCCCGCGACAAGCGCACCGGCAACACCGCCGATCTTGCCAAGGACCGGGCCGACGCTCGCAAAGACAAGCACGATTTAGCGAAGGACCGCAGCGACCGCAACAAAGACCAGCGTGATATCAATCATGATCGCCGCGACCTGCGCAAGGACCGTGTGGACCGCCACGCCGACCTGAAGGACGTTCATCATGATCAGCGCGACATTCACCACGATAAGAAAGATATCCGGCACGACCGGCGCGACATTCATCGCGACAAGAAAGGGAAGTAAACTCACCCGTTGAGGCGAAGGGCGGCGAGCGAGACTCGCCGCCTTTTCTTTTGTGCGGCGTCAGGTCTCGTCCGAAACCTGCGAGACCGACCGGGCGATCCATTCCAGGTAGGCGGCGCTGCCGTCTTCGATGGCGATCTCGATGCATTCCGGCACATCGTAGGAATGCAGTTTGCCAATGGCCTCGCGCAGTTGCCCGAACGCATTGGCCGTCGTCTTGATTACTAGCAGCCATTCGGTTGCAGTTTCCACTTCACCCTTCCAGCGGTATACGGACTCAATCTGCGGAACGATATTGACGCAAGCGGCGAGCCGGCGCTCCACCAGTTCCTGGGCGATGCGGCGCGCTTCTTCCGGAGAGCCGCAGGTAGTGAGAACAAGTCTCTTGTCGGTCATATAGAATCAGCGTACATTTTTCCACTCGAAGCATACGAGGCAAGCCATGGCGACGCAAATCAAGTTTGGCACATCGGGCTGGCGCGCGGTGGTGGCGGAAGAGTTTACGTTCGAGAATGTGCGCCGCGCGGTCCACGGGATCGGGCGCTACGTGGTGTCACAAAAGGCGAAATCTCCGAAAGTGATTGTGGGGCGGGACCCCCGCTTTCTCGGAGAAACGTTTTGTGGGATAGCGGCCGAAATTCTGTCCAGTTACCAGATCGCGCCGCTGGTGATTACCGAGGCCGTGCCCACGCCCACCATCTCGTATGCGGTTACACAGTCGAAGGCGGACGGGGCGATCAACTTCACGGCCTCGCACAATCCGCCGGAGTACAACGGCATCAAGTTTTCGACACCGGACGGCGCGCCGGCATTGCCGGAAGTGACGAAATCGATCGAAGCGGAGATCGCTGCCTACGATCAAGGGGGAACGGGTCAGAGACCTGTCTCCACACACGCAAAGAGAGCGGAGACGCAGTCCATCGATCCGCGCCGCATGTATCTCTCGCGGTTGCGCGAGATCGTGGACCTCGACGTGATCAAGAAAGCCGGGCTGAAAGTTGCATTCGATCCGCTGTGGGGATCGGCCCGCGGATACTCCGACGCCCTGTTGCGCGAGGCCGGGGTTGACGTGGCCACGGTTCACGACTGTCGCGACGTTCTTTTTGGAGGCCATGCGCCCGAGCCCGACGATCACCTGCTCGACGATCTCCGCCAGAAAATGCGCGAGACCGGAGCTGGGATCGGGATAGCGACCGATGGCGATGCTGACCGCTTCGGCATCGTGGACGCCGACGGAACCTTCCTGCAGCCGAATTACATCATCGCGCTGCTGTTCGATTACCTGGTGGAGAGCCGCGGCTGGAGAAACGGCGTGGGCAAGTCCGTCGCCACCACCAACCTTATTAATGCGCTGGCCGAAAAACACAAGATCGAACTGCATGAGACGCCGGTCGGCTTCAAATACATCGGCGAACTGATCAAGGCGGACAAGATCGTGATCGGCGGCGAGGAGAGTGCCGGCCTGTCCATCCGCAAGCACGTTCCGGAGAAAGACGGGGTGCTGGCGGGCCTGCTGTGCTGCGAAATGGTGGCTCGCCGGGGCGCTTCGCTGGGCAAACAGCTGGAGAGCCTGTTTGCCGAAGTTGGTTCCTACTATCCCCTGCGCGAGAACTTCCGCTTGACGCCTGAGGTGAAGGCGAAGTTTACTGAAAAGTTACGCCGCGATCCGGCCGAATTCAGCGGCCACAAAGTTGCAAGGGTGGTCCGTACCGACGGGCTCAAGCTGGTCCTCGCCGACGGATCATGGGTATGTTACCGCCTCTCGGGGACGGAGCCGGTAGTGCGGGTGTATTCGGAAGCACGCAGCAGGGAAGGGCTCGAGAAGTTGAGCGCGGCCGCTAAAGCATGGATCTTCGACTAGGACCACCGTCGCGAATGCGGATTCTGACGCACCCGGAGGATGGCCTGCGCGCCGTTATGGAGCAGGCACCGAAGGCGGAAGAAATGGCCGCGCGCTATGTGGAGCGAACCCGTCCGGTCTGGTCGTGGGTGGCGGCCGAATGGCGCCGCCTGGGTACGGCTGCGGTGCTTCTTCTGACGCTCGGGTTAGTCCTGCACGCCATGTTCGGAGCCAACGGCATGGTTATTTATCAGCAGAAGCGTGCCGAGCGGCTGGCGTTGCAAAACGAGGTCGAACGTCTGCAGAAAGAGAATGATCAGTATGTGGAGAGGATCAAGGCGCTGAAGACGGACCACCACGCGATCGAACGAGAAGCGCGGGAACAGCTTCACTACACACGTCCCGGAGAATATGTTTATGTAGCCCCCGACCCGGCTCCCAGGCCAGCGACGTCGCGCGCAAAAAATGACAAATAGCATGTCCCTTCGCGCGTGCGATGGGCTGGCCGGTTGTGATAGAGTTCCAAGCAAACAGGGCGTCACAATTTCTTCATTAAAATCAAGGAGGATGGCATGCGGAAAGTTCTGTTCACATTAGCTGCGCTGGCGTTGGTTTCGCTGTTGGCCACGGCCTCGTTTGCGGGCGATGCATCGACTGTTAACGGGTGGATCAGCGACTCCAAGTGCGGCGTAAAAGGCGCCAACGCGAACCCCGGCACGGCAGAGTGTACCAAGAAGTGCATCGCGGCGGGCGCCAGCATGGTTGTCGTGACCGACGGGGATCAGAAGATTCTGACCGTGGATAACCCCGACGCCCTCAAGGGCCACGAAGGGCATCATGTAGCCGTGACCGGGCACGTCGACGGCGAGAAGATCCACGTAGACAGCGTCAAGATGTTGTAGGGCGAGTGCAAAAGACATACACAGGGCGGCCGCGATGGCCGCCTTTTGTTTTGTCGGGTCAGGCAACCGCGCCCGCGAAGCCTCGCTTAGCGTACGACACCCTCGACTGGGGAACTGGCGGTGGCATAAAGTTTGCGCGGCATGCGTCCCGCCAGGTAGGCCTGACGTCCGGCGAGCACCGCGTTCTTCATGGCTTCGGCCATGAGCACGGGCTCCTGAGCCGCTGCAATTCCGGTATTCATCAGAACCGCGTCATAACCCAGTTCCATTGCAATGGCCGCGTCGGAAGCTGTGCCTACGCCCGCGTCCACGATCAGGGGCACGCCGGTGATCATCTCGCGCAAGATGCGCA
>Ga0326726_10002697_pt1 | contig 16262 bp, 16 predicted proteins | sample MHFenrmetagenome_2_FD_207603 | JGI IMG/M metagenome (GOLD analysis project Ga0326726, IMG submission 207603) | Lab enriched peat soil microbial communities from Michigan Hollow, Ithaca, NY, United States - MHF15MN | ecosystem: Environmental > Terrestrial > Soil > Wetlands > Peat | place: USA... | reverse complement strand
GGCCTTGAAGGTTTCGGTTTTCAGCGAAATTGTCTTCCGGCTGTTCTTCATGTCCTATCTGCGGGAGAAAACGCGCAAGACATGGCCGGGCGTGGTCATATCGACCTTGCTCTGGTCTGTCGCCGCGGTGACCATGTGGGAACCTCCGTTCGGATTCTTTGAAGCCCGGATGATGCTCATCCTGTTTGTTGTCATTGGCCTCATTATGTGCTCCTTGTTTCTGCGTTATGACCTGGTGACGACGCTCGTGGCAAACTTCGTTCTCTGCGCCGTGGGGCTGTCGGTGCCCCTGTTCGTCTCGACGAGCGATCAGGCGGCCACAGCTCGAGTGGTATTCCTTACAGCAATGGTGCTTCCGATTTTTGTCGGAATCGCCGGTGTCGTCCGGAGGGAGCGGTTTGAGTTCTCCCCTGACACCATGCCTGCGCATATCCGGAGGATTTCCGAGCGGGAGAGGATGGTCAGAGAACTCGAAATCGCGCGAAGCGTCCAGATGAGCCTTCTCCCCAAAGCCGATCCGATCGTATCCGGATTCGATATCGCCGGAATCTGCATTCCGGCTCTTGAAGTGGGGGGCGATTACTATGATTTTGTCAACCTGGCAGGCAGAAAACTGGGGATTGCCATTGGCGATGTTTCGGGGAAGGGCGTCCCGGCTGCCATCTACATGACCCTGACGAAAGGGATCCTCCAATCGCATGCCGAAGACAACGTTTCTCCGAAGAGCGTGCTCTCGAAGGTCAACAGCCTGATGTACCGGACAATCGAGCGGAACAGTTTCGTGAGCATGTTCTATGCAGTCCTCGATGTCGACAAACATACCATCCGTTTTTCACGGGCGGGCCAATGTCCCGTCATCCTGACCCAACGTGTCGAGGGGAGCGGCACCTTCCTGACCCCCAAAGGAATGGCGCTCGGGCTGGAACGGGGAACAATCTTTGAGTCTGTTCTTGAAGAACAGGAGTTACCGTTGCGATCGGGAGAAGTTCTGGTATTCTACACCGATGGTTTCACCGAGGCGATGAACACTCGCGGCGAGGAATTTGGCGAGACCCGACTTGTGGAAGCTATCGGAAAGCACAGGAACAAATCTGCGGGCGAAATCATCAAAGGCCTGTGTGAGGAAATACGAGAGTATACCGAGGGGAAGCCCCAGCACGATGATATGACGATGGTCGTCCTGAAGGTTGCCTGATAACGCGTCCACCGGGGGGCGCGGGGCGTGGACACTTCTTGATTCTCTCGGCGATTCTCGCTATCATACATCAACAGGGACCCGGCACCGCCTCGGCGGACATGAAACAGGCCGTGTCCCTGTTGCAGTTCTGAGAGGGGGTTTCGGCCTCCTTTTTTTCTACCCGTAAGGAGTTTTCAGTGGATCAACACGACGAAGTCGAAAACCTGAACGAGCTGATGCTTCGTCGTCGGCAGGAGCTTGACGAGCTGCGAAAGCTCGGGATCAACCCCTACCCGTACGCTTTCGAGCGAACGGCGTACTCGACAGAAATCAAGGAGGCATACGCTGAAGATGCGCCGCCCCGCACAGTGGCCGTTGCCGGGCGCATCATGTCGCTGCGGCGCATGGGGAAGGCATCATTCTGCCACATCGAAGATTCCCGCGGCAGGATCCAGGTGTACCTCCGGAAGGACGACCTCGGGACCACGTATGACGCGTTCCGGTTGATGGACCTCGGTGATATTGTGGGCGTGGAAGGATTTGTGTTCCGGACAAAGATGGGCGAGATATCGGTGCACGCTCAGAATCTTGTCCTGTTGACAAAATCCCTGCGTCCCATCCCGGTCCCGAAGGAAAAGGTCGACGAAGCCGGGAACAAAACCGTGTATGATCCCTTCTCCGACAAGGAGTTGCGCTACCGTCAGCGGTACGTGGATCTCATCGTCAATCCTAAAGTGCGTGAAGTGTTTGTGGCACGGGCACGGATCATCTCCACGATCCGGTCAATCTTCGATGAAAAGGGTTTTCTGGAAGTGGAGACACCCGTCCTCCAGCCCCAGTATGGGGGCGCATTTGCCCGACCCTTTGTGACGCGCCACAACGCGCTCGACGTAGACCTGTACCTCCGGATCGCCGATGAACTCTACCTGAAACGATTGATCGTCGGCGGCTTTGACGGCGTGTATGAGATCTCGAAGGACTTCCGGAATGAGGGAATGGATCGTTCTCATAATCCGGAGTTCACGATGCTCGAGGTGTACGTCCCGTATCACGACTATCTCTGGATGATGCAGCTCGTAGAAGATCTAATCTGCCGCATTGCCAAAGCCATTCAAGGGAAACCTTCGGTGATGGTCGCAGGGAAAGCGATCGACTTCACACCGCCCTGGAAGAGGCTTACGATGTACGATGCCATACGGCAGTTTACAGGAACCTCGGTTGAGGGGAAAAACGAAAAGGAGCTGCATGACATTGCCCGGCAGCTTCGCCTGGAGTTACCCCCAGGTGCAGGCACGGGGACGATCATCGATGAGATTTTCAGTGCCAAAGTTGAACCGCAGCTCATCCAGCCCACGTTCATCATGGATTACCCAATCGCCATGTCGCCCCTTGCCAAGCGCCATCGATCTTCGCCCGGGCTTGTCGAACGATTTGAGGCAATCTGTAACGGCCACGAGATCTGTAATGCTTTCAGCGAGCTCAACGATCCCCTTGACCAGCGTGAGCGATTCGAGGAACAGATGCGCGCCAAGGCGGGCGGGGAGGTGGAGGTCCAGCCGCTGGATGAGGACTATCTCCGGGCTCTTGAATACGGCATGCCGCCAACTGCCGGCATGGGCTTGGGAATAGACCGTTTGACGATGCTTCTTGCCGGGCAGGATTCCATTCGCGACGTGATCTTTTTCCCCCAGATGAAACCGGAACAGTAATGGAAGTCGCGAAATGAGAACGTACCCGGTTCGCCGTGTGCGCACCGGTCCCTTGCCTGCAACTGCCCATTCGATTGTGACCGCCGGAGATGTCCTTTTCCCGTTCGCCTCTCCGGATTTCTACCCGGATGCAATGTCCCCTGCAAAGAGTGCATCACAACCCGCCTTGCGTGCCTCCCGTTCGGCCTTCGAAGACTGGAGTGACCCCCAATGCCGTTGATCAGCATCGTGATTCCCGCGCTCAATGAAGAACGACTTCTGGAAGGCATCCTTGCCCAGTTTTCACCCGAAGTGGTCAGAGCTCATGATCTGGAACTGGTTGTCAGCGATGGGGGGAGCACAGACAAAACACTGTCGATTGCCCATCGTCTCGCCCATGTCGTCGTTGAGAACCGGGAGGGAGTAAAACAGACGATATCGATGGGGAGAAATCTCGGAGCCCGGCAGGCCTCGGGAGGCATTCTCGTTTTTCTGAACGCGGATACTCTCGTGGGGGATGTAGATCATTTCTTCGCCACGCTGAAACGGGAGATCTCGGTGCCGGGAATTGCGGGCCTGACGTGCAGCGTTGAGGTCTATCCCCGGGAACGTCGCCGCATCGATAAAATCTATCATGGATTTTACAACTGGTTCTTTTATATGATGAATCGCGTTGGCATGGCGATGGGAAGAGGAGAGTGTCACATCATGACCCGGAAAACTTTTGAAGCTGTCGGCGGGTATGCAGACCATATCGCTGCAGGGGAGGACTACGACATGTTTCGCAGGCTCCAGAATCTCGGGACGGTTCGATTCCTGAAGGATGTCGTCGTGTATGAATCACCGCGACGTTACCGCCGCTACGGTTATACGCGGGTAACTGTCTCATGGTTCATCAATTTTCTCGCAGTGTTTTTCCTTCGAAAATCCGTGTTGAGCGAATGGAAGCCAGTGCGCTAGTCCCTTGCTGGGTGACGGCCACAGGCCGGTTCGCGGCTGAGCTTGACGTGAAAGGCGGTTTGAGAGGCATTTGACAGCCAGCACGGGGCGGTTTTCGCTGATTGACTTTCAGCGTCCTTTTGGATACCATACTTGACATTTTTGGGCATATCATGGGGAGCCAGTTCATGAGGAAGCGGTTTTCGCTGGGGGCGGTTGTGATCCTGATGATCGTCAGCCTGGGTACGGGAGCGATGATCACGCAGGTGATTTCGGGGGACAATATTTACGAACAGCTGACAAAGTTCAAAGATGTCCTGAGTCTCACGGAAAAATATTATGTCGAGGATGTCGATACGGGAAAGCTGGTCGATGCGGCGATCAACGGTGCACTCAGCGAGTTGGACCCGCACTCGGTCTACATTCCGCCTTCCCAGCTTCCTCGGGTTAACGAGGAATTCCAGGGAAGCTTTGAAGGGATCGGCATCGAGTACCAGGTGCTGAATGACACGCTGCTGGTCGTGGCGCCGATAGCCGGAGGGCCGAGCGAGATGCTCGGCATTCAGGGGGGCGACAGGATCATTCGCATAAACGACAGCTCCGCCGTGGGCATTACGCAGGATGGCGTTCAAAAGAAACTCCGGGGACCGAAGGGGAGCAAAGTCAAGGTCTCGATCCTTCGGGCCGGATATGCGGGAACGCTTGAGTTCGAAATCACCCGGGACAAGATTCCAATCTACACCGTGGACGTTTCCTTCATGGTGGATGACCAGACGGGTTACCTGAGTGTCAACAGGTTTGCGGCCAAGACACATGAGGAGTTTGTGTCCGCGCTCGACAAACTCAGGGCATCAGGCATGAAGAGGCTTATCCTGGATTTACGGTCAAATCCCGGCGGCTACCTCGAACAGGCCTATAAGATGGCGGATGAGCTGATGCCCAAGGGGCGCAAAATCGTCTACACCAAGGGCCGGCGGACCGAGTTCGACGATGAATTTGTCTCAACTGGGGCGGGCCGGTACAAGGATGTCACGCTTATCGTCCTTGTCAACAACAGTTCGGCTTCGGCCAGTGAAATTGTTGCCGGTGCTGTGCAGGATTGGGACCGCGGTCTGATCATCGGAGAGACGACCTTTGGCAAGGGCCTGGTACAGCGCCAGTTCGATCTTCGCGACGGCTCGGCGCTCCGTCTCACGACGGCTCGATACTACACGCCGAGCGGACGCCTCATTCAGAGGCCTTATGACCATGACAAGGCGAAGTATGCGAGGGAGGCGTTCGAGCGGCAGGAGAACGAAGGAGAGAACATCAATCACGAGGAGGAGCGTGATTCTACCCACGGGGTATACAAAACCATGGGAGGTCGCGTTGTCTATGGCGGCGGCGGAATCACTCCTGACTATATCGTGAAATCTGACCGTCTGACGCAATACTCTGTGCAGCTCCGAAGCCACAATGTCTTTCTGCAATTTGCGGATAAATATGTCGACCAGCACGGCACGGAATTGCGAAAGCGGTTCGGAAAGGATCCCGCAAAATTCGCTGCAGAGTTTGAAATGAGCGAACAGATGATGAATGATCTACAGGCTCTAGCAAAGGGGCAGCAGATCGAATTCAGTCGCGAACAGTATACAAAAGACCTTCAGTACATCAAGGGCTTGACCCGCGCATATATTGCGCGCAGCCTGTGGGGAAATGAAGGCTCTTCACGGGTTATGCTCCGGGAAGACGTGCAGTTCAAAAAAGCGATGGAGCTGTTTCCTGAGACGGATCGCATCCTCAACAACCTCTCAAGCCTGAAATGACAATATGGCTGCGTGGAGTGTGTGGGATGCGACGTGCGGGAGTGAAAGGACGGTCGGGCATCAGGAAGGCTGTTCTGGGACTGGTCATAGTCCTTTGCGGCTCTTTCGCATCGGGACAGACTGTTGATCCGCCTTCGAAAATTTTCGTCGAGGGAGAGGATCTCATCTACAATGTGAGTTACGGCATCTTTGACCTCGGTCAGGTACGCATCAGGACTTACAACGGCGTCAGAACGCCAACGTTTGTGGGATATGAAGGGAAAGCCTACATAGATTCCTACCCAAAGGTTCCCTTTGTCGATCTTCATGCGATTTATGAAAGCCTAATCGACAGCAGTGTGTTCTCCAGGCATTTTATCGGCCGTACGAAGCGGGACAATCATTGGGACATGTCTCGCTATACGTTCGAGTACGACAAGGACCGCGTCCTGATTGACCTCGGCCAGGACAGCAGTGTTGCGAAGCGGGAGACGCTATCCGTCGCAACGCCCTATCATGACGGGCTGACACTGTTTTTCTTTGCTCGCGATAAGCTCTTCTCGGGGCAAAAGATAAACATTCCGACTCTGATCACAGAACAGAAGGTCACGACGTTTATTGATTTCAAACGCGATCGGACGTCGGTCGAAGTCGATGCGATTAACTATCCGGTGGACGTGATCGGGTTCGAAGGGTTTGCCGATTTCGTCGGCATCTTCGGGCTTACCGGAGGCTTCGAGGGATGGTTCTCGAATGACGAGGCCAGGATTCCCATCAAGGCCAAGATGAAAGTGATCATCGGGAGCGTGACGATTGAACTCATGAAGTGGAACCGTCCGGGGTGGACGCCGCCGCATGCGAACGGGTGAAGCGTGGGTATGATTACGCATCACGGCGTGTCCCCGAGGGTTCATCCGACAGCGTTCCTTGCGGACGATGCCTGGATTATCGGCGACGTGGATGTTGAGGAGGAATCGAGCGTCTGGTACGGCGCTGTGCTCCGCGGTGACATCAACAGGATCAGGGTGGGGCGCCGATCAAATGTCCAGGACGGATGCGTATTCCACGTCACGCACAATGAGGCAGTGGAAGTTGCCGATGAGGTGACGATCGGTCACCGGGCTGTCGTTCATGGGTGTGTCATCGGGTCACAAAGTCTTATTGGCATGGGTGCCGTTGTGCTGGATCGGGCGCGGGTTGGGCGACACGCGCTCGTGGCTGCCGGATCGGTGGTACGTGAAGGATTCCTCGTGCCAGACGGCACGCTTGTGGCGGGCGTCCCGGCGAAGGTCGTGCGGGAACTGACGGAGGAGGAGCGGCGTGCAATTGTGGAGTCTGCTGCCCATTACGTCGCTTACGCGTCAAGCTATCGCTAGAACATCCAACGCAGGAACGTCGCAATGAAAGTCCGGTTTTGGGGCACCCGCGGTTCTCTGCCGTCTCCAGGCAAAGACACGGTACGATATGGGGGGAATACGCCGTGTGTGGAGGTCCGCCTGCACAGGGACAACCTCGTCATCCTGGATGCCGGGACCGGCATCCGGGGGCTCGGCGATGCCCTGATGGCGACCGGGGAATCCGTCAAGGCGTTCCTGGCAATCAGCCATCCGCACTGGGATCATATCCACGGCCTTCCTTTCTTCAAGCCGCTGTTCATTTCGGGGAACGAATTCACGATCATCGGGGCGCAGTCACGCAATCTCAAACTGCGGCAGATGATTTCCGATCAGATGGACAAAGTGTATTTTCCCATTCAGTTGAATGAACTGAAAGCGAAGATCAAGTTCCGTCCGATCGGAGAGGAAAGCGTCCCCATTTTTGATGCCACGTTGTCATCGCTGTATGTCAATCATCCTTCATTTGCCCTCGGATACCGTCTCGATGTTGGCGGCCGCTCGCTCGTGTATATCAGCGACAATGAACCATTCGACCGCGAAGTGGCCAGGTCCGTCAAGAATGTCGACAAAAACATCATTGCGAGATACATGAAGGTGAAGGGTGATCCGAACCAGAGAGTATTTGATTTTGCCAGAGGGGCCGACATATTAATTCATGACACGACGTACACGCCGGAAGAATACGTCAATCATGTGGGGTGGGGCCATTCGCACTATCTCTTCTCACTCAAGGTTGCCGAAGAAGCCGGAGTGAAGAAGCTCATCCTGTTCCATCACGAGCAGACCCACAGTGATGATAAGGTGGATGAGATTCTAAGTAAATGTCACCACGAGATACGAAACAGGAATTACCGCTTCGAGTGCATCGGGGCGGCGGAGGGACTGGAACTGGAATGGTGAGCACCCGCGGCGCGTTTGCTTGACAATCTTCCCCCCGCTGGGTATATTGACGACAACAACGGAGTTACCGGCGAATTTGCATTCATTAAATGATACTGTGGTCGGGCTTCCGGAGCACCACCGGTGCATGCGGCCACCCCTGAGATCTCAAAGCCCCGGTCGACAAGAGTTTGCACAATGCGAAATCTCGGCCGGGGCTTTCGTCTGACTTTCCTGCCACTCGTCAGTTCAATGGTTTACTGAGGCAGACCAATGGCATTCCGCATCGGACCATCTGAAATTCGTAGACTGGAAAATCTGTTTGGTGTCCCCGCGAAATCCATGGGCACAAATTACAGATTTGAACTTCTCTCCCAGGAGAACGGCCGCAGGCTCGCGCTCGAGCTCTATCCGGACATTCCCATCGGGAGGAAACGCGGTACTCTGGTGTCTGTCTATACGGATGCCGCACACCTGCAGCTGCATTTTTGCTCGGGCCTCATCATCAGTGACGATCTCGGTGAAGCGACCTTCGTCGGGGAACATCGCGGGAGGCTTTCGGGGTTGATAGTAGAGAAGGGAGCGGGATGTACACTGTTTGCTAATGTGGATCGTTCCATTCTTTCCGGCGATTTTACGCAACTTGCACCCGAAGTGATGATGAGCGGTGTTGCACTGTCGCTCACCGAAGAAGTGCTTGAAAAACGGCCGGCGCACCGCCGGAAAACCACCTCACGGAAACGAAAGGTCGCCGTTCGTTCATGACGGCGGTAGCGGTGTTCAACGCTCACCCTGCACGACGTCGCCGCAGAGAAGAAACGATGCGTGCAGTGCGGACTGTTCTGGCGGGAGAAGGGTGCAAAAGAGCGGCGATCAGCGTGGTGTTTGTGGACGACCAGTTCATGACGAAAATGAACCGTGCGTACCTGCGGCATCGGCGGACAACGGATGTCATGAGTTTCCCGCTTGGGGAGAAGGGAACGATAGAAGGTGAAGTGTATGTTAATCTGGACAGCGCCGTCCGGCAGGCACGGACGTATGGCGAGAGCTATGCGCGTGAATCAATGCGACTCGTGATTCACGGGACGCTCCATCTGTTGGGCTACGACGATCGGACGACCGGAAAGCGAAAGACTATGAAACAGCGCGAGGAGCTCTACGTCAGCCGCGTCAAGGGTACACGGGCGCAGGACAGGTGACCATGAAAGAAAAAGTCGTAGAGTTGCTGATCTTCATTATGTCCGAGATACAGGACAACAAGCAGATCAGCGAAATTGACCTGGCAGACTTGAAGACCCGGGGTTATACCCCGTCTGAGATAAGCGCTGCGTTCTCATGGATTTATGAAAACGTCGAGCTGAACCAGAAGCGCGTGCAGGGAACGGAGCTTCCATCGCCCGGATCCCGGCGGATCCTTCATGAGGCTGAAAAGGCCGCACTCTCCACGGAAAGCCAGGGGTACCTCATTCAGTTGAGGGAGCTCGGCCTACTCGATGACAAGGATTTTGAAACTGCAATCGAACGCGCGATGATGGCGGGGTACGAGCGGCTTACGGTGGCGGAGCTCCGTGAGATCGTTGCGGCCATATTATTTTCCCGGGGAGGGGATGACGCTCCTGATGGCAGATCGATGCTGAATAACGAAGATACCATAAACTGATGACTCAACGAAAAAAAGCGCCAGTGAAGGGAAATGGATCGGCCGAAGCGGCTGTAAAAAAGGCACCCCGCAGGCGTGCCCGCGCGACGGCAGATATTGATCCGACCGGGAAATCACTCATCGTAGTAGAATCACCTGCAAAAGCAAAGACGATCAACAAGTATCTCGGAAAGGACTATATCGTAGAGGCTTCGGTCGGACATATCAAGAACCTCCCCAAGAGCAAGATGGGGATTGACATTGAGGGCGGATTCGTTCCCGAATACGAAACCATCGCGGGAAAAGCCGAGGTTATTGCGCGTCTGAGGGCACACGCACGCAAGGCAAACTCCATCTACCTTGCAACGGATCCTGACCGGGAGGGAGAAGCGATCGCCTGGCATATAGCTCAGGAGATCGAGCCAGACAATCCGCGGATTTATCGGGTCATGTTCAACGAAATCACGGAACGCGGCATAGCAGAAGCAATGCAGCATCCGGGACGGGTGGACCGGAACCTCGTCAATTCGCAGCAGGCGCGGCGTGTCATGGACAGGCTCGTCGGCTACAAAATCTCTCCTTTCGTATGGAAGACGGTCTTTTACGGCCTTTCCGCAGGAAGGGTCCAGTCTGTGGCGGTGCGATTGATATGCGAACGGGAGGAGGCAGTTACTGCATTCACTCCCCTGGAATACTGGTCGATCGTGGCAGAGTTCCGTCAGGCGGGGAGTGAACCGTTCCTGACGAAACTTGCCAGAGTTGCGGGAGAAGAGCCCCGGATCGGCGATCGTACCACGGCTGAAGGATACGTGAATAACATCCGTCAGCAGTCATACATTGTTTCCGATGTTCAGCACAAGCCCGTACGGCGTAATCCCCCGGCCCCTTTCATTACCAGTACCCTGCAGCAGGAAGCAGCGCGCCGGCTGCGGTTTCATGCCAAACGCACGATGATGCTCGCACAGAAGCTCTACGAAGGGATCGAGCTGGGAGAGGAGGGGCGTGTCGGCCTCATCACCTATATGAGAACCGACTCCACCCGCCTCAGCGAAGATGCCGTCGCGGATGCGAGAACGTACATTTACGAGAATTATGGAAGGGAGTACGTCCCGGACGAGGCCCGCGTTTTCAAGAAGGCAAAAGCTTCCCAGGATGCCCACGAGGCTATTCGTCCCACATCTATGCGCCTGACGCCGAAGGCGGTCAAGAACTACCTCGATCCCGAATTGTATGAACTCTACGAGCTGATCTGGAACCGGTTCCTGGCTTGCCAGATGAGTCCGGCGGTCTTCGAACAGACGACCGTCGAGATCACCGGGGGTGACTATCTGTTCCGCGCCACCGATACCGCACCGAAGTTTCGCGGATTCCTTCAGGTCTACGACGACCTCGTGGACGATAGCGATCGGAATGGCGAAGAGGAGGATCCGTCGTCAAGGATCCCTTCGGAGCTCCGCCTGAACGAACAGGCACAGTTGACCAACATCATCCCGAATCAGCATTTTACGAAACCACCGGCGCGCTTCACCGAGAGCAGTCTCGTGAAGGAGCTGGAAGCTCTGGGGATCGGGCGACCGAGCACCTACGCACTCATCGTTGACACCATCCAGGCGAGGAAGTACGTCGAACAACGGGAACGGCGCCTGTACCCGACCGATCTCGGAATCGCTGTCAACAAGATCCTTGTCGAAAATTTTCCTCACCTCTTCAACGTTGCCTTCACGGCGAGAATGGAAGAGGAACTCGACACGATTGCTTCCGGAAAAACCGCTTACGAAAAAGTGATGGAAGATTTTTACCATCCGTTCATCCGGGATGTGGAGGGGGTCGACAAGCACAGCGCAGCGATCAAGAAGTCGCTCCAGGAAAAGACCGACGAAAAGTGCGAGCTGTGCGGCAAACCGATGATCATCAAGTGGGGTCGGAACGGACGCTTCATGGCGTGCAGCGGGTATCCTGCCTGCAAGAACACAAAGCCCCTTGCCTCTGAACAGGAACAGGCAAAGCATGCAGTCGGAATCAAATGCGAGTTGTGCGGCGGCGACTTGATCGTCAAAGGCGGGAAATTCGGCGCATTCCTTGGTTGCTCCAACTACCCGACATGCAAAAATACACGTCCACTCTCTATCGGGGTCAAGTGTCCAAAGTGCCAGGAGGGAGACGTTATCGAGCGAAAGACAAAACGCAAGCGTCTGTTCTTCGGCTGTTCCCGGTATCCGGACTGCGATTTCGCCTCGTGGGACCGGCCTGTTTCACAGGTTTGCGAGACATGCGGCAATCCGTACATGGTTGTTAAATACAATCAGACCAGAGGTGAATACCTGCTCTGTCCGGCGTGCAAGGCGGAGGTGGCAAAAGTGGAACTCCGGCAGGTGGCAGGCTGACGCCTCCGCTGTTGAGAATATTGTCATAATCGGGTCGGGTGTTCATGGAGACGCATGTTCAATCATTTTTGCACTATGCGCGCTCGGACCGGAATTTTTCACCGCATACCGTGGCGGCCTACGAAGACGATCTGCGGCAGTTTTGCACCTTCCTCGCACGGGCATTTCCGAGCGCGGCTCCCGGACCGGCCGACATCAATCACGGGGTGCTCCGGAAATTCTTCGCCTACCTTCTCGAAGAAGGTTACTCACGCCGCAGCGTCGCCCGGAAAGTTGCCTGTCTGAAATCCTTCTTTCGTTATCTGCGGAAGAGCCACGTCATTGACATCAATCCGGCAGCCGCCGTCTCGTCTCCCAAACTGGAGCGTCGTCTTCCTCAATATCTTGACGAAGACAGCGTGATGCGGTTGATGCAGCAGCCGGACCGGAAGACACCCGACGGCAGGCGCGACGCTGCAATTCTTGAATTGCTCTACAGCACGGGGATCCGTCTCGGCGAATTGCTGCGGCTGAGGGTTGAGGACATCGATTTTTCCGGGAACACCATCAAGGTGATGGGGAAAGGAAGCAAGGAGCGGATAGTTCCTTTCGGCAGAAAGGCGGCCTCTGCGCTCCGCGACTACCTCGCGGTGCGCAGTGAATTCCTCGGAAAAACACGGCCCGTTCACAATGTGTTTTTGACGGTGCGGGGCAACATCATGAGTCCCAAAGGCGTCAATGTGCTGATGAATCACTACATCGGACAAGTTTCGGAAATTGAAAAGAAGAGTCCGCACGTTCTTCGCCACACCTTTGCGACGCACCTGCTCAATCACGGTGCTGACCTTCGCGCTGTCAAAGAACTTCTCGGGCACGAAAGCCTCTCAACAACGCAGATCTACACGCACGTGAGCATCGAGAAGCTCGTGAAGATCTATGCACAGGCGCACCCCAAGGCATCCTGACGTCACGTTCACCGCTACCAAGGAGTGAGACCATGAATGTCAAATTTACCGCACGTCGCTTTCGGGCACACCCCGATATTAAGAACCATGCGCTGGAATCGATCGCGAAGCTTGACCGGTACTACAATGGCATTGTTCGGGCCGACGTGATCCTGAGCTATGAACGGGCCACCAAAAGCGTGAAAACGGCAGAGGTGAATATCCGGGTTCATGGGGCTGTACTTACCGCCAAGGAGAAGTCGGAGGATTTTATCAAATCAATCGATAAAACCGCCGAGAAACTCGCAGTGCAGCTCGAGAAATACAAAACGAAATTGCGGCTCAAGGACAAAGAAAAGGTCCGCGCCATCAGACAGAAGGCCTGAACCCAGAGCATCGTCGCGGCCCAGAACGGAAGGACACATGAAAATCGACCGTGCGCGCGAGACGCGCAAAAAGAGCATTACTATCGGGTTTCTCTATGAGCAGACGCATGAGCGATTCAAACTCAAACAGCTAAACGGTGAAAGCGGATTTGACAATCAGGTGAAGGACAGGAATCTTCATCGCCCCGGGTTGGCCCTCGCAGGGTATGTTGAGCTGTTCACCTTCGATCGGGTGCAGATCATGGGCAACACTGAGATCCGGTATCTCAACTCGCTTCAGCCGGCACAGCGCACCGCAGCCTTCACGTCACTGCTGGAATTCAAAATGCCGTGCCTCATTCTGACCAACGGCAATGTGATCGCTGATGACTTGCTGCAGGCCGCAGCCGCAAAGAGCATCCCGGTATTTGGTACGCCTTTTGAGACGACCAAAATAAGTTACTTCCTTGCCGATTTTCTTGATGACCAGTTTTCGCCTCAGGTGGTTGTCCACGGTTCGCTTGTGGATGTCTACGGAGTGGGAGTCCTGCTCACGGGCCGCTCAGGGATAGGAAAGAGCGAAATCGCACTTGATTTGATTGAACGCGGCCACAGGCTTGTTGCGGACGATGTGGTAATGGTGACAAGGAAGGGAGAAGGTATACTCATAGGTGCCGGAACCGACCTTGTGAAGCATTTCATGGAAATACGGGGGCTCGGGCTCATTGATGTACGCAGCATGTTCGGAATCAGGTCCATCCGGTACCAAAAACGGGTCGAAGTGGTTATCGAACTTGAAGAGTGGAAGCCCGATCATGACTACACCCGGACGGGCCTCGACGACCAGACCCTCAGCCTTCTGGATGTGGAAATTCCACTGGTGAAACTCCCCATTTTCCCCGGGAAGAACGTCACCGTCATAACGGAAGTTATTTCGCTGAATTATCTCCTAAAACACTACGGTTATGACGCCCCCAGGGAGTTTGCCAAGCGCCTGGAAGGCGTTATCGGGCAGAAAAAGAAGGGAAATCGCGTCATTAACTATTTTGAGCATGATTTTGAGTAACCCCCGCCGATAGTTGATCCCCGACACAGAAAATTCTTGACAACCGGTTGATATTTTAGTATAGTTCCACCGGATTTTGCGAATACCATTCAAGGGAAGGGAATACTGTCTCCCTTGTAAGGTTCACAGGTTCTTTGCGGTAAAATGCGCGGTGCAATGATGCAGTGTTCGTCGATCGGAACTCAAAGGTGTTCATCATGCGACGGAAAACGAAGCTCTACACATTCTCTCACGCTTCACTCAGTCTGCGGGAAGTTCGCCATTTCAGGACCAAGCTCCTCGGCTCGGGAGCAATGGTGGGACTGGTAGCTCTTGGTATCATACTTGCGCTCAATCACTTCGGCGGCGATCTGCTCGGTCTTGGGTTCGATCGCATGTCCATGTTGTCCTCGGAGAACAAGATCCTCAAGGAGGAGATCAGAATTCTTGGGGACAAAATGGCGGTCGTTCAGGGGGCACTGGAAAAACTGTCCGATCGCGGGAACGAGCTCCGGGTTGCCGTGGACCTCAGGCGAATTGATGATGATACCCGCTTGGCTGCCACAGGTGGTTCCGCCCCGCCCGCGGTAAATGCGTTCCTTTCCGGCGAAGCCCGCAAGGTCCTCAGCGGCACATCCGATCTCATCGACAAGCTCGAACGGGAGGTAAAACTCCAGCAGTCGAGCTACGAAGAAATTACAAAGAGAATGGAATACAACAAGGGACTGTTCGCGCATATGCCCGCGATCAAGCCCATGGCGGGACCCTATTCCATTGGCTCCTTCGGCATGCGGATCCATCCCGTGCTGCACGTGTATAAAATGCACGAAGGGATAGATATCGTTTCCGACGTGGGCACGAACGTTTATGCGACAGGGGATGGGGTCGTACATTTTGCCGGAAGAACCGCCGGAGGCTACGGCGTCGTCATCGAAATTTCTCACGGATATGGCTACACAAGCCTGTATGCCCACCTGAGCAGGGTCCTCGTTCGGGCAGGACAAACTGTAAAGCGCGGGGAACTCATTGCCAAGAGCGGGCGTTCCGGTTTGGTAAGCGGTCCCCACTTGCACTTTGAAGTTCGTTATCAGGGCAGGAAGCAGAACCCTGTCGATTATTTCTTTGACGACATCGATGCCGCGCGGTACCGCTTGCAGCTTGCGAGTGCCAAGACGACGCGAGGTGAGAATTGATTTGGACGATGGAACTGGCCTCCTATCTGGACGATGCACCGTGGCCAGCCACGAAGGAAGAGCTCCTCGATTATGCGATCCGGACCGGCGCGCCGGTTGAGGTTGTCGAGAATTTGCAGGAACTGGAGGACAGCGAAGAACCCTACGAGAGCATGGAGGAAATCTGGCCCGACTACCCGACGGGCGAAGACTTCTTCTTTGAAGACGAAGGAGAATACTGAGCACAGGGTGCGTCTTCAGGCGGTCCGGAATTCATTGATTGTCTTCGGAGATTTTGTTACCTTTTTAACCCAGCCACGATGGCTGGGTTTTTTGTCATTCCTACCCTCGATTTGAATCCTGGCTGAGCGCGTGCCCTGTCAACACCGCGTGTGTCTCCCGCTTCCTTTAATGTCACGCTCCCGAAAAGAGCTGATCCTGGCGTTGATCGCAGCGCTCCTCGGGACTCCCACCACCTTCGCACAACACCCAGAATCCAGCCGCCAGTTTGAAATCAGCTCGATCACTTTCGATGGGAATGCGACCCTGAGACGGGATGAACTTCTGGCGCAGATCTCGACAAAGGAAACGCCCGGTTTTTTCAACCGTTTTCTCCACAATTCGATCAGTGAGAAACTCGGCAGGAAGAACGAGTACCTGAACCTCGTGAGCCTGGGGGCCGACCTCAAAAGACTTGTTACGTACTATGAGAGCCATGGATTCTCAAACGTTGTCATCGATACGGTTCTCGCATACGATGAAGAAAATGGAAACGTGGACGTCGCCTTCAAAATCACCGAAGGGTACCGCTCCATCATCGACTCGCTTTCTTACCTCGGTCTTCAGGGACTCCCGGAGTTCATGTGGAAC
>Ga0326726_10002696_pt1 | contig 16265 bp, 11 predicted proteins | sample MHFenrmetagenome_2_FD_207603 | JGI IMG/M metagenome (GOLD analysis project Ga0326726, IMG submission 207603) | Lab enriched peat soil microbial communities from Michigan Hollow, Ithaca, NY, United States - MHF15MN | ecosystem: Environmental > Terrestrial > Soil > Wetlands > Peat | place: USA... | reverse complement strand
GACCTCCAGCCGAAGGTCAAGGCGCTGCGCGCCAAGTACAAGAAAGCCAAGACCGACATCGAGCAGCGGCGGCAGATGAACAAAGAGATGATGGATCTCTACAAGGAGCAGGGCGTCAATCCCGCCGGCGGCTGTCTGCCGCTCCTCATCCAGCTGCCCGTCTTCTGGGGCGTGTTCCGGATGCTCGTCGTCGCCGTGGAGTTCCGCCACGCGCCTTTCATGCTGTGGATCACCGACCTGTCGGTGCGGGACCAATACTATGTCACGCCCGTGCTGATGGGCATCACCCAGTATATCTCGCAGAAGATGACGCCGACCTCGGCCGACCCCTCCCAGGCCAAGATGATGCTCCTCATGCCATTCGTAATGACCATATTTTTCATCAACTTCCAGAGCGGCCTGGTTCTCTACTGGCTGACCACGAACGTCCTCCAGATCGGCCAGCAGGCCCTCATTAACAAGATGATGCACCGGCCCGCGATGGGCAAAGCGAGATCATGATGGACAATGAAATAAAGACCGAGACCCCGACACCGAAGACCGAGAACGGACAGCCCGTCGACGAAAGGCCGGAATACAAAGGAACGAACCTCGAAGAGGCCATCAGCCTGGCCGAGCACCGGCTCAAGCTGCCGCGCGAGAAGTTCAATTACGAGATCGTCACGGAGAAGACCCGGCTCTTCGGCATGAAGAGCAAGGAGATCGTCATCCGGGCCTGGCCCAAGGACGAGGACGCCGACAACGCCGCCGAGCGCTTCCTCGAGCAGCTCAAGACGGTCTTCCCCTTGGACCTGACCTACCAGGTCAAGAAGCGCGCCGACATCATCTTCGTCATCTTCGACGGCCCCGATAAAACCATTCTGCTCCGCAACGACGGCGCGCTCCTCCTGGCCATCCAGCACGTGCTCAACAAGATCTCGCCGGTCAAGGTCCAAGTGGATTGCGAGTTCTATCGAAAACGCAAAGAGAAGAAGCTCCGGGACTACGGCCAGCGCGTGGCCCGGCAAGTCTCCGAATCCGGACGCGAGGAGATCCTCGACCTGATGAATCCCTACGAGCGGCGCATCATCCACATCGTCGCCAACGAGACGCCGGGGGTCACGAGCGAGAGCATCGGCGAAGGGTTCCTTAAGAAGGTCCGGATCTTCAAAGCCCCCCGCTAACCCTCATTCGCCGGCATCGGCGAATGACTATCCGATCAATTTTGTTCTACTGCGTGTTCCCTGTTCCGGCCGCCGAGCGACTTCGGGCATCATCTCCGTTCGCTGCTCAACTTTACTAATACCAGGGGGTCATCTAGAATGCGGACAGGAAGACCATCATGCTCGAAGATACGATCATCGCGATCGCGACTCCGCCGGGGTTCGGCGGGCTGGGCATCGTGCGGATCAGCGGTGGGAGAGCGCTCCAAGTCGCGGGCCGGATCTTCGAGCCGAAGACCAAGTCCGAGCGGCCCTTCCCGGAAAGGCGTCCGATATTCGGGATGATCCGCGATCCTGAACACCAGCAGGCCCTCGACGAGGCCTTCCTGACCTATTTCAAGGCGCCTCGCTCCTATACCCGGGAAGACGTCGTCGAGCTGAGCGCGCACGGCAGTCCCGCGGTCCTCGAGGGCATCCTAAGGATCGGGGCCAGGGCTGGGGCGCGGCTGGCCCGGCCCGGAGAATTCACCCTCCGGGCCTATCTCAACGGCCGGTTGGATATCATCCAGGCCGAGGCCGTCAACGACCTCATCCGGTCGGTCACCCTGACACAAGCCAGGATCTCCTCGCGCCAGCTCGGGGGCAGCCTGTCCCGGCGCCTGTTCAGGCTCCGGTCCAAGCTGGTGGCCCTCCTCTCGAGGGCCGAGGCCGGGCTCGAATTCCCCGACGAGAACCTGAAGACGAGCGCCGCATCGAACCTGAAGGCCTTGGCTCCCCTGACCGACGAGGTCGAAAGACTGGTCGGCACCTACGATGCAGGGCGGGCCCTTGTCGAGGGTGTCACTCTGGCTATCGTCGGCCGGACCAACGTCGGCAAATCGACCCTGTTCAATGCTCTCCTCGAGGAAAGCAGGGCCATCGTGACTCCTTTTCCCGGGACGACCAGGGATTTCCTGCGGGAGCAGATGACCATTGACGGCGTCGGCTTTCACATCGTCGACATGGCCGGTTTGGGCCGGCCCAAGCATCCCGTCGAGAAAAGGGGCATCGCCAAGGGGCAGAAGATCGCCAGGCAGGCCGACGGCCTGCTCATCGTCCTCGATGCTGCCCGCCGTTTCAGCGAAGAGGATGCGCGGCTCATCCGGACGTACCGCGGGAAAAAGAGCATCATCGTCCTGAATAAAAGTGATCTCCCCAGGAGGCTCGCCGTCCGGACCGTCCGGGAGATGGCCGGGCCGAGCCCGATCGTCGAGGTTTCCGCCCTGAAGGGCCGGAATGTCGATAAGCTCCGGGCTCGCATCAGCGCCCTCCTCGTCCCCGGCGCCGGCAAGGAAGAGGAGATCATTCTTCACGCCAGGCAGAAGGACACCCTTCAGGCGATCCTCGAGGCTCTGCGCCGCGCCCGGGGGATCCTGACCGGGACGCCTTCCGATGAGATTTACGCTGAAGAGGTCCGGACGGCCATCCGTCTCATCGGCGAGCTGACGGGGGACGTCAGGGCGGAAGAGGTCCTCGACGACATCTTCGGACGCTTTTGCGTCGGGAAATAGACGCCTCCCATGGCCCAGAAGAACGATTATGACGTCATCGTAGTCGGCGCCGGCCACGCCGGCTGCGAGGCGGCCGCAGCGGCGAGCGCCATGGGGCTTCGCACCTGCCTTCTGACCATTCACCTCGATACCATCGCCCAGATGTCCTGCAACCCTGCGATCGGCGGCCTGGCCAAGGGGCACCTGGTCCGGGAGATCGACGCCCTTGGCGGGCTGATGGGGCTCCTGGCCGACGAAACGGGGATCCAATTCCGGCTTCTCAACAGGAGCCGCGGCGGGGCGGTCCAAGCCCCCCGGGCCCAGTGCGATAAGGCCGCTTACCGCCTGGCCATGAAGCATAGGCTCGAGCGAATGGCGAACCTGACGATCTTCCAGGCCATCGTCACGGAGGTGGTCGTGTCGAGGGGGACCGCCTGCGGCGTCAGGACCATTGACGGGACGCTCATCGGGGGAAGATCGGTCATCCTGACGCCCGGGACCTTCCTCAACGGGCTGATCCATATCGGTCTCGAGAGCTATCCGGCCGGCCGGGCCAACGAACCGCCCTCGGTCGATCTGGCCGAGCAGCTCAAAACGCTCGGTTTCAGGGTCCTCCGTCTGAAGACAGGAACTCCGATGCGCCTGGACCGGGATACGATCGACTGGAGCTTGTTTGCTCCCCAGGCCGGTGACCCGGATCCTGTACCCTTTTCCTATCGGACCCGGGCTAGGCTTGAAAACAAAGTCCTTTGCCACCTGGGATACACGAATGCCGGGACCCATGCCGTTATCCGGCGCAATCTGGACAAATCGCCCCTGTACGGGGGGAAGATCAAGGGCATCGGGCCGCGCTATTGCCCTTCGATCGAGGACAAGGTCGTCAAGTTCCCGCAGCGGGCCCGTCACCAGTTCTTCCTGGAGCCGGAGGGGAGCGCGACGACCGAGACCTACGTCAACGGCCTGTCCTCGAGCCTCCCCCTAAAGATCCAAAAAGAGATCCTTTCGACCATTCCCGGGCTTGACCGGGCCAAGATCCTGCGGCCGGCTTACGCGATCGAGTATGACGCGGTCTCCCCCGCCGAGCTTCTGCCAACGCTCGAGACGCGGAGGATCAGGCACCTCTACCTGGCCGGACAGATCAACGGGACCTCAGGCTACGAAGAGGCGGCGGCCCAGGGGATCATGGCCGGCATCAACGCCGCCCTGAAGCTTAAAAAGAAGCCACCATTCATTTTACGGCGGGACGAGGCCTATATCGGAGTCCTCATCGACGACCTCGTATCGTCCGGGATCGATGAGCCCTACCGTCTTTTCACTTCGAGGGCCGAATACAGGCTCCTGCTGAGGATCGACAATGCGGACCGGCGCCTGATCGGATATGGCCGGAAGCTGGGCTTGATCCCGGACGACGCCTGGGAGGAATATCAGGCGAAAACGAGGCGGATCGAGGAGGCGACGGCCTACCTGAAAAAGAACACCCTCAAGGACGAGTCCGGAGACCGCGTTTCGATGCTCGAATACTTGAAGAAACCTGAAATCGGACTCAAAGATGTGTTAAAATACGGGCAGCTTCCCGTAACCCTGAGCTATGAAGAAACGCGCTATATCGAGTCGGAAACAAAATATGACGGATATATCCGGAAGCAGGAGCGCGAGATCGCCAAAGCGGCGAGGTCCGATTCGATGAAGATCCCGGGCGATATGGACTTTCGCACGGTCTCGGGCCTGACCAGAGAGGCGGTCGAAAGGCTCGAGAAGTCGAGACCGAAGACTCTGGGAGAAGCCAAGAAGATCCCGGGACTGACTCCTGCGGCCCTCCAGAACATCGGTCTCAACCTCGAGATCAGGCTGAAGAAGAGCTCGCCAAAGGCCATCGTTTCACGTGAAACCGAGCCTGACCATGAATAAGGTCCTTGCCGTTGCGAACCAAAAGGGTGGCGTCGGAAAGACGACCACAGCCATAAACCTCTCCGCCTGCCTGGCCCTTAAGAACAGAAGGACGCTGCTGATCGACCTCGATCCCCAGGGCATGTCGACGCTTGGATTGGCCAAGCGCAAGGAGGCCGGCAAGGGGATCTATCAGGCCATGATGAACGGCTGCGACATCATGGATTGCATCGTGGGGACCGACCTGGAGAATTTCTATCTCTGCCCGTGTTCGCCGGAGCTCGCCGGCGTCGAGGCGGAGCTTTACCAGTTGGAACAGAGGGAAAAGCGCCTGGGCGCGGCCATCGACAAGGCGAGGCGATTTTTCAATTTCATCCTCATCGACTGCCCTCCATCCCTGGGATTCCTGACGATCAACGCCTTGTCCGCGGCCGATTCGCTGGTCATCCCGGTCCAGACGGAATTCTTCTGCATGGAAGGAATTCCCGATCTTTTCCAAACCTTGGAAACCGTGCGGACCTATTTCAATCCCAAGCTGGCCGTCGAAGGCATCGTGCTGACCATGTACGACGAGCGGACGAACCTCTCCAAGCAGGTCGCGGAAGAGATCCGCAAGTCCCTCAAGCACATCATGTTCGAGGCCGTCATTCCCCGCAGCGTCCGCCTGGCCGAAGCGCCGAGCTTCGGCAAACCTATCGTCCTCTACGACATCAAGTCCAAGGGGGCCGAGGCCTATATCAGCCTGGCCGAGGAGATCATGCGCCGATGAGCAAGAAAGCCCTGGGGAAAGGTCTGGGAGCGTTCATCCCGGACGAGTTCAGCATCCTGAAGGACGAGCGGTTCGCCGAGATCGATGTCGAAGACCTCAAGCCGAACCCCTTTCAACCACGTGTGAAGTTCGACGACCAAACGATAGAGGAGCTGGCTCAATCGATCAAGGAGACGGGCATCGTGCAGCCGGTCATCGTGGTTCCCGAAGAGGACCACTACAAGATCATCGTCGGGGAACGCCGGTGGAGAGCCGCCCAGAAGGCCGGATTGCGCAAGATCCCGGTCCTCATCCGGAACATCCCCGAAAACAAGCAGCTTGAGGTCTCGCTCATCGAGAACATCCATCGCGAGGAGCTCAATGCCCTGGAGATCGCCCGGGCCTATCAGCGGCTTATCGACGACCACGGCTACGCCCAGCACGATCTGGCCGACAAGGTCGGCAAGGACCGGAGCTCCGTCACGAACTATCTCCGCCTGCTCAGGCTCCCTTCCGAGATCCAGGACCGCCTGACCGACGGCGAGATCTCGATGGGCCACGCCCGGGCCATGCTGGCCCTCGAGGACACGGCGACCCAGCTCTATTGCTGCCGCCAGGTCATCGACAGGGGCCTGTCGGTGCGAAACACGGAGTCTCTGGTCAACCGGCTTAAAAAGAAGGCGCCCCGGGCCCAGCGAAGCCTGGCCGACCCGGACCTCCACGCTCTCCAGGAGGAGATGCTCAAGCTCCTGGGGACCAAGGTCCTCGTCGCGGGCAGCCGGAACAAGGGCGTTCTGAAGATCTATTATTTTTCACTCGATGATCTGAATCGAATCTACGACAGGATCAAAGGAGCAAGCGCATGAAAGACAGACCGCGTGAAATGAATGAAAACAAGCTGGCCGGCCTGATCGACATGGAGTCCGAATTCAAGGGCGACTTGTCGTTCAAAGGCTCCTTCAGGATCGAAGGGACCTTCAAGGGCACGATCACCTCGGATTCGCTCCTCGTTATCGGCGAGAGAGGCAAGGTCGAAGCCGATGTCAAGGTCGGGCAGCTCGTCATCAACGGGGAGATGCGCGGCACTCTGCAGGCCACCGAGCGGATCGAAGTCCACGACAAGGGCCGTGTCTTCGGCACGCTCCTGGCGCCCACGCTCGTGGTCGAGGAAGGCGCGTATCTCGAAGCGACGTGCCAGACCAAGGGCAGCCCGCGGCCGAGCGCGCCCGCGCCTGTGGAGGAGAGCTAAGCCCGAGCTCCCTCGTCCGGGCCGTGGAGGGGTCTTCCGCATTCGCCGCTTGAGTGCGGAGCACCCGAAGGATATAATCGGGGGGTTAATCCGCGCATGAGGACCTCATGACCAAGTATATCTTTATCACCGGCGGGGTCATTTCCGGACTCGGCAAAGGCATCGCGGCGGCCTCGATCGGGAGGCTTCTCGAAAGCCACGGCTACCGCATCACCATCATGAAGCTCGATCCCTACCTCAACGTCGACCCCGGCACGATGAGCCCGTTCCAGCACGGGGAAGTCTATGTCACCGACGACGGTGCCGAAACGGATCTCGACCTCGGCCACTACGAGAGGTTCACGTCGACGAAGACCACGCGGGCCCACAACTGGACGGCCGGAAGGGTCTACGAGGCCATCATCCGCAAGGAGCGCAAGGGCGAATATCTCGGCAAGACCGTCCAGGTCATCCCGCATGTCACCGACATGATCAAGTCGGCCGTCGAGCAAGTATCCGACAGTAACGATATTGTTATCTGCGAGATAGGAGGAACTGTCGGAGACATCGAAAGCCTGCCCTTCCTCGAGGCGACGCGTCAGATGAGGCTCGCGCTCGGCGCCGACCGGACGCTCTTCATCCACCTGACCCTCGTTCCCTTCATCGGCGTCTCGGGCGAGCTCAAGACGAAACCGACCCAGCACAGCGTCAAGGAGCTCCGGGCGATCGGCATCCAGCCGGACATCCTCCTCTGCCGGACCGGACGGGACCTGTCCGCCGACATCAAGTCGAAGATCGCGCTGTTCACGAACGTCCCGGTCGACGCCGTCGTCACGGCGCGCGACGTCGATACGATCTACGAGATCCCGCTGAACTACGCCGACCAGGGCCTGGACGCGACCATCCTCAAGATGCTCCATCTGCCGCAGCGGAAGAAGAACCTGGCCGCGTGGGAGGCCATGGTCGACCGCCTCAAGCATCCCAAGGACATCGTCGAGATCGCGCTCGTCGGCAAATATGCCGGCCTGCACGATTCCTACATGAGCCTGAACCAGGCCCTCATCCACGGCGGCCTGGCCAACAGGCTCTGCGTCAAGATCGACTGGATCGAAGCGGAGTCGCTGGAAAAGAGCGACCCGGCCGGCATCCTCGGCGCGAAGGACGGCATTCTCGTCCCCGGCGGATTCGGCAAGCGCGGCATCGAGGGCAAGATCCGGGCCGTCACCTACGCCCGCGAGAACAAGGTCCCTTTCTTCGGCATCTGCCTGGGCATGCAATGCGCCTCCATCGAATACGCCCGGTCCCTGGCCGGGCTGAAGAAGGCCAACAGCACGGAGTTCGTTCCGGACGCGCCCCATAAGGTCATCGTCCGCTGGCGCGAGCTGGCCATGGACTGCGACATCGGCGGGACGATGCGGCTCGGCCAGTTCCGCTGCGATCTCCAGAAAGGCTCGCTGGCCCAAAAGGCCTATCACGCCCTGCATATCACGGAGCGGCATCGCCACCGCTACGAGTTCAACCCAAGCTACAAAGACGCGCTGGCCGAAGCCGGCATGATCTTCTCCGGGAACAATCCGGACTACGGCCTAGTCGAGATCGTCGAGGCCCCCGGGCACCCGTGGTTCCTCGGCTGCCAGTTCCATCCCGAGTTCAAGTCCAAGCCGCTGACGCCCCACCCGCTCTTCAAGGCCTTCATTGGGGCGAGCTACGCCCGGCGCCGCTTGGCCGGCCGGACGAAGGAGGCCTCGAAAGGATCGACGGAAGAATCTCAATAGACTGATAACAAATAGATTAGATAGGTCTGAGCGGCAAAGGAGGAGGGCGGATTGGATATCAACCCGAGGATCTTCAGGGAATATGACATCCGCGGCGTCGCCGGCGAGGACCTGGACGAACAAGCGGTCGAGATCCTGGGCCGGGCCATGGGCACCTTCTTCCTCGGCCGCGGCCAGAGCGACGTGGCCGTCGGGCGCGACTGCCGGCTGAGCTCCCCGGGCTATGCCCAGGCCCTCATCCGCGGTCTCCTATCGACCGGCTGCGACGTCGCCGACCTCGGCGTCGTGCCCACCCCGCTTCTCTACTTCTCGGTGTTCCACGGCAAGATGCCGGCCGGCGTCATGATCACGGGATCGCACAATCCTCCCGATCACAACGGCTTCAAGATGATGTCCGGCCAGGAGACGCTCTATGGCAAGACGATCCAGGCGCTCTATGAGATCGTCCGCAAGGGCGTCTTCCCGCGCGGCCAGGGCCGGGTCCGGTCGCTCGATGTCGTCCGCGAATACAAAGATTATGTCGCCGGCAACGTGCGCTTCGCCCGCTCGGTCAAGGTCGTCATCGACGCCGGGAACGGCACGGGCGGCGTCGTGGCCGTGCCCCTGTTCCGGGCCATGGGAGCCCGGGTCGTCGATCTCTTCTGCGAGCCCGACGGCCGCTTTCCAAACCACCACCCGGACCCGACGCTGCCGGAAGCGATGGACCAGCTCGTCGCCAAGGTCCGCAAGACCCGGGCCGAATTGGGCATCGCCTACGACGGCGATGCCGACCGCATCGGCGTCGTCGACGACGCGGGCCGGATCCTCTGGGGCGACCAGCTGCTCGTGATTTTTGCCCGGGACATCCTGCCCTCGCGGCCGGGCGCGGCCGTCATCTCCGAGGTCAAAGCCTCCAAGGTCCTCTACGACGAGATCGCCAGGCTCGGCGGACGGCCGGTGATGTGGCGGACGGGGCACTCCCTGATCAAGCAGAAGATCAAGGAGGAGAACGCGCCGCTCGCGGGAGAGATGAGCGGCCACATCTTCTTCAACGACCGCTGGTTCGGGTTTGATGACGCGATCTATGCTTCGGCCCGCCTTATCGAGATCCTGGCCCGTTCGCGGCAGAAGCTCTCGGCCATGATGGCCGCTCTCCCGAAGACGTTCGCGACGCCGGAGATCCGCATCTATGCCTCCGACGAGGTCAAGTTCAAGATCGTCGACAAGGTCCGGCGGGCCCTGGCCGCCCGCCACCCCGTGATCGACATCGACGGCGTGCGGGCCAGCTTCCCAGGGGGCTGGGGCCTCGTCCGGGCCTCGAACACCCAGGCGGTCATCGTCCTGCGCTTCGAGGCCGACACCGCGGAGGGCCTGGCCGCGATCCAGAAAGAGGTCCGCGGTCTCCTGCAGCAGGTCATCAACACGCTCGGAGCGTCATGAAAGACCGGGACGTTCGGGCCGTCATCCTGGCCGGAGGTCGCGGCACCCGGTTCTGGCCGCTCGGCCGGGCGGCCCGGCCCAAGCAGTTCCTGCGCATCGCCGGCCCCGAGCCGATGCTCCTCGAAACAGTCCGCCGCATCAGGCCTCTCGTCCCGCCCCGGAAGCTGACTCTTATCGCCGATGCCCTCCAGACCCGCCAGGCGCGGAAGCTCCTGCCGCGGCTGCCGGCCGGGAGCTTCCTTGTCGAGCCCGAGGCTCGGAACACCGGCCCTGCGCTGATGCTGGCGACGGCCCGGGTCTGGCTCGAAAACCCCGACGCCGTCGTCGTGGTGCTTCCCGCCGACCACCTCATCCGCGAGCGGGCGAAGTTCCTTGTCCGGATGCGGGCCGGCATCGAGGCCGCGGCCCGGGAAAGCGCGTTCGTCACGTTCGGAATCCGGCCAACCTTCCCGGCGACCGGCTACGGCTACATCGGTTACGATCGGGAGGCCGGGAAGACGATCGGCGGCACGGTCTTCTATCCCGTTCGGGGATTCCGGGAGAAGCCGGCGCTGGCCCGAGCGGAAGAATACATCGCGTCCGGAGACCACGCCTGGAACTCTGGCATGTTCCTCTGGCGGGCCGGCGTCTTTGCCGAGAAGCTGGCGCGATTCGCGCCCGAGCTCGAGCCGGCCTGGGCGGCCATCGTGGCGGCCCTGAAGTCGGGGAGCCCCGCCAAACTCAAGCGCGCCTTCCGCCTTGCCCCCGCATCGTCCATCGATTATGCCCTGATGGAAAAAGCGGATGGGGTCCTTGTCGCCGACGGCGATTTCGGCTGGTCGGACGTCGGGGCCTGGTCGGCGCTCGCCGGGATCTGGCCCCGGGACGGCGCCGGCAACGCCGTCCGCGGCGAAGCCCTGGCCCTCGACGCCCGGAACTGCCTCGTCTGGAATCCCGGCCGCCTGACCGCGCTCGTCGGCGTCCGCGATCTCATCGTCGTCGAGGCCGGCGACGCCCTGCTCATCTGCGACGCCGGTCACGACCAAAAGGTCAAGGACGTGGTCGAGGCGTTGAAAAAAACGGAAAAATACGGCAAATATATCTGACGAATGCTAATCCTCTGGAGGTGTCGAAGATGAAAAAACGGCTTCTCGTCCTCGTCGTGGGGGTCTTCGTCCTGGCGGCGTTCGCCGCGGCCGCGGACGTGACCCTGGACGTCAAGGAGCATGTCCTCGGCAACGGCATGAAGATCCTGATGATCCCCAAGCCGGGCGTGCCCCGCGTCGTCTGTCACATCTACTTCAAGGTCGGCTCGATCAACGAGCGGCCGGGCATCACCGGCAGCGCCCACGTCCACGAGCACCTGATGTTCAAGGGCACGGAGGTCATGGGCGTCAACGATTATGCCAAGGACACCGAGATCGACCGGCAGATCGATGCGCTCATGAGCCAGATCTACCGGGAGAAGTATTGGAAGACCGACGGCGACCCGGCCAAGATCGCCGCCTGGCAGAAACAGGTCGACGATCTGGCCAAGGCCGAGAAGGCCTATATCATCAAGGACGACCTCTGGACCCAGTACATGAAGAACGGCGGCACAGGGCTCAACGCCTCGACCAGCCAGGAGACGACCGGCTACTATGTCACCCTGCCCTCGAACAAGATCGAGCTCCAGATGCTCATGGAATCCGACCGGATGATGAACGCCCGGTTCCGCGAGTTCTACTCCGAAAAGGACGTCATCATGGAAGAGCGCCGGCTGAGCGAGAACCAGCCCGGCTACTTCTTCGGCGAGCAGGTCAACGCCGCCTTCTACACCGCCTCGCCCTATCACTGGGACGTCGTCGGCTGGATGGACGACCTCAAGAAGATGACGAAACAGGACCTGATCAACTTCCACGCCACCTACTACGTGCCGAACAACGCCGTGGCCATTTACGTCGGCGATTTCGACCCGGCGGCGGTGGTGGCCATGGCCGAGAAATATTTCGGCCGCATCCCCAAGGGACCGGACCTCGAGCCCATCCGCACGGGGGAGCCGCCGCAGTACAGCGAAAAGCGGTTCTACGGCGAAGGCCCGGCGTCGACGAACCTGCAGATGATGTTCCACATTCCCCGCGACGGCGATCCGGACACGCCGGCCCTGGCCATCCTGGCCAGCACGCTGGGCTCGGGCGGGGGCGGCTTCCGCGGCGGCATGGGCGGCGGCGGCGGGACGGGCCGTCTCTACAAGACGCTCGTCCGCGACAAGCAGCTGGCCGTCAGCGCCTCGGCCTCGAGCCGGCCCCAGTGGTACGTCGGCGCCTTCCAGTTCAGCGCGACGCCGCGCATCGACAAGGGCGTCAAGCCCGAGGACCTGGAGAAGGAGATCTGGGCCGAGATCGAACAGGTCAAGAAGGACGGCCTTACGGAAGAGGAGATCCAGAAAGCCAAGAACAAGAACGAGGCGATGTTCGTCCGCAGCCTCGGCAGCACGGCCGGGTTGGCCGGCCGCGTCGGCCGGGCCGAGCTCATGAGGGGCTGGCGGTCCATCCTGACCGACCTCGACGCCTATAAGGCCGTCACCAACGAAGACATCAAACGCGTCGCCGCCAAGTATTTCGTCAAGGACAACAGCCTGACGGCGATCTATGCCCGGAAGTCGGGCCGGTAAGGAGGACGCCATGAAAAGAACGATCATCACCATCCTGGCCCTGACGTTCCTCTGCGCCGGACTGGGACTGGCCCAGGCCAAGCACCCCTCCGAGCTCAAGTACCCGGTCCTCAAATACGAGCCGCCGGACCCGAAAGCGTTCCGGACCGTCTACTCGGGCGGCCTGCGCGCGTATGTCCAGGAGGACAAGAGCCTGCCGCTCTTCAACATCACGGCCATCATCGACTGCGGCGACCTCGACATCCCGAAGGACAAGGCCGGGCTCAGCCGCGTTCTGGGCGACCAGCTCATCAAGGGCGGCACCGCGACCCGGGAAGGCTCGGCCATCGAGGACCGCATCGATTTCCTCGGCGGCACACTGAACTTCATGGTCGGCGAGCGGACCTCGACGCTGAGCCTTTCGGTCCTGTCGAAGGACCTCGATGAGGGCCTGGCCACGTTCTTCGACGTTCTCCGCAACCCGGCCTTCAGAGAGGAGCCGATGAAGCTGGCCAAGGCCCGCTTCGTCGAGCAGCTGCGGCAGGCCAACGACCAGCCCAGCGGCGTCTTGAACCGGGAGTACGAGCGGCTGCTCTACGGCGACAACGCCGTGACCTGGCAGCCGACCAAGGCGACCTACGAGGGCGTCGCGGCCGCCGATCTCAAAGCGTTCCACGCCAAATATTTCTCGCCGAAGAACGTCATCCTGGCGGTCTCCGGCGATTTCGCCAAAGGCGCGCTCAAAGCCAAGATCGAAAAGCTCGCCGCGGGATGGAAGGGCGGGTCGGTGACCTTCCCGGCCTTGCCGAAAGCTTTCCCGACGCCCGAGCCGGGAGTGTATTTCATCCAGAAAGCCATCAACCAGGGCTACATCAGCCTCGGCCACCTTGGCCTCGAGGACACGAACCCCGACTACTTCGCCGTCCAGGTCATGAACTTCATTCTCGGCGGCGGCAGCTTCACCTCGCGGATCACGACCAAGGTCCGCTCGGACGAAGGCCTGTCTTACAACCAGGGCAGCCGCTTCACCTACCGCTGGGGCCTGCCGGGCACGTTCGCGGGCTACGTCCAGACCAAATCGTCCACGGTCGGCTACGCCATTTCGCTCATCCTCAACGAGTTCGATCGCATCCGCAAAGAGCCGGTCTCGGACGCCGAGATGGACACGGCGCTCAACTACTATCTCGAGAGCTTCGCCGACAACTTCCAATCGGCCCAAGCGACCATGATGAGCTTCGCCAACTTGGAAATGACCGGCAAGCCCATGGACTACTACAAGACCTACCGGTCGAAGATCCAGGCCGTGACCAAGGCCCGGGTCCAGGAGGCGGCGACCAAGTACATCCAGCCCGACAAGATCGTCATGATGATCGTCGGCGACTGGGAGCCCTGCAACAAGGGCGGGGACAAGTGGTCCGGCCCGCTCGACAAGCTGGGCAAGGTCCACCGGATCAGCCTGACCGATCCGATGACGGGACAGGAGATGAAATAGCCGCAACGGCCATCGATACGAAACCGGGCGCGGGAGGGCCGAGGAGGCCTTCTCTCCGGGCCGCGGCCTCTCTCGCGCGACTAAATTCATTCAGACCATGAAGGACAGCACTTACTCCGTCGCCACGATCCGCGATCTCGAGGCCCGGTTCCGGCGAGAATCGCTATTCCGGCCGTCACGCGTCGGGCGGTACGAGCCGGGCCAGGTCCTCGAATACGATGTCCGAGGGGTCATCCCGGACGGATCGTCCCGGGTTCGATTCGAGATCGAACGATACGTCGGCGGCGGATACGCCGGCCAGGTCTACAAGGTCAAGGTCTTGACGGTCGAGCCCCTCGAAGGGCAGCTCGCCGGGCTGGCGCCAGGGCAGTCTTATGCCCTCAAGATCCTTGTCCCTGTCTCCGGCGTGGGCCGGAAGATCCGCAACGTCCTCTACGGGATCGGCTTCCAGGCCCCCTTTTCACTGCAAAGCCTGGCCGCGGCCGGCCGTTCCCAGGCGCTCTGGCAAAAGTTCCTCCGCCGGGCCGCGCAGACCGAGCTCGGCGACGAGGAGGCCGTCGTCGACGTCCTGGGGACGCTCCTCGACCGCTCGCTCGGGAGCTACGGGGAGGTCAGCGAGTGGGTGCCGGGGCGGATGTGGCGGCTCGAAGTCGACGACAATCTCGACGGCCGCCGCCGTTGGCGGCCGGGGGCGGACGATCACGGGATCGGATCGCCGGAATACCGGGCGAAGCTAGCTTTCATGGGCCGCGTGGTCCGCTTGCTTCGCGAGATGGGGGCGGAAGAGCTGGCCCGGCAATACGAATGGTGGTCGCTGAAGAGCCAGCCCAACGCCATGAAGCGGACGGCGAGCGATCCCGATCCGCGGGCCGGCCTCGTCGCCGTGGACTTCCGGGCCGGCATGACCCTGCTGCCGATCCTGCCCCAATGTCCCGTCGACTTCAAGCTTATCGTCAGAGGCCTCGGCCGTGGGCGGCTGGTCCAATTCGACAAGGGGGACCTAACAAAGCTCGAGGCCTATCTCGACGCCCACGCCGAGCATTTCGGCGACATGCGGGACGCCCTTGCGGCGCTCAAGCGGGAAGACAAGGCCTATCGGGATTCGCTCATCGACGTTACCTTCCATCATGTCAAGCTATTCGGCGCGAAGCTCCGGCGGGCCATCATGTCCGGGTTCCGGGAAAGCTGGCGCGTCCGGAACGTGACCGGCGAGCGGGCCGCCGCCCGGCTGGAGAAAAGCGGCCTGCGGTCGATCCTCTTTCTCCTCCTGGGATTGGCTCCCCTGGCCACTCCGGCCCTGTTGATATTCGTTTGGCCGGGGAACGCCTTGTGGAAATATCCCGTCTGGGCCCTGCCGCTCCTGGGTCCGCTCGTCCGCCGGCTCCTCGGCCGCGAGGATCTGCGCCGGCACTACGCCCAGATCCTGACAAGGCCCGCCTATCTCGTCCGGGCGTTCCGGGGGCACATCGAGGAATCGCTCATCGGATGGGTCCGGTCCGGCCGGGTGGCCGAGGACCGGGCGTTGCTTATCGCCGGGGCCCCGGGACGCTACCTTCTCCATCTGCCCTTATCGCTCCTGCCCGCCGGCTTGCACCGGTTCCTGACGGACAAGGCCGTCTTCAAGGCGGCCCTGACCCGTGTCTTTATCCGGCCCTTCAAGCTGTATTTCAACGCCGCGGAACGCGAGAAATGGCTCCGCGACATGGTCGCGGCCGGCGAGCGGAACGGGATGCTGACCGTGGAAGAGGCCGCGCACATCACCGGCCAGCTCAAGGAACCGTTCATCCAGAAGTACCTCAAGAGCCTGGCCATCCACCTTCTCCTCATGCCGACCACGCATGTCGTCGCCCTCATCGTCGCGTTCTTCTATGTCCGTCTCCATCCCGAGCTCTCCTGGCAGCAGGCGACCTTGGCCGCCGGAGTCATTTTCGGCATCTTCCAGATCATCCCGATCTCGCCGGGCTCGATAGCCAGGGGGATCTACACGAGCTCGCTCGTCATCCGGGAGCGGAACTTCAAAGACTACAGCATCGCCTTCGGCCTGAGCTTCTTCAAGTACATCGGCTATCTCGCTTTCCCGATCCAAATGGCCTATCGCTATCCGGACCTGGCCCGGTTCATGGCGGCCCACTGGGCGACGGGGGCGGTTCACATCGTTCCGGTCTTCGGCGAGAAAGGGGCTTGGCTCGAGCACTTCGCCTTCGACGCCTTTTACAACTACCCGCTGACCGTGCGCCGCCGGATCACGCTCCGGGCCGAGATGAGGCAAGGGCTGAGATCTCGATACCTTCAGGCCCCAGTCTTGACCGTGGCCGGGATCGTCGTTCTCGCCGGGCTTGATCTGGTCTGGTTCAAGGCGACCGGCGCAGTCCCGGCGCTCAAAAGCGTGTGGTGGATCGCCCTTTGGATCCCGGCCCTCGTCGCGGCGCTCGTT
>Ga0326726_10002695_pt1 | contig 16266 bp, 9 predicted proteins | sample MHFenrmetagenome_2_FD_207603 | JGI IMG/M metagenome (GOLD analysis project Ga0326726, IMG submission 207603) | Lab enriched peat soil microbial communities from Michigan Hollow, Ithaca, NY, United States - MHF15MN | ecosystem: Environmental > Terrestrial > Soil > Wetlands > Peat | place: USA... | reverse complement strand
CTACTGGATACGCGGGAAAATCTTGCCGGAAGAACGGAATCCGATCAATCGCTTCCTCATCAGGGCGTATACACCAGTGGTCGATTTTGTGCTCAAGAACAACAAATGGGTTATCGTCGTTGCGTTGTGTCTTATGGCTGTAACCATCATTCCGTTCAATAAGATCGGTTCGGAGTTCATGCCTCCTCTGTACGAAGGGGACCTCCTCTATATGCCCACGACGCTTCCAGGAATGTCAATAACGAAAGCCAGGGAACTCTTGCAGCAAACCGACAAGATTATCCGACAATTTCCCGAGGTGCATCACGTCTTCGGGAAAATAGGACGGGCTGAGACAGCGACGGACCCTGCCGGCCTGGATATGATCGAAACCACGATCATGTTGAAGCCTGAGAGCGAATGGCGACCGGGGATGACCGTGCAGAAGCTTATCGACGAGATGGACCAGGCTATCCAGTTCCCCGGTTTGACCAATGCATGGACGATGCCGATAAAGACGCGGACCGACATGCTGAGTACGGGGATGAAGACTCCTGTCGGGATCAAGATCGGAGGACCAGACCTGCAGGTTCTCGAGCAGATCGGGAAAGAAGTTGAGGCGGTGATTCGGATCGTTCCGGGTACGCTCAGCGCATTTGCCGAGCGTGCGGTCGGCGGCAACTATCTTGACTTCGACATCAATCGCACGGAAGCAGCGCGTTACGGCTTGACCGTGGGAGATGTGGAAAATGTAATCGAGTCGGCACTGGGGGGAATGGCCGTCACAAATACAGTCGAGGGTCTCGAACGCTACTCTGTCAACCTGCGGTACAGCCGGGAACTCCGCGATAACCTCGAGGCGCTCCAACGTGTGATGGTACCTACTCCAAGTGGTGAGCAAATACCCATGGAGCAGCTGGCAACAATCACTCCGCGCAACGGACCGATGGTGGTGCGAAGCGAGGGTACGCGCCCGAACGCCTGGGTGTATGTGGATATCAAGGATATCGACGTCGGAACTTATGTGCAGAATGCCAAGCGCATCGTTGCAGAAAGAATCAAAATTCCGACGGGGTACACCATCATCTGGAGCGGAGAGTACGAATCCATGCAGCGTGCTCAGCAACGTCTCATGTTCGTCGTCCCGCTTACGCTCTTCATCATATTTGTGATCATCTATTTGAACACACGCTCGGTGACGAAAGTAGCGATCGTCTTTCTCGCTGTTCCGTTTTCGCTCGTCGGGACTTTCTGGTTGTTGTACATCCTCGGGTACAACCTGAGCATTGCGGTGTGGGTCGGGATCATAGCCCTGGCCGGGCTTGATGCTGAAACCGGGGTCGTCATGTTGCTATACCTGGATAACGCGTACGACGACTGGAAAAAACGAGGGGTGATGAGCTCCCTCGCGCATCTGAAGGAAGCCATCCACCACGGGGCTGTCCAGAGAGTCCGGCCGAAGATCATGACTGCATCTGTGATCATCGCCGGCCTTGTTCCCATCATGTGGAGCCACGGCACCGGCGCCGACGTCATGAAACGCATCGCCGCCCCGATGGTCGGCGGCGTCGTGACTTCTGTCCTCCTGGAGCTCGCGGTCTATCCGGTCATCTACTACCTTTGGAAAGCGGCGGCCATCAAAAGAGAGGCCTCGGCAGGCAGATAACCGCTTGAGTCCCAGGCGATTGCTGAATGAGCAGTGCACCGGCACAAACTCCGATTCCGCGCCTCCGGCCACATTTACGGGTAGACACGTGCGCCAATGCCGACGTCAAGTCCCATCCCCGTTCCCGGCGTGAATATGAGCAGGGGGGCCACTTCCAAAAAGGCATCGAGAGGAGTCCTGGGGATGGTGTACGTCAGACCGACAGGGATCCGTACAGCAAAGCCAGCGTCCTGATTCCGGAATGCGTAGGCATTGCCGCGGAGAAACACGTAGGCCGTCCTTCCGAAAGCAATTGCCGGTCCAACCCCGTAGTGAATAGCAAGATTCGCAGTTTCAAAAGGATGAGCCTGCCAGAGGTAATCGACGTGCAAACGGAACCGGTCTGCCGGGACGAAGCCCAGGGCCCCGTCAACGCCGTTGCGGGAGTCGATCCGGTATTTGAAGGCTATGCCGGTCGGCTCACCGAAGACTACTCCAGCACCGAATCGCCCCTGAGCCGCGCCTTGATTCCATGAAAGCGCAAGCATAATGGCGATTATCGAGAGGTAAAGCGTCGCTCGGTTCGTCATATATCCTCCCCCACGTATGTGGTAATATGCTAACCATTCGCGGACCGCGCAGCAATCGGGATTGGATTGTATTTTACCCCGTGTTGACCGGGTTTAGTGAATACAGTCTTTTCCCTAGTGAAATCGGCTCATGAGGCATGAATGAAATTACGCGCCGGCCTCTATTGGCCTTTGTATGCCGATTTATTTTATTGCAGTTACCAGGGGTAAAAAGAAGAACATGTGGTCCTGCTTGTGTGTTACATGTCTGATGGTTCACCCTCCGTTTGAATCTCCATTGATGTTTGGTGCGCTGTGTCCGCGCGTCAGCGATTGCGCACCGCCCAACCAAGTATCACTTTGCAAGGAGAACTGCCTATGCCCAGGATAGGGACGAAGCTGGGAATCGGCATGGGGACGCTGGTAACGCTTTGCCTCGTGATCGGTATAGTCTCGTACACCCAGACCCGTGATGTGGCTTCGAGAATTGTAGAGATCACGGAATTCAAGGAGCCAATCAACTCGGCGGTGTACGGACTCGAGAACAACATGGTGGAGACGGCGTTTGCCACACTCGGCTATCTCACCACGGGAGATCAGCACATGCGCAGCGTTGTCTACAGCAAGGCAGGGGACTTTGACTCCGTACAACAACGCTACAAGCAGGTGGCGGACAGATCCAGCGATTGGGAGGAGTGGATTCACCTTCGCCAGCGGTTTGAGCGTCTTCAAAACGTCGCGGCCGAGCAGATTGTTCTCCGGGATCTCCAGTCAAAGAACATGGAGGCGCTTCTCCAGAACCTCGACGCCATCGATGTGCTGCTGACCAAAAAGATCGTCCCGTCGGTCACCCCTGCGGATCCGGTGGCTTTTCGCCGGTTGCAGGCTGCAATGGAGATGGAGGTGAACGTCAATGCGATAACGAAGGGACTCGGAGATTTCATGTTCACGGGAGAATCCAAATTTGAGGACCGGATCCACCGTGCGGAAAGAGAATTTCGCAAGTACTTCAAAGTCTATCAAAATGTCGTTCTGTCTTCAGAAGAGGCAGCGTGGACTGCCGACCTGCGCCGTCTTGCCGACGAGAGTCTCGGACTCGCGAGAGTCATTGTGGACCAGCAAAAGAAACGCACCGAAAAGCTTGAAACATTGATGGGGATTTACAGTGATCTCGGTTCCACGCTTAACGATCAGCTCAAACCCAGAACAGAGAAAGGTCTCGCCGATGCGAAGGAGGAGGTGCTTCGCGCGGGGAGGCAGGCGAACACGAGGATTCTCTTTGTCCTCTTCCTGAGCGTGATGTTTGGCCTGGGTGCGGGGGTCATGACTACAAAAAACATCACCGGCCCGCTGAAACAGCTTGTCTCAGGTATGAACGCCATCGCACGCGGTGACCGGGCGATGAGGATCAATGTGCGCTCGCACGATGAGCTTCGATCGCTGGGCGAATCGTTCAACTTCATGACGGGTGAGCTCGCCCGGGCAAGTGAGAGCTTACAGGAAAGCGAACTCCTCTTCCGCACCATGTTCGTTCACGCGCCGATAGGGATTGCATTCTCGGATCGTGACGGTCGCATCACCCAGACAAACCCGGCAGTGGAGGACATGCTGGGAGAGCCCGGAGGAGCGCTCAAAGGACGTGCCATGGACGAGATCGTTTCGGCGGAAGATGCGACGTCGGTCGCGCTCCTTTCCGCGGAGATGGAACAGGGGAAACGCAACAGGTTTCAACGCGAAGTGAGTCTCCATCGCAGGGATCGACGGAAAGGGTGGATCAGTCTGAACGTGTCCCGCCTGCATCATGAAAGTGACGGTGCTCCGTACCATATCATGATGATGGAGGATATTACGGCCAGGCGGACCACCGAACAGCAAATGCGCATGCTCGCGCACACCGTGACAAGCATGAACGAAAGCGTTGTGATTACTGATTCCAAGAGCAACATTCTGTCCGTGAATCCCGCATTTATTAACACATACGGGTATATCGACACCGAAATTCTTGGACAATCTATCGGTATCCTGGCCGCGGGGACGAATGGTTCCCCCTCGGCGGACGACGAATCGTTGTCCATCCTGCGCTCCGGGAGCTGGGCCGGAGAGCTGATGCATGCACGAAAGAACGGCGAGCATTTTCCGGCGCTCGTCAGCACCTCGGTTGTCCGGGACGACTACGGCGCGCCTGTTGCGCGCGTCGTCATTGCGCGCGACATCACCGAGCAAAAGCGCATGCAGGAGCAGCTAGAAGAAGCGGAGCGCAGGCGTTCCGCGGACCTCCGGTGGTTTGCAGTCTCGGTTCAGCGTTACCAGGAGGAGGAGAGGAAGAGAATATCACGCGAGCTTCATGATGATCTCTGCCAGCGTCTCACGGGGATGAAGTTCCGGGCGGAAGCTCTCGAGGATGACATTCCCGCCAACAGCAAGCGGAGTCTGCGGGTATTGCGTGAGTTCGGCCAGGAGCTGGACAAAACGATCGCGGATGTCAGGAGGATATCTTCGGATCTCCGGCCGAGCGTCCTTGACGATTTCGGCCTCGTGATCGCTCTTCGCATGCTGTGCAAAGACTTTGAGAAGCGCCATGCAGTGGCGACGACTTTCGAGCTCGGGGAACCCGAAGAAGTGAAAATGGATCCGCACATTGAAATCGCTCTGTATCGTATAGCTCAGGAGGCGCTTGCGAATGTCGCACGACATGCGCATGCATCGCTGGTTTCACTCCATCTGTCCCATGTCGATGGGGCGGTTCAGCTCACTATCGAAGATGATGGTGCGGGCTTCGATCTGGAAGAAGCCCGGCGGTACAGCGAGTCCGGCTACCGCCTCGGTTTGATCGGGATGCGGGAACGGTCGGAGCTATTGGGAGGGTGGTGCGCTGTTGATTCGGATATCGGCAAAGGCACGACGATACGGGTGACAATTCCATGGGAAGGCATCATTGCGCATGAAAAAGGCCAGAGTACTGATAGCTGACGATCACGACGTGGTCAGAAGCGGGCTGCGTCTGCTTTTTCGCGGCTCATCCGAATTTGCGGTGGTTGCGGAGGCTGCCGACGGGAGAGAAGCAGTCCGTCTTGCGGAAAAACACACTCCGGATGTTGCCATCATGGATATTTCCATGCCCGGATTTGACGGAATAGAGGCCACCAGGCGGATAAAGGAAGCTCATCCCGACATTAAGGTGGTCATTCTCAGCGTGCACGAGGATGAAGAATATGCTCATCAGGTCCTGCGGGCGGGGGCCAGCGGGTATGTGTTGAAAAATGCGAGCAAGAAGGAGATCTTTCAGGCCGTGCGGACGGCGCTGAAGGGTGAACGATTTTTCAGCGGAGGGATTTCCAAGCTCATCATCGACAGGTTTATCAAGCAGACAGAAAACCACGGGGAGGAAAAACAGGAATCGTCGGATTCACAGGTTCTCACCAAACGTGAAATTGAAGTCCTGGAGTACATCGCCCGGGGTTTTACCAACCGTCAAATCGCCGAAAAGCTGTTCCTGAGCTTCCGCACGGTCAACACGCACAGGTCGAACCTCATGCACAAGCTGAACATCCACGATACCGCGGGCCTGGTGCGGCATGCAATATCCATCGGTCTCGTCAAGACGCAGCCGTGAATCCCTTCCGGTGCCCGTCATATCTTCCGGCCTTACACTAGGGCATTGACCCGAGAGGACCTCGGCAGTAAGCCTTAGCAGTAAAATTACGGAACTCGCCCGATTGTTTGACGGATTTCCCTGCCTTATCATGCACACAGATTTTTGAAGCACGGCAGTCTGAATACGGGTCCGGACTGTGGGATGACCTCAAGAAGGGGAGAGTCCGGACCCGGAGATTGCCGGATCACTGAGTCTCACAAAGTCATAGGGGGGAGGAGGCGGCGATGAACAAACAGATTGGTGTGGCTGCTCTTTGCATCGTCATGGTCCTTGGCTGCAATAACAGGGAAAAGGAACTGGAAAAGCAGCTGGGTGACACTCAGTCCGAAAAGACCAACCTGCAGCAGAACGTCGCAGAGAGGGACGCCTACTTTGAAGAAGTCATGCGTGCCGTGAACGAGGTCTACGCGGATCTTGAAAGTGCCCGCGCAAAGGAGGCACTTATCAAGAAGGGGGCCGGTGTAGACGAGGGTCCCGCACAGTTCACCAATGCCGATGCCCGGCAGAAGCTGCTGAAAAGTATCAATGACATCGGCTCGGTCCTCCAGGATAACCGCCAGAAAATCGCGAGTCTTCAGAAAAAGGTGAAGGGATTTAACGGTCAAATAGCGAGTCTCAATACGCTGATCGAAAACCTGAAAACCTCCCTGCAGGAGCGTGAACAGTCCGTTGCCCAGCTTCAGGCGCGGGTTCAGGGTCTGGAAACGACAATGGCGGAGAAAACCAAGGAGATCGCCCAGAAGGAAGAGAAAATCGATCAACAGCAGAAAACGATCAATACCGGCTATTACGTTATTGGAACCCGGGCGCAGCTAAAAGAGAAGGGAATCATCGCCGATGAGGGTGGGTTCCTCTGGGGACTTCTCGGTTCAACAACAATTTTGGCGAGCGGTATTGATGGATCGGAATTCACGCCGATTGACAAGAACCAGGATCTCAAGATCCACGTTCCGGGCAAAATTGAGGAGATCCTTCCCCGGCGCCGGCAGGATTTCTTTGCCATGGCGAACGAACCATCGGGTGACGGTTCGGAACTGACGATCGTCAGTCCGGAGAAGTTCTGGCAGGACCGATACCTCGTGATTGTGGTAGACTGAGGCTCCAGGGGCAAGGGCACTTGGGTCACCACACGGTGGGCCCGGCCGACGTGATGCGGCCGGGCTCTCTGCTTTCAGGCCTCCATCTTCACTCTTCGAATCGAGCATTCCACCGCGTTTTGGGCACTTCGCGATCTTCAAACGCTTCATCAGGTTCGCCTTCACAGCTTCTGTCACCAGGTTAAACTGAAGGCTCACAATCCTTTCCTTTTCAGCAGAATGTTTTTACATTCCTGCCGATTCCGCCAGCTTGCGGAGTGAATTTACCCGACCAAACTTGTAAGAGGGAGTATGTCGAAATTTGTCGACGGTTGGCGTGCGGCGCTTGGAGTGCGTGAGTATCGTGACCAGTCACTGGTAGCGGTGATCGGCCTGCTCGTATTCCTGATCCTCATGCGCGTGTTTCTTGAATATGTGGAAACGCGCAGCGGAATCCTTCTCGACGATCCACTGCTGCCCCTCCTCGCACCCGTCGACCTGCACTGGATAACATACAGCCTGATCTATGCGGGATTCCTTCTGGGGATCGTCACGCTGATCCTTCGGCCATATTCTCTTCTTGTCGCCTTGCGGGGGTTTGTCTTTCTCATCATTCTGAGAATTGTGTGTCTCTATCTGATGCCGCTCAACCCGCCGGCCGACAACATCCCTCTCGTGGATCCCTTTTTGCGCCTCCCGGGAATCCGACCCACATTATCCAGGGACCTGTTTTTCTCGGGCCACACTGCAACGATCTCACTCCTCGCATATGCAATTCCGTGGAGGGATCTGCGCATCATCATGGCCTTCGTCGTTCTGGTGCTTTCGGTTTTCCTTTTTCTGCAGCACGTGCATTACACCATCGACCTCGTTACGGCGCCTTGTTTTGCGTACGTCGCCCACGGTCTCGCGAGAAGAGCAACAATGCGGGAGTTTCCGGGACAGATGGATTGGTATCAGTAGGCCTTCCTGATGTGCAATCCGGTTTGCGGGATGATATACTGCATCCGCCGGCCGGCACTTCCACAAAGAGATGCCGGCCGGGCCGGGTGTTCACGCCATGCCGCGTTACGGCGTCACTTGGCGTGAACAACTCCGCCTGCAACCAGTTCTTCCACCGGCGCGGATGAAGACATGTCTTCGGCGGCCGATTCCGTGGCTGTCTTGTGTCCGGGTGTGTATTTGGCAAGAAATGTATACAGGACTGGCACCAGGACCAGAGTAAGGAAAGTCGAGAAGAACATTCCGCCGACCACTGCGAGACCGAGGGGACGACGCGACTCTGCGCCGGCGCCGAGGCCCAGCGCAATCGGCAGAACGCCGAAAATCGTCGCAAACGACGTCATGAGGATTGGCCGGAGTCGGATAGTCGCTGCCTCGATCACTGCGTCGGTGATCTGCTTGCCGCGGGCGCGGAGCTGGTTAGAGAACTCGACAATCAGGATCGAGTTCTTAGTTACGAGCCCGATGAGCATGATCAGTCCGATCTGCGAATAGATGTTGAGAGTCTGACGGAACAGGAAAAGGGTGAGCAGGGCTCCGAACACCGCCAGCGGGACCGCAAGAAGGATCGTCAGGGGATGGACGAAACTCTCAAACTGGGCCGCGAGGACGAGATAGATGAACACTACCGCGAGCAGAAACATGAAATACAGGCTCGTGCTCGAGGATTTGAATTCCAGGGACTGGCCGGCAAATTCCCGTTTCAGACCCGAAGAGAGCTTTGCATTGAAAATCCCGTCGAGATCATCGAGCGCCTGTCCGAGGCTGACGCCCGGGACGACATTTGCCGTGAGCGTTGCGGACCGGACTCTGTTGTAGTGGTTGAGCTCCTTCGGCGCCAGCGTTTCATTCACCCGAACGACATTCGCGAGCTGTACGAGCCTGCCGCCTCCGCGGATATATATCTCCCGGATGGCATCCGGCGTCGCGCGGGCCGATGGTTTCATCTGCAGAATAACGTCGTATTGTTTTGTTCCCCGCTTGAAATTTGTCACGGCGCGCCCGCCCAGGAGCGTTTCGAGCGTTGACCCGATATCCGTCACGGAGACTCCCAGCCCTGACGCGCGTTCCCGGTCAATGGAGAGATCAAGCTGCGGCTTGTTCAGCCGGAGGTCGGTGTCGAGGTTGACCAGGTACCCGAGTTTTGACGCCTCGGTCATCATTGTTCCCACAGCCTGGTTGAGCTTGACGTAGTCCTCTGCCTGAATCACATATTGCACGGGGCTGGAATTGACCGAGCCCCCGATGCTTGGAGGGTTGATAACGAACGCGAGAACCCCGGGGATGGAGAGCAACTGCGGAAAGAGTTCCTGGACGATCTGCTGCTGCGATTTCGAGCGCTCGCTTCGCGGTTTCAACGCAAGAAACATGAAGCCGTTTGTCACGCTTCCAGGACCGCCAAATCCCAGCCCGATTGCCGAGAAGAGCGCGCGACGCTCGGGAAGTGCGAGGACCCGCTGCTCCACCTCTTTCATGTAACGATCGGTATAATCAAGCGTTGATCCTTCCGGAGCTATGACAATGCCAAACCCGATGCCGCGATCTTCGATTGGGACAAGTTCGCTGGGGAGGAGCTTCAACAACACAACACTCAGGACGATCACGACTCCAGCGGTTGCGAGCATTAGAACCCGATGACGCAGTGCACCATGGAGAGTCCGGTCATAGATATTATTGAGAAACTCAAAAAACCTGTCGAACGATCGGGATGCCCAGCCGCTCCCGGTGCCGTGCAACGGCCGGAGGATGCGGGAGGAGAGCATCGGGGTCAGTGTCAGGGCGACGAACCCGGAGATGAGCACCGCGACCGCAAGGGTCACGCCGAATTCGTTGAAGAGCCTTCCGACGGAGCCCGTAAGAAATGCGAGCGGGACAAACACCGCAACGAGGGTGATTGTCGTTGCCACAACAGCGAAGCCGATTTCGGCACTTCCGTCGAGTGCAGCCTGCTGTCGTGTCTTGCGCAACTCCAGATGGCGGTACACGTTCTCCAGCACCACGATGGCATCATCGACCACAAGTCCGATGGCAAGGACAAGCGCCAGAAGCGTCAGAATGTTGATCGTGAAACCTGCCGCGTAGGCAACCGCAAAAGCGCCGATGATCGAAATGGGTATCGCCACGGTCGGAATGGTCGTTGCGCGCAGGCTCTTGAGGAACGCCAGCACAACCAGCATCACCAGGCACATGGCGATGATAAGAGATTCGGTCACTTCGTTGATCGAATCGTTGATGAAATTCGAAGAGTCGTATGCGACATCAAGCTTCATTCCTTCAGGCAGAAGGCCTGTCAATTCCTTCAGGGCATTCCGCACCTCGGCCGCAACGTCCACCGTGCTGGCTTTGGACTGCTTTACGATACCCAGGCCGACTGCGGTCTGACCGTTGTACCGTGCCACGGTCCGCTCGTCCTGTGCCCCAACGTTTACTTCAGCGATATCCCTGAGACGCACGATGTCGTCCTTGTTCTGGGAGACGATGATTGCACCGAATTCATCAGGCGTGGAGAGTTCCCCCCGGGTGAAGACGGAGAATTCCCTTTCCCGCCCTTCAACTCTTCCGCCGGGGATCTCCGCATTCTCCCTGCGAACGGCCGCCTCGACGTCCTGGGTAGTCAAATCGTGTGATGCCATCCGTAAAGGATCGAGCCACACGCGCATTGCATAACGCCTCTCGCCGCCGATGATCACCGATCCGACACCGGGGAGGCGCTGGATGCGTTCCTTCAAAACCCGGTCGGCGATGTCCGTGAGCTCCAGACCGTTGTGCCGCTCACTGAACAGGGCAAGCCAGAAAATAGGTTGGGCGTTGGCGTCGACCTTCGAAATAATCGGATCGTCGATCTCCCGCGGAAGATTGCCACGGACGCGGGATACCCGGTCCCGAACGTCGTTTGCCGATTCATCAACGTTGCGGTTCAACTCGAATTCGATCGTGATCACCGAGCCCTGCTCACGGCTCGATGAAGTCATTGTCTTCACACCTTCGAGGGTCGCAAACTGCTCCTCCAAAACGTTGGTGACTTCGGTCTCGACGACGCTGGGGCTCGCCCCCCTGTAAAAGGTTACAACAGAGATGATTGGAGGGTCGATGTCCGGATACTCACGAACGGGCAGGCGCGTGAAGGAAATGATCCCGAACAACAGGATGGTGAAACTCATGACGCTCGCGAACACCGGGCGCCTGATGGACATAGTGCTGATCTTCATGCAGTCTATCCTCCCTGGCTCTGCTGTGCGGAGCCGACCTTCTCGCTGCTCATCGGCATGACTTTGCCGCCATCGAAAAGTTTTTGGTGACCGGCCCGGACGACCGTCATTCCCGGTTCAAGGCCGGATGTGACCTCAACAACGTCCGGCATCCGAATTCCGAGCGTGAGTGGCACGCGGTTTACGGTGCTGTCTTTCCTCACAACGAAGACGAACGTCTGGTTGCCGCTGCCAAAGACTGCTTCGTTTGGAATCGTGAGCGCATTTGGATGCACGCTCAATACGGCTGAAATGTTCGCTGACATCCCCGGACGGAATTTGCGGCCGACGTTCTGCACGCGCGCAACGACCCTGGCGCTGCGGGTGATTTGATCGATCAACGGTTCGATCACGATGATCTTGCCAACCACCATGTCGCCGTTGAAGGCGGACGTGGACACATTGACGCTTGCCCCCTGCGCAATCTGGGAGAGAATACGCTCCGGAGCGGAAAAGGTGACGCGGATTTCGTCGATATTTGCAAGATCGGCGATCTGCTGGCCGCTGCGCAGGAAGGTACCCACGCTCACTCTCCGGGCGCCGATGATTCCCGCAAAGGGTGCTACGATCCTCGTCTTGGACAAACGTGCCCGGGCGACGGCAAGGTTTGCCTCTGCAACCTTGAGCGCGGCGGCGGCATCATCAAGATCCTGCGGTGCTCCCGCCCCCTGCTCCACAATAGATTTCACGCGATCGAAGGTTGACTGGCTTTGCGCACGTAACGCTTCGGTTCGCGCGAGCTCCGCGGCCAACTGGGAATCGTCCAGCTGCGCTATGAGTTCACCGCGGTGGATATATCCACCTTCTCTGAAGGGAAGCGCTTTGACCGAGGCATCAATCTCTCCGACAACGGTGATTGCCTCAATGGCCTCGATGGTGCCCACGGCTTCAAACCTGTCATTCACAGTCCTGACAAAAACCGGGCTGACCTCGACAGGCATAGGGGGCATTGCGAATCTGCCTCCTGCGTTTTTGCTTCCGCAGCCGGTCAACGATAGGAACGTCAGACTTCCGGTCAAGACAAGCGTCGATCGCAGGAAAGTCAAGTTCTTGTAGATCATGATAAGAGGTATCCTTTCCCCTGTCGTTATTCTATCGGTTGAGCGGTATATGCGCCCGACGTCAGCTGCCGGAGCGACGCGGCGGCCTTTGCGCCGCGGACAAGTGCCTGAGAATATCGTTGTTGTGCCTGTGCAAAGTCGGCTCCGAGGCGGACAAGCTCAAATGCAGTGGACCGTCCGTTTTGAAACTCAATCAGGCCGATGCGAACCTGTTCCTGTGCCGCGTCGACTCCTTCCCGCGCTGCCTTCAAACGGTGCAGGCCATGCGTGAGCTCAAGATGACTCGCACGGACAAGCTCCTCGAGTTGCCTCTCCTGCCGCACGCATTCCTGCTCCGCCATAACAACCTCTGCGTCAAGTCGGTCCTGTTCCCCCAGGCCGCTGCGCAGCCCGAGGGGAACGCTCACTTCTACGCCCACGCTCCATGATGGAAAGTCCCTTCTTACCGCATGACGCAGCGCGTCGCCGAATCCTCCGCCCACGGTCGTGCGAAGCGTGTCGGTCTGGAAGATGACATCCTGTGCCGTTCCCGCGAGGCCGTTGCCGCCAAGGGAGCCGACGAGCGTTACCCGGGGTAACGCCTCCCAGAAGGCAGCGCTGGAGAGAGCCCGCTTGGCCTCGAGATCTTCCTGAGCCGCTCGCAATTGCAGGCTACTCTCCTTAGCCCGGGCAACGAGCGTATCTATGTCGGCAGGAGGAAACTCGGCGGGAGGATCGTCCGTCGTGATAAACCGACGTTTACCGGAATCGGGTCGCATTCCAATCAGTGACGCAAATTGATCCGAGAGGTGATCGAGGTTCTCCTCGCTGTCCAGGAGCAGGATCTCCTGTTCTGCCAGAAACGTTCTCGCGTTGGCAACCTGGTTCGGACCAATCAATCCTGTCTTCGCGCGGACCTGGGTGTCATTGAAAAATGCGTCGGCCCGATCTCTCGTCAATTTCTGGACCGCAAAATCCCGTTCTGCCGCGTACAGATCCCAGTAATTCCGTTCTACTTCCGTCGTTGTTGCCAGTACCTCCTGGTCGTACCGGGCGCGGGCAGCTTCCATATCGTGTTCCGCTTTAGCCAGATCCTTGCGCGCTGAAACGAATAAGCCTCCCAGCAGCGATTGGCGGAACGTGAGAGCTGCAACGGTTGTGTACTGAGGATTCAAAAAGGCAAACGCTGAATTTGTCCCCATCCTGATCGCGTTGACGGTGGCCTCAAGATGCGTCCCAACGGGTGAATCCCACCGTAGTCCTGCAGTGCTGGTAGTCTGGGTAGTGTTCAGGACCGGTGCGCCAGCGAAGAAGGAAGCTGATGCCTCCTTGTCGTTCAGGTAATTCAGGCTGAAAAAGGCTTCCGGATCGAATGACCCCGATTCCCTCCGGACTACCCCGCGGGCCGCGTTGTATGCCGCCTCTGCGGTAAGGACCGACGTCGCCTGCTTCAGGGCGCTCGCGTTCGCATCCGCAAGCGATAGCCTCGTTCCGTCAAGCTGAACCAGGATGGTGTGAAGGGCACTGTCGGGGTTCACAGGACGCATTTGTCCGCGTGTCGTGGCAGGCGGGAGCATGGCTGCCAGGACAATCGAGAAGACCGTAATTCTCCGTACGAATCGCACTTCGTTTGTCAAAGTGAATACCGATTGTTAGGGGGGTGGTTCGATATATCGAGGGGCAAATGCCAACTTATGCCATGTGATTTCTAACTTCCTCCAACCCTTTGAAGTTCCACAATAATTATTGGAAAGGACTTCTTAGACTCCAAATTCAGAGCGGAAAATCGCATCAATGAAGCCTTTAGCTTGATCCAAGGAGCGAGTCGAACAGAGGATTGGCCTGCTATCTTACCCTATAGTCGCAGGCTCCCTTGAAATTTGGGGGCATGGGACATAATGCCGGTGCTAGTATTATGATTTCTTGGCCTTTTTTGAGCCTCTTGTCATTTTGTCAGATGTCGAGCATTTTGAACATACGCCTTTCGCCCAACTCTCACGAAAGTTGGGACCATGCGCTGAGGGGCCCAAATTGACTTTAATACCGGCACCCTGCTTCTTTCACTCTGCGTCCCTTGTCAAATCCCTGCTGATACCCGTTTCCCATCCTGATGAAGAGACATTCGCAAATCCCCCCTCCCTCGTGGCGCGAGCGGGTGCATGTGCTCCGGCACATTCCGCCGTTTCTCCGGCTCGTCTGGGAATGTCACCGCGGTTACACTGTTTTAACAGGCTTGCTTCGCGTGCTGCGGGCATTTGTGCCGATAGCAGGACTCTGGGTGGGAAAACTCATTATTGACACGGTCGTAGACCTCCGTGCTGGATCAGCCGATCTTCAGCGGCTCTGGCAACTTATTGCACTGGAGATCGCTGTTGTCGTGGCGGGAGAACTTCTTGCCCGCGGATCAGCACTTGTGGAAAGCCTTCTGGGGGATCTCTTCTCCCACGTCACCAGCGTCAGGCTCATGGAGCATGCGGCGACGCTCGATCTCTACCAGTTTGAGGATCCGGCATTTTATGATCAGCTTGAGCGCGCGCGGCGGCAGACGACCAGCCGGATCGGACTGCTGGCCCAACTTCTGGCGATGGCTCAGGATTTTCTGACAATTGGTTCTCTTGGCCTCGGCCTCCTTGTCTTCAGTCCGCTCCTTCTTCTTTTGCTTGTCGTTGCCGTGGTCCCGGGTTTTTTAGGTGAAACGCACTACGCCTCACTCGAATATTCCCTGCTCTTCAGGCGTACACCCGAACGCCGGCGTCTTGACTATCTCCGGTACGTCGGCGCGAGCGACGAAACGGCAAAGGAAGTCCAGTTGTTCGGACTTGCGCCGTGGCTCATTTCGCGGTACCGGTCAATCTCAAAGCGGTTTTTCGACGAGAACAGGCTGCTCTCCATCCGGAAGTATTTCATCAGCAGCGCACTCTCCCTTGTCGGAACAGCCGGTTACTATGCAGCGTACGTCGTCATCCTGCTCCGCACGGTCTCCGGTGCCATCTCTCTTGGCGACCTCACGTTTCTCGCCGGTTCATTTGCGCGTAGCCGCGATGTGATCCAGCGTTTGCTGCTGAGCGCCAGTGAGATTTATGAACAATGTCTCTATCTCAAAGACATGTTTGACTTCTTTGCGATGAAACCCTCAATCGTCTCTCCGCCGGGAGGAAGGAAAGTGCCGCCGGAGATTCGCGAGGGATTCGTGTACGAAGACGTCGGATTCAGTTACCCGGGAAGCGATCGGTGGGCGATCCGCCATGTCAGTTTTATCCTCCGGCCACGGGAAAAGCTCGCCCTCGTGGGAGAGAACGGGGCCGGTAAAACCACGATCGCCAAACTCCTTGCAAGACTCTATGATCCGACGGAGGGGAGAATCCTCCTCGATGGTGTGGACCTTCGTGAGTATGACCTCTCCTCGTTACGGGGGGCGATCGGCGTGATCTTCCAGGATTTCGTCGAGTACGACCTTCGATTTGACGAAAATGTGGGAGTCGGAGAGATCAGTCAGGTGGAGGAATATCTCGACTCTGACGAGAACCGCGGGCGTCGCGGGGGTGGAAGGGATCGGGTGGTCCCCCCGGCGATCGTCGAAGCGTCGGATAAGTCGCTCGCGTCATCGCTCCTCACCAGGTTTCCTGATGGGTACCGGCAGATGCTTGGACGGCGTTTTGAACACGGGGTCGATCTCTCCGGCGGGGAATGGCAGAAGGTTGCACTGGCGCGCGCGTACATGCGGCAGGCAAGTATCCTCATTCTTGATGAGCCTACGGCTTCACTCGACGCGCGGGCGGAGTATGAAGTATTCGTCCGTTTTACGGGACTCATCAAGGATCGGATGGCGGTGATCATTTCCCATCGGTTTTCCACCGTCAGGATGGCCGGGCATATTGTCGTCCTGAAAGAGGGGAGAGTGTTCGAAGAGGGAAGCCATGACGAATTGCTCAGAAGCGGGGGCCTCTATGCCGAGCTTTTTGCCCTGCAGGCGGAAGGATACCGCTGAGCGCCGGTCCGGCAAATTGTGAATTGTGTACTGTGAATTCACAATACACAATTGGATTGCCCAT
>Ga0326726_10002694_pt1 | contig 16269 bp, 11 predicted proteins | sample MHFenrmetagenome_2_FD_207603 | JGI IMG/M metagenome (GOLD analysis project Ga0326726, IMG submission 207603) | Lab enriched peat soil microbial communities from Michigan Hollow, Ithaca, NY, United States - MHF15MN | ecosystem: Environmental > Terrestrial > Soil > Wetlands > Peat | place: USA... | reverse complement strand
ACGAGGGGAAGGTCACGGTGTGGCTCACCGATGATCGTCTCCATCTGCCGGTCCTGATGAAAAGCAAAGTGGTCGTGGGTTCCATCGTCGCCGAATTGGAAGACTATCGTCTGGGACAAATGAAAAGGTACTGATTATGCCCTATGCTGCCGACAATCTCCGCGGCCTGCGCCGTGTGCGCGCCTCGTCACGCAAGTCCTTAGTCGAGATCGATCGCTTCGCTCGGACGCTACCGAGCGATGCCTCAATCGCGGAGTTCCAGAAGTCGCTGCCCGGATACCTCAAGGCGAACGATTGGCGCGCGCTCCTCGACGCGATTGCGCATGCTCACAAGACTGCTAAGCCGATCTTCTGGATGTTGGGCGCGCATGTGCTCAAGTGCGGTCTCTCGCCGATCATTCTCGAAATGATGGAGTTGGGGCTGGTCGACTTGTTGGCCTTCAACGGCGCCGGCGCGGTGCATGATCTGGAGATTGCCTATCTCGGACGCACATCGGAGGATGTCGCCACCGGATTGCGCCATGGGCAATTTGGCATGGCCGCCGACACCGCGCGTTGGTTCGCGCGCGGCGTCTCCGCTGCCAAGAAGAAGAACTGCGGCTTAGGTGAGGGACTGGGCCGCTCGATCATCACTGCCCATCCACCGCATGCATCTTTGTCGGTTCTCGCTCGTGCCATGGCACGCGGCATTCCCGCCCTGATCTTTCCCGCAATCGGCGCCGAAATCGTCGCGCAGCATCCCGAATTCGACGGCGCGGGTGTCGGCGCGACCGCGCATCTCGATTTCAAGATTCTCGCTAAGGAGTGCCGCGCCCTGCATCGCGGCGGCGTGGTGCTGCATTTCGGCTCCGCCGTCATTCTTCCTGAAGTCTTCCTGAAGGCGCTCTCGGTCGCGCGCAATCGCACGCGTGTCGAAGGGCTTGTCACCGCGAATTTCGACATGATCCAGCACTACCGCCCGAATACGAATGTGGTCACTCGCCCGACTCTGCATACCGGCAAGGGGTACTCGTTCACCGGGCATCATGAGTTGATGATCCCGCTCTTGGCGTGGTCGATCAAAGCGCGACTGGGGATGTAATCACCCGTTGTGTCTCGAAGCGCGGCTCTAAAGCCGCCTCTACGAACACGAATTCGTCCGTGGCCCCACCCCCGCGAATGTGGTATTTTGATCGACTGGCTGTGCCAGACTAGAGGACTCAACCATGCCCGCACTTGTCGAATGTGTCCCGAACTTCTCCGAAGGCCGTCGTCCGGAAATCGTTGATGCCATCATCGCCGCGGCCCTGACTGAACCCGGTGTCATCCTCCTCGACAAGGAGATGGACGCCGACCACAATCGTTGTGTCGTGACCTTTGTCGGCGCGCCCGATCGGGTCTCGCCGGCGGTGTTCAACGCGGTCCGCAAGGCCGCGGAACTGATCGACATGCGCACCCATCGCGGTGAGCATCCGCGCATGGGCGCCACCGACGTTATCCCCTTTGTTCCGATCAGCGGCATCACCCTGGCTGAATGCGCCACGCTGGCGCGTCAACTTGGTCAGCGCATCGGCAACGAACTCGGAATTCCGGTCTTCTACTACGAGGCGGCCGCCTCGCGTCCCGACCGCGAAAATCTCGCCGATGTCCGTCGCGGCGAGTATGAGGGTCTTCGTGACGTCATGGGCTCCGACCCCTCGCGCCAGCCCGATGCCGGGCCGCCGCAGATCAACCTGAAGTCCGGCGCCACCGCCGTCGGCGCCCGCATGCCGCTAATCGCGTTCAATTGCTACCTGGCAACCAACCGTACTTCGATCGCCAAGAGTGTTGCCAATGCGATTCGCTTCGCCTCGGGTGGCCTGCGCTACTGCAAGGCGCTCGGCTTCGAAATCAAGGATCGTGGCTGTGTCCAGGTCTCGATGAACCTGGTCAACTACGAGAAGACGCCGATCTTCCGCGTTTTCGACATGATCAACGCCGAGGCGCAGCGCTGGGGCACCTATGTGACGTCGTCGGAAATCGTCGGCCTGACGCCGGCGCAGTCGCTCTACGATGTCGCCGCGCACTTCCTCAGGCTCGAGCGTTTCTCGTCGGAACAGGTTCTGGAAGAGAAGCTGCGCAAGTCGATCGAGACGCAGGCGCGCTCGTCCGGCTGGATCGCCTTTGCGGACAGCGTCGCTTCCTCGTCTCCGGCTCCCGGTGGCGGCACCGTTTCTGCGGCGGCGGGATCGTTGGCAGCAGCATTGACAGCCATGGTCTGCCGACTGACGATCGGGAAGAAGAAGTACGTCGAGGTGCAGGCTGAGATGGAATCTGTTCTGACTGAGGCCGAAGGTCTGCGGGCTAAACTGACCGGGCTTGCCGACACTGATGCCGCCGCTTTTGACCGTCTGATGGCAGCGCGCAAGCTGCCGAAAGACACCGAATCCGAGATTGCCGCACGCAACAAAGCCATCGACGAGGCCACCCGTTACGCGGCGCAGGTGCCGCTCGAAGTTATGCGCGCATCCCAGCGCGTCGGTGAATTGGCCGAAGTCTGCGCCACCAAGGGGAATGTGAACGCCGTCTCCGATGCCGGTGTCGCGGCCCAGATGGCCAATAGCGCCATGATCGGGGCCGGGCTGAATGTCCAGATCAACCTCGCGGGATTCCCCGACGAGGCTTACCGAAATAATACTCTGGGAGAAACGCGGGAACTGCTCGAACGCGCGGCGGGTTTAACGGAACGGGTCATGCGCACCGTCCACGCCCGCATCGACAGCCCGCAGTGATCCCGTCACACCGAGTCCACTCACTGACTGACTCCGTCACAAGGAGCCGATTTTGCCACGAACTACGACCGTATTGATCGCACTTTTCGCGGTAGCACTATTATTGGTTCGCTCGGCTTCGGCATCTGACGCCGCCTACGAGCGCGACCTTGTTGATCGTGTCCAGGCCGCGTTCGTTTCTCCCCATGTGCCTGCGGGCGAACACATCTGCGTCTCGCCGCTGCTTTTGGAAATCCGACTCGCTTGGCCGAACTTGACGGAGGTCACGAAGGCGGCGATTTCGAGTGCCGTGTTGTTTGACCGACCGGTCTTGCCGGAGCAGTACGACACCCCCGACGGGCATTTTCGCATTCACTTCACGCGCACGGGCACGGACTCGGTCAACATGTCGTTTGGCGTCGGGCCGGGCAACGTGCCGACTTATGTGCTGAATTGTGCCGACATCTTCAGGCACGTTGTGGCAAAGCAGATCGACACCCTCGGCTTCCGCTTCCCAGTATCGGATCAGATGGGACGTCCCGGGGAAGACCCTCGCTTCGACATCTATCTGGTGAAGCTCCCCAACATCTACTACGGCCTGAGCTACCCGGACACGGTCATCAACAATGGCCCGGGCAACGCGTGGTGGGCCACTTCGTTCATGGAATTGCAGAGCGACTTTACCAAGATCATCGGCTATGAAGATCGCCCGTTCGACGCCATGGCCGTGACCGTCGCTCATGAATTCCATCACTCCGAACAATGGTCTTACGATGCGTTCGAGGCCGAGTACCGCGAAGTGTCCGGTGAGATCAAAGCGTATTCGTGGTGGCTGGAAACGTCCGCGGTGGCGATGGAAGAAATCACTTACGATGGCATCAACGACTACTACGGCTACCTGCATTATTTCTTCGACAATCCCGGCATGTCCCTGCGGGCGTTTGCGAATGACGCTTCGGTCGAGGGACAGCACCCGTACGCGTCGTGCATCTGGGTGTTGTATCTGATTCAACACTTCCATGACGAGTCGCTGTTGCGCCAGATCTGGGAGGAGTGCGGCAAAGTCGACGGTTTCAACACCTTCGCGGCCTTCGACACCGTGCTGGTACATAAGGGAACGACTTTGCATGATGCCTGGGCCGAGTTCCTCGTCTGGAATTACTTCACGGGCACACGGACCGCACCCTGGTCCTACGAGGAAGCCAGCTCGTACGCGATGCTCAAGCTGTCGGATTCGCTGGCCTACGATGAGTTCCCGGCCGCGGACACGGCCAGCGGCAACGATTCTCCGAATCTCGCCGATGAATTCGGCGCTTCGTACATGCGGTTCCGCAGCCCGGTTTCCGATACTGCGACGACGTTCCGACTGATCGTGACGCCCCAGAACCCCGACGATTATCAGAATTGGATGATCATCACCGCGGGTGTCAGAGGGCAATTGCAGCCTGCCATCCAGACCTGGGATGTCTTCTCGACCATCGAAGTGCCGAACTGGGATTCTTACGACGAGATCCTCGTGATCGCGACGCCCTTTGTCGCACACCCGACACAGACGGGGCTGAATCGTCGCCTGGGGTTCTATTTCGTCGTGGCCGACACCCTGTCATCCGGCGGTTCTCTGACAGGAATTGCCAGAATCTACTCTAACCCGCTAGCACTTGCTCCTGGCGCGCCCGCCTTTTTCCAAGTGGACGTCACGCGAGCCCAAGCCTTGCCGGCCTCCTTGCAGATCTTCACGATCGATGGGCGTGAAGTCCGCGGCGGCGCCAGCGGGAGCGACGGGGACAATCGCATGTTCGTGGAGGCAGCTCGGGGCCGCGCGCCGCTGATTTGGAATGGCACCACCGCCAACGGCGATCCGGTGGCCACGGGTATCTATCTGGCTCTCGTGCGGATTGGCGGCAAAAGCGAGTTGGTCAAAGTCGCCGTCAAGAACCAGATGCGATGAATCCGGCGCTGCGACGCTTGGCGCAAAGCGGCGGCCTGGTGGCGGCCGCTTTTGCCTTGAAGTACCCGCTGGTCGCCATCCCTAACGTTGAACCACTCACGCTGGTCTTCTTTGCGCTGGGGTATGCGCATGGCCCCCTGTGGGGGGCGGGCATTGGCGCCGTCAGCGAGCTGATCTTTGCCACCCTCAACCCCCTGGGACCATCGCTTCCGCCGGTCTGGTTGACTCAGATCGTCGGCATGTCGCTCGCCGGCGTCGCCGGCGGCTTGATCCGGCCGCTATGGACAAGGATAGAGCGAAAGGGTACGAAGATCCTGGTCGCGGCGGTCTTCGGGATCGCGGTCACACTGATCTTCGATTTGTTGACGAACCTGTCGTTTGCGGTGGTGATCGGACCATTCTGGCCGGTGATGATCGCCGCAATACCGTTCGCCGCGGTCCACGTGGCATCAAATGCGTTGCTGTTTGCCTCGGTCTTTCCGATTCTGTCGCGGTGGCTCGCACGCCCGTCCCATCCCGTAGTGCCCGCCGAGGCCTCGTCTTCGCAGGTCTCCTGATTGGCGTGACGGGCGCGACCGCCATTTCGCGCGCCCAGACCCCCGTTCCGGACAGTCTGCATCCGCCCACGCCACAGGTCGTTGATAGTCTCAATCACGCGCTTCCCGACTCGGTACATACAGCCCCAGACTCCGTCGCATCGCCGCCGGGACGATTCTCTCCGCCATACCAATGGGTCAGCGCCCAAAGGCGAACGACGTCTTCCTTGCTGGCCGGACCGGCATGGCCGATGCCTCCTATCGATGCAACGGCTGGAGGCGACTTGGCCGATTGGCTCGAGTTCGCTCCTTTCATCGATGTTGACGATGCGCTGGGAGTCGGGCAGACCCGTCTGATCACCACATGGGGTCTGGTCGAACGCACAAGCTCGTGGTCAACCGATCTGCTCGGGGCTAACTGGCAGCGACTCACCTTCCCGCAACGGCCGCAATTCGATCCGAATGTGCTTCCATCGGTCGATTTCGGCCGCCATGACCTCGGTGACGAGGTCGTGCTCGAGCGCGACACCACCTGGGGCGATCGTCCGCGATTTGATTGGACCTTTCGTCAGGGGGACTATTCCGACACATACTCCGAGGGGCTTTTCCGTGTCCACTCCAATGCCGGTGTCGGCATTGACCTGGGCTTCGCGTTCCTTGGCAGCAACGGTTTCTCATTTAACGACAATCGCAAGAAACGGATTCTGACCGTCTCCAGCTTCGGTCCTATCCGCCCTTCCTTAAGCTGGCATGCGCAGTTTGATCAATTCACCGACGGGACCACCATCCTTGTCCCATCCCCCTATGCCGACCCGGCCTTCGTGCCGCCGACCCGCGAGGACCTGTTGTGGCGGCTGCAAGGAGAGCTTGGGCACATGGCCGACTCAGTGGCTGATTGGACCTTGAACGCCTCGGTGCAGAGCGGGCACCAGCGCCTGAAAAATGGGTCATACCGGTTGAATGCCAAGGACCGGCTCTGGCAATTGGCGGGCACTGGCGATTGGCGTGGATGGCTCCTCGACGCCAAAGCCGGGCTGGCGCATTTTGATATCGATAGCACGAATGCCGACCGCTGGCAGGCGCAGGCGCGTGCGGCACGGAGTTGGCGACTCAATCGCAGTTGGTTGGGTTCGATTCGCCTGTCACTTGATGGTGACGGGGACAATTCGGCCGGCCTCAGCGCCGTCGCCGCGCTAACTCCGGATTCCGCAGCGCCCTGGTGGCAGCCGGGGGTGCGCGCGGCGACTGAACGTGTCGCGCCAAGCCTGATCGACCTCGATTATCCGAAGCGAACCATGCCGCTCATTCTCAACCAGGTTCCCATAACCTACGTGGAGGAAGGTGACCCCGATCTCCCGGTGCAATGGGAGAATTCGCTCTCGCTGCACTGGAATGGCGGCGGCGATTCGACGGGCCACTGGGCGCTGACCGCGCACACCGCGTATGTCTCCGATTACACCACCTGGGATCAGGGCTATGATTCTTTGGTGAACTCGAATTATGTCTACGCGCCGCGGGCGCGCGATGTCCGGGTCTTTGGCGGCGCGATCCACGGCGATCACCATCTTTTCTGGAAGCTCTTCCTCTTCGCCGACTACGCGGCGAAGTACGCCGCCGATCTCCACAACGAGAAGCTGGCGGGATACTACCCGCACAAAGGCAGCCTGATGGCGTCGCTGATCGCCCCCCAATGGGGGTACGGCGTCGACGTGCGTCTCAATGCGACGGGGCTGTGGTGGTATGGCGACAAGCGGATTGTGCCGACCGATTACACGACGAACCATGTGTTTCGCGTCGATCTATCCGGCTCCGCGCGCATCAAAGGCATGACGCTCTATGCGTTGGTTCAGAACGTCGCCGGATATCGCTACCGCACCAGCGCCGGATATCCTTTCACCACGCGAATGGTGCGCTTCGGATTCAACATACTGCTCTTGGACTGAGATCGGAGGAGAGTGAATGGGTGTCCGCGGAGTTCGTGGGGCCATTAGCGTTGCCGCCAACAGCCGGGAAGCAATTGCCGCTGCGACGCAGAGGCTTCTCCGTGACATGGTGGCGGCAAACCAAATCGAACACGATCAGATCGTCTCGGTCTTCTTCACGGTGACCACCGACTTGAACGCCGACTACCCGGCGGCGGCGGCGCGCGCCATGGGCTGGGTCGATGTTCCGTTGCTCGACGCCCAGGAGATGGAAGTCCCTGGGGGAATGCCGCGCGTGATCCGCGTGCTCATGCATGTCGAGACGCATCGGAGTTTGGCACAAATTCAGCATATCTATCTCGATGCGGCGGCGGCACTGCGCCCGGACATCCCGCAGTAAGGGAGAGTACTCGCGAGGCTTGAACGGCATGCGTCCACGACTCCTCAAAGGCAAGACCATCGCTATCGTCGGCGCCGGGCAGATCGGCGGCTCGATCATTCGTTGTTTGGCCGAGCATCGACCGTCGTTGAGCCTCCTCGCCTTTGACCGCAATCGCCGTCTGGCAGCACGCGTGTCCCGCTGTGCCGAGTGGCGCCCAACCCTTGAGAGTGACCTGACTGGCGCCGATGTCGTCATTCTAAGCCTCCCCATACCCGATATCATCGAGTACTTGTTCAAGATCGGTTCGCGGCACGGAGATCGCCCACTGCTTGTTCTCGACACGGGTTCAACGAAATCACTGATCCTTCAAGAAGCGGATCGACATCGAACGTCCTTCGATTTCGTCGGCCTGCATCCCTTGGCCGGCACCGAGAAGGCCGGATGGGACGGGTCGGATCCTGCGATGTTTGACGGCCATGTCATCGTTCATTGTCCGACCCGCGGCTCGGGTGTAGCCGTTGCCCGTGAGCTGATTCGGCTCTTGCATGGCCGTCCGGTGGCGATGGCGGCCGGGGTGCACGACCGTCTCGCTGCCACCGCGATCGGTCTGCCGCACCTGCTGGCGTTTGCGGCGCAAGGGTTGGACCGCGGACGCGGCAACCTCCTGCGCGCCGGTTCCTGGGAGTCCCTCACACGTGTCGCCGCGTCCGATCCGGCCATGGTCGCGGGCCTGCTTTCTTCCAATGCCAAGGAGATGCGTCGCGTGTTGCGCGCATTCAAAGCGGAGTTGACCGGATTAGAGAAAGCCCTTGGCCATAATTCACCAACCGCATTGACACAGGCGCTGCGTCGTCGCCGGCGCCGGGATCCCTGACATGGCAATTGTCTACTTCGATGGCGAATTTGTCGATGAATCCGCGGCGCGGATTCCGCTCTCAACTCACGCTCTGAACTATGGCACCGCCGCCTTCGAGGGCCTGCGGTCCTACGCCGAGGGCGCACGATCATTCGTCTTTCGTCCCCGGGAGCACTACGAGCGCCTGCTGCGGAACGCCGAGATGCTCGAAATGAAAGTCTCTCAAACCGCCGCTGAGTTCACCGAGTTGACTTCAGAACTCCTCAGGCGCAATCGCTGCCGTGAGGATCGCTACATCCGGCCCTTGATCTACAAGAATTCGACTCGGATCGGCGCGGGACTGCCGGCGGGGGAGACCGTCGCCATCCTGACTCAGGAAATGCCGCGCGGGCCGATCCCGCGCCCCCCGGCGCGCGCCACCTGGTCGAAGTGGCGGCGAACACCGGCCGCAGCCTGCCCCGCCGGCGCCAAGATCACGGGGCTGTATGTGAATTCTTCGATGGCGCGCGCCGATGCCATCGCCCGCGGTTACGATCAACCAATCATGCTCACCATGGAAGGCAAGGTCGCCGAAGGGTATGGGGCTAATCTGTTCGCGGTCTTTGGCAATCACGTTGTCACGCCCGCACTTGAGGCCGACATTCTCCCCGGAATCACGCGCGATGCACTTCTTCGCGACTTCCGCTCGCATCCGGGATTGACCGTTTCAGAAGCGATGATCGCGCCCGAGCGCCTATTGGAAGCCGATGAGGTCTTCCTCTGCGGCACCGGCATGGAGATTCTCCCCATCGCGAGCATCGAGGGACACCCAGTTGGCTCTGGTGTCTGCGGACCACTCACCAGCAAAGCGATCAACTGGTATCGCGAACTGATCACGGGGAAATCCGCCCACCACCACGACTGGATTGTTGCGGTCGACTGCGCCTGACCGGACCTGCCGATGATTCCCGCCTGGGCCCGCAATCGTCCTGTGATCGGCTGGTGCCTGTATGATCTGGCGAACTCGGTCTATGCCGCAGTCATCCCGGCGACCGTCTGGTCGGCGTACTACGCCGGCGCCATCGTCGGCGGCCCCGAGGGCGCACGCTGGTGGGGAAGAGCCGTCTCCGCCACCATGCTCTTTGTGGCCGTAACGTCGCCGTTTCTCGGCGCAATCTCCGATCTCGCGGGCTGGCGTAAGCGCTTGCTGGTCATCTACACGATGGTCTCGATCATCGGCACCGCTCTCTTGGCGACCGTGGGCAGGGGGATGGTCTTCTACGGATTTCTGATCAGCGTCGTCGCCGGCATTGGGTTTGAGGGCGCGATGGTGTTTTACAACTCCTTCCTCAACACGCTCGCCCCTCCGGATCGCCAGGGGCGGCTCTCAGGAATGGGATTCGCCGTGGGTTACGCCGGTTCATTCATCGGTCTGGCGGCGGCGCTGCCCCTGGTGCGCGCGCAGATGTATCCCGCCGCCTTTGTGCTCTCGGCGGTGCTGTTCTTCGTCTTCTCGATTCCGGCTCTGCTCTGGTTGCCACGTGACCAGTCGATCACCTTCACGCCTATTCGTGCCGGCGTGGAGGGCTTCCGCGCCACCAATCGCACTTTTCGTGAGATACTGGCCACTCCGTCACTGCGGCGATTCCTCATGGCGTTCTTTCTCTACGATGACGGAATCAACACGGTGATTGCCTTCTCCTCGATCTTCGCACGCGAGGTCCTGGGCTTCTCGATGTCCGAGTTGATCTTGGTCTACATCTGCGTGCAGCTTTCGGCGCTGGTTGGCGCCGCGTTATGGGCGCGCCCGACCGACACCAAGGGGCCGAAGTTTGTGGTGATGGCGACTTTGGGGCAATGGATCGTGGTCGTGGGGCTGATCTACTTTGTGCAGACGCGCCTCGTGTTTTTCATCGTCGCGGCGCTGGCGGGCACTGGGTTGGGTGCGATCCAATCGGCCAGCCGCGCGTTCATGGCGCGTCTCATTCCCGCAGGTAGGGAAGGGGAGTTCTTCGGGTTTTATTCGCTGTGCGGCAAGGGCGCGGCGATCATGGGGCCGCTTCTGTTCGGTGAAATCTCTGCGGTGACCGGCGACTTGCGTCTGGCCGCGCTCTCGGTCCTGGTCTTCTTCGTGGGCGGTGCCGCGATTCTCGCGGGCGTCAAGGCGGGTGGGCCGACGACGGCAGGTGCTGCGATCACCCAGTCGCGCTCTTCGAGCGCGTGACAGACAGGAATGTCTGTCCCCCTATGGAAATTCAGTGGGACAGACATTCTTGTCTGTCCACGGTCGCGCAGCGACCGAGGTTCTTCAACAGGCCCTGAAGTCCGTGCCTCCTATTTGCTGCTGGCTGATGATATTTAGGAGGCGCGGGCTTCAGCCCGCGCTCCTGGCGTTACTCGTGCGGCTCGTCGTTCTCGCCGTTTTTCCGTGAGCCGAACCCGTACTTGCTGATCTTGCGGTACAATGTGGATGAGTCAATGCCGAGGATCTGTGCGGCCTTGGCTTTCTGCCACTCGGTCTGATTGAGGACCCAATAGATGTAGGCTTTCTCGATCGATTCCAGTGTCGGTGACTCGGGCGAATCGTCGCCGGACGGTGACACCGGGACGACCTGCCGCAACTTCTCGGGGAAATCGTCCAACTCCAGAGTCGTGTTCTTCGATAAGACCACCGCGCGTTCGATCACATTTTGCAACTCGCGCACATTTCCCGGCCAGCGGTAGGCGCGCAAGAGCTCCGCCGCCTGGGGAGTGAGATTCTTGATTGTGCACCCGGCGCGATCACAGCTCAATTTCATGAAATGCTCGGCCAATAGGGCGATGTCATCGGCGCGCTCGCGCAGCGGCGGCAAGTGGATTTGAATCACATTGAGACGGTAGTACAAATCGGGACGGAATCGTCGCGCCGAAACCGCCGCTTCTAGATCGGCGTTGGTCGCCGCGATCACACGCACATCCACGGTCCGCGCACTGGTCGATCCGATCGGCGTAACTCTCTTGTCTTCCAGCACGCGCAAGAGCTTGACTTGGATGGCGGGACTGACCTCGCCAATTTCGTCGAGGAAGATGGTGCCGCCCTCGGACGCACGGAACAAACCGTCATGATCGCGAATGGCGCCAGTGAACGAGCCTTTCACGTGGCCGAACAGCTCGCTTTCCAAGAGCGCCTCGGGCAACGCGCCGCAATTGACCGCGATGTAAGCGCGGTCACGACGCGGCGAGTGCGCGTGGATCGCTTGGGCGAGGAGGTCTTTGCCGGTGCCGCTCTCGCCGCGAATGAGAATGGTCGTGTCCGCCACGGCCGCCTGGGCTGCCGTTCGCTTCACTTCGTCAATTCGTGGATCGACCCCCAAAATGCGCTCGAATGAAAGGGCTTCACCCAGCCGCTCGCGCAGTTGCCGGTTCTCGCTTTTCAGCGCCGTGGTTTCGAGGGTGTTGCGGATGGCGAGTTTGATCTCATCAACCTTGAACGGCTTGGTGATGTAGTCGCTGGCGCCCTTTTTCAACGCCTCGATGGCGGTGTCGACCGAAGCGAACGCCGTCATGACGATAAAGGGGAGTTCCGCATTCCCCTCTTTGGCGCGTTCGAGAAGCTCGAGCCCGGTCATCTCCGGCATCTTCAGATCGGCGATGACCAGGTCGTACCCGCGATCCGCCAGTCGCGCCACCGCGGCTTTGCCGTTTTCCTCGGTGTCGACCTCATAACCCTCCTTCGAGAGCATGATGCGCATCATCTCGCACAAGGAGGATTCATCGTCGACGACCAGAATTCGTTGCGGCATATGCAGCTTCCCCTGGGAACAGTCCCCTCTGTATATCGGATGTCCGGCCCAATTGGTTCACCCCGGAACCCACGCCTGCCGGCCCGCGTTTAGCCATTGGTTGTCGTTGACAGATCGCGAATTACGCATAAATTGCACCAGGGGCGTCGCCCCATCGGATGTTGTCCGGGTTGTACCTGCCCGGTTGTACCCTCAATGACTGTCTGCATCGGGAGTCGCATGTGCGCCAACTGAAGAAGTTTCTGCTGGTATTCTGCCTTGGCATCGGGGTGGCGGGGCCATTCCTGATCGTGCGTGGGCACGCCTCATCAACATCGTCGGTTCCGATCCGCCTGCACGCGGGGGACCGCTTCTTGTCGTCGGCGGAATCCGAGGCCTTCATCGTACAAGCCCGCTCGAGCGCTATCCCACGCGGTGGCGTGATCCAGTTCGCGGCGATTCCCACGTCCGCCCAACGTGCCGCCTTGGAGCAGCTCGGAGTCACGATCTCCTCTTACGTCCCGGACATGGCCTATATCGCCAGCATCCCGGCGAATGTCTCCGAGGCGCAACTGCAAGCTCAGGGTGTCACGTACGTCGGAGCGCTCAATGCCAATGACAAGATCGCCGAGATCTTGCAGGTGTCCGGCACCACGCCTCTCGGGGCGCTGGATGAGAACGGAATCCCGCGCTTCAGCATCGGTTTCTATCCCGGTATATCCATCGATGACGCCGCCGCCTTGCTCGCGCAGCGGTACGGCGCCATCGTTACGGGACGCTCGACCGACGAGCACGAAGTCGAGGTCAAGCTTCCGACCGACAACTGGCGCGAAATCGCCCAGGACGATCAGGTCCTTTGGCTCGAACCGTATATGCCGCGCGTGGCGTTGAATAATTCCAACCGCGCCAACACCCGTGCGGATGTCGCTCAGGCGCCCCCGTACTCGCTCTCTGGCGGCGGTGTCTTTGTCGGCGAGTGGGATGAGGGACGTGTTGATGCCAGTCATCCCGGACTGGCCGGACGCGTGATCACGACGGACGGCTCGTCAATTTCATACCACTCGACCCACGTGGCCGGGACCGTCATGGGTAGCGGGGCCGGGTCGACGAACAACCAGTACAAAGGGATGGCTCCCGCGGCCATTCTGATCTCCTCGCAATGGTGGAATACGACGTCGGAATTGGAGATCAAGGTTCAAAGTGAGATCGAGAATTACAATCTGGGTGAGGCCACGAATTCCTGGGGGCTTGGCACCAGCACGGTCACCCCGGCCAATTGCCAGGCGCTTCTCGGAAACTACTACTCCGAGTGCCAGTCGATCGACGATATCGTGCGTGGCTCGCAAGGAAAGTCGATTCCCTTCTGTTGGGCGGCCGGCAATGAGCGCGGGACCTCGTCAAACTACTGCGGCTCGCCGGCGGGGGGGAGTATGACTTGGGGGACGATTATTCCCTTCGGCACCGCGAAGAACGTCATCACCGTTGGTGCGATTAACTCAAATAATTCATCCATGGCGAGCTTCTCAAGTTGGGGGCCCGTCGACGACGGACGTCTTAAGCCCGAAGTGGTTGCTCCCGGATGCCAATTGAACGACGATGGCGGTGTGACTTCAACGTTACCGGGCGGAACATATGGCCACATGTGCGGCACATCGATGGCGACGCCCACAGTCGCCGGGTGCATCGCTCTTCTGCTCGAAAGAGTCCATTTCACCGCTTTTGACCCGCCGCTCGCGTCGACGGTGAAGGCATTGCTGGTCGCTGGCGCCGATGACCTAGGCGATCCCGGCCCCGAATACGACTGGGGCTACGGCCGCGTCGACATTACCAATTCTATCGACCTGTTCAGCGCCGGGACGCTACTTCAGGACCAGGTGAACAACGGGGAGATAAAGACCTGGACCTTCGTCAACAACGGAAGTCTCAGCAACGTGGCGTTCACGCTGGCGTGGGACGATCCCGGTTCATCGGCTATCTCTGGCGTCGAGTTGATCAACAATCTCAACGTGCGCCTGATCCCGCCCTCCGGGCCGGCGCAATACCTGCCCTGGGTGCTCAATCCCGCCAATCCCTCGGCGTCCGCGACGACCGGTGTCGACAACATCAACAACCTCGAACAAGTCAAGGTCTCGGGCCCGCTGGCGGTCGGCACCTGGGCCGTGGAAGTCAGCGGGGCCACCGTCCCACAGGGGCCGCAGTCCTTCTCGCTCGTCTGGACCGGTGGCATGCCCATCACCTCGACCAATCTGCCCTATTCGATGCACATTACCGGGGGCGCCAACTTCAGCAGTGTCGCTGGGAATGCTTCTGTCCCGTTCACGGTCTACAATGACGGGTCCAACGCCGATTCCTATCAGGTCGCGCTGTCCAGTTCACACGGGTGGACGATTGCTCCCAACCTCGATACCGTGGCTGTCGGAGCGCACTCCAATGCACCGTCGAGCTATGCGATGACCATCCCGCCGGCAACCCCCTATGGCACCGTTGATACCGTCTACGGCACTGCCTCGTCACTCGGTTCACCCGGTTTGACCGACGTGGACACGGTCTTGGTGACCGTCTACTCAGGGCGGGCCATTTCGGTGGCGTCGGCACGTGATACGGCCGCTGTCGTGGGGCATACGCTCTCATGGGCCTATCACACGTCGAATCTTGGCATAGGTCCAGACACCGTTTCATGGAGCGTCAGCAACGACCGCGGCTGGCCGATCAGCCCCGCATCCGGGTCGCTCGCGCTGGATTCGGGAGGTTCGGGAAACGTGAATTTCAACGTCACGATTCCGGGCAATGAAACTCCGGGAGGCAGCGGCAACATTCTTCTGTTCGCCACCTCCATGGACGATCCGACGGTGACCGATGCTGATACCGTGTTGGTCGAGATACTTGCCTTGCCGCCTGTGCCAACGCTGGCACTTCTGGCCAATTCGGCGATTACCAACGATGCGACACCGACGCTGACCTGGACTCCCGGCTCGTACTCGGGTCCTCCCGGATTTGGCGTGTTCACCTATGACCTCGACTTGGCGGATGATCCCGGATTCACGCTCGGTGCGACGCGCTTCGCCTCAATTGCCGGAACATCCTATACGACCCCGGCGCTTGTTGATGGAACGCATTACTGGCGCGTCCATGCGAAGAACGCCGTCGGCGATTCCAGCGCCTACACCCCGACGCGTTCCTTCACGACCGATACACAAGCTCCCGCGGCTCCGCTGCTCGACAGCCCGCCGCCGGACGCTTACGTGTCCGACACGACGCCGCTGTTCACATGGGAGCCAGTCACAAGCATCGCTGGTGGCGCCGCGACCGTGCAGTATCTCTGGGAAACTTCGGCGGACTCGAGCTTCTCCGGAACCGTGGACAGCTTCTGGACCAGTTCCACCTCGTACCAAGTCGGCGGATCGGCTTCCTACCCGGCGTGCAGCACCCTGTTCTATTGGCGGGTCCTCGCCAAGGACCCGGCCGGCAATCTCTCCGTTGCGTCCGTTCCTCGACGGTTCGCGGTGTACATGCCGGGTGATCTGAATTTCGATTGCACGTACGATGTCATCGACGTGGTCAAGATGATCGAGGTGACTTTCCGTGGCGCCCCAGCCCCGGATCCCCCCGGACGCGCCGAGATCAACTGCTCGCCGCCGTCGGATGTCATTGACGTCGTCAAGCTAATCGAGACGGTCTTCCGGGGCGGCGAACGGCCGTGTTTCGGGCCGTAGCTACTGACGCATTCTCAGGTAGGTCAGGAGCCTCTGCGGAGACGTGACGCGTCACCGCAGAGGCTCCTGACGTTATCCGGCCGTCCGAAGACATTCTGCCCCTACGGCTCGCGGCTTTTCTTCAGGCTCCGCTGATCCCACTTAACTCTTCAGTTCTGCGTCCGATAACCAAAGAAGGGCGAACGTGCGCTGAGCGGCCAACGGCCGCGGCGTGCTTTATTCGGAGAGTCATCAGTGACACACCATCATACCAATCTTGTCCTTGTCGATGACGATCCGGAGATCGCGCAAGCGGTCGTCAATTACCTGCCTCCGGAGGACTACACCATACGTGTCGTCGGTGATGGCGCGTTCGTCATGACCGCGGTGCGCGAAGTGCTGCCTGACGTGGTCATTCTTGATGTGCATCTGCCGTCAATGTCCGGCCTGGAGATCCTCAAGCA
>Ga0326726_10002693_pt1 | contig 16270 bp, 13 predicted proteins | sample MHFenrmetagenome_2_FD_207603 | JGI IMG/M metagenome (GOLD analysis project Ga0326726, IMG submission 207603) | Lab enriched peat soil microbial communities from Michigan Hollow, Ithaca, NY, United States - MHF15MN | ecosystem: Environmental > Terrestrial > Soil > Wetlands > Peat | place: USA... | reverse complement strand
GAATCGATCGAAGCAGGGATCGGGCTTGTTGTATGTATGACTGAAGGTATCCCTGTAACAGACATGATCAAGGTTAAACAGGTACTTAAGACATCTAAAGCCAGGATGATTGGTTGTAACTGTCCAGGAATTACCACTCCCGGTGTAGGTAAGATCGGTTTTATGCCGAGCTTCATCCATAAAAAAGGAAACGTAGGCGTCATCTCCAGAAGTGGAACGTTGACTTACGAAGCTATCTGGCAGCTTACCAATCTCGGGATAGGCCAGACCACCTCAATCGGTATCGGTGGTGATCCCATACCCGGTTCCGGTTTTGTTGATATGTTAGAACTGTACGAGAAAGATCCTGATACAGTAGCTCTCGTCATGATCGGAGAGATTGGTGGGACCGCCGAAGAGGAAGCGGCTGAATTCATCAAATCCAATCTTACAAAGCCGGTTGTCTCCTTCATAGCTGGTCGAACTGCTCCTCCAGGGAGAAGAATGGGGCATGCTGGTGCGATCATTTCAGGTGGAAAAGGCACCGCAGATGAAAAATTCAAGGCCTTGGGAGCAGCAGGTGTAATTGTTGAGAAAAACCCGGCTGAGATAGGAAAGAGGGTCCAGGAGATTCTTGCGAAAAAGAAGAAGAAGAAATAAGTAAGTAAGGACATCTTTTAATATAAGCCGGATATTTTGTGAGGCTAAGAGTAATTAGCGGCGAGACCTTCAGGTATAAACGAAACGCTTAAAATGGAATGGGGAGGTCATTATGAAAATTCTGAAAGTAGACCATATCGGTGTTGCAGTAAACAGTATTGACGCGGCCATGAAGTTTTTCTCCACTACATTAGGGTTGAAACTGGAAGGCAGCGAAACCGTTGCCGAGCAGAAGGTGACGACGGCCTTTCTCCCCGTAGGTGATACGGAAGTGGAATTGCTACAGTCAACTGCCCCGGATGGACCTATCGCGGGCTTCATCGAAAAGAAGGGAGAAGGCGTCCAGCACATTGCATTCTTAGTGGATAACATTGAAGCGGCTTTAAAAGAACTGGAGGCTAAAGGGATTCGTCTGATAGACAAAGTACCCCGTATGGGAGCCGGCGGAAAGAAGATAGCCTTCGTTCATCCCAAGGACACAAATGGTGTTCTTGTGGAACTATGTCAGAAAATATAACAACTATATAAGAAGAGGAGAGAGATGTAATGAGTGAAAAACCTCCAAAAGTAAAGGAATTAGAAAGACGTGAAGCCATTGCCATGGCCCAGGGAGGGCCAAAGGCAATTGCGAAGCAGCACGAAGGCGGAAAGCTCACGGCTAGGGAAAGGATCGGCCTTCTGTTTGATCCAGGCACATTTGTGGAGACGGATCTGTTCATGCGTCACCGGTGCACCGACTTTGGTATGGACAAAGTCGAAGTACCTGCCGAAGCCGTCATTACCGGATACGGAAAGGTCAACGGCCGAACGGTTTTCGCCTTTTCCCAGGATTTTACAGCTCGCGCGGGCTCACTGGGAGAAATGCACTCCAAGAAGATCTGCAAGGTCATGGACCTGGCAGTAAAGACAGGAGCACCCTGTGTGGGATTCAACGACTCCGGCGGCGCCAGGATTCAGGAAGCCGTGGACTCCCTCGCGGGTTACGGTCAGATATTCTATCGCAACTCCTGTGCATCGGGTACCATTCCTCAGATTTCAGCCATCATGGGACCGACCGCGGGTGGTGCCGTGTATTCACCCGCCATGACTGACTGGATATTCATGACCAAAAACACAAGTTACATGTTCATTACCGGTCCTGAGGTTATCAAAGCCGTAACCGGAGAGATCATCGATTTCGAAGGTCTCGGCGGAGCAATGACCCATAATACCAAGAGCGGTGTTGCTCACTTCGCCTGCGAGAGCGACGAAGACAACATCAATCAGATCAAGAGACTACTGAGTTTTCTTCCCCAGAATAACATGGAGGATCCTCCCTATGTCGAGACGGGAGATGATCCGAACCGGCTTGATTACAGCCTAGATGCACTCGTACCCGATTCCCCAAATAAAAACTACGACATGAAGATACTGATCGGCTCGCTATGCGATAATGGCGATTTTATGGAACCCCATATGTACTTTGCCCGGAACATGCTTGTGGCCTTCGGCCGCATGGGCGGTCATACTGTCGGTTTCATCGCCAACCAGCCTGCTTGGCTCGCAGGGTGTCTCGATGTCGATGCTTCGGATAAAGCGACAAAATTCATTCGTTTTTGCGATGCCTTCAACATCCCCATGATCACGATTGCGGACGTTCCCGGATATCTCCCCGGTACCGACCAAGAGTGGAGAGGAATCATCCGCCACGGTGCGAAACTCCTGTGGTGCTACTCGGAAGCAACCGTTCCAAAGATCACTTTAGCAACCCGGAAAGACTACGGCGGATCCTATCTGGCCATGTGCAGCCGCGACTTGGGTGCGGACTTGGTAATTGCCTGGCCGACGGCGGAGATGGCCGTTATGGGAGCTGCGGGAGCATGCAATATCATCTTCCGGAATGAGATTAAGGCAGCGGCAGACCCGGCAGCCATGCGGGCGCAGAAAATCAAGGAATACGAAGACGCCTTCTGTAATCCTTATGCGGCAGCAAGCAGAGGCTATGTGGACGCGGTGATTCGGCCTCATGAAACCCGTCGTTTTATAATTAGGGCCCTTGACATGCTGAGGTCCAAGAGGGAAACCAGGCCGCCGAAGAAACACGGCAACATCCCAATGTAGGAATGTGATTACTTAAGAAAAGGAAATTAAGTATGCAAAAAATAGATCCAAAAGTGATGGTAGCCATATCAGCAGCAATAGGCGCCTATATGGAAGAAGAAGCAGCGGCCGCAATGGCAATGCATCAAGAAGCCGCAGCCGCTCCGCCATTTGCAACCGTTAATCTTTGGGCGATAGCCGGACGGATGGACATGATGCTGCAGCGGCGGTCGTGGCAGATGCGGATGTATTAAATATTTGTCAGTTTGAGTAAAGGCAATTGCTGAATTGCGGATATAAAATGGTAGAGAAGTCAAGTTTATTGAAACAATAATACAATTAAAGAATAATAATTTCAGGAAAGGAAGTTTAAACTTATGGCAGAGAAAAAAAAGAAAGCAGCAGCAAATCCTCTGAAGATCACGGATACGACTTTCCGCGATGGTCATCAGTCATCCCTGGCGACCAGAATGAGAACGGAGGATATGGTTCCCTTAGCAGAAGCGATGAATGAAATCGGGTGGTACTGCATGGAGGTATGGGGCGGCGCCACGTTTGACGTGCCCACACGGTTTTTAGGTGAGGACCCATGGGATCGTCTCAGAACAATGAGAAAGTTATTGCCCGATACCAAACTGATGATGCTCCTTCGCGGTCAGAACATCGTTGGTTACAGAAACTACGCGGACGACGTCGTCGACGAGTTTGTCCAGTACACGGCTGAGTGCGGTCTGGATGTCTTCCGGGTGTTTGACGCCGTGAACGACACAAGAAACTTCGAAGCCCCCTTCCGGGCCATCAAGAAAGCGGGCAAGCACATCCAGGGCAGCGTCTGTTACTCCCTGACCCAGAGGCGGATGGGCGGCGAGGTGTATGACCTCGATTTCTATGTAAAGAAGGCGAAGATTATTGAACAGATGGGAGCCGACTCCTTCTGTATCAAGGACATGGCGGGATTGATTTCCCCCTATGACGCCTATGACCTGGTAAAAGCCCTGAAGGCAGCCATCAAGATCCCCATAGAGCTCCATACTCACTACACCAGCGGCCAGGGTTCTATGTCATATTTAAAGGCCGCGGAAGCCGGCGTGGATATCGTCGATACGGCCCTGTCTCCCTTTGCGCTCCGTTCCTCACAACCCGCTATTGAGCCAATCCTCGTTGCCCTCGAAGGCACGGACAGAGACATAGGCCTGGATCTGAGGAAAATGGTCGAAATCGGGAATAACCTTGAATTGATCGCACCGAAGTACCGCCAGTTCCTCGACACCACAAGAATGGCCGTCATCGATGCCGGTGTGCTCCTCCATCAGGTACCCGGCGGGATGCAGACCAACCTCGTGGCCAATCTGAAGGAAGCAAATGCGCTTCACAGAATCAATGAGGTGTATGATGAGCTTCCCCAGACGAGAAAAGAACTTGGATATCCTCCGCTTGTTACCCCCACCAGCCAGATCGTGGGAATCCAGGCGGTCATGAATGTTCTCATGGGCCGCTACAAGATGATCTCGGGGGAGATTAAAGATTACTGCTTCGGTCTCTATGGAGCGCCTCCGGCACCCATTGATAAAGAGATTCAGAAGATGTGCCTCAAAGGGTATAAGCGGGGCGAGACCCCGATGACAAACCGTGCTGCGGATGCCTTGGAGCCGGAAATGGAAAAGGCGAGAGAGGCTACGAAAGATATCGCGAAGAATCCGGGCGATACGCTGATCTATGCCATCTATCCACAGACAGGGTTGAGATTCTTGAAATGGAAATATGGTCTCGAGCCCATTCCCAAGGAAGTCGTGGCGAAAACCATTGAAGAAGTGAAGAGGGAAGACGAACTGATCAAGAAGGCCCTGGCAGGGAAGCTCGTGGAGAAACCCGCAAAGGTTGCGCCCGAGAAAGGCCCCGGGATCAGGAAATTCAACGTTTTTGTAGATGATGCGTACTACGCGGTGGAAGTGGAGTCAGAAGGCGGCGCAATGATTGCAGCTCCTGTGGTAACGCAGGTTGCCGCTGCGCCGAAACCGGCAGCGCCAGCAGCACCCAAACCGGCAGCAGCACCGGCACCGAAGCCCGCAGCAGCACCAGCAGCAGCCCCGTCAGCAGGAGGCGCAGGAGCGATTAAAGCGCCCATGCCCGGTCTTATCGTTGACGTAACCTGCAAGGTCGGAGACAAGGTAAAAGCAGGGCAGCAGGTCGTGATCCTGGAAGCCATGAAGATGCAGAATCCTCTCAATGCCCCGGTGGACGGAGAGGTAAAAGCTATCTTTGTGAAACAGGGTGACTCGGTAGCGGTTGGTCAGGTTCTTGTTGACATTGGATAAGACGGGGAGAAGTTTTCCGTATAATCCATATATGATACGAAGGTAAATAGCCTTTATATCGCAACTGTTAAGAAATTTATGGAGAGAGTGATCGAGAATCACTCTCTCTCGTTTAGTCTTAACAACTGTTGTAAAGCTATGAATGCTTATACAACCGAAACAATTTTGGAGAAATTGGCAACATTTTTTATTTTTTTTAAAAATTGAGGAGGATATTTTATGGGTCGTAAGAAGATTACAATTATAGGAGCGGGAAATGTGGGAGCAACTGCCGCTCACTGGGCAGCTATCAAGGAACTGGGTGATGTTGTTCTGATGGACATTATTGAAGGTATGCCCCAGGGAAAGGCACTCGATTTGATGGAAGCTGCTCCGATGGAGGGTTTTGATGCCAATGTCATCGGAACTAATGGTTATGAAGAAACCAAAAATTCCGACGTGGTTATCATTACATCGGGTATTGCCAGAAAACCCGGCATGAGCCGGGAAGATTTGCTGAAAATCAACTCGGATATCGTCGGTTCCGTGGTGGAAAATGTCGTAAAGGCGTCACCCAATTGCTGCCTCATCATCGTAAGCAACCCCCTGGATACGATGACGTATCTTGCCCTGAAGACCAGCAAATTCCCAAGAAATAGGGTTATCGGGCAGGCAGGCGCTCTTGATTGCTCACGATTCCAGTGCTTCTTAGGCATGGAGTTAAACATCTCTATTGAGGATATCAAGGTGATACTTCTGGGCGGACACGGTGACGATATGGTTCCCATGCCGAGATTTTCCACAGTCAATGGAATTCCGGTCACCGAATTTATTTCCAAGGAGAAACTGGACAAGATCGTTGATAGGACGAAAAAGGCGGGCGGCGAAATCGTTGCCCTGTTAAAAACGGGGAGTGCTTTCTATTCACCATCTCTAGGTGCAGTAATCATGGCCGAGGCCATATTGAAAGACAAGAGGAGGCTCATTCCGAGCTGTGTTTATCTGGATGGTGAGTATGGGCTGAAGGATATCTGCTTCGGTGTGCCGACAATTCTCGGAGCAAATGGTATAGAGAAGATTATTGAACTCAAGCTAAATGCTGAAGAACAGGCAGCACTCAAAAAGTCCGCTGAGAGCGTTAGGGCTACACTCAATGAAATGAAGAAAATTAAGGGTATTTCCTGATCGAAAACGAGTTGAAGAATATTGAAAAACCCCCTCTCTAACCGGGAGGGGGTTTATGCCGCTTATTTGTGAGTTTGCTTGAACAGCCGGATTCGGCAGTACCGCGCGTTCGGTTGCAAGTTCCGGGGCCGGTGGTACATGGTTGCAATAATGTGGCATCGCCGGGAAACGAGGCGGTAAACAGAGAAAACAAACCTCAACCTAAACAGTACCGTGAGAAACCGGTCCACTCGACTCAAAAAAGAGATGCTATATCGTGCAAAATTAAAACAGGAGGTATAAAGATGGGATTTCTTAGTAGTACAGTAGGCAAGAAGATCCTAATGGCGATCACAGGTTTCTTACTCATATTATTCTTGTGCGTTCATCTTCTTGGCAATTCTTTTATTTACTTCAGTTTGATCAACGCTTACGGCCAAAAACTGCATAGCGTGCCACCGCTGGTATGGGCAGCACGAATCGGTATGGTGATTTTGTTTGCCATACATATCTTTTTCGGCATTACGCTGACCCTGGAGAACAATGCTGCAAGGCCACAGGCATATCTGGTGAAAAAGAGTCTCCGTGCGACATTCGCAGGCAAGACAATGATCTGGACGGGGCTCGTGATAGCTGCTTTTCTTATCTATCACATTCTTCACTTCGCCATGAAGGTCACTAATCCGGATATATCCCACGATCTCGATGAATTGGATCGTGAAGATGTATACAAAATGATCGTGCTCAGTTTTCAAAATATACTTATAGCCGGCGTCTATGTCGCTGCTCTGACGGCTGTTTTTCTTCATCTCTTCCACGGGGTACAGAGCTTTTGGCAAACCTTCGGACTGAATAGCGACGCGTCGATTCCTGTCGTTGAAAAAACCGGGAAAGGAATCGCACTTATCCTGTTTCTGGGGTATGTGTCAATTCCAGTTGCCATCGTATTAGGCATATTAAAATATATAGGATAGGGGGGATGAATCGTGATAATTGACGGAAAATGTCCATCGGGTCCACTACCGGAAAAGTGGGATAAACATCGCCAAGATATGAAAATGGTGAATCCAAACAATAAGCGGAAATATAAAATTCTCGTTGTCGGCACAGGTCTTGCCGGCGCCTCCGCTGCTGCTTCCCTTGGGGAGCTCGGGTATAACGTCGAGGCCTTCTGTTATCAGGACAGTCCCCGGCGCGCCCACAGTATCGCAGCCCAGGGCGGAATCAACGCAGCCAAGAACTACCAGAACGACAATGACAGCATTTATCGCCTCTTTGTAGATACAGTCAAAGGTGGCGACTTCAGGGCCCGCGAGGCAAACGTGTATCGTCTCGCCACGGTCAGCAACAATATCATCGATCAGTGTGTCGCCCAGGGCGTTCCTTTTGCGAGGGACTATGCGGGCTACCTCGATAACCGCTCCTTCGGCGGCGCGCAGGTCTCCCGTACCTTCTACGCAAGAGGGCAGACGGGCCAGCAGTTGCTCCTCGGTGCGTACTCGGCGCTTATGCGCCAGGTTAAGCTCGGGACCGTAAAGATCTTCCCGCGTACGGACATGCAGGACCTTATCGTTGTCGACGGCGAGGCAAAGGGCATCACGGTACGCGACCTGATAACCGGAGAAATCCGCTGCCATGCCGGCGATGCCGTCCTTCTGTGCACCGGCGGTTATGTGCGGGTATTCAATCTATCCACCATGGCCATGGGTGCCAGCGTCTCCGCGGCGTGGAAGGCTCACAAGAAGGGCGCCTTCTTCGCGAACCCCTGCTATACGCAGATCCACCCGACCTGCATCCCCGTTTCGGGGACGCACCAGTCAAAGCTCACTCTGATGTCTGAGGCGTTGCGCAATGACGGACGGATCTGGGTGCCCAAGAATAAAGGTGATAAACGACCCTTTAATGAGATACCTGAAAACGAGAGGGACTATTACCTTGAGCGCAAGTACCCGAGCTACGGCAACTTGGCGCCCCGCGATATTTCCTCCCGCTCCGCCAAAGAGGCCTGCGACGACGGCCGCGGCGTCGGTGCTACGGGCTACGGTGTTTACCTTGATTTTGCCGATTCCATGAAACGTCTCGGAAAACAGGTGATCGTCGAGCGCTACGGCAATCTCTTCGACATGTATCTGAAGATAACGGGTGAAGACGGCTATAAAGTGCCGATGCGCATCTATCCGGCGCCCCATTATGCCATGGGCGGTCTGTGGGTGGACTACAACCTCATGAGCAACCTTCCGGGCCTGTTCGTCCTCGGCGAGGCGAACTTCTCCGACCATGGCGCAAACCGCCTCGGCGCAAGCGCCCTCATGCAGGGACTGGCCGACGGCTATTTTGTCATACCGTTCACCATATGCGGCTATCTCAATCAGACAAAGCCGGGCAAGGTGAAAGAGGACCATCCCGAATTCAAGAAATCCATCGAGGAAACAGCGGCGAGGAACAAAAAGCTTCTCTCCATTAAAGGGAAGAAGACCGTGCATGAGTTACACCGCGAACTCGGTGACGTCATGTGGGAACAGCTTGGCATGGGCCGGAGCGAGGCAAGCTGCAAGAAGGCTATCGAATTGATACCCAAGATACGGGAAGAGTTCTGGAATAATGTTCTCGTCCCTGGCAGCGCGAATGAACTGAACCAGCAGCTTGAAGATGCGAACCGCGTTGCCGACTCCCTCGAATTCGGAGAACTTCTTGGTTACGACGCCCTGAACCGCGACGAGTCGTGCGGGGCACACTTCCGTGTTGAACACCAGACTGCGGAAGGCGAAGCAGTACGCAATGACAAGGATTACTGCTATGTTGCAGCATGGGAATACAAGGGTGTTGGTCAGAAACCCGAATTGCACAAGGAACCGCTGACATTCGATACGCTGAAGTTGGTGGAAAGGAGTTACAAATAATGAATCTAACACTTTTTGTATGGCGCCAGAAAGGCCCAAAAGACGCAGGAAGGATGGAACAGCACCTGGCAAAGGATGTCAGTCCCGATATGTCCTTCCTCGAAATGCTCGATGAAGTCAACGAACACCTGATCAAAGAGGGGAAGGAGCCGATAGCCTTTGACCACGACTGCCGCGAAGCGATTTGCGGGGTTTGTTCACAGGTCATCAACGGCGTTCCTCACGGACCCCAGGAAAAGACGACGGTCTGTCAGCTCCATATGAGGCAATTCAAAGATGGTGACACCATTTATATAGAACCGTGGAGAGCCAAGGCATTTCCTCTTATAAAGGATCTGATCGTTGATCGCAGTGCCCTTGACCGTATAATGCAGGCGGGCGGCTATACATCCGCCCATACGGGAGGAGCTCCCGATGCAAGCGCAATTCTCATACCCAAGGGCGATGCCGATGTGTCTATGGACGCAGCGGAATGCATCGGCTGCGGCGCCTGTGTCGCAGCGTGCCCCAACGGGTCGGCAATGTTGTTTACCGCCGCCAAGGTCACGCAGCTTGCGATGCTTCCCCAGGGCAGGGCGGAGGCGGCGCGGCGCGTATGCCTGATGACGGAACAGATGATGAAGGAAGGTTTCGGCAACTGCACGAACCATTATGAATGCCAGGCCGCATGTCCGAAAGGAATCAAGGTTGCATTCATTGCCAAACTGAACAGGGAGTTCATCAAGGCCCAAATGCCGTAATGATGAAGGACTTTCGTAGATTCAGGCAGAGTTAAGACTGATTTTGGGGCCCTCTCTCAGAAATGGGAGAGGGCTTCTCATTTTTGTTATTTGGATGACAACTGACGGGCCGCGTTAAGTGTATTGACAAGCAACATGGCGATCGTCATTGGTCCTACACCACCCGGTACCGGAGTAATATAGGAGGCTTTTTCGAGCACTCCAGAAAATGCCACATCTCCCACAAGACGACCATTTTCAAGCCTGTTTACACCCACATCGATTATCACAGCACCTTCCCTAACCATATCAGCCTTTATCATTTCCGGTCGTCCAGCTGCAACAATCAGGATTTCCGCACGTTTAGTTACATCGGGAAGACTTCGTGTTTTCGTGTGACACACAGTCACAGTTGCATGCCGGTTGAGGAGCATGAGTGCCAGCGGCTTTCCAACAATATTGCTTCTTCCCACAATGGCCGCTTCTTTCCCCTCTATCGTTATTGAATAATAATCCAAAAGTTTAAGAATGCCTTTAGGGGTGCAGGCCATGTGATAGGCGTCGCCTGTAAAGAGGCGCCCTAAATTGAAAGGATGAAACCCGTCAATATCCTTCTGAGGATCAATTGCTTCTATAATTGTTGCGGTGTTGATCTGACCGGGAAGGGGAAGCTGCACCAGAATACCATGAATGCTTTTATCACAATTGAGCCTGTGGATGATAGTGAGGAGTTCATCTTCGATTGTATCCTGCGGAAGTTTAAATTCCTGCGATAAGAAGCCTGCTTCCTTACGGGCATTCTCCTTATATTTTAGATAAATCTTTGATGCCGGATTATCCCCGACAAGGACGACGGCAAGCCCCGGCGTTATCCCGTTTTCTTCTTTTAGGCGCACAACGGCTGCCTTTACCTCATTCCTGATGCCCTGAGCAATCTTTTTCCCGTCTATGATCACAGCCATTGAAAAAGACCTATTAGTGCAATGCATGTATACAGGAGAAATTGAACTTATTTTACCTGATACTCTTTAATAATTTTGATTAACCTTACAACTTCCTCAGTGGGTAGCTTGCCCTTGTATATATAACGGCAAATTCTACCTTTATCCAGTACAACCACATTGGAGGTATGGTTTTTCAATCCCCAGAGGTTCAGTATTGTATAGTTGTCATCCAGAAGAATGGTGGCACCTGTTTCCCGCTGTTTACTTTTTATGGCTCTGGCAATAATAAAATCAGGTACTATGCTTGCTTTCATGTTGGCAATTCCAAACCCGACATAATTGCTTTTTCTATCAATCGCGGTATCTCCTTTGAGAGAATCGTCAACATGTTTATTCATGTCTTTGGAACTAATATCGGAGTAGTTTATGTAGACAACCCGTCCATTAAATTCCGGGGAATTAAGAGTAAACTCCTTGCCGAGTGAGTCTTTTAATATGAAGTCAACAGCCCTGTCTCCCACCTTTAAATCTGTTGAGGCGGAAGATACATTCCACAACAATGCCAGAAAAACAAAAAGTATAATTCTTTTCATCATTTTCTCTCTTGCCCCTGCGGTTTAGAAGCCTTTCGGACCGAATTATAGGTGAAAATGACCATGCAATCAAGGGAAAACGATACGTGAAAGAGTTCTACTTGAAAAAACAGATCGTCTTGTGCTAACAATGTCAAAAAATCGGGAGATGTTATTTCATTATGAGTCTTGGTCAGATGCTTGAAGAAAGTTGCCATCGCTATGCAGACAATGTGTGTTTAATCTATGATGGAACATACTTAACCTACGAGGCATTGAACAGGGCTGTGAACACCCTAGGTAATGGGCTGAGAAACCTGGGTATACAAAAAGGGGATAAGGTTGCCCTAATGCTTCCCAATTGCCCCGAGTTTGTAATGTCCTATTTCGCAATTCAGAAGATCGGTGCTGTAGCCGTTACATTAAATGTCCTGTCCACATCTTATGAACTTCGTCATTTCCTCGGAAACAGCGATGCGAAATGTTTGATTACAGAAACTCCACTGGCGAGCAGATACGAGGAAATCAGACATGAGCTGCCCCTTTGCAAGCATGTTATTACTACGAGTGGACTGACTACAGAATCTCCCTTCCTGGATATATTGAAGCGAGGGTCTGATACTTTCGAAATGCAGGATATGGCTGATAACGATCCGGCTGTGATGATCTATACGGCCGGTCTCACAGGAAAACCTCTTGGAGCAGTATTGACCCATCGCAATCTCCTGACACAATCCGATCTCCTTTGGGCTGTATATAATGCCACTGATAAGGACCGGGGTCTTGCCGCTATTCCTCTCTTTCATGCCTTCGGCGCTGTAGCTAATATGTTAGCTGTCATCCGTATCGGTGCCGGTATCGTACTGTTGGATAGGATTACCATGGATGCTATATTCAGTACAATCGAGAAGGAAAAAATTACCTATATTGCCGCGGTACCTCGGCTTTTTTTAGGTATGATCATGCATAACAACGCAGAAAAATACGATGTCAGTTCAATAGATTTTTGCATAACCGGAGGGTCGGCAATGCCACCTGAATTTATCCCGGTGTTTGAGCAGAAATTTAATGTCATCTTGAGAGAAGGCTATGGTCTTACGGAGGCGTCCCCTGTATGTTCTGTCGGCAGGCGGGACATGTTACACAAGCCAGGATCAATCGGAACCGTTATTCCCGGTGTTGAGGCAAAGGTATTTGATGACCAGAGTAACGAAGTTCCACGGGGAGAGATCGGAGAGCTTGTCATCAGGGGTGATAATGTGATGAAGGGTTATTATAAAGATGAGGAGGCAACTGCCCGTGTCATCAGGAACGGCTGGCTCCATACAAGTGATCTGGCCAGGATTGACGAGGCTGGATATATATTCCTCACCGGCCGTAAAAAAAGGATGATTATAACAAGCGGGTTTAATGTCTATCCGCGGGAGGTTGAGATGGTTCTGGAATTACATCCCGCGGTTAAGGCGTCAATGGTTGTTAGCAAACCTGATCTGTTAAGGGGAGAAATAGTGAAGGCCCTGATTGTACGTAATCCGGATGTACCTGCAGAAGAAAGGGATATTACAAGACATTGCAGGACCTATCTATCCTCATATAAAGTGCCAAGGGAAGTAGAATTTGTAGAATCGCTTGACGTGCAGAGTTCTTCATAGCGATTCGCTGATTGTTTTCTTTGATAGTAAAAAAGCGTAATGCTTTAATAATGTAAGGAGGATTTACGATGAGAGAAGTTGTGATTGTGAATGGTGCAAGAACTGCTGTCGGCAGTTTTGGATGTGCACTGAATGGAGTGAGGACAGTTGATCTTGGTGCACTCGTTATCAAGGAGGCTGTCAAGAGAGCAGGGCTACGGCCGGCTATCAGTGAATTTGTGAAATCCAGCCGCCCCGATGTCTTCGGAGACTTTGACATGACCGACATCAATAAAAAATATTACGATTATGACAAGGGTCTGAAGCCGGTCTATTTTGATGAATGCATCATGGGAAACGTGATCCAAGCGGCTCTTGGACAGAATCCGGCACGACAGGCGAGCATTTATGCCGGCCTCCCGGAGGAGACCAATGCGTTTACTGTTAATAAGGTGTGCGCATCCGGTATGAAAGCCATAACGCTGGCGACGCAGATCATCAAGAGCGGAGATGCGGACGCAATTGTTGCGGGAGGCATGGAAAATATGAGCAATGCACCGTTCGGCCTACCAGACGCCCGCTGGGGGTATCGCATGGGTATGCCATTCGGGCAGATTACGGATATCATGGTGTTTGACGGTCTGTATGAAATATTCAACGGCTACCATATGGGATTCACTGCGGAGAACATAGCGGCAAAATACGGGATTACAAGAAAAGAACAGGATGAAATTTCCCTGATGAGTCATCAACGGGCAAGAGCTGCTATCACCAACGGAACGTATGCCGAAGAGATTGTGCCGGTTGTCATCCCTCAGAAAAAAGGTGATCCCAAAGTTTTCAAAATTGATGAAAGACCCATGGACACTTCCTTCGAGAAGATGGCCAAACTGCCCACGGCTTTCAAGAGGGAGGGTGGAACAGTAACGGCCGGCAACTCATCGGGCATTAACGACGGTGCGGCAGCCGTGGTTGTTATGAGTGCCGAAAAAGCAAAAGAACTGGGGCTGAAACCACTGGCCAAGATCAAAGGGTTTGCGGCCGGCGGCGTGGACCCCGCATACATGGGACTAGGACCCATTCCAGCCACAAGAAAGATCTTCAAGAAACTGGGACTCACCATGAAAGATATAGATCTTATTGAGCTGAATGAGGCCTTTGCTGTTCAGGCACTGGCATGCATCAGGGAATTGAAGATCGATCTGGACAAATGCAATATCAATGGTAGCGGTATTTCTCTAGGCCATCCCATTGGTTGCACAGGTGCGAGGATTACCTATACCCTGGCTATGCAGATGAAAAAGAAGAACCTGAATCTCGGTCTAGCTACACTGTGTATCGGTGGAGGTCAGGGGATGGCGATTGTCCTGGAAAGAGTGTGAGGTACCATAACAGATTCAGGAAAAAAGTCCAAAAGCGTAAATTGCGCTGCATCCCTCTTCATATCAAATAAGAGACAGGCATGTGGCGTATGAAAATGTACGCCTCATGCCTATGTATTTGCGCTTTGAAACTTACACTTCTTACGAAGATGTCTATTGTCATATCAAATCTTAATTTTTTGAGGTGCTTCTTATGGATCCGGAATTTATTGATTCCCTGGTTATAAAAAATGAAACCAAAATTGTTTTTTTGATCATGGATGGCCTTGGTGGCCTGCCTATGGGTGGGCAGGGTCAGACGGAACTGGAAGCTGCACAGACGCCCAACATGGATGCTCTGGCTAAAAGATCCATATGTGGACTTTTAGATCCGGTTGGATATGGGATAACACCAGGGAGCGGCCCTGCCCATTTCGCCCTGTTTGGTTATGACCCGGTGAAAAACAACATCGGAAGGGGAATATTGGAGGCAGCCGGGATTGATTATCCCATGACTGAGCGCGATCTGCTGATCAGAATCAACTTTGCCACAATCGATAAGGATGGTGTTGTCGTCGATCGGCGAGCAGGCCGGATTGATAACGATACCAATAAGCGAATCTGCAGAAAGCTTCAGGAGAATATCCGGAAAATATCGGATGTGGAGGTCATTTTTGAACCAGTCAAGGAACACCGTGCGCTCTTAGTTCTAAGGGGAGATGGGCTCCGTGAGGATATCCAGGAAACAGACCCTCAGAAGACGGGGTTTCCAGCATTACCTCCGAAAGCTATGGTTCAGGAAGCAGAGGAAACAGCAGTCATTCTTCAGAGGCTGATTGATAAAACCAAAGGAGTACTCGCCGATGAGAGTAAGGCAAATATGATGCTTCTCCGGGGCTATTCCCGGTACCGCAGGTATCCATACATAAGCGAACGATTTGGTCTTAACGCCCTGGCCATCGCCAGTTATCCCATGTACCGCGGCATTGCCAGGCTTCTGGGAATGGTTATAGGACCTCAGCCTGGGACAATTGAAGAGGAAATCTTGGCTCTCCGCAAAAATTACGACAAATACGATTTCTTCTTCGTTCATGTGAAGCCAACCGATTCAAGAGGTGAAGACGGAAATTTCGATGCCAAAGTGAAGGTGATCGAAGAAGTGGATTCCCTGATTCCTCTTGTTACGGAACTAAATCCTGATGTCTTGGTGGTGACGGGCGATCATTCGACGCCGGCGGCTCTTGCTTCCCATAGCTGGCATCCGTTGCCGGTAATGCTGCATTCAGCGACATGCAGGCCGGATCGTGTGGAAAGATTTGGTGAGAGGGACTGTATCTGCGGCGGGCTGGGGAGAATGCCGATGGTCCATCTCATGGGACTCGCCTTGGCGCACGCCAGAAGGCTGGTGAAGTTTGGCGCATAAAATAAATCCCCCATCCCTCTTTGATAAAGGTGGATGGGGGATTTTCCCGATATAACCATCTACTTTTTTCGTTTCTCCATTTCCTCGGCCTTAAGCTGCTTACGAAGGATCTTACCCACGTTTGTTTTTGGAAGCTCTTTGCGGAATTCAATCTCCGTCGGAAGCTTATAGGTTGCAAGCCTTGTTTTGCAGAATTCTATGAGTTCTTCCTTTGTTGCTGTCATACCCTCCTTGAGGACCACGAATACCTTCACATTTTCCCCTCTCTTCGGATCCGGAATTCCTATAGAACACGCCTCCTGCACCTTGGGATGCTGATAAAATACCTCATCAATATCCCGTGGATAGATATTGAAGCCGCCGGAGATTATCATATCTTTCTTTCTATCCACGATGTAGAAGTATCCGTCCTGATCCATAGTAGCAATATCCCCCGTATATAACCAGCCGTCCCTCAGGGCGTACGCCGTTTCTTCCGGCATGTCTTTGTAGCCCTTCATCACTTGCGGTCCCTTGATGATCAGCTCCCCCGGTTCCCCCAAAG
>Ga0326726_10002692_pt1 | contig 16273 bp, 10 predicted proteins | sample MHFenrmetagenome_2_FD_207603 | JGI IMG/M metagenome (GOLD analysis project Ga0326726, IMG submission 207603) | Lab enriched peat soil microbial communities from Michigan Hollow, Ithaca, NY, United States - MHF15MN | ecosystem: Environmental > Terrestrial > Soil > Wetlands > Peat | place: USA... | reverse complement strand
TGGAACGCCTCGGGGAACGCAATCACTTCGACGCTCCCCTGCGAGTCCTCCAGCGTGAACACCGCCATGCGATCGCCCTTTCGCGTCTTGAGCTGGCGAACCGCGGCGACGATGCCGCCGACGCTGGTCTCGGCTTCAATCGGCTTGGGCCCGCCCGGCCCCCACGCGGTGTCACGCGGACCGGACTGTACCTCACTCAGCTCGCCGATGGCCTTCGCGCCAAAGTCCTTCAGTGCAGCGGCGTATCGGTCGACCGGATGGCCGCTCCAGTAGAGGCCGAGCGTCTCTTTCTCGAATCCGAGCTGCTCGGTCTCGGTCCAAGGCCTGGCGGGCGGCAGCGCAGCCATCTTCGGCCCGTCGCCGTTCGACGAGGGGTCGCTGTCGAACCCTCCGAGCAGATTTCCCTGTCCGCTGTCCTTCGACCGCTGCATCCGCGCGCCGTGCTCGCAGGCGGCGTCGATGGCGGCGAGCAGGCGCGGGCGAAGCGCCGAGGACGGGAGCGCGTCGAGCGCCGTGTCGCCCTTCGCGAGTGAATCGCAGGCGCCGGCCTTGACGAGACTTTCGAACACGCGCTTGTTCACGAGGCGCAGGTCCAGGTCCTCGCAGAGCGCGTGGAGCGACGAGATGCGGCCCTGCGCGTTCCGCACGTCGAGCAGCGATTGAATCGCGCCCTCGCCGACGTTCTTGATCGCCGTCAAACCAAATCGCACGCCCAGCCCGGGCTCCACGGTGAACCGCATCTGGCTCTGGTTGACGTCGGGCGGCAGCATCGGCACGCCGCGTTCGCGGCTCTCGCCGAGGTACATCGCCAGCTTGTCCGTGTTCTGCGCTTCGATCGTCAGCAGCGCCGCCGCGAAATGCCACGGGTAGTTCGCCTTCAAATAGGCCGTCTGGTAGGCCAGGAGCGCGTACGCGGTCGAATGCGACTTATTGAAGCCGTAGCCGGCGAAGTGCTCCATCAGATCGAAGATGTGCGTCGCCTTCTTGTCGCTCACGCCGCGCTTCTTGGCGCCCTCGACGAACTTCGCCCGCTGCTTCTGCATGACCTCGGCGTTCTTCTTCCCCATCGCCTTGCGGAGAATGTCCGCTTCGCCGAGCGAGAAGCCCGCCAGCACGTTCGAGATCCGCATCACCTGTTCTTGATAGGCGATGACCCCGTAGGTCTCGGCCAGAATCGGCTCGAGCTCCGGCAGTTCGTACTTGACCTCCGTCTTGCCCTGCTTGCGCGCGATGAAGTCGTCGACCATCCCGCTGCGCAGCGGACCGGGACGATAGAGCGCGTTCAGTGCGATCAGGTCCTCGAGCCGCTGCGGCTTGGCCTTGCGCAGAATCTCGCGCATGCCGCTGCTCTCGAACTGGAAGATGCCGAACGTCTGGCCGTCCTGGAAGATCTGGTAGGTCTTCGCGTCGTCCAGCGGGACGCGGTCGATGTCGACGCGCTCGCCGGTGGTGCGCGCGATTTCCTTCACGCAGTCGTCGATGAGCGTCAGCGTGCTCAGGCCGAGGAAGTCCATCTTGAGCAGGCCGACGCGCTCGATGTCCTTCATCGACCACTGCGTGACGATTTCGTCGTGCGCCCCGCGGTACAGCGGCGCGTACTCGGTGATGGCCTTGGGCGCGATGACCACGCCCGCGGCGTGGACCGACGCGTGACGGGTCATGCCTTCCAGCCGCTTGGCGACGGTGAGCAGCTCCTTGACCTTCGGGTCCGACTGCTCCATCTGGCGCAGCGGCTCGCTCTCCTCGAGCGCCTTGTCCAGCGTCATGTCGAGCGCCGCCGGAATCTGCTTGGCGACCTTGTCCACGTCCGCGAACGGCATCTCCAGCACGCGCCCGACGTCGCGCACCACCGCCCGCGCCTTCATCGTGCCGAACGTGATGATCTGCGCGACGTTCTCGCGGCCGTACTTGCGCGTCACGTACTCGATCACCTCGCCGCGGCGCCGCTCGCAGAAGTCGATGTCGATGTCGGGCAGCGACACGCGCTCCGGGTTCAGGAACCGCTCGAAAATGAGGTCGAAGTCGAGCGGATCGACGTCCGTAATGCGCAGGCAGTAGGCGACGAGGCTCCCGGCCGCCGACCCGCGTCCGGGACCGACAGGAATGTTCTGTTCGCGCGCGTAGCGGATGAAGTCCCAGACGATCAGGAAGTACCCCGGGTACTTCATCTGCTTGATCATCGCGATTTCGTAGGCGAGGCGGCGCTCGTACTCGTCGACCGTGTGCCGCAGCGCGCCCATCCCGGCCAGCTGCTTGAGGCGCGCGAGCCGGTCGGCGAAGCCCTCACGCACGACATGCTCGAAATAATCGTCGAGCGTGTACGGCGCCGGCACGTCGAAGTTCGGCAAGAAGTTCTCGCCTTCACCGAGCGTGACGTTGCACCGCTCGCCGATGCGCACCGTGTTCGCGAGCGCGTCCGGAAAATCCTTGAAGACCTCGGCCATTTCCTCGGGCGTCTTCAGGAAGAACTGCTTCGCGTCGTACCGGAGCCGCTTCGGATCGCTGAATGCCTTACCCGTGCCGATGCACAGCAGCACGTCGTGCGGGTGTGCGTCGGTCTCGCGCAGGTAGTGGACGTCGTTCGTGCACACGAGCGGCAGGCCGAGATTCCGCGCCATACCCGGCAGGCCGGTGTTGACGATGCGCTGCTCGTCGATCCCGTGCCACTGCATTTCGAGAAAGAAATTGCCAGCACCGAGAATGTCGCGGTACGCCGCGGCCGCGTCGAGCGCCTTCCGCTCCTGCTGATGCGACAACCCTTCGGCGACCTCGCCCTTGAGGCAGCTGCTGAGGCCGATCAGCCCCTTCGAATGCCGGGCGAGCAGATCTTTGTCGATGCGCGGCTTGTAGTAGAAGCCCTCGGTGTAGCCGGACGAGACGAGCTTGATGAGGTTGTGGTAGCCCTCGTTATTCTCGGCCAGCAGGATCAGGTGATTCGCCGTCTCGCCCGGGTTGCCGCTCTTGGTGAGGCGGCTGCCCGGCGCCACGTAGACTTCGCAGCCGAGAATCGGCTTCAGCCCGCGCTGACGGGCGTGGTCGTGAAAGATCACCGACGAAAACATGTTGCCGTGCTCAGTCACGCCGATGGCCGGCATCTTCAGGCGCGCAGCTTGATCGAGCAGCTCGTCGATCCGGCACGCGCCGTCGAGCAGCGAGAACTCCGTATGGAGGTGCAGGTGGACGAACTCAGCCATCCTGCCGTCCTGCCCTTCTGCGATCCTGGCTTCTCATCACTCCCACTCGATCGTGGATGGCGGCTTCGAGCTGATGTCGTACACCACCCGGTTGATCCCTTTCACTTCGTTGACGATCCGCGACGAGATCTTCGCGAGCAGCTCGTGCGGCAGGCGCGCCCAGTCGGCGGTCATCCCGTCCCGGCTCTCGACCGCGCGAATCGCGCAGGTGTACTCGTAGGTCCGCTCGTCGCCCATCACGCCGACGCTCTGCACGGGCAGCAGCACGGCGAAGCTCTGCCACAACTTCGTGTACCAGCCGTCACGGCGGACTTCCTCGGCGACGATCGTGTCCGCGGCGCGCAGCAGCGTCAGCCGCGCCGGCGTCACCTCGCCGAGAATCCTCACCGCGAGGCCCGGGCCGGGAAACGGCTGCCGGACGACGAACTCCTCTTCGAGCCCGAGTTGCCGTCCGACGACGCGCACTTCGTCCTTGAACAATTCGCGCAGCGGCTCGACCAGCTTCATGCGCATCCGCGCGGGCAATCCGCCGACGTTGTGATGACTCTTGATCATCGACGCCTGGCCGACGATCGACACCGACTCGATCACGTCCGGATAGAGCGTGCCCTGCGCCAGAAAGTCCACCTGCCCCAGCTTCGTCGCCTCGGTTTCGAAGACGTCGATGAACGTCGCGCCGATGATCTTGCGTTTCTGTTCCGGATCGATGACTCCGGCCAGCCGATCCAGGAAAAGCGACGAGGCATCGACGAATACCAGCGGCAGCTTGAGCCGCTCGTATCGTTTCCGTATCTGGGCGGCCTCATCTTTCCGCAGCACGCCGTTGTCCACGAAGATGCACGTCAGCTTGTCGCCGACGGCCCGGTGGATGATCAGCGCGGCCACCGTTGAGTCGACGCCGCCGCTCAGAGCGCAGACGACGCGGCCGTCCTCCACCTGCACGCGGATGCGCGACGTCGCTTCCTCGACGAACGACGCCATCGTCCAGTCGCCGATGCAGCCGCAGATGCCGAATGCGAAATTGCGGAGGATCTCGAGGCCGCACTCGGTGTGCGCCACCTCCGGATGGAAGAGAATCGCATACAGCCCGCGGCTCGGATCCGACATCGCCGCGACCGGAGCATTCGCGCTCGTGGCCACGACCGAGAAGCCGGCGGGCGCGGCGGCTACGAAGTCACCGTGGCTCGCCCACACGCGAATCGCCGACGGCACGCCGACGAACAACGCCGCTGGATCCTTCGAGGCGCCAGGGCCCGCCGGATCCGGCCGGCTCGTCACCGTGACCTGCGCGTGCCCGAACTCGCGCTGCGGCGCCGGCGCAACCGTCCCGCCCAGGTTGGCGGCCATCAGCTGCATGCCGTAGCAGATCCCGAGCACGGGACGCCCGATCTCGTAGACCGCGGGATCGCACTTCGGCGCCGTCGCTTCAGACACGCTCTTCGGACCGCCCGACAGAATGATGCCTGCGGGGTTGCGCGCCCGGATCTTTTCGATATGCGTGTCCGGCGGCCACACCTCGGAGTACACCGACAGCTCGCGCAGCCGTCGCGCGATCAGTTGCGTGAATTGCGACCCGAAATCGAGAACGATGATGGTTTGATGGGCCAACGGGGTTGCCCTGCGCCTGTAGGGCTCGACGGATAAAACGCTATTATAACGGTGTGGGTCGCCCACGAACCACAAGATGTTGTAGTGCAGTTGCCCTGATCGCCTGCGCCGCGGTGTCGATCGCCGCGCAGACGCCGCGCGTTTCTCCGCTCACCAAGTACGATCGCGCTCCAGTCGCGCTCCTTCCAGTCGAGCCGGTGTGGACGCTCGCGCTGAACGCGCGTGCCGCCGCCGATCCCGCGTTCGACGCCAGCCGCGCGTATTTCGCCCTCGACGACGACCGTGTCGTCGCGTACGACCTCTGGTCAGGCGAGCAGGCGTGGTTGATTTCGGCGCGCGTACGATCCGCGCTGACCGCGGGCGACGGATTGCTGTTCTTCGCCGGCGCGAACGTCCTCGTCGCGCGTCACGCCGACGATGGCTCGCCGGCCTGGAGCGTGCCGCTGACCGAAACGATCGTCGGACGCGCGGCGTGGTCCGCCGGCACGCTTGTCGTGGGGACTGCCCGCGGAGCGGTCGTCGCCGCCCAGGCGATCGATGGAACGATCCTGTGGCGGCGCGATCTCTCGTCGCCCGTGCACGCGACGCCGGCGATGGCCAACGGACGGGTCTATGTCTCGACGACGGACGGTCGCATTGTCGCGCTCGACGCCGCGACGGGCGAACCCGTCTGGGAGCGCCTCGTCGGCGGATCGCCGAACGAGATTCTGCCGCGCGGCGATCGTCTGTTCGTCGGATCGACCAACCAGTTCATCTACTGCCTGATGACGAAGGACGGCCGTGTCGACTGGCACTGGCGGACCGGCGGCAACGTGATCGGAGTGCCGGCCGCCGACGAGGGGCACGTGTACTTCGTCTCGCTCGACAACGTCGTGCGCGCGATGCACCCGGTGACCGGCGCGCAACTCTGGTTCCGGCCGTTGCCGTTCCGGCCGGCGTGGGGGCCGGCGCGCGCAGGATCAACCCTTGTCGTCGCGGGTCAGGCGTCAGGCGCCCGGGCGTTTGCGGTCAAGGACGGCGCCGCCGTCGGCAGCATCGACACCGGCGGCGAGGTTGCCGCGCCGCTGCACGTGCTGCAGGATCCCTTGAGTGAACTGCCGATGTTGATAATTGTCACGCGGGACATTTCCAAGGGCGCGACGACGCGGCTCGTGACCCGCGGCATCGAACCGGCGCTCTCGCCCGTCGCGCCGCTGCCCAACCTCGTTACGCTGTCGCCAGGACTTCCGCGACAGCCTTAGGCGGGCGCGCGATGTGGCCCTGATACAGCGTCACGTACGCGCCGAGCGCCGTCAGACCCAGGTACTCGAAGATGAGACCGCGCAGGAGCAACGCGGCGATCTGCAGCGGAAACACGGCGAGGCCGACGAGCGGCACGAACGCGATCAGGCCGACGCCCGACCAGGCAAGCGCTGAGGCCAGCGTCGCGGCGACGACCAGCCCGAACACGACCACGAAAACGCCGGTCAGCTCGCGGAATTCCGCTCGAATGAAGCGGGCCGCCGCGCGGCAGGCCTCCGCGAGCCCGATCCCTTCGATCGCCATCGCCACCTGAAGCAGCAGGTAGAGCAGATTGACGACTGTGATCCACACCACCAGCCCGGCGGCGGCGATCGCGGCGATGAAAGTCCAGCCGATGAGGAGCGCGCGCCCTTCGAGCGCGCGATAGCCGTATACCACGAACACCAGATAGCCGCCGACCGACAGGCCGTAGACGATCATCAGCACGAACCCCAGCGCGAGGTACGGCCGGAAGAGGCGCGCGCAGCCCGCCGTGAAGCGATCGAGGGTAAAGCGCGACGCGCTGCGGAACGTTTCGAAGGTCAGCGGCTCGCGCTCGATCGGCCCCGCTGACGCGTTCGCGGCAACGAGCACCTCGACGGTGCCGCCCTTGACGGCGAACGTCAGCACCGAGCCGCCGAGCAGCACGAGCAGCAGCGACGTGATGAACGCGGACAACGCGACCGGCTCCGCGAGCAGGGCGCTGGTGATGCTCGTGAACATCTCGCGGGGGCTGCCGTGCAGCAGATCCGACAGGTTCCCGCCGAGGAGGACGGCGACCAGGATCGCCGCGCCGAGAATCGGCACGACCAGCAGCACCTGGAACGTCGTCTCGGCGACGAATTGAATCGCGACGATCTGCCAGTTGGCCGCGGCGAGGAGCGCGCCGCGTTTGAGAAGGTGTTTCAGGTCCAATCGATTTCACTATAGCACCCGTGTATCCTGTCCACAGGGTGACTTCCTTTCTCCGCGTCCTGCGGACCGGCGTCGTGGCGGCGGTGGCAGTCGGCGCGGCCGGGTGGGGCGCCGAGCAGTTCCGGTTCGGATCGACCGATCTGGCGGCGGCGCGTCGGGTCGAGCGCGAACTGCGGCAGCGGCTGGACGCCAGCGCGGACGCGTTGGGAACGATCGCCGCCCGCGCGACCGCAGAGCGGGACCGCATTCGGGCCGCGCCGCGCGATCAAGCCGAGCAGCGCCGCCTTTTCGAGGCCATGAGCGCCGCGCTGCCGCCCGGCGATGGCGACCGGACCGGCGTCACCGTGTTCGACGCGTCCGGCGTGCCGCTCGCGTGGGCGGGTCGGGTCTCCGAATTCCCCAAAGAACGCATCGACGGCGCTGACGCGGTCTTCGTCGCCCCGAGCGCGCTCGGTCCCCGTCTGGTGCGAATCACGCATCTCGCGGACACGATCGGCCGATCGACCGGGCAGCGCCTGGCGACCGTTATTGCCGAACAGGTGCTCGGCCGCCCGGAAGACGCGCCCGCCCTGGCGGATACGTTCGGGCTCGCGACCTCGCTCGCCCCCGTGGCCCTCCGTCCGTGGATCCGCGGCACGCCTCCGGCCAACGAACCGTTCACCTTTGTCATCGGCAGCCGGGACGGCACGCCGCTGGCGCAGGCCGGCGTCATGCCCGAGGACCTGTCCGCCGCCCGTGCCGGCTGGCGGCGGGAAACGTGGGCCGCGGTGCTCGGCGTGTTGGGTCTCACGATCCTCTTCTGTACCGGCCCGGCGATCGAGCGGCGTCGCCAGCGGCGCGACCCGCGCGGTTTCATCCTCGCCACCTGCGGCGTCGCGAGTCTGCTCGTCGTCGCGTTCGCCCTTTTATCCGTCGCCGGCCGCTGGGCGACACCGGCGCCGTCGTCACCATGGTGGTCGTCGCCGTCGTTTCTGCTGCTGACCGCGCTGACTGCGACGGCCTTCGTCTGGCTGCTGCTGGACCTCGTCGAGCACCGACGCACGAGCCGGCCGCGGCCGCGATTGCGCCTGATTGACGACCACGGCACGACCGGCCGCCTGGCGGTCGGCGCGGTGTACCTCGCCGCAGGTCTGCTGGCGACCGGCCTCCTGGGCGCCTATCAGGACGTCCTCAAGCGCCTCGTCGCCCACACGTCGCTGGACGTGCTGCACTTCTCACTGCATCCGATGAGCGCGACCCGGTTGGCAGTGGCCTTCGCGCTCGTTCTGCTCCACGCCGCGGTCGTCTGGTCCGCCGCCCTCGTCATCCGTGCGGCGGCGTTGCTGGCGCGCACGCCGAGGACCCTGCGGGCGCGCGGGTGGATCGCCGGCGGTGCGCTGGCCGGCGTGAGCGTCGCGGCCATCCTCGTGCGCGCGTCCGCGCCGGCGATTCCGCTGCCGACCCTGGCCGCCGCGCTGGTCGCGGCGACCGCCTGTGCCGTCGCGCTCGGCCGGGTGAGCGGGCGCATCCGACGCGTCTCGCAGACCCAGCGGCTCGGCGTGTACTTTCTCGCGTTGCTCGCACCCGCCATCGCGATGTATCCGTCGCTGTTCGCCGACGCGCGAAGCGCGAAGGAGCAGCTGGTCGGCGCCGTGTATGGTCCGCAGGCGGCGAGCCAGCGCGAAGATCTGCAGCGCCGGCTGCAGCGAGCCGTCGACCAGATCGACGCGCTCCCGTCGCTCTCGGAATTCGTCGTCGGCGGCGACGACTCGACGCCCACGACCGATCGCGCCTTCCTCGTCTGGTCGCGCACCGACCTCGCGGCGTACCGGCTCACGTCGGCCGTCGAGCTGTATCGCGCCGATGGACGGCTCGTCAGTCGATTCGCGCTCCTGCCCGAGTACGCCACCGCGGCATACCGGGCGGCGGGCTGTGCCTGGGAGCAACCGATCGACGAAGGGTCGACGCTCGGATCCAGCGAACGGCACGTGCTCCGCACGGGCCGTGGCATCTGCGATCGCGGCCGCCTCGTCGGCAGCGTCCTCATCCGCGTGATGCTCGACTACCAGACGCTGCCGTTCATCTCGTCGCAGAGCCCGTACCTCGAGTCGCTGCGGTCCAACCGCGCGGCGCCGCCTGAAGGGATTTCCGGGCGAGACGTCGAGTTCGTCGTGTACGGCTGGAGCCGCGCGCCGATCTACGAATCCGGCACCAGCGTATGGACGTTGACGGACCAGGTCTTTGATCGCCTCGTCGCGTCGCGCGAGCCCTTCTGGGCGGACATCGATCGCGGCGGCGAGACGTTTCGCGTCTACCTTCAGAGCGATCGCGGCGGCATCTACGCGCTCGGCTATCCAGTCATCACGTGGCTGGGTCTCTCGATCAATCTGACCGAGCTGGTCCTGCTGGTCTTCGTCCTGTACGTCGCGCTGCTCGCGGGCGCGTCCATCTACCGCACCATCTCGTCGCAGCGGCCGGTCAGCGGCCGCACGCTGCTCCACGAGATCAGGTCCAGTTTCTACAGAAAACTCTCTCTCTTCTTCGTCGCCGGCGCGATCGTGCCGGTCCTCATCCTCGCGTTTGCGACGCGGACCTACTTCATCAAGCAGCTCCTCGCCGGCGCGGAGGACACGGCGGTGAAGACCGTCACGACGGCCCAGCGCCTCGTCGAGGACTACGCCACATTGCAGCAGCGCGGCCCCGGCGCGCTGGGCGCCATCGACGATCAGATCATGGTCCTCGTCCGGCGCGCGATCGATGAGGACGTGAGCCTCTTCGATCGTCAACGCCTTCAGGCGACGAGCGTCCGGCCGCTCTTCGCCGAGGGACTGCTGTCGGTGCGCACGCCCGCCGAAGTCTTCCGGACGCTGCTGCTCGAACGGCGCCCGACGTTCGTCGGCCAGGAACGCGTGGGCACGAACCCGTACCGCCTCGCGGCCGCGCCCGTCCGCGCCGGTGGACGCGAAGCCATCGTCGCCGTGCCGCTCACGAACCGGCAGCAGGAAATCGAGCAGCAGATCGACGAGCTGGACCGCGAGGTGCTGTTCGCGATCGTGTTGTTCAGCCTGCTGGGCGCCGCGATGGGCTACTGGCTGGCCGAACGGATTGCGGACCCCGTGAGCCGCCTCACGCGCGCGACGCGGCGCATCGCGCGCGGCGATCTCGACGCGCGGATCGCCGCCACGTCGTCCGACGAGCTCCGGCGCCTGGTCGACGATTTCAACCAGATGGCCGCCGATCTCAAGCGGCAGCGCACCGAGCTCGAGCACACGCAGCGGCTCCAGGCGTGGGCGGACATGGCTCGCCAGGTCGCGCACGACATCAAGAATCCGCTGACGCCGATTCAGCTCTCCGCCGAGCACGCGCGCCGGGTCAATATCGATCGCGGCAAGCCGCTATCGCCGGTGCTCGACGACTGTGTGAATGCGATTCTCGCGCAGGTCAAGCTGCTGCGTCAGATTTCCGCGGAGTTCTCGAGCTTCGCGTCGTCGCCCACGCCGCGGCCCGAGCCCACGGCGCTGCCCGCGCTGATTGAAGAGGTCGTCGAGCCGTACCGGACGGGGCTCACCGGCCGAATCGCGATACGGGTCGAAGCGCCGGCGGATCTTCCGCACGTCTCGGTGGATCGCACGCTCTTCGCGCGCGCGTTGACCAACGTCATTGAGAACGCGCTGCACGCGATGCCGGGAAAGGGCACGCTCGCCATCACCAGCCACCAGCCACCAGCCGCCAGTCACCTCGTGGTAGAGGTCACCGACACCGGCGTGGGAATGGATCAGGACGCGCTGAACCGGATCTTCGAGCCCTACTTCTCGACCCGAACCGCCGGCACCGGGCTCGGCTTGACCATCGCGAAACGCAACGTGGAACTCAACGGCGGCACAATCGACGTGCGCAGCACACGCGGCGTCGGCACGACGGTGACAATGACCGTGCCGATAGAAAGTCTCAAGTCTGAGGTCTGAAGTCTGAGGCGAAGTTCTTCTTCTGCCTTCTGCCTTCTGCCTTCACACTTACTTACCCTCCACTGAAAAAACCAAAAGTACATTCCCTCTCATCCCGCCCCACGTCCCGTAGCCGGACGTCGTGGCGACGATGCCATTCGCCATTGCGGCGCCGCCGACGTCAATCGATCCGCCGCGCGCCTTCAGGCCGTTGACGGTGTCGAACTCCCGCGCGGTATCGAAGTCCCACAGCACGCGGCCGTCGCTCGCGGCGTACGCGCGGAAGTGACCGTCGATCGAGCCTGAGAACACGGCGCCCGGCATCGCCGCAGACGGCGCGGACAGCGCGGGGCTGCAGGACGGCCGATCGCCGCAGCCGTTCGGACGCGCCATCCACACCTGCGTGCCGTCAGTCACGCGGATCGCGAACAGGCCGCCGCCGACCTCGGACTTCAGCCCGCCGCGGCCGCGCTGCTTCTCGTCCTTGAAGGTGATGTCCGAGAGCGGCACGTACATCCGCTGGCCGTCGCTGGCCGAGCCCCATTCGATGCCGCCGAGCTCGCCGCCGCGGCCGACCGTCGTGCTCCACAGCTTCTTCCCCCGGGCGTCCGGATCGAATCCGTGAACGACGCCTGACTTCTGCCCGGCAATGAGGAGGCGATGGCCGTTGGCGAGCGTGACGAGGATCGGCGACTGGCCGAAGTCGTGATCCGGCCCAGGCTTCGCCGGACAATTCGTCGGGTCCGCGCTGTTGCACGCCATGTTGTACGCATCGCCTGCCGTGACCTGCGTCGCCCACTTGATGGCCCCCGTGTCGACGTCCAGCGCGACGATCGCATCGGTCATCGGCGCAGCGGGCTCGCTGTAGCTGTCGCCCGTACCGACATAAAGTGAATGTGTTTTCGGATCGATCGTGGGCGCCGACCACACGCCCGCGCCCGACGGTCCCCACAACTGCGTACCGCGCGCGTTCTTGCCGCGAGGCGTGGCGGCCTCGGCGATGGTGTAGGTCCGCCATACCTGCTCGCCCGTCGCAGCGTCGAGCGCGATGACGCTGCCGCGGAACGTGCAGCACTCGTACTGGGGCCCGGCGCCGACGCCCTCCTCGCCCGACGCAATCGGCACGTAGAGACGGCCGCCATAGAACACCGGCGATCCGGTGATTCTCGCCGAGCGATGCTCGTCCACCTTCTTCTTCCAGCGCAGTTCGCCCGTCGCCGCGTCGACGCTGTAGATCGTCGCGCGCAGATCGCCAAAGTACGCGGCTGGCGCCGCGCCGCGCGCCGATTCGGCGACGATGATTGCCGCGCGCACGCCGCCGTCCGCCTTGTAGGTCCAATGGAGACAACCGTCCTTCACGCCAAACGCGTACACGCGTCCCGAAGCGCTGCCGACGAACAGCGTGTCGCCGACGATCGTCGGATTCGCCGCCGCCGCGTTCTCGCCCTCGAAGCCGTACGCCCATTTCAGCTTGAGTCCCGGCACCTGCATCACGGTGAAGCCCGGCGACGGCTGATACCGATCGTTGCCGAGCGCCACGCCCCACGCGGCCCAATCCGACTTGGCCACCCGCACCACCGACGCAGCCTCGCACCGCGGCCCCACCGAGGGCGCCGTGGTGGACGCACGGGCGGTCGATAGATACGCGGCGATCGCGCGGCGCTGCTCCGGCGTCAACGCGTCTCCCTGCACACGCATCGTCCCCGTTTCGAGCGCCGACACGATCCGATCCTGCGCAAGAGCACTGATGACGTCCCGCGCCGGCGCGCGGGCGACCGCGCCGCCTTCATGGCACGCCGCGCAATTCTGCGTGTACAACGCCGCTCCGTCCTGCGCGTACGCGGGAGCAGAGGCGAGAAAGACGAGGAACGCACACGATACGCGGGACATGGGACCTCCGGAGGAGTCGGGAGTCGGGGCGATTATAGCCGCGCGCTAACCGGCGGCGGTATCGAGAGGCGGGACGTCCGCCGGCGGCTGGCCCCCGTGTCCGTCGCGATGCTTGAAGCGCGTGATGGCCATGCCGACGAACGCGGACAGCAGGTAGCTGTACGCCATGACGACGAGCGCGAAGCGAGGATGCGTCGCGATCGCCATGATGGCTGCCGCGACGAAGATGAGGACCGTGTAGGGTCGTCGATTCTTCGAATCGAGATTCTTGAAGGCGCGGAATCGGATCGTGCTGACCATGAGCACCGCGGGCACCAGCACCATCGCCAGCGCCGGAAGCGCCTCGCGATAGTCGTAGAGCCCCCAGGGATAGGCGAACACGGTCGCGGCCGGGATCGCCGCCGCCGCCGGACTCGGCATCCCGACGAAGTAGCGCTTGTCGGCGCCGCTCGCGCTCTGGATGTTGAATCGCGCGAGACGCATCGCCGCCGCCGCCACGTACAGAAATCCTGCCGCCCAGCCGAGACGGCCCAGCGACGACAGGCCCCATTGAAACGACAGAATCGCCGGCGCCATCCCGAACGAGATGATGTCTGCCAGCGAATCGAACTCGGCGCCGAACGCGCTCGCGGTCCCCGTCATCCGCGCGATGCGGCCGTCCAGCATGTCCAGCACGATCGCGAAACCGATGAAGGGCGCGGCCGTGTCGTACTCGCCGCGCATCGCGTACACGACGCAGGCGTAGCCGCAGAACATGTGCGCCATCGTCAGCAGGCTCGGCAGCAGGTACACACCGCGCCGGAAGCGCGGCCGCGGGCGATCCGCGGTCCGCCGAAGAAACCGGAGCCGGCCTTCCTGATGATTCAGCATGGCGGACACTCTTATGACTGTAACACCGCGATGACGGTTTCGCCGCCGCGCACGATTTGACCGACGGAGACCTTGATCGTCGCATTTATCGGCACGAACACGTCCATCCTCGAACCGAACTTCATGATGCCAAAACGATCGCCGGCACGCACTTCTGCACCGGATTTCACGCGGCACACCACGCGTCTCGCAAGAATACCGACGATCTGCCGCGCGACGACCGTCTGGCCGGAATGATCGATCCACACCTCGCTGCGCTCGTTCGCCGTGGTCGCGTCGGGCCGGTACGCAGGAAGGAACCGGCCCGGCGTGTAGGTGACGCGCGTGACGCGTCCGGACGCAGGAATGCGATTCACGTGAACGTCCATGGGCGAGAGAAAAATGCTGATTTGCTGCCACGCGCCGGCTGGCGCGGCGTCCGCGGTCGCGGGGCCGGCCACGAGCACGCGGCCGTCCGCGGGTGAGAGCACGAGATCGCGATCGCCCGGCGGGGTCCGCCGGGGGTCGCGAAAGAAGAACGCGAAGAACGCAGCCAGGGCCGCCAGCGGAAGCGCGAACCCCCAGCCGACGGCTACGGCCGCCGCAAGCGCGAGGAGCAAGGCGCCGCCAATGAACGGCCACCCTGCCCGGTCGAGGCGCAACTTATCCGATCGCCTGCCGGTGGCGGCGCTCGATATCTTCCATCCGGTCTTTGAGCTGCAGTTTGCGTTTCTTGAGGGTGACTTCTTCGACCTGTTCGGGCTCGGAAAGGTAGGGCTTCGTGATCAGCTGGTGCAGGCGATCTTCAAGTTCGTGGTGCTTCGCGGCCAGATCGTGGTATTCACCGTCGGTCTGGAGCAACCGCGCCTTCAGATCCTGCGTCTGCGCATTCATGCTGCACCTCCCTTGTTGTCATTTGCTGCGGAACGTACCACAAGGCCCACGACGTTTCAAGCGCCAGCGGAGGCTGACAGGCCATCGCGCCACAGCACCAGAGCGTCCTCAATCGGACCCGAATAGTACGCTTGCCGGACTCCCCTCACCGCAAAACCGAATCGCTCGTACAGCAGGCGCGCCGCATCGTTGGAGCGCCGCACTTCGAGCGTCGCGCGCACGGCCCCCAGCCGCACGCCCTCCGACAGCACGTGTGTCAGCAATGCGGACCCGACACCCGTCCGCCGGTGCGCCGGCAGGACCGCGAGATTGTTGATGTGCAGCTCGTCCAGGATGCGCCAGAACGAACAGAATCCGACGACCTCGTCGTGCGCGTTTCGCGCCAGGAAGCAGTACGACACGCCTCCGTTCTCGAGCTCGGCCGCATACATCTCGCGCGTCCACGGCTTCGTGAACGAAGCCTGCTCGATCGCCAGCACGTCGTCGATTTGGTCCGCAGTCGTGAGCAGTTCGATCCGGCAGGTCGGCACGTCGTTATTAAGACCGCTTCTAGTGTCCTTTGGCTCCGTGGACGTCATCGTAATTTTTCGTCTCTCGCGATTTCCACGTCGGGGCGACGAACGTATAGGGGCTGAATCGCCGCCGGGCCTGCTCCCGTGCCGTGCAGACCAGCAGCGGCGAGCCGTCCGACTGCGCCAGCCAGCGGAGGCGCCGGCAATATGCGGCCGGCCGGCATCGCGTGCGCGATTGTGTCGCAGTACAGAACGGCCCCGTCGCCGATGAACGCGCCGGCGCGGATGCCGTTCTCCAGCCATCGCCTCAACGTCACGTCCGGCGCGCCGACCGTCGCGCCTTCGATTTCCACGACCTGCGGCAGCCCAGCCACACCGTCGAGCGGCGCGTACGTGACGCGGTAGAGCGCGGTAAACACTTCACGCCGGTGCGCATCGATCCACGGCGCGACGATGCTCCCGTCGGCCAGACCGTCACCGCCGAGCAGTGCCAGCGCTTCGAGCGCCGGGATGCCCGCGAGCGGGCGATGATGCACGAACGCCAATCCCTGCATCGTCGCGATACCGATGCGGAGACCGGTGAAGGATCCAGGCCCGGACGCGACCGCGAAGAGATCGACGTCCGCGATCGCCAGATCGTGCGCGGCGGCGAGCGCGACGATCTCGGTGGGCAGGCGCTCGGCGTGCGAGCGCGACGCGTCGCCGGCGCGCTCCTCGACGACGCGATCGTCGACGAGCAGCGCGACGCTTCCGGCACGCGTCGTCGTGTCCAGTGCAAGCACTTTCATGCGTTAGACTTAAGCATATGTCAGCGCCCGCGACGCCCGCGATGCGTCAGTACCTCGACGCCAAGCAGCAGCATCGCGACGCCATCATGCTCTTCCGGATGGGCGACTTCTACGAGATGTTCTACGAGGACGCCCTCGTGGCGGCGCGCGCGCTCGATCTGACGCTGACGTCCCGCTCGAAAGACTCCAACGGTGGCGGCATCCCCATGTGCGGCGTGCCCTTTCACGCCGTCGACGGGTACATCGCGCGGCTCGTGAAGAAGGGCTTCCGCGTCGCGATCTGCGATCAGGTCGAGGATCCGCGTAAGGCCAAAGGGATCGTCAAGCGCGAAGTCGTGCGCGTCGTCTCGCCGGGCACGCTGACCGATGCCAACTATCTCGATGCGCGCGAGCCGGCGTTCCTGATGGCGATCGCGCCG
>Ga0326726_10002691_pt1 | contig 16274 bp, 17 predicted proteins | sample MHFenrmetagenome_2_FD_207603 | JGI IMG/M metagenome (GOLD analysis project Ga0326726, IMG submission 207603) | Lab enriched peat soil microbial communities from Michigan Hollow, Ithaca, NY, United States - MHF15MN | ecosystem: Environmental > Terrestrial > Soil > Wetlands > Peat | place: USA... | reverse complement strand
CGGCACGGCCGGGTTCGCCTTTGCGTCCGGCATGGCCGCGATCGGCGCCATCGCGACCCTGCTGAAGTCCGGCGACCACGTCGTCGTCTCGGATAACACGTACGGCGGCACGTTCCGGCTCTTCGACAAGGTGCTGACGCGCTATCAGCTGTCGTTCAGTTACGTCGACACGTCGAAGCTCGACGAGGTCGAGCGGGCGTTCACGCCATCGACGCGGATGCTCTTCGTCGAGACACCGACCAATCCGGTCATGCGGCTCACCGACCTCCGCGCGGCGGCGGACCTGGCGCATCGGCACGATGTGAGGCTGGTCGTCGACAACACGTTCGCCAGCCCGGCCATTCAGCGGCCGATCGAGTTCGGCGCGGATCTCGTCACGCACAGCACGACGAAGTACTTGAACGGCCACAGCGACAGCGTCGGCGGCATCGTCGTCGCCGTCCGCGACGATGACATCGCGTGGCTGAAGTTCGTGCAGAACGCGGAAGGCGCGATCCTCGGCCCGTTCGACTCGTGGCTCGTGCTGCGGGGGACCAAGACGCTGCCCCTCCGGATGCTGCAGCACAGCGCGAACGGCCTCGCCCTGGCGCAGTTCCTGAGCGCGCATCCCAAAGTGCGTCACGTCCATTACCCGGGCCTGCCGTCGCATCCGCAGCACGCGCTCGCTCTGACACAGATGCGCGGCTTCGGCGGCATGCTGGCCTTCGAGCTGGGCTCGCTCGAGGCGGCACGCACGCTCCTCAATGGCGTCAGGCTGCACGCGCTCGCCGAGAGCCTCGGCGGCGTCGAGACGTTGATCTCGCATCCGGCGACGATGACGCACGCGTCGGTCCCCGCCGATCGGCGGGCGGCCATTGGCATCACCGACGGTCTGGTCCGCATCTCGGCCGGCATCGAGGACATCGACGACTTGAAGGAAGATCTCGCCCAGGCGCTGGATAGAGTGTAGTCACCAGCCACCTTGATCGATCTACTGCTCCACAGCGACAAGAAACTCCTCGAACTCGTCGCCACCTATGGCGCGTGGATCTACGGGATTCTCTTCGCGATCGTGTTCGCCGAAACCGGATTCGTGGTCACGCCGTTTCTGCCGGGCGATTCGCTGCTCTTCGCGACCGGGGCGCTTTGCGCGACAGGCGCCCTCAACACCCCGGTTGCCGCCGCGCTCCTGCTGGCTGCGGCATTCACCGGCAACGCCGTCAACTATTCCGTCGGACGCGCGATCGGCCCGCGGGTGTTCGTCGCCGGCGGCGAATCCGGTCTCGCGCATCGTTTGCTCAATCGTGAGCACTTGAACCGCGCGCACACGTTCTTCGAGCAGTACGGCGGCAAGGCCGTGATCCTCGGGCGCTTCGTGCCGATCGTGCGCACGTTCGTGCCGTTCGTCGCGGGCGCGGCGCAGATGACGCGGCGGTCGTTCGTGTTCTACAACTTCGTGGGCGCGGCCGGCTGGGTCGGGCTGTGCCTCGGCGCGGGCCTGCTGTTCGGCAACGTGCCGATCGTGAGGGAGAATTTTTCGCTGGTGGCGATCGGGATCGTGATCGTCTCGCTGCTGCCGATGGTGATTGAATACGTGAGACAGCGAGTCCAACGGGCGTAGGCTGGGTCCTTTCGGACCCGGCTGACCAGGCTGGCTGACCAGGCGGGTTCAAAGGGACCCGCCCTACATCTTGGTCTCGTCAGCCACCCACTGCAGATACGCCGTGCGGCCTCCGTCGACCGCCAGGACAATGAACTCGGGCAGCTCGTACGGATGCAGCGCGCGCAGCCGCGCGTCGAGCGCGCCGAGGCGATCGCGGGTCGTCTTGATCACGAGCTGACGCTCGGAATCGCGCGCGACCTGCCCTTTCCACCGGTAGACCGACGTCATCGGACCGTGGACGTTGACGCAGGCGGCGAGCCGCTCGTCGACCAGCGCGCGCGCGAGCGCGTCGGCGCGGTCGTCGTCGGGCATGGTCGTGAGCACGAGAATGACGCCGGTCACGGGGGACTGAGTCACACGTAGGCCGGGTCCTTTCGGACCCGGCTTGTACTTTACTGCGAGTTGATGTACCGTTCGACACGCGTGCCGAAGAAGACTGACAAAGCTCCTGCGCCACGGCGTCGGAGGGAAAAATCCAAGCGCCCGGCGCGCAGCCGGCGTCTCGTTCACCTGCTGTTGATGCTCGTGGCGCTGCTCGTGGCCGTCGACGCGCTCGTGGGCGACCGCGGACTGCTGGCGATGCTCCGCGCGCGCAAAGAAGGCGAGGAACTGTCCGCCACGATCGCGCGCGAGCGCGCGGAGAACGCCCGGCTGCGCGAGGACGCGCGCCGTCTCGCCGGGGACCCCGCCGCCATCGAAGAAGTGGCGCGCCGGGAGCTCGGCCTCATCAAGCCCGGCGAGCGCGTCTTCATCGTCAAGGACATCCCGCCGTCCGCCACACGGTAGCCGCGGCTAGTGGACGGGCCTCGTGTGTCCGTTCAACAGCAGCGACACGCCTTCGAGCACTGCCTTCGGCGAGCACGGTTTGTCGAGGAACGACTCGTCTTCCCAGAGCAGTTGCTTCTCGGCGAATAACCGATCGCTGAACCCGGTCAAATACAACACCTTCAGATCCGGCTGATCGAACCGAAGCCGCCGGACGAGTTCGTCGCCGTTCATCTCCGGCATCATCAGATCGGTCAGGACCAGATCGCACTGCTTCATGTCGTGGAAGCGCGCGATGGCCTCGGCGCCGCTGGCAGCAATCACCACCTCGTATCCGGCCGTCTGCAGGACCCGGGACATGAGCGCGCGAATGGACGTCTCGTCGTCGACGACGAGAACCGCAGGCGGGCGCGGCCGCGCCTTCGCCACCGGCCGCGTCACGTATTGCGACATCTGCGCCCAGACCGTCGGAATGTGCCGCCTCATCGCATGCTCCGCAGCGTGTTTGCGTTGTTAATGGCCACGGCCGTCATCAGGCCGTTGGCGACGGCGATCGTGGCCACCGCCCCTGCCCGATGTCCGCTCTTCCAGAGCCGCTCGGCCGCCACGATCGACAGGAGCGTGACTCCGCCCTTGACCGCGACGAACGTCGCTGGACTGCCGGTGAGCCCGGAGACGAGCGGGTTCTGTTCGACGCCCCTCTTCTGCACGGCGGTCAGCGTTGAGTAGGTGTCGAATCCCTGCAGCGCGATATTGCCGGCGTAGAGCGGCAGAAGCAGGGCGGGGCGCGTCGCCGACACGGCCGGCTGGACCGTCTCGTCAGCGGCCCAGACCGCTGTGGGACTCAGGAGGATGCCGACCACCACGACGAAGAGTGCGCCTCTCATGACTGGCTCCTTGATATCGCGCGCGTCGTGCGCAATACCTGTCCAATAAGCGTGAAGAGTGCCGTGTCATGTCGAGTCTGGAAGTCGCTCATGCGGACGAGCTTGGAGGGACTTGCACAACGCGGCAAAGCGAGCATGTGCGCCAGCCGCGCACAGGGGGCGTGCGGGAGGGCTCAGGCCTCGAGGTGCAGGCGCTCGATCCAGCGGTAGAGCGACCGTCGGCTCACGCCGAGCAGCCTCGCGGCCTTCGCCTTATTGCCACCGGTTTCGATGAGGACACGCTGGATCTGGTCGCGCTGCGCCGTCGACAGAAGATTCGGATCGGATTCATCCGCATCGCCGAACGGCAGCATCGGCGGCGTCCCGACGGCGGCGTGCCCGCTGACGGCCATGGCCGAGGCCAGGTCGCGGTCGGTCAGCATCCGCCCGTCGCAGAGGATGCACGCGCGCTCGACGACGTTGCGCAGCTCACGGACGTTGCCGGGCCAGGGCGCGCGCTGAAGCAGAAACTCGGCCGCCGTCGTCACGCCGGTGATGGGCCGTCCCAGCCGCGTCGCGAACTCCCGGACGAACGCGGCGGTGAGGTACGGAATATCCTCGCGGCGCTCGCGCAACGTCGGCAGGTGGATTTCGATGATGCTCAGCCGGTAAAAGAGATCGGTGCGGAACTTGCCCGCCGCGGCGTCGGCCTTCAGATCGCGGTTCGTCGCCGCAATCACGCTGACGTCGACTTTCCGGCTGTCGAGCGATCCGACCCGCTGCACTTCCCCGTTCTCGACCACGCGCAGCAGTTTGGGCTGCAGCGTGAGCGGCAGCTCGCCGATCTCGTCCAGAAACAGCGTTCCGCCGTCGGCGTGCTCGAACACGCCCACCTTGTTGTCGCTGGCCCCGGTGAATGCGCCGCGCACGTGGCCGAAGAGCTCGCTCTCGAACAGCGTGTCGACGACCGCCGAGCAATTCACAGTGAGGAACCGCCGCGTCTGTCGCCGGCCCGCGGCGTGAAGCGCCTTCGCCACCAGTTCTTTGCCCGTGCCGGTCTCCCCGGTCACAAGCACGGTGCGCACGTGGGGCGCGTAGCGCGTGATCGCGTCGAACACCTGCTGCATTTCGGCACTGCGCCCGATCATCCCGTGGAACTCGACGCGCTGCGCCACGCCGGCGTCGGCCTGGAGCAGCGCCTCGCGCTGCTCGATTCCGTCGCGCACGCCGGTGAGCAGCCGGCGCAGGCGGTCGACGTCGAATGGCTTTTCGAGGTAGTCCAGCGCGCCGTCCTGCACGGCCTGCACCGCGGTGTCGATCGTCGGGTTGCCGGTCATCAGGATCACGCGGCAGTCCGGATCGGCCTCGCGCATCGCGTGCAGGACGTCGAGGCCGTTGAGCCCTGGCATCTGAAGGTCGACGAGGGCCACGTCCGGCGCGAGTTCCTCGAGCGCGTCGATCGCCTCGCGCCCGTTGTCGCGGAACTGCACGTCGAAGCCGAGTGGCTGCGCCACGCGCTCGATGACGGGCAGGATCCCCGGATCGTCGTCGACGACCAGCAGGCGCGCGGGAGACGTCGAGACGGCCGGCGCGTCAGTCAAACAACACCTGCTCCTCGTTTGTCAGCACTCCGGCGCGCCCCAGGTCGATGAACCGGCCGACGAGATGCGTCCGCCAGCGCCCGGTCTTCGCGTCGCGCAGCAGTTCCGCGTACGCCTCTTCAGGCTGTCGCGCGGCGCGATACGGCCGTCGCGTCGTGATGGCATCGAAGGTGTCGGCGATCCCGACGATCTCGGCCAGGAGAGGCACGTCGTCTCCGCGCAGGCCGTCCGGATAACCGGAGCCGTCCCGCCGTTCGTGATGATGGCGGACGATCGGCCGTACGAGCCGGAGCGACTTCAGGTCGCCGCAAAGACGCTCGCCGATCACGGTGTGGGACTGCATCACCTCGGTCTCAGCCTGCGTCAAGGGCGCGGGCTTGTGGAGAATCGCATCCGGCACACCGATCTTGCCGACGTCGTGAAGGTAGGCGCCGCGCCGGAGCGCCGCCAGCTCCTCGGCGTGCAGCCGCACCGCCTTCCCCAGCAGGCCGGCGTACGTGGCGAGACGCCGGCAGTGACCGTCGGTGTAGCGGTCGCGCGCTTCGACGGTCAGCGCCAGGCTCAGGATGACGGACTCCGCCGAGTCGAGCTCGTCGGTGTATTGCTTCAGGCGCACGAGCGAGCGCACGCGCGCCAGCAACTCCTGCGGATCGATCGGCTTCGCCAGGAAATCGTCGGCGCCTGCGTCGATGCCGGCGATCCGCTGCTCCCGCTCGTTCAGGGCGGTGACGAGCATGATGGGAATGAGTCGCGTCGCCGCGTGCGCCTTCGTCGCGCGGCACACGTCGAAGCCGTTCACGTGCGGCATGACCACGTCCAGCAGAATCAGATCGGGTGGACGACGCGCGATCGCCGCGAGCGCGCTGGCGCCGTCTTCGGCCGTTTCGACCTCGTAGCCCTGCGGCTCGAGCAGCCGGATGAGCAAGTCGCGGTTCGTCCGTTCATCGTCCACGACGAGGAGGTGGGCGCTGCGTTCGCGCGCGCGGGTCATCGGGCGGCCCCGCCCGGCGACAACAGCGTCGCCACGGCGGCCAGCAGGTCCTCTTCCCATAACGGCTTGAAGTACAGCCGGACGCCCAGCTCCTCGAGATCCTGGGCGACGGCTTCATCCATCAGGTAGTCGCCGGTGATCATGGCGGCGGGCAGCCCGCCGAAGCGTTTGATGGCCCGGAGTTGTTTCAAGAACGCGAGACCGTCTTCGCCCGGCAGATGCAGATCGACCAGGATGGCCGACGGCGTTTCCTGCTCCAGCGCCGCGAACGCGTGTTCCACGTCCGCCGCCACGCGCACCGCGTAATCGTGTGTCAGCAGGATATGGCGGAACAGGCCCGCGGCTTCGACATCGTCTTCGACGATGAGGATCGCCCGCGTCGCGACGGCGTCCGCCGTCACGACGGTTGCCTCGCGCTCACGGGTGGTGCGTCCAGCACCTCACGCACCTTGCGCGCGAGTCGATCCGGCGTGAAGGGCTTCTGAAGGAAACCCGCGCGGCTGCCGATCGTGCCCAGCCGCGTGGCGAGATGGCTCGTGAATCCAGACACGTACAACACTCGCATGGACGGGCGGCGTCTGAGCAGTCGCTGCGCCAAATCCGGGCCATTCAGCCCCGGCATGATCACGTCGCTGAGCAGCAGATCGATGGGGCCCGGGTGTCCTTCCTCGATTTTGATCGCGTCTGAGCCGTCGCGCGCCGCGAGGACGGCATACCCGAGGCCCTCGAGCACCCGGACCATGAGATCGCGCACGGCGGCCTGATCTTCCGCCACGAGCACGGTCTCGGCGCCGTGCAGTTCCGCTTGCGGCCGGACGCGTTCGGACACGGGTTGCAACGCCTCATGCGCCCGAGGGAAGTAGCTCGTGACCGTCGTCCCGACACCGACCGTGCTCACGATCGACACGAATCCACCGCTCTGCTTGGCGATGCCGTACACCGTCGCCAGGCCGAGGCCCGTGCCCTTGCCCAGGGGCTTGGTCGTGAAAAACGGTTCGAAGACCCGCTCGAGAAGCTCGGCCGGAATGCCGTGTCCCGTGTCCGCCACAGCGATCGACGCGTACTCCCCCATCGCCGCGCCGGGATGATTTCTGACAAAGGCCGCATCCACCTCGACGTTGGCGGTGCGAATCGTGAGGCGGCCGCCTTTCGGCATCGCATCGCGGGAGTTGACCGCCAGGTTCATCAGGAGCTGCTCCACCTGGCCCGGATCGGCCCTGATGGCCGCCAGCGACGGCGCCGGTTCGACGACCAGTTCGATATCCTCGCCAATCACGCGCTCGAGCATCTTGTGGAGCTCGGTCATGACCTTGTTGAGGTCGAGGACCTGCGGCGTCATGATCTGCTTGCGGCTGAACGCCAGCAGTTGGCGCGTCAGGCGGCCGGCCCGGTCGCCGGCGTCCTTGATCTCCTTCAGGTCGGCGACCAGGCCCGACTCGTGCACGCGGTCGAGCAGCAACTCCGTGAATCCCAGAATCGCCGTCAGCACGTTGTTGAAGTCGTGCGCGATGCCGCCGGCCAGACGGCCGATCGCTTCCATCTTCTGCCCCTGGTGGAACTGTTCCTCGAGCGTTCTCCGCTCGGTCACGTCGCGGGCGCTCAACACGGCGCCGATGGGCCTCTGCGCATGGTCGTGCAACAACGTGCCCGCGGCCTCGAGCCACAGGTAGCGACCGTCCGCGTGCCGGCAACGGAACTCGAATCGCGCCGTCGCAGGCCCTCGCAGCGCCGCATTGATCTCGCCCTGCACGCGCGCGACGTCGGCCGGATGCACGAGCTGAAACGCCGATGTGCCGATCAGGGATCCGGGCGGGTACCCGAGCACGCGCTCGTGCGCCGGGCTCGCGTACAAGTACGTCCCGTCAAGCCGCACCTGGCTCACCATGTCCGACACGGTATCGGTGATCAGCCGCAGCCGCTCTTCGTTCTGACGGAGCGTATCTTCCATCTGTCGCCGCGCCGTGACGTCGCGCTGAACGGCGATGAAGCCCACGACCTGCCGCGATTCGTCCCAGATGGGACTGACCGTCGCCTCGACGTCGATCAGAACGCCCGCCTTCGTGCGATTCACGAACTGACTGCGCGTGATTTGACCGTCGCGGATCTGGCGCCAGAACTCCTGGTAGTGCTCGGCCGTCACCGATCCGCCTTTGAGCAGGCGCGGCGTCGCCTTGCCGATCACTTCTTCGGCCGTGTATCCGTAGGTCCGTTCGAACTGGGGATTCACGAAGGTGATGATGCCTTCGCGGTCGGTCATGAAGATGACTTCGCCGGAGGCGTCGACCGCCTGGCGCAGTCTGGCGAGGTCGTCGGCGTGTGCGCCGTCAGGACTACCGGCCAAGAACCAGCCCTTCCATGTTCATACGAAGACTCGCTGGGGAAGCGATGCTCGGTCCTCGGTGCTTTACAATAAGAGGATAACGTATCGATCGGTTTTGTCCTAAAAAGATCTCCCGGCGGGGTGTGGATTTAACACACGCGAAGTGCGGGCCTCAGCGCGGCCGCGATCACCGGGGCGGGATGTTCGCCGTCAAATAGCGACCGAACCACGCGCCAGCGAGCTCCGCCACGCGGTCCAGCGCGCCCGGCTCTTCGAACAGGTGGGTGGCGCCGGGAACGATGTCGAGCACGACTTCGCAGGACATCTGCGCCATCGCGTCGCGATTCAGGGCGATGACGTCGGTGTCCCGCCCGCCGACGATGAGCAATGTCGGTGCAACGACGATCGGCAGTGCCGGCCCGGCGAGATCCGGGCGCCCGCCGCGCGAGACAATCGCCTCGACCTCGTGCGGGCGCGCCGCCGCGGCCACGAGCGCAGCGGCGCCGCCCGTGCTGGCGCCAAACAGTCCGATCGGCAGCGACGACGTCGCGGGCCAACGCCGCAGCCAGTCGATGATCGCGACCATCCGGCTCGCGAGCAAGTCGATGTCGAATCGCAGATGCGCGGTCCGGCTGTCGATCGCCTCCTCGTCCGGCGTGAGCAGATCGATGAGCAGCGTCGCGAACCCCTGCTGCTGGAACGCGCGTGCGACGTGCTGATTGCGCGTGCTGAAACGGCTGCTGCCGCTGCCGTGCGCGAACGCGATGACGCCGGACGCGTGAGCGGGCGACGCGAGGTCGCCGAACAGCGACTGATCGCCGAAGCTCACGCGGACCGACGTCAGGGCCCGCGAGTCTGATGAACGGGATGCAATAGTCATGGTCATAGTCCGGACGGATAGGTCTCGGCCACCTCGCCGGCCTCCCAGTGCACCGTGCGCTCGAGCGGCTCGACGGCGCGGGTCTCGTCGAAGTGCAGCACGTAGTCAAACTGCTCGGCGAGCCGCGCGTGGAAGTAGTGGCTGCGCCGCTCCGTCTGCGGCGCGTAGATGACGCCGATCGCCCGCTCGAGCAGCGGCCCGGCGAGCGCCGACGCGAGCTCGAGGTCGGTGCGGAGCGGCAGCAGGAAGCGCGGTACGCCGGCGTCGTGGAAGAGCCGCTCGTAGCTGCCGGCGAGCGCCGGCCGGACGTGGCGCCGATGCACCGGGCCGTCCCACTCGGTCGCGGCCGACACGGTGCCTGTGTACGTCGTGAACCCGACGTTCACCGCCGCGGCGCCGAAGCGCTCGCGCACGAGCTGACCGACGTTCAGTTCGCCGCCCTGCCCCATCTCGGTCGCGCGCGCATCGCCGAGGTGCGAGTTGTGCGCCCAGACGACGACTTTTGCGCGCAGGCGCCCTGGAGACGACGCCTCGAGGAAGTCCACCAGCTCGTGCAACGTCTCCGCCATGTGCTGATCGCGGAGGTTCCACGAATCGGCCCGCCCCTGGAACATCGTCCGGTAGTACGCCTCGGCGTTTCTGACCAGGCGCGCGTTCTGCTCGGCGAAGAAGTAGTCGTCCCGTGCCACGCGGCCGTCGCGGCTGGCGTATTCGGCGCGCAGGCGGTGCAGCTCGACGAGCTGCGAGACGACCTGGCGCTCGCACGTGGCCGTCAGCCCCGCGCTCGTCGCATAGCCGTACTCCTGCATCTCGTTGCCAAAGCGATCGAAGCAGGCGTAGCGGGCGCGCGCGCGGTGCGCCGCCTCGCGGTCCACCTTGTCGAGGTACGCGACGACCGCTTCCATCGACGCGCGCAGGCTGTAGAGGTCGAGACCGTAGAACCCGGCGCGCGCCTCTGCCGGCTTCGTCTCGTTGTGTGCGCGCAGCCAGCCGACGAAGTCGAGCACGTCCGCGTTGCGCCACATCCACGCCGGGAAACGCTCGAAGCCGCCGAGCGCGTCGACGCTGTCCTCGTCGGCGCTCGCGCCGCGCACGTACCGGTTCACGCGGTACGCGTCTGGCCAGTCCGCTTCGGCCGCGACGGCCGTGAATCCCTTCTCCGCGATCAGGCGCTCGGTGATGAACGCGCGCTCGCGATAGAACTCGTGCGTGCCGTGCGAGGCTTCGCCGATCATGACGACTCGGGCGTCGCCAATCCCCTCGAGCAGCGCGTCGTAGTCCGTCGTGCTGCCGGTGAGGGGAAGGGCTCGGCGCCGGACTAACGAGACGGTGTCGTCAGGCGGCCCCACGGCCGGCGCTCTTTTTGACGACACGCCCTGTGCGGCGGCGAGCAGGCGCCGCACTTCGTCGTCGCTCGTCTGGTCGAACGCCTCGTACCAGAGGCCGACGGCCTGGAACGGATCCGGCATCGACAGGCACTCGACCTTGTCGGCCAGGCGGCCGAGCCGCTCGCACGTGTCGCGCGCGCCGACGGGCGCGGCGACCACGATCGACGCGGGTCCATGCTGCCGCAGTGCGAGAATCGCCGCCTGCATCGTCGACCCGGTTGCCAGCCCGTCGTCGACCAGGATGACGTGGCGATCGCGCACGTTGGGCGCCAGCCGGCCGCCGCGATACTCCCGATCGCGGCGCTCGAGCTCGAGGCGCTCGCGGACCGCGACCTCCTGCACGAGCGCGCGCGGGATGTTCAGATCGCGGATCAGGTCTTCGCTCAGGACCTCGATGCCACCGGCCGCGATCGCGCCCATCGCGAGCTCGGCATGCCCCGGCACACCGAGCTTGCGGACCAGGAACACGTCGAGCGGCAGCGAAAGCGCCGTCGCAATCTCGAACGCCACCGGCACGCCGCCGCGCGGCAGCGCGAGCACGATCGTGTCCGAGCGCCTCGCGTACCGCTCCAGCCGTCCCGCCAGCTGCCGTCCCGCGTCCGTTCGATTCTTGAACCGCACGGAAGATCTCCTTGATATTGGGTTCTAGTGGGCGACTCCCGTCACCGCTTTGCGCGCGCAGATGCTTTTCCACGCCGCCACGATGTCTTCGCTCGTCGGCGCGCCGCGGCGGTCCGATGCGCGCAGGATATCCTCGATCGACAGTACGCCCTGCAGGCGACCGGTCTTGTCGAGCACCGGCAGCCGCCGTACCTGGTGTTTCGCCATCGTCGCGAGCGCCGTGTTCAGCGGCTCGTCGACGAAGCACGAAAACACCGGATGCGACATCGTGTCGCTGACGGCGATGTGCGTGACCGCGCGCTGGGTCACGTGCGCCGCCTTGCAGATGTCACGGTCGGTGACGACGCCCACCAGCGATCCGTGCATGTCGACCACGGGAACGAACCCGCAATCGCGATCCGCCATGATTCTGATCGGCAAGGACAGCGGGTCCTCCGGCGCGCACGCGCCGAACTCGCGGGTCATGATGTCTTTTGCAGTCATACGCTCACCCTGCTTTCCGTGACGTGCGTGCCGCGCACGCGAGTCCGCAGCTAATGACGCCGAGCAGCACGCCGGCGCCGAACGCGAGGCCGACGGCTGCGAACGGCGCGCGTTTGATCGTGTACTCGGCCGTGTCGCGCGCATCCACGAGATCGCGGACGCCGCGGGTCACCGCCCGTTTCGCCGCGTGCACGCCGTCCTCGACGACGTCCGACGCGACCGACGTGAACATCTTCGCTTCATGCGCGGCGTGCGCGGCCTGCCGGACCGCGTTCATCACGCGCGCGCCCGTGCCAGCAGTCGGGCTGGTGAGCGGAGGGTCGAGGGTTGCTGTTGCCATGTTCAGCTCCTATGGTTACGCGGCTTCGGGTTCTGCGCGGTCCGTCTTGGGCTCGGGCACGTCCGTCAGCGTCGCCTCGGTCAGCAGCAGCACGCTGGCGACCGACACGGCGTTCTCGAGCGCGATGCGCACGACCTTGGTCGGATCGATGATGCCGGCCTCGATCAGATCGACATAGCGGCCGCAGCTGGCGTCGAAGCCGTACGCACCCGTCCCGACGCGCATGTGATCGACGACGACGCCGCCGTCGACGCCCGAGTTCTCACCGATCTGCCGCGCCGGCGCTTCGAGCGCGCGCTTGAGGATCAGCACGCCGGTGCGCTCGTCGCCTTCGCAGGCCGCGGCCTCGCGATCGACCTTGTCGATCGTGCGTAGCAGCGCCAGACCGCCACCCGGCACGATGCCTTCCACCATCGCCGCCTTCGTCGCGCTGATCGCGTCCTCGAACCCTTCGCGGCGGTTCTTCATCTCGGCTTCAGACGGCGCGCCCACGCGAATCACCGCCACGCCGCCCGTCAGCTTGGCCAGCCGCTCCTCCAGCTTCTCGCGGTCGTAGTCCGACGTCACCGTCTTGATCTGCGCGCGAATTTCGTTCGCCCGCCCGGCGATCGCATCCTTCGCGCCGCCGCCGCCCACGATCGTCGTCGAGTCCTTGTCGACGACGACGCGCTTGGCCTTGCCGAGGTCGGGTAGCGTCACGTTCGCGAGCTTGATGCCGAGCTCCTCCGCGATGAGGCGTCCGCCCGTCAGGATCGCGAGGTCCTCGAGCATTGCGCGGCGCCGATCGCCGAAACCCGGCGCCTTGACGGCCACGCACGGCAGGATGCCGCGGACCTTGTTTACAACAAGCGTGGCCAGCGCGTCGCCCTCGATGTCGTCAGCGATCACGAGCAGGGCCTTCCCGCTCTTCGCGATCTGCTCGAGCACGGGAAGGAGATCCGTCATCGTCGCGATCTTCTTCTCGTACAGCAGGATCAGCGGGTCCTCGATTACGGCCTTCATCTTTTCCGGATCCGTGATGAAGTACGGCGACAGGTAGCCGCGGTCGAGTCGCATCCCTTCCACGACTTCCACGATCGTCTCGGTGCCCTTGGCTTCTTCGACCGACGTCGTGCCTTCCGCCCCGACGCGCTCGAGTGCGTCGGCGACGAGCTCGCCGATCGTCGCGTCGTTGTGCGCGGAGATCGTCGCCACCTGCGCGCGCTGCTTGTGATCCGTGACCGGGCGCGACAGCGTCTTCAGTTCCGCGACGACGACGCCCAGCGCGCGGTCGAGACCGCGTTTCAGATCGATGGCGCTCGCGCCGGCCGCGATGTTCCGCACGCCCTCGGAAAAGATCGCCGCCGCCAGCAGCGTCGATGTCGTCGTGCCGTCGCCGACGAGTTCGCCCGTGCGTTCTGCGGCCTCGCGGATGACCTGGGCACCGAGGTTTTCTTCGTGATCGGCGAGTTCGAATTCCTTCGCGATCGTCACGCCGTCGTTGCAGACAATCGGACGTCCCCACTTCTTTTCGATGAGGACGCACTTCGACTTCGGACCGAGTGTGACGCGGACCGCGTCGGCCATCGCCAGCGCTCCGCGAAGAATCTTCTGTCGTGCGGCGGATTGAACGAGGAGCTGTTTGTGTGCCACGACCGCCTCCCGGTGGTCTGAGAGCCTTGGCTCGAGCGCAGATCGACGGTTTCCCGGAGAATGACCCGCCAACCTTACAAGTGCTGCAATTGCCCTGCCTCGGACGGGCGCCGCCGCGCGGCACTTCACTTGCGTGCAATCGCCTCAGGAGCGCCGCCATGCCTTCCCTTGCCGCGCCAGAACCAGAGGTCGCTGGTCTGATCCCGCCGACTGGCGCTCTCGCGACGGCGTCTTCCGATCCTGCCGTGCATGCCAGTCTGAAACTCTTCCAGCGTCTCACTCGCTCGTATCCGGCTCCGGACTTCGCGCTGAAGTTCTGGGACGGCTCCGTCTGGACGCCGGACACCGTGGCCGCGCCGCGCTTCACCGTCGTCCTTCGCCATCCAGGTGCGCTACGCCGGATGTTCCTGCATCACTCGCAGGTCGAACTCGGCGAGGCGTTTCTCGCCGGGGACTTCACGATCGAAGGCGATCTCGAATCGAGCTTCGGCCTAGCCGATCACTTGACCGCAGAGATGTCACTGACGGATCGGCTGTGGGCCGCGAAAGCGCTCCTATCGCTGCCGTCGATCGCGCCTGCGGGTCCAGGAAGGCACGCCGCCGACGTCCACGGCGCCCGCCACTCGCCGTCACGGGACCGCGAGACGGTGACGTATCACTACGACACCTCGAACGAGTTCTTCGCCGCCTGGCTCGACTCCGCGATGGTGTACTCGTGCGCGTACTTCTCGAATCCCTCTGAAGACCTCGAGGCCGCGCAGCGGCGCAAGCTCGACTACATCTGCCGGAAGCTGCGGCTGCAGCGCGGCGAGCGCCTGCTCGACATCGGGTGCGGGTGGGGCGGGCTGCTGCTCCACGCGGCTCGGCACTTCGGCGTGCAGACGGTCGGCATCACGTTGAGCGAGCCTCAGGCCGCGCTCGCGCGCAGCCGCATCATGGCCGCCGGAGTCGGTGACGCCTGCTGTGTCGAGGTCTGCGACTATCGCGAGATGCCAGGCGACACCCCGTTCGACAAGATCGCCAGCGTCGGCATGGTCGAGCACGTGGGCGCCGCGCGGCTGCCCGAGTACTTCGCCGCCGCATGGCGGTTGCTGCGGCCGGGCGGCGCGTTTCTGCTGCACGGGATTGGCGAAACGCCGGCATCGAAGGCGCGGCGCGGTCCGTCGTTCGCCGATCACTACGTCTTTCCCGACTCTGAGCTACCCGGCCTGGGCACCCTGTCCGACGCGGCCGAGGCGGCCGGCTTCGAAGTGCGCGACGTCGAGAACCTGCGCGAGCACTACGTCCTGACGCTGCGGCGCTGGCGCGAGCGTCTCGAGTTGAATCGCGCGGCTGCCGTGCGCGCCGCGGGCGAGAGTGCGTACGAGCTCTGGCGGTTGTTCATGGCCGGCTCCGCGTATCGATTCCGGATCGGCCACTACCTGCTTTACCAGACGCTGCTCGTCAAGCCCGACGACGGCGCGAGCCATCTGCCGTTGACGCGTGCCGATTGGTACGCGGCTCCACGAACGATCGAAAGGTGTTTATGAGGGCTCCCCTTCGTCTCCTCATCGCGGGCGCGTGTGCGCTCGGCATGGCTGCGGGCGTCGCGCGCGGCGCGCCGCAAACGCGCACGGTGCTCGAACGCTTCACGGCGATGGCCGTGAACATGGGCGACCCCTGGCCCGTGTCAGCTGGCACCGTTGAGATCGTGATTCATCGCTGGTCGACCGAAGCCGAACGCGAGGCGCTCGTCGGCGTGTTGATGGACCGCGGCTCCGACGCGCTCCTGAGCGCCCTGCAGGATGCGCCCGCGGTCGGCTACATCCGCACGCCCAACAGCCTGGGGTACGACCTGCATTTCGCCCAGGATCTCCCGGGCGAGGATGGCGGTCGTCGCGTGATCCTGGCCACCGACCGCCCGATCGGGTTCTGGGAGGCCACGAATCGCCCGCGAACGATCGACTACCCGTTCACGGTGATTGAGATCCGTCTCAATGCCGACGGCGAGGGCGAAGGCAAGATGTCGATCGCCACGAGAATCACAGGTAACAGGCGGGGCAAGCTCATCGAGATCGAAGACTATGCGACGCAGCCGGTCCGGTTACTGTCGGTGCGGAGCGAGCGCCGGCCGACATTCTGATCGGTAGTCGGGCGGCCGGCTGCGCGCAGGGAGTGCATGTCATGCTCGGCATCCTGTCATCCGACGAAATCGAGGATCTGCTGCGCACCGAGTTCATCGCGCGCCTCGGCTGTCACGCGGAGGGCCGCACGTACGTCGTGCCGATCACGTACGCCTACGACGGCGAGTCGCTGATCGGCCATTCCGCCGACGGCCTGAAGCTGCGCATGATGCGCCGCAACCCGTTCGTGTGCGTCGAGATCGACCACATGGACGACCTCGCCAACTGGCGCAGCGTCATCGCGCAGGGCCGCTTCGAAGACCTGAAAGGCGACGCCGCCGCCGCGGCGCTTGTCCTCCTGCGCGAGCGTTTCCGGCCCGCGCGCGTGAGCGAGACGAGTCAGCCGGCGCACGGCCTGCATCCGGGAGAAACGGAGACACACGCGGGGAACGGCTCGCTGCACCTCTATCGCATCCATCTCGAGGAGAAGACGGGCCGCTTCGAGCGACGATGACGCCGGATCAGGCGGCGCCGACGGCCGCCGCGGCGCCGCGACTCACGCAGTCGACGTCGGACGAGCCGTCCACGCGCGTCCAATCAACCCGGCCCAGGTCCGCCTGCAATTGCCGACGGAGGACGTCGG
>Ga0326726_10002690_pt1 | contig 16275 bp, 14 predicted proteins | sample MHFenrmetagenome_2_FD_207603 | JGI IMG/M metagenome (GOLD analysis project Ga0326726, IMG submission 207603) | Lab enriched peat soil microbial communities from Michigan Hollow, Ithaca, NY, United States - MHF15MN | ecosystem: Environmental > Terrestrial > Soil > Wetlands > Peat | place: USA... | reverse complement strand
ATTTCGCACACGGTGCACAGCAAGGATTCTGGCTACTCGCGCGCCGCGGTCGGGCTCGACGCGCGCAACACTGCGTCGGAGATTGCAACCGTGCCAAAGCTCGTCGGGGAATTGCGCCGCAGCGGCATCACCTGCGAAGTCCTTTTTCTGCACGCGAGCGATGAGGAACTCCTCAATCGGTTCGGTGAAACGCGGCGCAAGCACCCGATGAGCCGCGAGGGCGTGAGTCTGCGTGAAGCGATAGCCGCCGAGCGGCGCCTGCTGGAGCCGGTGACCGACAGCGCGGATCTCGTGATCGACACGACGCGCATGAGCGTGCATGAACTGCGCGAACTCGTGCGCAAGCGCGTCGAGCAGCGCAGTGAAGGGCGGCTGTCGATCATGTTCGAGTCGTTCGGCTTCAAGCACGGCATTCCGGGGGATGCCGACTTTGTGTTCGACTCGCGCGCGCTGCCAAATCCGTATTGGGAACCGACGCTGCGCCCGTTGACGGGACGCGACGCGCCGGTCATCGCGTTTCTCGAGTCGCATCCGGCGGTCGAGCGGCTCATCAACGACATCGCGCAGTTTCTCGAGAAGTGGATCCCGGAGTATCAGCGCACCAATCGCAGGTATCTCACGGTTGCAATCGGCTGCACTGGTGGCCAGCACCGTTCCGTCTACATAGCCGAACGCCTGGCGGCGCTTTTCGCCAAGCAGAAGCAGCACGTGCTCGCGCGCCACAACGCGCTCCCCGACACCGCGAGTCCCCACGCCCCAAATAGTTGATCCCCCGGGTTAAGCGCCCGGGTTAAGCGCCCGGGTTAAGCGCCCGACTTAAACACTAATAGTCGGCTCCTGGCCACTGACGGCCGGGCTGCCGCTGGTGAACCGCAGCAGGTCGTGCCGACGCGCCATGCCGTCGGCGTAGCCGAGCTCGATGAGTTCGCGCGTGTAGCTCGATTCGAACATCAGATAGCTCATGAGCTGCGTGCCGCTCGTGTTGTAGGCGCCCATGGTGCGCATCAGCGTCCGTAGCGAGCGCGGCAGGTCCGCTGCATGGCGGGCGGCGATCTGCCGCAAGTCCTTGCTCGGCAGGATCAGCGTCGCCTCCACGCGCTGCAGCCCGTCCGCTTCGGGCCGGTCAGCCATGAAATTCACACGCTCGAGCCGTTCGAGGTCGGCCTGGATCTGATCGTTGAACAGGGTATCGAGCATGAAGCCGAAGATCTGTCCCGCCGTCGGTGCGCTCATCGCTTCCATTCTGTTGAGCGCGCCCCGATCGCCTTGCGCACGCACGCCGATGACGAGCATGCGCCCGGCGCCGAGATGAATGGCAGGGCTGAGCGGGGCGAGCTGACGCATGGCGCCGTCACCGAAGAATTGCCCGGCAATCTTCACGGGCGGAAACAGAAACGGCACGGCAAGACTCGCCATCAGGTGATCGAGCGTGAGCCTGGCGCGCTCGCCGGAATGCAGGACGCGCTCCCAGGGGCCGATGCTCTCGGCGCCATCGAAAAACGCCACGGAACGCGCGCTGGCGTAACCGGTCGCCGAGAGCGCGAGTGCATCGATGGCGCCGGAATTCACGGCGGCGGCGATGCGCCCGAAATCGACGCGCCGCGCCAGTAGCGCTCGCAGCGGGCTGTTGTCGAGGAGCGATTGCGGCGGCCGCGCGAGGTAGCCGCCCGAAATGAGCGCCAGCAGCCAGTGAAAGCCGGTACGCAGCACCGTGAGCGAGTCCGACTTGAACACCTGATCGACGTGAAAGCCACGCCAGACCCGTTCGAGATTCTGCACGGCAGCGCGAAAGCGCAGTGGATGCGCCGCGAGAACCGCGGCCGATACAGCGCCCGCCGAGGTTCCCGTCACGATCGGGAAGGGACAGTGCGCGCGCTTGGGCATGAGGTGGGATAGCGCCTTGAGCACGCCGACCTGGTACGCGGAACGCGCGCCGCCGCCCGTAAGAACGAGCGCGCATGGGCCGGCGCGCGGACGCTGGTGCTGGTGCTGGTGCTGGGTCGCGCTCATGCGGGTCTGTTTACCATGCCGCCTGACAGCGGCATAGTGAACAAGCCGTAAATTGCAGCCCGCGGCGATCGAGCGGATCCTGCAGGCGCTATTGGCCGCGACGCCAAGCTAGTTGAGCGCGCGCATCGCTGCATCGATGCCCCGCAGCGTCAGGGGGTACATGCGATTCTCGACCAGCTCGCGAGTGATGCGCACTGACGGCGTGTAGTCCCAGCGTTCTTCGGGTTGCGGATTCAACCACACATGCCGCGGCCAGGCGGCGCGCAGCCTCTCGATCCAGACGCGCCCCGCTTCCTCGTTCCAGTGCTCGATACTGCCGCCCGGCTGCACGATCTCGTAGGGCGCCATGGTCGCGTCACCGACGAAAATCAGACGATAGTCGGCCGGGTACTTGTTGAGAAGGCTCGTCGTGGCGATGCGTTCGCCCTGGCGGCGCCGGTTATCCCGCCACACGCTCTCATAGATGAAGTTGTGGAAGTAGAAGTACTCGAGATGCTTGAACTCGCCGCGCGCCGCTGAGAAGAGCTCCTCGCACACGCGCACGTGATCGTCCATCGAACCGCCGATGTCGAGGAAGAGCAGAATCTTGATGGCGTTGTGACGTTCGGGCACGAGGCGCAGATCGAGATACCCCGCGTTGCGCGCGGTCGCATCAATCGTGTCAGGCAGATCGAGCACGTCGGCCGCGCCTTCGCGCGCAAAGCGCCGCAGGCGCCGCAACGCCAGCTTCACGTTGCGCGTGCCGAGCTCCACACGATCATCGAGATTGCGAAAGTCCCGGGCTTCCCAGACTTTCACCGCGCGGCGCTCGCGCGATGCGCCCTGCCCCATGCGGATGCCTTCCGGGTTGTAGCCCCCCATGCCGAACGGCGAGGTACCGCCCGTACCGATCCACTTGTTGCCGCCGGCGTGCCGCCCCTGTTGCTCGGCGAGACGCTCCTTGAGCGTCTGCATGAGCTTCGCCCAGCCGCCGAGTCCTTCGATTCGCGCCTTGTCCTCGGGCGTGAGCGCGTTTGCCATCGCATCGCGCAACCAGTCGTCGGGAATCGCCTGCACCAGCGCCGCGACGATGTTCTCGACGCCCTCGAAGTGGCGGGCGAAAGCGCGATCGAAGCGATCGAGGTGCCGCTCGTCCTTCACGAGCGTGGCGCGCGCCAGGTAGTAGAACTCCTCGGCATCGCAGCTCGCGACGCGCCGCTCGAGCGCTTCGAGCAAGGTCAGGAACTCGGTGGTCGTGACCGGCAGGCCCTCACGGCGCAGATCGAGGAAGAACCTAACGAGCATTGCGGCGGTTCAGGAACACCAGCTGCTCGAAGAGGTGCACGTCCTGCTCGTTCTTGAGGAGCGCGCCGTAGAGCGGCGGGATGATCTTCTTCTCATCGCCCGAGGCGAGCACCGCGGGGTCGATGTCTTCGGCGAGCAGCAGCTTCAGCCAGTCGATCAGCTCCGAGGTCGAAGGCTTCTTCTTCAGTCCCGGCGTTTCGCGAACGCGAAAGAAGGCGTTCAGTGCCTCCGTCAGAAGCTCCTGCTTGAGCGTCGGATAGTGCACACGCACGATCCGCTCCATGGTCGCGGCATCCGGAAAGCGGATGTAGTGAAAGAAACAGCGGCGCAGGAACGCGTCCGGCAATTCCTTTTCATTGTTGCTCGTGATGATGACGATCGGCCGCTGGCGCGCGCGGATGAGCGCGCGCGTTTCGTACACGTAGAACTCCATGCGATCGAGCTCGCGCAGCAGGTCATTCGGAAACTCGATGTCCGCCTTGTCGATCTCATCGATGAGAAGCACGGGCTGCGTTTCGGCTTCGAACGCTTCCCAGAGGCGCCCCTTGACGATGTAGTTGCCGATATCGCGCACGCGTTCATCGCCGAGCTGCGAATCGCGCAGCCGCGCGATCGCGTCGTAGTCGTAGAGGCCCTGCTGCGCCTTGCTGGTCGACTTGATGTGCCACTCGTAGAGCGGTCGCTCGAGCGAGCGGGCCACCTCGATCGCGAGCTGCGTCTTGCCTGTGCCCGGCTCGCCCTTGATCAGCAGCGGCCTGCCGAGAATCACGGCGGCGTTCACCGCCATCTTGAGATCGTCGGTCGCGACGTAGCGCTCGTTGCCCGAGAAACGCTTGTCAGTCATGGGCGGACTCCGCTCGCGGGGAACGTTGCGGTCAGGACCGCGTTACCCGCAGAATCTGCATCGAGTTCGTGCCACCCGCGATGCCTGATAGTTCGCCCTTGGTGACGATGATGAGATCGCCGACATCGACGAGTCTCAGCTCGAGCAGCATGTGGAAGATCGTCGGATAGAGGGATTGCGGCTCTGTGCGCAGAACGTCGAATGCCACCGGATAGACGCCGCGATAGAGCGTCACGCGGCGGCGCGTCGCCTCCTGGCGCGTGAACGCGTAGATCGGAATGTCGGAGCGGATGCGTGACATCCAAAGCGTGGTCGAGCCCGATTCGGTGATGGCGACAATTGCGCGCACCTTCATGTGATTCGCCGTGTACATCACGGCCATCGCGATACCTTCGTCCGTGCCCTGAAAGATCTTCTCATCGCGGTGCCGGCTGCGGCTATAGGCCAGCTGATACTTTTCCGCACCCTCGATGACCTGCGCCATCGCCTGCACGGCCTTCACCGGATACTTGCCGACCGCGCTCTCGCCCGAGAGCATCACGGCGTCGGTGCCGTCCATGACGGCATTCGATACGTCCGAGACTTCGGCGCGCGTCGGAATCGGATTGTGGATCATCGATTCCATCATTTGCGTTGCCGTGATCACGACCTTGTTGCGATGGCGCGTGTGCTGAATGATCGTTTTCTGCAGCCCGGTGAGCTCGGCGTAGCCCATTTCGACGCCGAGATCGCCGCGTGCGACCATCACCGCGTCGCTCGCGTCGATGATCTCATCGAGCTTCTGGATCGCTTCGGCACGCTCGATCTTTGCGACGACGCGGCCTTCGCCGCCGGCGGCGCGCAGCAGGCTCCGGCATTCCTCCATGTCGGCGGCGCTGCGCGCAAACGACACGGCGAGGTAGTCGACACCGAGCCTGGCGGCGATCTTGATGTCCTCCCGATCCTTGTCGGTGAGCGCACCGGCTGACAGACCTCCGCCCTGACGGTTGATCCCCTTCTTGTCCGAGAGTTCGCCGCCGACGATAACCCGCGTGTGCACGCGCGGACCCTCGACCCCGGTGACTGCGAGCGCGATATTGCCGTCGTTCAAGAGGAGCGTGTCGCCTGCCGCGACGTCGCGCGGCAGATTCTTGTATGCACAGCCGACCGACGTCACCGTGCCCGCCTGCGGGTCGAGCGCAACATCGAGCGTGAAAGGATCGCCTTCCTTGAGGGTCACCTTCCCATCGACGAAGCTGTCGATGCGAATCTTCGGTCCCGCGAGATCGCCGAGCACTGCCACGTACTTGCCGGCGGCTTCCGCCGCCTCACGCACGATACGTACTCGCTTCTCGTGATCTTCGACTTTGCCGTGCGAGAAGTTGACGCGCACCACGTCGGCACCCGCGCGCACCAGCTCGAGCAGCACCTTGGGATCGTCAGTTGCGGGTCCCAGCGTGGTTACGATCTTCGTGCGTCTCACTGAACAGGCTCCATTTGCTGCTGCCTCATGGGCGCCGCTCAGGCGGCGCGCGTTTCGAGGATGGCGACGGCCGGTAGTTTCTTGCCCTCGACGAATTCGAGGAACGCGCCGCCGCCGGTCGAGATGTAGGAGATGCCCGACTCGACCTTGTATTTCTCGATCGCGGCGAGCGTATCGCCGCCACCGGCAAGCGAAAACGCCTTGCTATTGGCAATGGCCGTCGCAAGTGCGCGCGTGCCTTCGCCGAACTGATCGAATTCGAAGACCCCGACCGGACCGTTCCAGATGATCGTGCCGGCGTTCGCGAGCAGACCGGCAAAGCGCTCCGCGGTGTCGGGGCCGATGTCGAGGATCATTTCATCCGCCGCCACCTGATCGACGCGTTTGACGTCCGCCTCCGCAGTGGCGGAAAACTCCTTCGCAACGACGACGTCGGTAGGCAATGGAATTTCCGCGCCCCCGTTCTTCGCATTCGCGAGCATGCGCGCCGCGATCCCCACCATGTCCGCTTCGTGCAGCGACTTGCCGACCGGAAAACCGGCGGCGGCAAGAAAAGTATTCGCAATGCCGCCACCGATGATCAAAAGATCGACCTTCGCCAGCAGCGCCTCGAGCACCGTGAGCTTGGTGGAGACCTTCGAACCCGCGACGATCGCCACGAGCGGGCGCGCAGGCTTTTCCAGCGCCGTTTCGAGCGCCACCAGTTCATTGACGAGCAGCGGTCCGGCGCAAGCCACGCGCGCAAACCTGGCCACGCCGTGCGTGCTCGCCTCCGCGCGATGCGCCGTGCCGAAAGCGTCCATCACATAGATGTCGCAGAGCGCGGCCATCCGCTGGGCCAGCTCATCCTTATCCTTCTTCTCCCCCTTGTTGAAGCGCACGTTCTCGCACAGCACCACTTCGCCGGGCTCGCAGCTCACGCCGTCGAGCCAATTGCGCTCGAGCCGTACCTTGCGGCCGAGGAGCTCCGAGAGCCGCGCCGCGACCGGTGCCAGCGACAGGCTCGCATCGAACATGCCTTCTTCCGGCCGGCCGAGATGCGACATCACGAGCACGCGCGCACCCGCATGCATGGCATGCTCGATCGTAGGGAGCGATGCGCGGATGCGTGCATCGCTCGTGATGACGCCGTCCTTCACGGGCACATTGAGATCCTCGCGAATGAGCACGCGCTTGCCCTTGAGGTCGAGATCGACCATGCGCAGGTACTTCACGGCGCTCACCCGTTACTTCGCGTTCGCCCAGGCGAGTGTCGTGTCGAGCATGCGGTTCGAGAATCCCCACTCATTGTCGTACCAGGCGCAAACCTTGACCGTCGTGCCGTCGATGACCTTGGTAAGCGTCGCATCGTAGGTCGAGGAGTGCGGATCATGGTTGAAATCGACCGACACGAGCGGGCCGTCGCTGTAGGCAAGAATATTCTTGAAGACACCGCCCGCGGCATCCTTCATGAGCTTGTTGATCTCTTCGATCGACGTGGCGCGCTTCGCCACGAACGTCAGATCGACCAGCGACACGTTGATCGTCGGCACACGCACCGCGAAGCCGTCGAGCTTGCCCTTCAACTCCGGCAGCACGAGACCCACGGCCGCGGCCGCACCGGTCTTGGTCGGAATCATCGACATCGTCGCCGAACGCGCGCGCCGCAAGTCCGTGTGATAGACGTCCGTCAGCACCTGATCATTGGTGTATGCGTGGATGGTCGTCATGATGCCGTTCACGACGCCGATCCTGTCGTTGAGAACTTTGACGACCGGCGCGAGGCAGTTGGTCGTGCATGAGGCGTTCGAGATCACGGTGTGCGAAGCCTTGAGCACATTGTGATTTACGCCGTACACGATGGTGGCGTCGATGTCGTCGCCGCCCGGCGCCGAGATCACGACCTTCTTGGCGCCGCCCGCGAGGTGCAGACCCGCTTTCGCCTTGCTGGTGAAGAGCCCCGTGCACTCGAGCACGAACTCGGCGCCGAGCTGGCCCCATGGGAGCTTCGCGGGATCGCGTTCGGCGAGCACCTTGATGCGATCGCCGTTCACCACCATCGAATCGCCGTCGACCACGACTTCGCCCGGAAACTTTCCGTGCGCGGTGTCATGGCGCGTGAGGTGCGCGTTGGTCTTCGCATCGCCCAGGTCGTTCAGCGCGACGATCTGGATGTCTTTCTGCCGCTTCCCTTCGTAAAGAGCGCGCAGCACGTTGCGGCCGATGCGGCCGTAGCCATTGATCCCGACTTTGATCGCCATCTTTAGGTTCCTCTCGCAGCGACTAGTGCCAATATGCCGCGGGTGATGTGGTCCGCGGTGATGCCAAACTTCTTGAATAGCTCCGGTGCCTTGCCCGACGCGCCGAAGTCGTCGATGCCGATCACCGCGCCCCGCAGGCCCGCGTACGCGCGCCAGAGCCCCGTGACTCCCGCCTCGACGACGAGACGGCGCTCGACGGCGGCGGGCAGCACGCGCTCGCGATAAGCGGCGTCCTGGGCTTCAAACACTTCGGTGCTCGGGATGGATACGACCCGCACGCGCCGGCCCTGGCTGTTGAGGGCGCTCGCAGCCTCTGCAGCGATGCCTACTTCCGAACCGGTCGCGATCACGATGCATTCGGGAACGCCGTCCACATCGATGAGCACATAGCCGCCACGGCGGATGTCTGCGATCTGCTGCGCGCTGCGCGCCTGCTGCGGAACGTTCTGCCGCGTGAGCGCAAGCGCCGTGGGCCCGTCGCCGCGCTCAATCGCAGCAAGCCAGGCCACAGTCGTTTCAACGGCATCGCAGGGACGCCACACTACCACGTTCGGGATGAGCCGCAGACTGGCGAGATGCTCGACCGGTTGATGCGTCGGTCCGTCCTCACCGAGACCGATGGAATCGTGTGTGTACACGAGAATCGATCGCAGGTGCATGAGCGCCGCCATGCGCACGCCACTGCGCGCGTAATCCGAAAACGTGAGGAACGTGCCGCCATAGGGAATGAATCCGCCGTGCAGCGCGAACCCGCTCATGATGGCCGTCATTGCGAACTCACGCACTCCGTAGTGCAGGTAGTTGCCGTCCGGGCTGTCGCTCGCGAGCACCCGCGAATCCTTGCGCCAGGTATTGTTCGACGGCGTGAGGTCCGCGGATCCGCCGATCAATTCGGGCAGCGTCGGACCGACCTCGTTGAGCACCACCTGCGAGGACACGCGCGTCGCGGTCGGCTGTGCGACCTTGGCCGCGTTCGCCACCACTTCCAGGGTGCGCGCCCTGAAAGCCGGCGACAGGTCTCCTTGCATGCGGCGCTCGAACTCCTGTGCGAGCTCGGGATACTCGCGCCGATAGGCTGCGAACAGCTTGCGCCATTCGGATTCGCGCGCCGTGCCGGCGGCGCGCGCGTCCCAGGCAGCGCGAATGTCCGCGGGAATCTCGAAGGGCTCGTACGTCCAGCCCAGCTGCTTGCGCGCGGCCGCAACTTCATCGGCGCCAAGCGGTGAGCCGTGTGTCGCTTCCGTACCCTGCTTGTTCGGCGCGCCCCAGCCGATGATGGTCCTGCAGCAGATGAGGGATGGGCGCGAGGTTTCGGCACGCGCCTCGGCGATCGCGCGCGCAACGGCCGCGCTGTCCTGGCCGTCGACATTCGCAAGCACGTGCCAGCCGTAGGCCGCGAAGCGCGCCGGGGTATTGTCGGTGAACCAGCCCTGCACGTGACCGTCGATGGAAATGCCGTTGTCGTCATAGATGGCGATGAGCTTGCCGAGCTTCTGCATGCCGGCGAACGAACACACCTCGTGCGAAATGCCTTCCATAAGGCAGCCGTCGCCCAGGAACACATAGGTATGGTGATCGACGATGGCGAAGCCCAGGCGATTGAACGTCGCCGCGAGCGCGCGCTCGGCGAGCGCCATGCCGACCGCATTCGCGAGGCCCTGCCCCAGCGGACCCGTGGTGGTCTCGATCCCGATGTCGAGATCGCGTTCCGGATGTCCCGCGGTACGCGCGCCGAGTTGACGGAAATTTCTGAGCTCATCCATCGTGAGCTCGTAGCCTGTGAGGTGCAGCACCGCGTACAGCAGCATCGATGCGTGTCCGTTCGACAACACGAAGCGGTCGCGGTCGGGCCAACGCGGATGCGCGGGACTGTGCTTGAGAAAATCGCGCCACAGTACTTCCGCGATATCCGCCATGCCCATCGGTGCGCCGGGGTGACCCGAATTCGCGCGTTGAACCGCGTCCATGGCGAGCGCGCGGATGGCATTGGCGAGCTCTCTTCGGCTCGGCATTTCGTGGGGCCCCTTCCAAAGAAAGGCGCGAATTCTCCGACACTCCGCCTCCGGGAGCAACGAAGCTTTTTCGCCCCGTCGTCTGCACCAGAAGTGTCCAGACTGCGGGGAGCGCAACGAATCGAGCTGGCGCGGCCGCAACAGCGCGAATTCCCGAGGGCTTGGCGCTGTTGCCCGCCCGCGCGACACAGCGTGATGGATGCGGCGCTTTGGCTGCCAATTTCAGTGCGCTTGTCACAAAACCGGCGGGAACACGCCTCTGTCTCGGATCGACGACGTGGCGCGCAAACGCGCTCGGCATGATCGAGTTCAAACTTCGCGAGAAGGCCCTTTGATATTATGCCCGCTCACTTCTCGACGCCGGCCAAGCCCTCGAGCCGGGTCCAGAAATCTGCCAGATGGCATCCACTCCCAAGTGCGTGGCGGGCGAAGAAGATCTATGCGGCTGCTGCAATTCACGGATCCGCATCTGTACGCCGACCGCCAGGGTCGATTGCGCGGCGTGGAGACTTTGGCCGCGCTCCACAAAGTGATCGAGCACGCGCAGGCCAATCACTGGCCGTGCGATGGCATTCTCGCGACCGGCGATCTCGTGCAGGACGACCCGGGCGGATACGCAACCTTTCGCGAAGTGTTTGACAGCCTCGGCGTGCCGATCTACTGCATTCCCGGGAACCACGACGACCTGCCTGCCATGCGGGCCGCGCTGACGGCAGCGCCGTATCAGATGGGCGGCACCATTCGCAACGGCGCCTGGCAGGTGGTGCTGCTCGACAGTTGCATCGACGGTGAGGCCGGCGGGCACCTGAGCGCGACCAGTCTCGATGCGCTCGACCGGGCACTTACGGCGGGCCGCGACCTGCACGCGCTCGTATGCCTGCACCACCAGCCGATCCCGATGGGCAGCCGCTGGCTCGATCAGGTGGGGCTCGCGAATGGGCCGGATTTTCTCGCGACGCTCGACCGTCACCGCAACGTCCGTGGCGTGCTGTGGGGCCATGTGCACCAAGCCTATGATGGCGACCGCAAGGGCGTGGAGTTCATGTCGACGCCTTCCACCTGCGCACAGTTTCTACCGGGAAGCGAGCATTTCGAGCTCGACCGCCGTCCGCCGGGATATCGCTGGCTCGAGCTCGGCGCTGATGGCACGATCAGCACCCGTGTGGTCTGGGTCTAAAATCCAACGTCTCGTTTTCGCCGTTCTAGCGGTCGCGGCTCTTGCGAGCTGCGCCAGCACGCGCGGCAGCGAACGTCATTTCCTCTGGACGCTTCAGGGCAAGCACAATCACGTCTATGTGATGGGCTCCTTCCATCTGCTGCGGCCGAGCGACTATCCGCTCGCCCCTGAATTCGAAGCCGCCTACAAGGACGCTGAAGCGCTCTGCATGGAGATCGACTTCGACGATCTCGACGAAGGCGCGCTCGCGCTGAAGACGCTGTCGCTCGCGCGCATGCCGCCGGGCCAGACACTCACCGCGGCGCTCGGCAGCGATTACCCGGCGGTGCACGACAAGGCGCAGGCGCTCGGCATCGACCTGAAGACGCTGGACGGTTTTCAGCCGTGGTTCGTGGCGATCACTGCTTCCGTCACCGAGCTCATGCGCCTCGGTTTCAATCCGAACGAAGGGGTTGAGCAGCATTTTCTGAAGCGCGCGCGCGCGGACCACAAGGACATCTGCGGATTTGAGACCGCGGACGAGCAGTTGAATCTGCTCTCGGAGATGAGCTCCGCCGAACAGACACAGCTACTGGTGCAATCGATCGATGAGCTCGCCGATGTGAACACGCAGATGAATCAGATGCTCGACGCCTGGAAGCACGGGCGTGAGCGGGTACTGTGGAAGACCGCGTTCCGGCAGATGGAGCGCAATCCCGAGCTCTATCGCACGATGATGGTCGAACGTAACAAGCGCTTCGCAAGCGGCATCGAGAAACTGCTTGGCGAACGCCGCGACTACCTGGTGATCGTGGGCGCCGGTCATCTCATCGGCCACGACAGCGTGCTCAAGATCCTGAGCAAGGATGGGCATCGCGCGCGACAGCTCTAGCGCTATGACTCGACCATTTCGAATTCAAACTTGGCGGCGCCGCAATCGGGGCACTGGTAGTCTTCGGGAACGTCGGCCCAGCGCGTGCCCGGCGCGACGCCATGGGCGGGATCGCCTTGCGCTTCGTCGTAAATGTGCCCGCAGATAAGGCAGATCCAGGTCTTCAGCTCGCTCACCATTCGCACCCTCTCTGCTCATATTATCACCCCAGGATGGGCCCGCCAGAGCTCGGTCCCGAAGAGGTGGCCTCGCCAGAGGCAGACCCGCGCATCCGCACACCGGACTCGCCCGCTGCGATGCGCCCGTGCTTGACGAGCCTTGCCTCGATTCCCCCGATGGTGCGCTCGTGCGCGCGCGCAATGCTGCCGAGGGCTTGTCCGGCGTCGAAGGCCGCCAGCAAGCGCTGATCTTCTTCACCAGTCCATGGCTTGCCGACGTTACCCGGCAAGGCGCGGGCACGCGTTGTCGGCCTTCCAGCGCTTTCGAGCGCGCGCGTCGCTACGAAGAGCGCCCGCACGACCTCGGCCTGCTGATAGGGGCTCTCGGGAGGAAAGACCTCGCCGGTGGTCGGATGCACGCCGTTTGCGAGCGCAGAGAGAATTCCAAGGGCTTCCGTTGCTTCCATGTCGACTCCATATGATCGATGCGCAGGTGTTTGATGCCGGCAGCATTGAACCTGCCGTCACGCCGCACGAGCAACGCGCAATTACGATCTCTTTGCTGACAATTACGCGCCCGTGCGCTCACGCGCTTGTTGCACGCGCGGGTGCCGGGTACTGTACCGTGGTCCGGTCAAGCCAAAATATGCGCGCATTCCTCTGGATTCTGCTTGTCACAGTCGCGACGCTTCTCGTCACGGCGCTCGTCGCGTATCCGGGCTACGAGCTCGCGCACCTGATCGACCCGACGTGGAAGTTTCACCGCGTCGCGAGCCGCATTGCGCTCTTGATCGCACTTGCCGGAATCATTCTGGTGGGCCGCCGGTTTCATCTGGGCTCGCGTGCCGCCCTCGGATTCGCGCCGCCTATGGGCGCGTATCTCGGCATGGTGCTGCGCTACTTCGTCGCGGGCATCCTCATGATGCTGCCGATGCTTGCGCTCATGTTCGCGGCTCATCTGCGCCTGCCCAGGCCGGATGCGGTGATGAACGGCGCTTTCTATCTGCAGCTTGTGCTCTCGAGCGTCATCGGCGCGCTCATCGTCGGACTCGTCGAAGAAACTTTCTTCCGCGGCTTCCTGCACAGCGCCATCGAGCGCGACCGTGGCGCGCTCACCGCCATTGTCGTGGTGTCTCTCTTCTTCGGCTTTCTGCACTTCATCGGCAAAGCGCGCGTACCGGGCGATGAGTTCCACTGGGCGAGCGGCTTCACCTGGCTCACCGAAACGCTGCGTCTCCTCGGGCGGCCCTCGACCATATTCGATTCGTTCCTCGCATACGTCGCCGTCGGTGTGGTGCTCGGCATGGTGCGCGCCTGGATGGGCCACACGGCGGGCGCGATCGGGCTCCATGCCGGCTGGGTATTTGCGATGCTGATGGTACGCGAATCGACTATTGCGAATGACGGCGCGCCGCTCGCGTTTCTACAAGGCAGTTTCGATCACTTCGTCGGCTGGCTGGTGTTTGCCTGGACCGTACTGATGGGGCTGCTGTGTCTGCTGCTCAGACGCCGCGGCCTCGCATTTGCATCTGCACCGCCGCGCTGAAGGGCTGAAGAAAGGTCAACCGCTCCGTCGCGTCATCGAGCTCGAGACAGTACTGCTTGTCCGCGGGCGCAATCGGCAGAATTTCCGCGAGACGCCTGCCTACCCAATCGGCGTCGTCGAGCTTGTGCTCGAGCCTGGGATAGAGCGCATCGATTTCGGATAACAGCGATTCAAGTGTGTGCGCCAGCGCGGCGAACTCCGCGGGCAGCGCGAGACTCGCGGGTTCGTTGAGCCAGCGCACCATGCCGAGATTCAGCCCGTCGCGCTGCCGCCGGCGGCTGATGAGCCGGAAGCGGCGCCCGCCACGGCAGGTGATGCCGAGGATCCCTTCAGGCAATTGACGGAAGTCGACGATGCGCGCGCTCGTGCCGACATCCACGGTGTCGGCGAGACCCACTTCGCTGCCCGCGCGAATGAGCAGCACGCCGAATTCCTGGTCGTTGCGCAGCGTCGCGCGGATCATGTCTAGATAGCGCGGTTCGAATATCCGCAGCTCGAGCGGGCCTCCGGGGAACAATACGGTGCGCAAGGGAAAGAGCGCGATCTCCTCGAGCGCCGGGCCGCCCGACTCCGCGCTCACGCGCCTTCCTCCGAACCCCAGCGCGGCGCCAGTTCGTGCTCGACGCCGAGGTGATCGAGCACGCGGGCCACGATGAAATCGATCAGCTCCGCAATGTTCTGCGGCCGGCTGTAGAAACCCGGGTTGGCGGGCAGCATCACGACTCCGAGCCGCGCGAGCTTCAGCATGTTCTCGAGATGGATGGCCGAGAGCGGTGTTTCGCGCGGCACGAGGATCAGCTTGCGGCCTTCCTTCAGGGTCACATCCGCCGCGCGTTCGAGGAGACTGCGGCTCGCGCCCACGGCGATACTCGACAGCGTCGCCATGCTGCACGGGCAGACGACCATCGCGTCCGCGACACCCGAGCCGCTCGCGACTGGCGCGGTCCATTCGTCGGTGCCAAAAGCCTGCAGCTGCCCCGCGCGCGCACCGAACCGATCTGCCAACACCCGCGCAATATCGCCCGCGCGCCCCGGGAGCTTCAGATCCGTCTCCGCTGCGATCACCAGCTGCGCCGGCTTCGAGAGCATCAGATACACGCGCCGGTCGGATCGGATCAGCCATTCGATGAGACGCAGACCGTATTGCGCGCCCGACGCACCGGTCATGCCGACCGAGATTGTCGCCACCGACTTGCCGGTGCTCATGCCCGTGACGCCTGCGTCGCGTGACCGAGTGCATCGAGCAGTTTGCGATGCAGGCCGCCGAAGCCGCCGTTCGACATGACGATCACGTGATCACCCGCGCTGGCGGCACTCGCAATCTCCCCGGCCAATGCGTCGATATCGTTCAAGATGCGGGCGCGCGCACGCAGGGACCCAAGCGAGTCGGCGATCTTCCAGTCGAGATTGGCAGGCTCATACAGATACACGAGGTCGGCCCCGCTCAGCGAGCGCCCAAGTGTTTCCTTGTGCACGCCCATCTTCATCGTGTTCGAGCGTGGCTCGAGAACGGCAAAGATGCGTGCTTTGCCGACGCGCCGCCTGAGACCGTCAATCGTGGTCGCGATGGCGCTCGGGTGATGCGCGAAGTCGTCGTACACGGTGACATCGCGAACGCGTCCGATGACCTCCATGCGCCTCTTGATGCCCTTGAAGCTGCCGAGCGCGGCGGCAGCGTCCTCGACCGGCACTCCCGCGTGCCGCGCACACGCGATCGCCGCCAGCGCGTTTTCGGCATTGTGCGCGCCGAACATCGACCAGCGCACGGTTGCACGTCCCGTGCCGTTCTCGAGCACGCGAAACTCACTGTAGTCACCGCCGTCTGGCGCCGCGACGGTCCAGCGCGCCCCTGCGCCTGGAAACCGGGAGAATCCTTCGACCGGTGTCCAGCAGCCGAGCGCCAGCGCACGCTTCAGATGTGCGTCCGCCGCGTTCGCGACAATGAGCCCGTCGCCCGGCACCGTGCGCACGAGCTGATGAAACATGCGCTCGATGGCTTCGACATCCGGATAAATGTCGGCGTGGTCGAACTCGAGATTGTTCAGGAGCGCGGTGCGCGGGCGGTAGTGCACGAACTTCGCGCGCTTGTCGAAGAATGCGGTGTCGTACTCATCCGCTTCGATCACGAAATACGGCGCGCGGCCGAGCCGAGCGCTGATGCCAAAGTTCGCCGGCACGCCGCCGATGAGAAAGCCCGGCTCACGGCCGTTCGCATCGAGAATCCACGCGAGCATGCTCGTCGTGCTCGTCTTGCCATGCGTACCGGCAACCGCCAGCACCCAGCGGCCGCGCAGCACGTTTGCAGCGAGCCACTCCGGACCCGATGTGTAGGCGATGCCGCTCGAAAGGAGCGCCTCGATCACGGGGTTGCCGCGCGTCATCACGTTGCCGATGACGACGATGTCCGGTGCCGGCTCGAGCTGGCTCGCTTCGTAGCCCTGGATGATTTCGATGCCAAGCGCCTCGAGCTGCGTGCTCATCGGCGGATAGACATTGCGGTCCGAGCCGGTGACGCGATGACCCGCCGCACGCGCGATCGCTGCGATTCCGCCCATGAACGTACCGGCAATGCCAAGAATATGAACGTGCACGGCGCCATGATCGCACAGGCGCATGCGAATTGAAGAGGCGCGAAGCCACGCCGCGGTTGAAGTCGAAGCGCGCGCGCTCG
>Ga0326726_10002689_pt1 | contig 16279 bp, 15 predicted proteins | sample MHFenrmetagenome_2_FD_207603 | JGI IMG/M metagenome (GOLD analysis project Ga0326726, IMG submission 207603) | Lab enriched peat soil microbial communities from Michigan Hollow, Ithaca, NY, United States - MHF15MN | ecosystem: Environmental > Terrestrial > Soil > Wetlands > Peat | place: USA... | reverse complement strand
GGACCGATCTGCTCACCGACCTGGAGCACTACAAGGGCCGCGCCTATCGCATCGAGGACGTGCCCGGGGACCCGGGCTGCTTCTACGCCTTCGTCGCCTACCCGATCGACCTGTTCGAGGAGGGCTCGGTCGTCAACGTGTTCACCTCGCTGGTCGGCAATGTCTTCGGCTTCAAGGCGATCCGCGCCCTGCGGCTGGAGGACGTGCGCTTCCCGATCGCCTACGTGATGACCTGCGGCGGCCCGCCGCACGGCATCCAGGTGGAACGCGACAAGATGGACAAGTACGGCCGGCCGCTCCTGGGCTGCACCATCAAGCCCAAGCTCGGCCTGTCGGCGAAGAACTACGGCCGCGCGGTGTACGAGTGCCTGCGCGGCGGGCTGGACTTCACCAAGGACGACGAGAACGTCAACTCGCAGCCGTTCATGCGCTGGCGCGATCGCTTCGGCTTCGTCGCCGAGGCGATCCGCAAGGCCGAAGCCGAGACCGGCGAGCGCAAGGGCCACTACCTCAACGTCACCGCGCCGACGCCCGAGGAAATGTACAAGCGCGCCGCGTTCGCCAAAGAGCTCGGCATGCCGATCATCATGCACGACTTCCTCACCGGCGGCTTCTGCGCCAACACGGGCCTGGCCAACTGGTGCCGCGAGAACGGCATGCTGCTGCACATCCACCGGGCAATGCATGCGGTGATCGACCGCGACCGCCACCACGGCATCCATTTCCGCGTGCTGCTCAAGGCGCTGCGCCTCTCGGGCGGCGACCACTTGCATACCGGCACGGTGGTGGGCAAGCTCGAGGGCGACCGGCAGGCCACGCTCGGCTGGATCGACCTCCTGCGCGAGCGCTACGTGAAGGAGGACCGCTCGCGCGGCATCTTCTTCGACCAGGACTGGGGCTCGATGCCCGGCGCGTTCGCCGTGGCTTCCGGCGGCATCCATGTCTGGCACATGCCGGCGCTGCTCGCAATCTTCGGCGACGACGCCGTGTTCCAGTTTGGCGGCGGCACGCTCGGCCACCCTTGGGGCAATGCCGCCGGCGCGGCGGCGAACCGGGTCGCGCTCGAGGCCTGCGTCGAGGCGCGCAATCGCGGCCGGGATCTCGAGAAGGAAGGCAAGGAGATTCTCGTCGCCGCGGCCAAGTCGAGCCCCGAGCTCAAGGCCGCGATGGAGACCTGGAAGGAGATCAAGTTCGAGTTCGACACGGTCGACACGCTCGACGTGGCGCAAGCGGCATAGGAGGGACCATGAACAGCGCAACCATGCAGGACTACAAGTCGAGCCTCGGCGATCCGGCGAGCCGCAGGTTCGGGACGTTTTCCTACCTGCCGCCGATGTCCGCAGAGCGCATCCGCGCGCAGGTCGATTACCTGCTCAAGAGCGGCTGGTCGCCCGCGATCGAGCATACCGAGCCGCAGAACGCCGGCGGATCGTACTGGTACATGTGGAAGCTGCCGCTCTTTGGCGAAACGGACGCCGGGCAGGTCCTCGCCGAAGCGGAGGCCTGCCACCGGGCGCACCCACGCCACCACGTGCGCCTGGTGGGTTATGACAACGCGCGCCAGACGCAGGGCGCGGCCATGGTGCTGTATCGCGGCCAGCCGGCCTAGGGGGGGCGCAATGCTCAAAGCCTTGATCTTCGACCTGGACGGCACGCTCGCCGACACCGAGGAGACGCATCGCCAGGCGTTCAACGCCGCATTCATCGAGTTCGGCTTGTGGTGGGACTGGAGCCCGCCGCTCTACGCGCAGCTGCTGGCGATCTCCGGCGGCAAGGAAAGGCTGCGCCACTACATCGGCACGCTGCGCGCATCCGCGGCGGAACGCGCGCGCCTGCTCGAGACGGTTCCTGCCCTGCACGAGACCAAGACCCGCATCTACACCGAGCTGATCGCGCGCGGCCGGCGCCCGTTTCGCCCCGGCGTGCTGCCGCTGCTAAGCGCCGCGAGCGCAGCTGGGCTCAAGCTCGCCATCGCCTCGACCACCACGTCGGCCAACGTCAGTGCGCTGCTCGAAGCCAATCTCGGCGCCGCCTCCCGCATCCGGTTCGACGTCATCGCCTGCGGCGACCAGGTAAAGGCGAAGAAGCCCGCGCCCGACATCTATCACCTAGTGCTGGCAAGCCTGCGCCTTGCCCCCGAGGTCTGCGTCGCCCTCGAGGATTCGCTGAACGGCCTGCGGGCGGCGAAGGCGGCGGGCCTGGCGACCGTGGTCACCCCGTCGCGCTGGACTATGGAGCAGGACTTCGCGGCGGCGGACCTGGTGCTGCCCTCGCTTGAAGGGCTCGATTTGCCGCGGCTCGAAAAAGTCCTGGGAGAAGCGCATGCCGCAGCGTGAGACGACGATCACCGAGTTCATCATCGGCGAGCAGCGGCGCTTTCCGGGCGCGACCGGCGGCTTCACCGCCCTGGTGAACGACATCCGCCTCGCCTGCAAGCGCATCGGGCACGCTGTCGGCAAGGGCGCGCTCGCGCAGCTGCAGGCCAGTGGCGGCGCGCGCAATGTGCAGGGCGAGAAGCAGCACAAGCTCGACGTGCTGGCCAACGACATCTTTCTGCGCACCAACGAATGGGGTGGGCACCTGGCGGGCATGGTGAGCGAGGAGCTCGAGCTTCCCTACCGGATTCCCGACGAATACCCCCGCGGGCGCTACCTGCTCGCGTTCGACCCGCTGGACGGGTCCTCCAACATCGACGTCAATGTCGCGGTCGGCTCGATCTTCTCGGTGCTCGCCTGCCCGCCGGAGGTCGCGGGCGACGAGGAGCGCGCGTTCCTGCAGCCCGGCACGCGCCAGGTCTGCGCCGGCTACGCCATCTACGGCCCGACGACCATGCTGGTGCTCACGTTCGGCCGCGGCGTGCACGGCTTCACGCTCGATCGCGAGATCGGCGAGTTCATCCATACGCATGCCGACTTGCGCATCCCGGAGGACACCAGCGAGTTCGCCATCAACACCTCGAATGCCCGCTTCTGGGAGCCGGCGGTCAAGCGCTACGTCGAGGAATGCATGGCGGGCAAGAGCGGCCCGCGCGGCAAGGACTTCAACATGCGCTGGGTCGCCTCGCTGGTGGCCGAGGCGCACCGCATTCTCATGCGCGGCGGCGTGTTCCTCTATCCGCGCGACGAGCGCGAGAGCGGGCGCAGCGGGCGCCTGCGGCTGCTGTACGAGGCGAACCCGATCGGCATGGTGATCGAGCAGGCGGGCGGGCGCGCGAGCACCGGCTACGGCCCTGTGCTCGACGTCGAGCCCACGGGCCTGCACCAGAGATCCGGCTTCGTGTTCGGCGCGCGCCACGAGGTGGAGCGCATCGAGCAGTATCACCGCGACTACAACCAGAAGCCCTACGACGCGCCGCTTTTCGGCACGCGCGGCCTGTTCCGCGCCGCGCACTGAAGCGCGCCAACGCACCGTGTCCGCGCGCCATCCGATCATCGCCATCACCGGCTCCTCGGGAGCCGGCACCACCTCGGTGATGCGCACCTTCCAGGAGATCTTCCGCCGCGAAGGCGTCAAGGCCGCCTTCGTCGAGGGCGACGCATTCCATCGCTACGACCGCGCCGCGATGAAGCAGAAATTGGCCGAGGAGCTTGCGCGCGGCAACGAGCACTTCAGCCACTTCGGCCCCGAGAGCAACCTGTTCGAGGAGCTGGAGGCGCTGTTTCGCGACTACGCCGCCTCGGGCGGCGGCCGCACGCGCAAGTACCTGCACAACGAGGAAGAGGCCGCGCCCTTCGGGCAGAAGCCCGGCACCTTCACCGCCTGGCAGGAAATCGAGGCGGACACGGACCTCCTGTTCTACGAGGGGCTGCACGGCGCGGTGGTCACCGACAAGGTGAACGTCGCGCGCCACGCGGACCTCCTCATCGGCGTCGTGCCGGTGATCAACCTGGAATGGATCCAGAAGCTGCATCGCGACCGCGCCGCGCGCGGCTACTCGACCGGAGCGGTGACCGACACCATCCTGCGGCGCATGCCCGACTACGTGCACTACATCATCCCGCAGTTCGCGCACACGCACATCAACTTCCAGCGCGTGCCGATAGTGGACACCTCGAACCCCTTCATCGCGCGCCACATTCCGGCAGCGGACGAGAGCTTCCTGGTCATCCGCTTCGCCAACCCGCGCGGCATCGACTTCCCGTACCTGCTCAATATGCTGCACGACTCGTTCATGTCGCGTTCGAACACCATCGTCGCGCCGGGCGGCAAGATGGACCTGGCGATGCAGCTCATCTTCACCCCCATGATCTGGCGCCTGATGGAGCGCCGCAAGCAGGCGCTCGGCAAGAGCTAGGAGGAATCGCGTGGCCCTGGTTTCGCTCAGACAACTGCTGGATCACGCCGCTGCCAACGACTACGGCGTGCCGGCGTTCAACGTCAACAACCTGGAGCAGATCCAGGCGATCATGCAGGCGGCCGAGGAAATGGCGAGCCCGGTGATCCTGCAGGCCTCGGCGGGGGCGCGCAAATACGCGGGCGAAGCGTTCCTGCGCCGCCTGGTCGAGGCGGCGGTCGAGGCCTATCCGGAGATCCCGGTCGTGATGCACCAGGACCACGGCGCTAGCCCCGCGGTCTGCCAGAGCTCGATCCGCTCCGGATTCACCAGCGTCATGATGGACGGCTCGCTCAAGGAGGACATGAAGACGCCCGCGTCATACGACTACAACGTCGCGGTGACGCGCAGGGTCGCGGAGATGGCGCACGCGGTCGGCGTCTCGGTGGAGGGCGAGCTCGGGTGCCTGGGGTCGCTGGAATCCGGCGAGGCGGGCGAGGAGGACGGCGTGGGCGCCGTCGGCAAGCTGTCGCGCGAGCAGCTGCTCACCGACCCGGCGCAGGCGGCGGACTTCGTCGCGCAGACGCAGGTGGATGCGCTGGCAGTTGCCATCGGCACCTCGCACGGCGCCTACAAGTTCACCAAGAAGCCCACGGGCGATGTGCTGGCGATCGACCGCATCAAGGAGATCCACGCGCGCCTGCCCGACACGCACCTGGTGATGCACGGCTCCTCCTCGGTGCCCCAGGAGTGGCTGAAAGTGATCCGCGAAAATGGTGGCACGATCAAGGAAACCTATGGCGTGCCGGTCGAGGCGATCGTCGAGGGCATCCGGCACGGCGTGCGCAAGGTCAACATCGACACCGACATCCGGCTGGTGATGACGGGAGCGATGCGGCGCGCGATGGCGAAGGACCCCGCCGAGTTCGACCCGCGCAAGTTCCTTAAGGAAGCGACCGCGGCCGCGCGCGGCCTGTGCCGGGAGCGCTTCGAGGCCTTCGGCTGCGCCGGCCAGGCGCCGCGCATCAAGCCGGTGCCGCTGGAGAAAATGGCGGCGCGCTACGCCTGAGATTCGATCCGCGCCTTCCGCGCGCGGCGCGTTTCCGAGATAATTGCGGCCTTTTCGGCCAATGACTCCTCCCGCCGCTTCGGATGCAGACCTCGCCAACGCGCTGCGCGCGCTGGCGATGGATGCGGTGGAGGCGGCGAAATCCGGCCATCCCGGCATGCCGATGGGCATGGCGGAGATCGCGGTGGCGCTGTGGCACCGTCATCTGCGGCACAACCCCGCCAATCCGGGCTGGGCGAACCGCGACCGCTTCGTGCTCTCGAACGGCCACGGCTCGATGCTGCTCTACGGGCTGCTGCACCTCACCGGCTACGACCTGCCGATGGCGGAGTTGAAGCGCTTCCGCCAGCTCGGCTCGAAGACGCCCGGCCATCCCGAGTACGGCCACGCCCCGGGCGTGGAGACCACGACCGGCCCCTTGGGGCAGGGCGTCGCCAACGCGGTCGGCATGGCGCTCGCCGAGCGGCTGCTCGCGGCGCAGTTCAACCGCCCGGACTTCGACATCGTCGATCACCACACGTACGTGTTCATGGGCGACGGCTGCATGATGGAGGGAATTTCGCACGAGGCCTGCTCGCTCGCCGGCACCTTGGGACTCGGGAAGCTCATCGCCTTCTACGACGACAACGGCATCTCGATCGATTCCGAAAAGGGACACATCGCGAACTGGTACACCGACGATGTACCCAAGCGCTTCGCCGGCTACGGCTGGCAGGTGATCCCCAACGTGGACGGGCACGACGTCGAGGCAGTGCACCGCGCGATCCGCAAGGCGCAGCGCGAGAAATCGCGCCCGACGCTGATCTGCTGCAAGACCGTGATCGCCAAGGGCGCGCCGCACAAGGCGAATACCGGCGCCGCGCACGGCGCGCCGCTGGGTGCCGACGAAATCGCGGCCACGCGCGCCGCCATCGGCTGGCGCCATCCGCCGTTCCACATCCCGCAGGAGGTATACGACGGCTGGGACGCGCGCGCTGGGGGCAAGCGCGCGGAGCGCAAGTGGAAGAAGCTCTTCGAGGAGTACTCGGTGCGCTTCCCGGAGGAGGCTGCCGAATTCCTGCGCCGGCAGGCGGGCGCACTGCCCACGGGCTTCGAGGACAAGGTGCGCGCGCTGATCGCCGAGACGCATCGCAAGGCGGAGACGCTCGCCACGCGCAAGGCCTCGCAGAACGTGCTCGAGACCCTCATGCCGCTGCTGCCGGAGCTGCTGGGCGGCTCGGCCGACCTCACGGGCTCCAACCTCACGATGGTGAAGGCCTCGCGCGTCATCGCGCGCGAGGGCGGCGGCAATTACCTGTTCTACGGCGTGCGCGAATTCGGCATGTGCGCGCTGATGAACGGCATCGCGCTGCACGGCGGTTTCATCCCCTACGGCGGCACGTTTCTCGTTTTCTCGGACTACGCGCGCAATGCGCTGCGCATGGCGGCGCTCATGCGGCTGCGCACGATCTACGTCTTCACGCACGACTCGATCGGCCTGGGCGAGGACGGGCCCACGCACCAGCCGGTGGAGCACGCGTCCACCCTGCGGCTCATCCCCAACATGGATGTCTGGCGGCCGTGCGACACGGTGGAGTCGGCGGTGGCCTGGACCTGCGCGCTCGAGCGCCGCGACGGGCCGAGCGCGCTGCTGTTTTCGCGCCAGAACGTCGCCTTCGCGCTGCGCGGCGAAGAGGCGCTCGCGCAGGTGCGCCGCGGCGGCTACGTGCTGTCGGACGCGCCCTGGGCGAAGGCAGTACTGATCGCCACCGGCTCGGAAGTGCCGCTCGCACTGGAGGCGCAAAAGCGGCTGGCCGCCGACGACATCGCGGTGCGCGTGGTGTCGATGCCCTCGTCCACCGTGTTCGACCGCCAGGAAGCGGCATACCGGGAATCCGTGCTGCCGCGCGGCCTGCCGCGCATCGCGGTGGAGGCGGGCGTCACCGATTTCTGGCGCAAGTACGTGGGACCCGAGGGCAGGGTGATCGGCATCGACCGCTTCGGCGAGTCCGCGCCCGCCGGGGAGTTGTTCAAGCACTTCGGCTTCACGCCGGAGAACGTGGAGAAAGTCGTCAGGAGCGTCTTGTCATGACCATCAAAGTCGGCATCAACGGCTTCGGCCGCATCGGTAGGAATATCCTGCGCGCGCACTACGAGGACGGCAAGAAGCACGACCTGCAGTTCGTCGCCGTCAACGACCTGGGCGATGCGCACACCAACGCGCACCTGCTCAAGTACGACACCGCGCATGGCCGCTTCAAGGGTACGGTGGCCGTGGAAGGCGACGCCATCGTCGTGAACGGCGACAAGCTGAAAGTGCTCGCCGAGCGCGACCCCGCCAAGCTGCCGTGGAAGGCGCTCGGCGTGGACGTGGTGATGGAGTGCACGGGATTGTTCAACGGCAAGGCGAAGGGCGGCGCGAGCCATCTCGCCGCGGGCGCGAAGAAGGTGATCATCTCGGCGCCCGGCGACAAGGACGTGGACCGCACCATCGTCATGGGCGTGAACCACCGCGAGCTGAAGGCCGCCGACACGGTGATCTCGAATGCTTCGTGCACCACCAATTGCCTCGCGCCGCTCGTCAAGGCGCTGGACGAGTCCGTGGGCGTGGTCAACGGTCTGATGGTCACGGTGCACGCCTATACCAACGACCAGGTGCTCACCGACGTGTTCCACAAGGACCTGCGCCGCGCGCGCTCGGCCTCGCAGAACATGATCCCGACCAAGACCGGCGCAGCGGCCGCGGTGGGGCTCGTGCTGCCGCACTTGAACGGCAAGCTCGACGGCTACGCCATCCGCGTGCCGACCATCAACGTGTCGATCGTGGATCTGACCTTTACCGCGAAGAAGGCCACCACGGTGGAGGAAGTGAATGCCGCCGTGAAGAAGGCGTCCGAGGGCGCGCTGAAGGGCATCCTCGAGTACAACACCGAGCCGCTCGTGTCCTCGGACTTCAACCACAATCCCGCAAGCTCGATTTTCGACGCGAGCCTCACCAAGGTGACCGGCGGCACGATGGTCAAGGTCGGCTCGTGGTACGACAATGAATGGGGCTTCAGCAACCGCATGCTGGATGCGGCGGTGGCGCTGATGGCGGCGAAGTGAGCGCTGCTGCGGCGCCGATCAGCGCAGGATAGCGCCATGCGCTTCAAGCGCATGGCGGACCTCGACCTGCGGGGCCAGCGCGTCTTCATCCGCGCCGACCTGAACGTGCCGCAGGACGACGCCGGCAACATCACCGACGACACGCGTATTCGCGCTTCCGTTCCCGCCATCCGCCTGGCGCTGGAAAAAGGCGCCGCCGTGATGGTGACTTCGCACCTCGGCAGGCCGACGGAGGGCGAGCTCAAGCCCGAGGACTCCCTTGCCCCGGTGGCCAAGCGCCTCGGCGAGCTCCTCGGCCGTGAAGTGCCGCTCAAGCGCGACTGGGTGGACGGCGTGACGGTGAAGCCGGGCGATGTCGTGCTGCTGGAGAACTGCCGCATCAATAAGGGCGAGAAGAAGGACGACGAGGTGCTGGCGAGGAAGATCGCCGCGCTCTGCGATGTCTATGTGAACGATGCCTTCGGCACCGCGCACCGCGCGGAAGCGACCACGCACGGCGCCGCGCGGTTCGCCAAGGTAGCCTGCGCCGGGCCGCTGATGGCGGCGGAGCTCGATGCGCTCGGCAAGGCGCTCGCCAGCCCGAAGCGGCCGCTGGTCGCGATCGTCGCCGGGTCGAAAGTGTCCACCAAGCTCACGGTGCTGGCGGAACTGGCGAAGAAGGTGGATCAATTGATCGTCGGCGGCGGCATCGCCAACACGTTCATGCTCGCGGCGGGAATGCCGGTGGGCAAGTCGCTCGTCGAGAAGGACCTCGTCGGCGAGGCGAAGCGCATCATGGCGCAGACGAAGGTGCCGCTGCCGGTGGATGTCGTGGTGGCGAAGGGCCTCGACGACAGGAGCGGGACCACGAAGCCCGCAAGCCAGGTCGCCGCGGATGAAATGATCCTCGATGTCGGCCCGAAGACCGCGCAGGCGTTTGCCGCCTCGCTGAAGATGGCCGGCACCATCGTCTGGAACGGGCCGGTGGGCGTATTCGAGAACGAAGCGTTCGCCAGGGGCACCGAGACGCTCGCGCGCGCGATCGCCGGGTCGCAGGCGTTCTCCATCGCCGGCGGCGGCGACACCGTCGCCGCGATCAACAAGTTCGGCATCGCCGGCAGCATCGGCTACATCTCGACCGCCGGCGGCGCGTTCCTCGAGTTCCTCGAAGGCAAGAGGCTGCCCGCAGTGGCGGCGCTGGAAGCGCGCGCCTAGCGTTGTTCCCGGGTGACGACGGCGGCGCGGCGCGAAAGTCCTTGCGCGACGCGATGCTACACTTCGCGTGATGCTCCGCAGCACGAAGATCGTCGCCACGCTCGGCCCCGCCTCGAGCGACCCCGCAACTCTGGAGCGCATGGTGCGCGCGGGCGTGGACGTCGTGCGGCTCAACTTCTCGCACGGCACGTCGCAGGACCACGAAGATCGCGCCGCCCTGGTCAGGGACATCAGCCGCAAGGTCGGGCGCACGGTCGCCATCATGTGCGACCTGCAGGGCCCGAAGATCCGCATCGGCAAGTTCAAGGACGGCAGGATCACGCTGGAGAAGGGCGCGCGCTTCGTGCTCGATGCCGCCTGCGAGCTGGGCGATGCCACGCGTGTCGGACTGGACTACAAGGAGCTGCCGCGCGACGTGGACGAGGGCGCGGTGCTGCTGCTGGACGACGGCAAGATCGTGCTCGAGGTCACCGCGGTGCGCGGCGATGAGGTGCAGACGCGCGTGCGCCACGGCGGCGTGCTCTCCAACAACAAAGGCATCAACCGCCAGGGCGGCGGCCTCACCGCGGCGGCGCTGACGCCCAAGGACATGGAGGACGTCCGCACCGCGGCGAAGATCACCGCCGACTATCTCGCGGTGTCCTTCCCCAAGTCGGGCGCCGACATGTACATGGCGCGGGAGCTCCTGCGCGCCGCCGGCGGCAAGGCGATGCTGATCGCCAAGATCGAGCGCGCCGAGGCGGTCAAGCACGAAGTGCTGCTGGACATCATGGGCGCCTGCGACGGCATCATGGTGGCGCGCGGCGATCTCGCCGTGGAAGTGGGCGACGCCGCGGTGCCGGCGCTGCAGAAGCGCATGATTCGCCTGGCGCGCGAGCAGAACAAGATCACCATCACGGCGACGCAGATGATGGAGTCGATGATCGCGAGCCCGGTGCCGACGCGCGCGGAAGTCTCGGATGTCGCCAACGCGGTGCTGGACGGCACCGACGCGGTGATGCTCTCGGCGGAGTCGGCGAGCGGCAAGTACCCGGTGGAAACCATCGAGGCGATGGACCGCATCTGCCTCGAGGCGGAGCAGACGCAGGCGATCAGCCTCGACCAGGACTTCCTCAACCGCGTGTTCACGCGCGTGGACCAGTCGATCGCCATGGCGGGACTGTTCACGGCCTTCCACCTCAAGGTCAAGGCCATCGCCACGCTCACCGAGTCGGGCGCCACCGCGCTGTGGATGTCGCGCCTGAACTGCGGCGTGCCGATCTACGCGCTCACCTCGCAGACGCACACGCGCTATCGCTGCGCGCTGTTTCGCGACGTCTATCCGCTGATGGTCAAGTATGTCGGCCACGACCGCGAGGAGCTGCTGCGCGAGGTCGAGAAGGTGCTGATGGACAACGGCGTGGTGAAGGATGGCGACCTGATCGTGATCACCATCGGCGAGCCGATCGGCAAGCCGGGCGGCACCAACACGATGAAGATCGTGCGGGTGGGCGACCACCGCCAATAGCAACTCGGAACAGGGGAACCTGGGTTCCCCCGTTAGCCGCTCGGAACAGGGGAACCCGGGTTCCCCCGTTACCCTCTCCTAGATAATTCGCCAGCGGCCGGCTTCTTCGCCGGCGAGGCCGGCGCGCGCGAGCGACTCGAGATGCTGCGCGATGGTGCGGCGCTCTGCGTCGTCGTAGAAGAGGTCGGTCCGGTCCTTTGGGTAGAGGAAGCGTTGTGCGACGAGCTGCCCCAGCGTCGCGGGGCGCTCGCGCAAGAACGCCGCAATCGCCTCCTCGCGTGCATCCAGGCGCGAGGCGAACGCCGCCAACAGGGTGAGAAAGACGTTCCGATCGGTGATCACGCCCTTATGGTGCGAGGTGATCCAGGCCCTTGCCGGGATGTCCCTTACCGCCGCAAGCGTCCGGCGAAATGCCGCGAGGCTTGAAGTCGCGTCGCCGTAGTACGGTCCGAAGGACGAGAGGTCGATGTCGCCGATGAAGGCGATGCCGCCGGGCTCGACGAAAAGGACGCAGTGCCCGCTGGTGTGCCCCGGCGCGTGAATGGCGCGCACCGTCACGCCGCCGCCCAGGTCCCAGCTCGCGCCGTCGGCGTACGCGAGCGCGTCCGGCCGGGGCAGGTAGTGGAACTCGCGCTCGATCTTGGCGTGCATGCCCGCGAGCACGCCCGGCGCGTAGCCGTAGTGCCGCGCGAGCCCGTCCCAGCTGCGCGCGGCGTCGGCGTCGGCCTCATGCACGTAGACGGGCGTGTACGGCAGGCGGTGCAGGCCGGCGATGTGGTCCTCGTGCACGTGGCCGAGCACGACGAGATCGGCGGCGAGGAGTTCCTCGCCAAGGCGGTTTGCGACGAGCGGCGTGTCGAACGCGGCGAGCGTGTCCGCGCCGCGCACCACGACCTGGTTGCCGTCCGGGTACTTGCCGGATTTCTCGCCGAGGTAGACGCTGACCGGCCCGAGCCGGATGACCGGGGCTTCCATGCAGCTATCTTAACGGCGGGGGCAGGTAGCGCGCGTCCGAGTAGGTGAGCAGCCATTGCGGCCGGAACGCGACGAAGATTGCGGTGAGCGCGCCGGTGAGGAACGCCTCGCCCCAGGCGATCAGCCAGGCGGCGGGAAAGATCGCGCTCGCGGCGGCGGCCGCCTCGCCGGTCACCAGCCACGCACGCAACGCGGCCGCGAACACGGTGGCGAGCGCGGTGCCGATGAAGCTGCGCGCGAGGATGTAGACGAACAGGTGCTTCGGCATCCAGCGCCGCGTCGCCATGCCGATGGCGAGCGCCACGGTGGCGGGAACGGCGCCGCTCCACGCCGCGAGCGCTGCCGCGCGCGCGAGATCGCCGCCGCCCAGCCAGGCGGCTGCCGCGGCCACGGCACAAAGCGTGAGGATCGCGAGCGGCCAGCCGAACATCAGCACCAGGAGGCAGGCGCCCGAGAGGGCCGCAGGGAAGTCCGGCGGCAGCCGGGATTGCGCCGCCCATAGCAGGGGCAGGAGAACGAGCACGGCGAGCCAGGGCGCACGCAGCGGGGGCGCGCGCAGCACTTGCCAAGGCCGGAAGGCGAGCGCCAGCGCACCCGCTGCCAGGACCAGCGCGAGCGCCAAAGTCACGCGGGCAAGCCGGACACGCGGTCGCTGATCTTGACGAACATGGGACTCACGATTATAGGATGGCACCCATGAGTGGAATGACGCCGAAGGCTAAGAACCACGATGCGCTGCCGCCGATGGCCTCGCGCTTCGTCCACGTGGCCGGGCTGCCCTGGGAGAACACGCGCTTTGCCGGCGTGCAGCAAAAGATACTGGTCGTGGACCGCGATAGCGGCGTCGTGACCGCGCTGATGAAATTCGCGCCCGGGGCAAAGCTGCCCGATCACGAGCACGTGCTGATCGAGCAGACCTATGTGCTGGAGGGGAGCCTGGTGTGCGGGGAGGGCGAGTGCAAGGCGGGCGAGTTCGTCTGGCGCCCCGCCGGCAGCCGCCACGAAGCCTGGGCCGGCCCGCAGGGCGGCCTGATGCTCGCCATCTTCCAGATCCCCAATCGCTTCCACGAGCCCGATGGCCGCGAGACCGACGTCACCGGCGCCGACTGGGACGCGAACTGGGCCAAGGCCTTGTTCAGGTAAAAATCGGGGTCAGGGCCGAATTTCCCTTGCGAGCGGAAATTCGGCCCTGACCCCGATTTCTACCGCCCCTCGTAGAGGTCGCGGCCCTTCACCAGCGCGCGGATCTTGCCGTCCGCCATGTTGCGCTTGAGCATCCAGAAGCCGCAGTCAGGGTGGACGTACTTGACGCGCCCGCGGCCCAGCATCTTCTCCGCGCGCTCGATGGCGCGCGCGATCTCGTCCGCCGATTCGATCTCCGTGCGCTTGATGTCCACGACGCCCAGGCCGAAGCCGATGTCCTTGCGCAGCGCCTTGAACACCGCGAGCTCCGCAGGCGGCCGGTGCGCGCACTCCATGACGACGTGGTCGACGTCGAGGGCATTCAGGTAATCCATCAGCTTCGCCCAGGTGCCCTTCTGGATGGATTGCCCGCCGTAGTTGCCGAAGCACAGGTGTACCGCCGACTTCGCCTTTTTCGGCACCGCGCGCAGCACCTTGTTGATCGCCGCCGCCGCCCATTTCCACTCCTCCGGGTGCCCCGGAAGATTGGCCTCGTCCACCTGGACCACGTCGGCGTCAAGCCGCTTCACCTGCTGCGCCAGCACGTCGGCGATCGCGTGCGCGAGCTTCTCCGCGCTGCCGTAGTGCCGGTCGTGCAGGGTCTTGGCGAGCATGTGCGGGCCGGTGAGCGTGAACTTGAAGGGCCGCGTAGCGAGTTGCCTGGCGCGCGCGCAGGGGATCGGCAGATTGAGCGTGCCCGCGCCGATGGGCCCCACCACCACGCCGGGCGGCCGCGTGCGAAAGCGCATGCCGCTGCCCTTCGCATAGTCGAGCCACTCGCTGAAGCCGATCTCGCTGCGCACGCCGGACAACGGCCGCACGAAGTACTCGATCATGCCGTTGGTCTCGGGGTGGTTCAGGTCGAAGCGGTACAGCTCGCCGTCGCACACCAGGTCGATGCCCGCCTGCTCCTGCGTGTGCAGCACGACGCGCGTCGCGTCGATGAGCGCCTGCTCGGACGGCGCGGCGGCGAGCCACTCGGGAACCGGATACGAGCCGACGACCGTGGTCTGGATGCGGGGCGCGCGCATGGCGGCCGATTATAATTCACCGGATGGTTAACTTCGACAGCGAGGCCGCGCTCGAGGAGTTCATAACGCGCCCGACGCCGGCGCTGGAGGCGGACCTCGCGCGCGCGCCCGGCGACATCCTGGTGCTCGGCGTCGGCGGCAAGATGGGCCCGACGCTCGCCCGCCTGGCGAAGCGCGCGGCGCCGGAGCGGCGCGTGGTCGGCGTGGCGCGCTTTTCCGACGCGGGCCTGCGCGCGAAGCTCGAGGCGCAAGGCGTCGAGTGCATCGCCTGCGACCTGCTCGAGCGCTCCGCGCTCGAGCGCCTGCCGCGCGTGCCGAACGTGGTGTTCATGGCGGGGCACAAGTTCGGCGCTGCGGGCAATCCCGCGTTCACCTGGGCGATGAACGCGGGCGTGCCCTGGATGGTGGCGGAGACCTTCCGCGGCTCGCGCATCGTCGTCTTCTCCACCGCCTGCGTGTATCCCTTCGCCGACGTCACCGGGCGCGGGGCGGCCGAGGACACGCCGACGCTGCCGCCGCCGGGCGACTACGCCGCCTCCTGCGTCGCGCGCGAGATGGCGTTCGCCTACGGCTCCCTCAAGCACGGCACGCCGGGGCGGCTGGTGCGCCTGGAGTACGCGATCGACATGCGCTATGGCGTATTGCACGACGTCGGCAGCAAGGTGTACAGGGGCGAGCCGGTGGACGTGGCGATGGGCCACGTCAACGTCATCTGGCAGGGCGAGGCCAACGAGCAGGCGCTGCGCCTGCTCGCCCATTGCACGGCGCCGGCCACGCCGATCAACGTGAGCGGGCCGGAGGTGGTGAGCGTGCGCTGGCTCGCCGGGGAGTTCGGCAGGCGCTTCGGCAAGACGCCTGCGATTACTGGCAAGGAGGCGCCCACGGCCTGGCTCGTGGATACGCGCGCCGCGCAGGCGCTCCTTGGCGCGCCCCGCGTGCAGCTGAGCGCGATGCTCGACTGGCAGGCCGAATGGATCCGCCGCGGCGGCGCGAGCCTCGGCAAGCCTACGCACTTCGAGGCGCGGGATGGGAAGTACTGAGCACGCGCTGCGCGCGGAGCATCTGACCGGCTGCCTCGCGCTGTCGCAAGCCGCACGCTGGAACCAGAACGAGGCCGACTGGCGGCTGATGCTCGAGATTGGGCACGGCTGGGGCGTTACGCTGGAAGACGGCAAGCTCGCGGCCTCCACGCTGGTGCTGCCCTATGGGAACTTCGCCTGGGTCAGCATGGTGCTCGTCCTGCCCGAGCACCGTCGCAAGGGCTACGCCACGCAACTGCTGCGCACGGCGCTCGCGGACCTCGGCCGTCGGCGCCTTACGCCGGTACTCGATGCGACGCCTGCCGGCCGCGAGGTCTACCTGCAGGAGGGTTTCCACGACACCTGGGTGTTCAGGCGCCTGCAGCTGAAGGAGACGATTGCTGCGCTGGAGCGCTCCACCCAGGTGCGGGGGCTGAGCGACGCGGACTGGCCGGCGCTTCTGGCGCTCGACGCGCGTGCCTTCGGCGCGAGCCGCGAACGGCTGCTGCGCGCGCTCGCCGCGCGCCTGCCGCAAGCGGCCCTGGTCGCCTGGGAGGGCGGCGAGCTGCAGGGATTCCTGATCGGCCGCGACGGGCGCGAGGCGCGCCAGATCGGGCCGCTGGTGTCGCGCTCCGCAAGCGCCGCGCGCGCGCTGCTTACCGAGGCGATGGCACGCCTCGCGCCGCCGCTCTACCTCGACGTGGCGGACCGCGAGCCGGGCATCGTTGCCTGGCTCGCGTCGCTCGGCTTCGAGTTCCAGCGGCCGTTCACGCGCATGGTGCACGGCGCGGCGGACGCGCCAGGAGAGGCGGGGCTGGTGTTCTGCCCTGCCGGGCCGGAGCTGGGCTAGGGAGCCTCTGATTTATTCCCGCGTGCGCGACGGTGGCGATTTTCGTGCAGGGCGAGACAGCGGCCGCCGCCGTGTGCTGGACGCCCACAAGGCGG